>Ga0136622_10000570_pt1 | contig 15152 bp, 14 predicted proteins | sample AntDrymUQ4482106_2_FD_104803 | JGI IMG/M metagenome (GOLD analysis project Ga0136622, IMG submission 104803) | Polar desert sand microbial communities from Dry Valleys, Antarctica - metaG UQ448 (21.06) | ecosystem: Environmental > Terrestrial > Soil > Desert | place: Antarctica: Dry Valley...
AGCGCTCGTAGAAGGGCTCGGTGATCCCCAGCGCAGGGTGCAGACGGTCCCAGCCCAGGCGCAGGGCACCTTCGTGCAGCGCCAGCTTGCGCGCGTGGAAGAGGCCGAGCAGCTCGACGTCGGCGAAGCTGGCCTCGCACAGCGCGCGGTACTCCTCGGGGCGGTACTCGTGCACGTGCCACGGGTTGCCCGACCGCTTCGCCCCGGGCGGCGCGAGCGTGAGCACGTTCGGCGTCGAGACGTATGCGACGCCGCCGGGGCGCAGCATCGAGCGCACATGGGCGAGCACGCCACCGGCGTCCTGGACGTGCTCGATCGTCTGGAGGAGTACGACCGCGTCGCCGGGCTCGGAGAAGCCGTCGATCAGGTCGCGCTCGAAGCGCACCCCGGGACGCCCGTAGCGCAGCCGCGCGTGCTCGTGGGCCTCGGGGTTGGCGTCGACGCCGACGACCCGCGCCGCGCGGCGGGCGAGGACATCGGTGCCGTAGCCCTCCCCGCAGGCGAGGTCGACGACGTCGAGGCCGCGGCAGCGCTGCGCGATCCAGTCGTAGACCGCGAGGTGGCGGCGGTACCAGTAGTTCTCGGCCGGCACGTCGGGCAGCGTTCGCTCGCCCGTGAGCGACAGCGGTGGCACGCCCGGCGGCTGATCCTGCTGGGTGTGCTCGGCGAGGCTCGTCACGGGCGCCGGATCGTATGGGTTGGCGGTTACGCTTCCCGGCCCGATGCCGCCTCCCACGACCACGGCCGAGATTCACGCCGCCAACACCCGCTACCACGATCTCGCGGCGCGGCGCTACGACGAGAAGTGGGGCATCGACTACGGGGCGCGCGGCCGGACCCAGGTGCTCGGCAAGCTCGGCAAGGCGCTCGGCGGCCACGGCGCCGGCCACTACCCGCGCGGGCTGGAGATCGGTGCGGGCACGGGCTACTTCGGCCTCAACCTGCTGCGGACGGGCACGCTCGCGCACTACGTGGCGAGCGACATCTCGCCCGGCATGCTCGAGGTTCTGCGCGCCTCCGCGCAGCGCCTCGGCCTGGGTGCTCAGACCGCGTGCTGCGAATCGGCGAGCCTGCCCTTCGAAGACGACAGCTTCGACATCGTCTTCGGCCACGCGGTCCTGCACCACCTGCCCGACCTCGGCGCCTCGCTGCGCGAGTTTCGACGCGTGCTCGCCCCCGGCGGGGTGATCGCCTTCTGCGGTGAGCCGTCGCACTACGGCGATCGGCTCGCGGCGGTCCCCAAGCGCGCCGCGCACGCGCTCGCACCGGCCTGGCGAGCGCTCATGCGCGCTCCGGCGGCGGCGCGCGACGGCCACCACGACGTCCCAGAGGAGGCGACCCTGGAGACCGTGGTCGACGTCCATGCCTTCACGCCCGCGGCGCTCGAGGCCCATGCGCGAGCGGCGGGCTTCGAGCAGGCGCGGGTGTCGGGCGAGGAGCTCGCGGCGAGCCTGTTCGGCTGGGCCAACCGAGCGCTCGAGGCGACCGCCGATCCCGCCCGGGTCCCGCACCTCTGGCAGCTCTACGCCTACCACGGCTACCTCACCCTGCAGGCATTCGACCGCGCGCTGCTCGAACCGCGCCTGCCGCCGGCGCTCTTCTACAACCTGCTGGTCTCCGCGCGCGCGCCGATCGAACGCGCTCAGGCGAGCAGCACGACCCCGAGCGCGGCGAGCACCGCCACGAGCAGCAGGTCGGCGGCGCCCGCGTGCAGCGTCAACGGCGCCTTCGGGGCGCCGGGCCGGTAGCGCGCCGCCTCCGCGGCGACCCACGCCAGCACGGCGTCGAGCAGCGGGCCCGGGCGGCGCTCCACACGCCCGACCGCGGCGGCGAGCTCGCGGCCCGCGGCGATCAGCCTGCCCTCCGAGCCGAGCGCGTCGAGCGTGCGCGTCGCCTCGGCGATCGAGGGCAGCGCGCGCAGGCGCCCGAGCGCCCGTCGCGCGACCTCGCGCACCCCGTCGGCGCCTGCGGCCGCGCGCAGCCAGGTCGCCACCAGCACCAGCAGCGCCGCGCGCAGCGCGCGGCGCAGCGCCTCCTCGAGCCCGAGGCCGCCGCCGAGGACGAATACGAAAGCCCCGCCGGCGAGCACGGCTGCGAGCACGAGCCCCGTCGGCACCGCACGCGCGTCGGGCCGCGCGAGCGCCCAGGCGAGCGCGAGCCAGCCCGCGACCGCGCCGAGCAGCAGCCATTGCGTGTCCGCGAGCAGCAGACCGAAGGCGAGCGCCGCGGCCAGCGCGACCGCACGCGGGTCGAAGCGGCCGGCGTGGGGCTCGGACCCCGCGGGGCCGGGCGCCGCCGGCCCCGACGACTTGGGCCAGGCCGCCAGGCCGCGCCGGTAGACGGTCACCTGCACGACGCTGGCGAACGCTCCCCAGACGATCAGGCCCGCGAGGCTGAGCAGCAGCGTGCCGCGCACGCCGACGCTGAGCCCGAGCCAGCCCGCGAGCGCGTCGTAGCTGCCGGCGTACGCGTCGAGGCCACCGGCGATCACCCAGATGAAGAAGGCCAGTCCGAGGGCGTTGGACAGCACACGGATCGCCGCGCAGACAAGCCACTGCGCCGGCGCGCCGACGCCGCGCGCCTGCAACCGACCGAGCAGCGGGGCTCCGAGCGCCTGGGTGAAGGGCACGCCGAAGCGCGCCGGGCCCATGATCGCGACGGTCTCGATGACCGCGGCGATGCTGGCGCCATAGCCCTCGCGCAGGCCGCGCCGCTGACCGACGTGCGCGAGCGCCGTGCCCCCGGCGAGCGCGACGAAGAACCCACCGCTCGGCGTCGCCCGGGAGGCCAGGAAGGAGCAGGTAGCGACGTGAGCCGGGCCGGCGACGGCGGCGATGCGCGGGCCATCGGCGTGGGCCTCTCCGCGCGCGAGCGCACCGGCTCGGGTCGTCGGCGACGGGTCCAGGCTCACCTGGGGAGCGTAGGGAACGCCGCCCCGCGTCCCGGTAGCCTACGAGCAGGCATGGGCGAACAGGTTGCGCGCTTCCCACTCTTTCCCCTCGGTCTGGTGCTGCTGCCCGGCGAGGCTCAGCCGCTGCACATCTTCGAGGCGCGCTACCGCACGATGATCGGCCACTGCCTCGAGGGCGAGTCCCCGTTCGGGATCATCTGGATGGGCGAGCACGGCCTGCACGACACCGGCTGCACCGCCGAGATCACGCGGCTGCTCGAGCGGATGGAGGACGGGCGCACGAACATCCTCGTCGAGGGCCGCCAGGCCTTTCGCCTCGAGCGCCGCATCGACGACCTCGACTATCCGGCGGGCGACGTCGAGCTGCTCGACGACGAGCCGCCCGACGAGGACCCCGAGGCCGGTCAGGCAGCCCGACGCGGGTACGCCGATCTCGTCGAGCGCGTGACCGACTCGCGCCCGTCGGAGGCAGATCTCTCCGAGCTCGGCTCCTACGCGATGGCGGCGACGATCGCCTTCGAGCTCGATGCCAAGCAGGAGCTGCTCGAGCTTCGCTCCGAGAGCGCCCGCCTCGCGCGCCTGGCCGAGCTGTGCCGCGAGGCGGTCAAGTACGCCGACTACACCCAGCAGGCCTCCGAACGCGCGCAGACCAACGGCAAGGTGCGCCATTAGCGGCGCTGCTCCCGCGCCCGACGTGCGCAGGATCGACGCGCGCGGGCTCGAATGCCCGCTGCCCCTGGTGATGGCCAAGGTTGCGCTCGAGGCGGTCGCGCCCGGCGAGGCCCTGCTCGTGCTCACGACCGACCCTGAGGCCGAGCTCGACCTTGCAGCCTGGGCGGACGAGGCCGGTCACGCGCTGCGCGTGCGCCCGGCCGAGGGCTGGTCGGAGTTCGTGCTGCGCCGCGGCGTCGACCGAGCCTGAGCGGCGCGGTCAGCCGACCGCGATCGAGACCCCGCCCCGGCGTGGATCGCCGCCACCGGTCAGCTCGCCGGTGGAGGGGTCGCGCGCGACGGCCTGCACGCCGCCGAAGTACAGGTTGCGTCCCTCCCAGCGGCGCAGCCTCCAGCCGCCTGCCTCGAGCGCGTCCAGCGCCGGCGCGTCGGCGCCCGGCTCGGCGTCGAGCAGGTCCCCCTCGACGTGCAGGCGCGGTGCGTCGACGGCATCCTGAGCGGCGAGCCCGCCATCGATGACACCGGCGATCGTCTGCACGATCGCGGAGCGGATGCGATTCGAGCCCGCCGAGCCGAGCGCGATCTCGGGCCGCCCGTCGCGCAGCACGAGCGTCGGGGCCATCATGCTCGGCACGCGCGCGCCGGGCTCGTGCAGGTGGAAGCCCTGGGGATTGAGGTCCTGCTCGCCGAGCATGTTGTTGAGGTGGATGCCGGTGCCCGGCACCACGACGCTCGAGCCCGAGCCGTTCGAGCACGTGACCGACACGCAGTCACCGGCGGCGTCGATCACCGAGAGGTGGGTCGTCGACCCAAGCCGCGAGGCGATCTCCCCCGCCACCGTGTCGAGCATGCCGGGCGCGAGGAAGCGGCGCGTGTAGCCGGGGCTGCGCAGCCCGTCGAGGAACTCCCTGTCACGGGCGCGGTTGGTCGAGGCGATCGCCTCGGCGAGCGCGAGCGTCTGGCCCGGGCGGTCGAGACGGTCGAGCAGCTCGAGCGCGTCGGCGATCAGGATGCCGCCCGAGGACGGCGGCGGGTTGGTCAGCACCTCACGGCCCCGGAAGCGAGCGAGCACGGGCACGCGCTCGAGCACCTCGTATGCGGCCAGGTCATCGCGGGTGATCAGCCCGCCGTGCCCGAGCACCCAGTCGCTGACCGCGGCGCCGACGTCGCCGTCGTAGAGGAAGCCCGGACCCTCGGCACCGAGGCGGGTCAGCAGCTCAGCCAGCTCGGGAAGCCGCAGCGTCTCGCCCCTGCGCAGCGGCCGGCCCGCCGGCTCGTAGAGCGCTGCGACCTCTGGCGTCGCGCGCATGATCGGCGCGAGCACCTCGAACAGGAACGCCTGCGTCGCGGTGATCTCGATGCCCTCGCGCGCGGCCCTCGCGGGCTCCTCGGTCAGCTCGGCGAGGGAGAGGGTTCCGAACCGCCGCAGCGCCTCGGCGAGCCCCGCGGGGGTGCCGTAGGCGCCGCAGGAGGACGGCCCGCAGTTGAAGCGCTGCAGGGCCCCCTCGGCGAAGCGCACGTCGATCGGTACGAGCGGGGCCGGCTCGCGCCCGGGATCCCCGCGCCCGGGCGCGGCGACGAAGAAGTCCAGCAGATGGCTCTCCCCCTGCCGGTGGACGAGCATGAACCCGCCCGCGCCGGGACCGGTCAGCGGCGACTCGGACACGAACGACATCAGTACGGCAGCGACCGCCGCGTCGACCGCCGTGCCGCCCTCACGCAGCACCGCAGCCCCGGCCTCGGCCGTCAGCGGATGCCCGGCTGCGACGACCCCCCTCACCGCGGGGAAGCTACAGCGGCGATCCCGCGGGAGAAGCTGGGCGCGAGAGGCGAGCATGACGGCGGACGCAGGGAGCGTGGCGTGCTCCGCACGCGAGCGACCGAGGACTCCGTCAGGCGACGCCTATCGCGCCTAACGGCGGGGGATGAACTCGGGTACGTCGAGGTCATCCAGACCACTCGGCGCCGCCCGCACGACTTCGCGCTCCCGCCGCGGGGTGCGCGTCACGCGCGGCTCGTGGTCGGCCTCCTGGGCGGCCGCGACCGGGCGCCGCTCGCGGCGCGGGGCAGCGGCCTGTGGATCCCCGTAGCCGGTCGCCACGACGGTGATCCAGACCTCGTCGCCGAGCCGCTCGTCGACCATCGCGCCGAAGATGATGTTGGCGTCGGGGTGGGCGGCCTCGGCGACCGCCTTGGCGGCCTCGTTGACCTCCCACAGCGACAGGTCGGAGCCGCCGGTGATCGACAGCAGGATCGACCGCGCACCCTCGACGGAGGTCTCGAGCAGCGGTGACTCGACGGCCCGGCTGGCAGCCTCCAGCGCGCGCGACTCGCCCGAGCCCATGCCGATGCCCAGCAGCGCGCTGCCGGTCGCCTTGGCCATGATCGTGCGCACGTCGGCGAAGTCGAGGTTGATCAGGCCCGGGAGCGTGATCAGGTCCGAGATGCCCTGGACGCCCTGACGCAGGACGTCGTCGGCGACGCGGAAAGCGTCGACCATCGAGGTCTTCTTGTCGAGTACGCTGAGCAGTCGCGAGTTGGGGATCGTGATCAGGGTGTCGACCTCGGAGGCGAGCTCCTCGACGCCCTGATCCGCCTGCATCGCGCGCCGTGCGCCCTCGAAGGAGAACGGCTTGGTCACGATGCCGACCGTCAGTGCGCCGACCTCACGCGAGATCCGCGCGACGACGGGCGCGGCACCGGTCCCGGTGCCACCGCCGGCGCCGGCGGCGATGAAGATCATGTCCGCGCCCTTGAGCATGCCCTTGAGCTCGTCGTACTGCTCGAGCGCAGCCTTGCGGCCGAGCTCGGGGTCGGCACCGGCGCCGAGGCCCCGCGAGGAGACCTCGCCGATGTGCACGCGCGTCGACGCGCTCGACCCGTCGAGCGACTGGACATCGGTGTTTACCGCGATGAACTCGACCCCCTCGATGCCGGCTTCGATCATGCGATTGACGGCATTGACGCCGGCGCCGCCGACGCCGACGACGCGCAGCACGGGGTCGTGGCTGACCGGCGAGACGGGCTGATGGACCGGCTCGCGCTCGTAGGTGGGCGCGGGCGGCGCGGGCGAGCGGTCGAGCATGTTCTCCGGGATGTCGGCGGAGAACACCGAGCGCAGGCGCTCCTCGGGCGTCGGAATGCCCTCGTAGCGGCTGCGGGCAGGGCTCTGGCGCTCCTCGCGCGGCTCCCACGCCGGCTCGCGAGGGCGCTCGCGCTCGCGCGGCTCCGGCTCGCGCTGCTGAGACTCGCGCGGACGGGGCTCGGGCTCGCGCGGCTCGGGCGGACGCAGCTCCCGGCGCTCGGGCCGCTCGACCGCCTCGCGGCGCACCTCGTCCGCGTCGCGGCGGACGTCGCCGGCCTCGGGCGCGTCTGGCTCTTCCGTCTGGCGGAACAGCTTGGCCAGGGGCCCCTCGCGCATGCTCGCCCGCTTACCGCTTGCCATTTTCAAGGACCTCCTTCGCGAGCTGGCGGTAGGCGTAGGCGGCCTTGCCGTCTGGCTCGTACTTGAGCACGGACATTCCCTTGACCGGCGCCTCGGCGAAGCGGACGGTCTTGTTGATGCGCGATGCGAACACGCGGTCGCCGAAGTTCTCCTCGAGCAGCTCGATCGCCTCCTTGGCGTGGACGGTGCGATTGTCCACGAGCGTCGGCAGGATGCCCTCGATCTCGACATCCGGGTTGAGGTTCTCGCGGATCATCGACAGGGTGCTCTGCAGCTGCACCAGCCCCCGCATGGACAGATACTCGCACTGCACCGGGACGATCACCTTGTCGGCGGCCGCGAGCGCGTTGATCGTGAGCAGTCCGAGGCTGGGCGGAGTGTCGATGCAGATGAAGTCGTAGTCCTCGAGGACCGGCTTGATCGCCTTCTCCAGCGAGCGCTCGCGGCCGATCTTGGTCGACATCGCGATCTCGGCGCCGGCCAGATCGATCGAGGCGCAGGCGACGTCGACCTCGCGCTTGCGAATCACCTCGCGGATCGACATGTCGTGCACGAGCACGTCGTACATCGACAGCTCGAGCGAGTCCGGGTCGATGCCCTGGCTCATCGTCAGATTGCCCTGCGGATCGAGGTCGATGCACAGCGCGCGGTGGCCACTCTCCACGAAGGCGGCGGCCAGGTTGAGCGTGGTCGTGGTCTTCGCGACGCCACCCTTCTGATTGGTGAACGCGATGATCTTCGCCTTGGGCGTCACGGGCGTCACGGGTGCCTCCGGTTCGGCGGAAGAGTGGTGGGCGCTGCCATACCCAGTGCCTATTCGCACCCGTGGAGGCGAATCCTCCACCGCAGCGTCGGTCGGTTGCCCAGAGCCGTCGATGGTGCGCCACCGTACCCTCTGCGCATGACGGATCTCCTCGGCAAGCGGCTGGTGATCGTCACCGGCAAGGGTGGCGTGGGCAAGACCACGGTCGCCGCCGCGCTCGGCCTGCTCGCCGCGCGAGCGGGCAGGCGCACGTTGGTGTGCGAGGTCGCCGAGCAGGAGCGCATAACCGAGGTGTTCGGCAGGCCCCCGGCGGGATTCACCGAAACCGAGGTCGCCGAGTCGCTGCACACGTTCTCGATCAACCCAGAGGACGCCAAGCAGGAGTGGCTGCGCCACCAGCTGCATTCGAGCAGGCTGGCGGGGCTGCTCAACCAGAGCCGCATCTTCCAATACCTGACCGCCGCCGCTCCGGGCCTGGCCGAGGTGGTGACGATCGGCAAGGTCTGGGAGCTCGCCCAGCTCGAGCGCAAGACGCCGCGCTCGGCGCCCTACGACCTCGTCGTCGTCGACGCGCCCGCCACCGGCAACGGCCTCGCCCTGCTGCGCTCGCCGCGGACCTACCGTGACATAGCGCGTGTGGGGCCGATCGCCAAGCACGCCGCGATGATCGACGGCTTCCTCTCCGACACCCGGCAGACGGCGGTGGTCGCGGTCGCGCTCGCGGAGGAGATGCCCGTCAACGAGACGATCGAGCTCGAGCAGCGCCTGGCGAGCGAGCTGGGCATGAAGCTCGCGCTGGTGCTCGCCAACGGCGTGCTGCCGGAGCGCTTCTCCGGCGACGAAGCCGAGGCGATGAAGAGCGTCGACGGGGCGGGCTCGCCCGCCGCGCGCGAGGCGCTGGCGGCGGCGCTGGCCGCACACGAGCGCTCGCGCTCGCAGCGCTCCCAGCTCGAGCGGCTGCGCCGCGAGACGACCGCGCCGGTCGCGGCGCTGCCGCTGATACTGGTGCCAGAGCTGGACCTCGACGGCCTGCAGCAGCTCTCGCGCGAGCTCGAGAAGAAGCTGTGAGCCCCGCGAGCCCCAAGGCGGCGGGCGTCGAGGCGCTGATCGCGCGCAAGCAGGTGGTCATCTGCGCCGGCTCGGGCGGGGTCGGAAAGACCACCACCGCCGCGGCGATCGCGGCGGGGATGGCGGCCCGCGGGCGCACGGCCGCGGTGCTGACGATCGACCCGGCCAAGCGGCTGGCCAACTCGCTCGGCCTGCCCGAGCTCGCCGGCGAGGAGCGCCAGGTCGATCCGGGCCGCCTCGAGCAGGCGGGCCTGGGCGGCACCGGCGAGCTGTGGGCGATGATGCTCGACGCCAAGCGGACCTTCGACGAGCTGGTCGACACCTACGCGGCCGACGAGCAGGCGCGCGACGCCGTGCTGGCGAACCCGATCTACCGCGAGCTGTCGAACGCGGTCGCGGGCTCGCAGGAGTACATGGCGATGGAGAAGCTGCATCAGCTCCATCAGGAGGGCCGCTACGACCTGCTGGTGCTCGACACCCCGCCGACGCGCAATGCGCTCGACTTCCTTGACGCCCCGCGGCGCCTCGCCCGCTTCATCGACTCGCGCTCGCTGGCGTTCTTCCGCGCCTCGGGCAAGGCGGGCCTCGGGCTGCTCGGGCGCGGCACCGGCCTGCTGTTCTCGGTGATGCAGCGCGCGACCGGCGTCGATCTACTGCAGGATCTCGCCGCGTTCTTCAACGCCTTCGGCGGCATGGCCGAGGGCTTTCGCGAGCGCGCGCAGCGCGTCGACGCGCTGCTGTGCGACAGCCGTACGACCTTTCTGCTGATCACTTCACCCCGCGCCGCCGCGATCGAGGAGGCGGCGTTCTTCCACCGCAAGCTCAACGAAGAGGGACTGCCTTTCGGCGGGGTGATCGCCAACCGCGTGCGCGAGCCGATCCTCGCCGCCGGCGGCGAGAAGCTCGACGGCGAGCTCGAGCGGCTGCTCGACCCGCCGCTCGCGCGCAAGGTCTCGCGCACCGTCGAGGAGCACCGGAGCCTGGCGGAACGCGATCAGCGCAACCTCGAGCAGCTGCGCACCCGCCTCTCGCGCAAGCCGGCGATCGTCGTGCCCGAACTGGCCGGCGACGTGCACGACCTGGAGGGCCTCGAGGCGGTCGGGCGCCACCTGTTCGCCTCCGGCCCGGGTGGCGGCTGACCGCTAGGAGTGCAGGCCGATCGCCCGCGGGAGGAGCCCAGCCGGATCGGCGCCGGAGGAGCGCAGGCCGATCGCCGATCGGCCGAGCACCGCACGGACCCGTCACCGGCGAGCACCGCACGGATGACCTCATCGGCCGAGCACCGCACGGACTTCTTCACACGGGCGCGGACCACAAGGCGGGATCGTCGAGCGAGTCCTGCTCGTCCAACGGGTCCGCCTGAGGCTCGACCGCCGGCGTGCCCTGCCCGGGCGCCTCTGCCTCGAGCGCCTCGATCTCGGTCGTGACGCCGGCGTCGTCCGGTCGCTCGTGCGCCGCGGCCATCGCGGGCTCGCCCGCCTCCCCGCGCGCGACCGCCGTCGCCGGGCCCTCGCGCAGCGAGCGAGCGCGGATCTCGAACGGCTCCGGCGGCTCGAGCAGCAGGTCGTCCGCTGCGCGACGCAGGTCCGCGTCGAGGTAGCCGCAGAGCACGTCGCGCAGCAGCGCGCGCAGGTGGCGCTCGACCTCCTCTGCCAGGGTCCAATCCTCGCCCGGACGGTCGTCGTCCGGCCCGTCGCCCATCACCAATCGCTCGAGCGCCTGCGCGAGCTCGATCCGCCGCTGGACGCGCTTGCGCTCACCGTCGGGCGCGCACAGGACCGCGACCCGTGAGGCGAGGCTGGCGCGGGCCCCGCGCTCGTCCGCGTCGAGCAGCGCGCGCAGCCCCAGCAGGTGGTCCGACAGCGCCTCGGACTCGCGCGCGCGCCCGCATCCGAGCTCGAAGCGCCGCAGCGCCCACGCCGTCGCACCGGTGGCTGCACAGAGATCGCCGATCGCCGCGAGGAACTCGCGCAGCTCCTCCTGCTCGCCGTCGGCGAGGACCCACGGCTCGCCGCTCGCGACGCCGGTCGCCTCGAGCTCGAACGGCTGCCAGCGCCCGTCGCCGGTACGCCGCCACGCGAGCGCCGACAGCGCCACCCCGCCGGTTCTGTAGAGGCGCATGCCGGTCAGCAGCGCCGCGAAGCGCTCGCGCGCCTCGGCCAGGGGCGGGCGATCGTCGGGAGCGACGTCGCGCGCGAGCACCAGCAGCACCGCGGGCTCGCGCAGCTCGCCGGCGATGCCCTCCGCGGGGTCTCCCCAGACGGCGTCGTCGGGGGCGTCGGTGCGATCGCCCCGGGTCAACGTGATGCCGTCCCCGAGCTCGACCTCGCCGCCCGCCAGCTCGATGCCGTGGACGGGCACGAGGATCGTCGCCGGGCGGCTGCGCTCGTACAGCGTGCGCTCGACCTCGCCGTATACGCGCTCGAAGCGCTGCTCGGGAAACGAGAAGTCGGTCATGTCCTCGAACAGCGCCTCGAGCATCGCCTGCAGCGCGGACTCGTCCTCGCCGCCGCGCAGCCCGTTGACGCGCAGGTAGGCGGCCGAGCCGGTGCCCAGCGCCTCGCTCGCCGGCAGCCTGGTCTCGAGCATCCGCAGTCGCGTCCAGCGCGCGTCGATGAAGCGGCCGGTCAGCGGGCGGTAGTGGTACAGCGTCGGTCCACGGCGCGCGTGGCCCTCGTCGAGGTCGAACTCGAGCTCGGCGCCCGCGAGCTGATCGTCGCGCAGCAGCTTGGAGGCCTCGAGCGCGAAGCTCCGCAGCGAGTCGTGGAGCCGGCGGTTGCGCATGGACGCGATTTCGCCGCGGCCGCGCGGGCTCCTGCCCGGCGTCTGCCACCATGCCCCAAATCGCCGCAAGCGCACGCACGCCAGGGATGACGCCGGAGCTCCGCGCCTCCTACGCGGCCTGCCGTCGCGTCCACCGTCGCCACGACCCGACCTACTACCTCGCGACGCGGCGCCTGCCGGGCGACGTGCGCCCCGCCGTGCACGCTCTCTACGCTTTCGTGCGCTGCGCGGACGAGCTCGTCGACGGTCCGCTCCGCGGGCCCGAGCCCGACCAGCGCCGGGCCGCACTGGACCTCCTCGAGAGCGAGCTGTGGTCGGCGCTCGAGGGCCGTGGCTGCGCGCGGGCGGAGGTCACCGCGCTCGTGCACGCCAGCGCCCGGCACGAGCTGCCGCTGGCGGGCCTGCGCACCTACATGGACTCGATGCGCAGTGACTGCGGACGCGTACGCATCGAGAGCTGGGCCGAGCTGACGCGCTACATGGACGGCAGCGCCGCGGCGGTCGGGCGGATCATGGCGCCGCTGCTGGGCGCGCCGCCCGACGCGCACGAGGCCTTCGCCCGGCTCGGCGTCGCCTTCCAACTGACCAACTTCATCCGCGACGTGCGCGAGGACTTCGCGCTCGATCGCATCTACCTGCCCGCCGACGAGCGCCTGCGCTACGGCGTCGACGAGCGGGAGATCGCCCGGGGCGAGGCCACCCCGGGGTTCCGGCTGGTGCTCGCGTTCGCGGTCGACCACGCGCGCGCGCTGTTTCGCGACGCGGCGCCCGCGCTCGAGGCCGTCGCCCCCAGCGTGCGCCCCGGCATGAGGATGGCCCGCGGCATCTACCTGCGCGTGCTCGACCGCGTCGAGGGCGTCGGCTACGACGTCCTGCGCCGCCGCGCCAGCCTGCGTCCGTGGGACCTCGGGCCGGCCGCGCTGGGCTCGCTGCGGGGCTCGGCGTGACCCGCCGCGCGACGCTGCGCGGTGCGCAGCGCACGACGATCGAACGCCGCGAGGCCGACGTGCTGATCTGCGGAGCGAGCTTCGCGGGACTCGCGGTGGCACGCGAGCTCGCCGGGGCGGGTGCCGACGTGCTGATCGTCGACCGCTACGAGGTCGGCGAGCGCGCGACCTCGGCCTGCGCGGCGCCGACGCCGTGGCTCGAGGCGCTCGGGCTGACGGGCGCGATCCGCCAGGAGATCCCCTGCATGGCCTTCCACACCCCGCACGGGACCGCTCGCTACCGGCTGCCGTGGAGCTGGTCCTCGTTCGACTACCGCACGCTCTGCGAACTGCTCTTCGCACAGTGCGACGCCCGCTTCGAGGTCGCCAAGGTGCAGCGCCGCGGCGAGCACGGAGTGCTCACCGACCGTGGCGAGCTGTCTGCCCCGCTGGTCGTCGACGCGCTCGGCTGGCGCCGCGTGCTCGCGACCTCGGGTGGCTACCAGCCCCCCGATGCGCCGCTCTCGCGCGGGCTCGAGGTCCATCCGCCCGGCGGCGGGCGCGACCTCGACGTCTTCATCGACCGCTCGCTGCTGCGCCGCGGCTACTGCTGGAGCGTCCCCGCCGCGGGCGAGCAGCGCGTCGGCGCGGGCTCCTACGAGCCACGCGACCACGTCAAGGAGCCGACCGTCGAGCTGGCCGGCCGGCTCGGGACGCCGGCGGTGCGCTACCAGGGCAACTGGTTTCCCCACCGCCTGCGCCGGTCCGCGCAGGACGAGGTCTTCTTCTGCGGCGACTCGGCCGGGCACTGCTTTGCGCTCTCCGGCGAGGGCATCCGCACGGCGCTGTACTTCGGCATCGCCTGCGGACGCGAGCTGCGGTCGGTGCTCGCGGGCGAGCAGACGCGCGAGGCGGCGCTGCGCTCCTACGCGAGCTTCAGCGCCCGCCACGCGCGTGCCTTCGGCATCGCGCTCGCCGGCCAGCGCCTGATGCCGGTGCTCCCGCCGCGCGTGCTGACGCTTGCGCTGCGACTGCTCGGTCGCCAGGCGATCGTCGATCGCATGTTCGGCTGGTATCTCGATCAGGCCCACCCGCGGTTCGTCGATCAGGCCCACCCGCGGGCCTCGCCACCGACGCGCACGGCGACGGCCCACCGGGGCGGCGCTCGTGCTCAGGCGGGCTGACAGGCCTCGGCGAGCCACTCGCGCCCGTACCGGCGCATGTCGTCGATCAGCGGCAGCAGCGCCTGGCCCTTGTCGGTCAGCGAGTACTCGACACGGGGAGGCACCTCGGAGTAGGTGTGGCGCTCGACGATGCCCTCCTGCTCGAGCGCGCGCAGGCGCAGCGAGAGCGTACGCGGCGAGATGCCGCTCAGCGAGCGCTCGAGCTCGCAGAAGCGGGTGCGGCCCTCGGCGAGGTCGCGAATCACGAGGATCGTCCACTTGCCGCAGATGATCTCTGCGGTGGCGCAGACCGGACAGGTCTCCTCGATCGCGCGTGTCGCCACTGCAGAGGCCACGCGGCCCATTCTAGCGCGAAGCTTTACCTACTGAAGCGTGGCACGGCCGGGGCATGGGCCCCGGCCGCCGCCGTGTGAGCAGAAGACGGGGCCTCGCCCCCCGGGCCCCTGAGGCACCTGGTCGGTGATGCCTCAGCCGCCGAGGTTGCTGAGCATGCCTCCGCCGCTGCTGCCGCCGGCCGGGATCACCGGGCGGCCCTCACTCGGCTGGATCAGGACCCAGCCCGCACCCTGGAAGGCCATCTGCATCGACTCGCCGGAGCCGCGGCCGATGAAGTTCTTGAGCTTGACGTCGGTCTTGATCGACGTCGACACGCCGCTCGACCAGGTGATTGCGGCCTGCGGGTCGGCGAACGTCGGAGCATCGCCGGTGTTGAGCAGGACGGGCGGGCCGTCGGAGATGATCGCGACCCAGCCGCTGCCCTGCAGCGCCATGTTGAACAGGCCCCCGGCCATCATCGCCGAGGCGCCGCCGGCGACCTTGGTGATGTCCCAGTCGATGCCGGCGTCGAAGGCGAGCACCTGCTTGCCGTTGCAGGTGATCGCGTCGTTCTCGAGCTTGATCAGGTGAATGTCCTGCGCGGTGTCGGCGAGGAAGACCTCGCCGGTGCCGGTCATCTTCATCAGCTGCGTCCCCTCACCGGAGACCGCCTTCTTGAGCATCCGCCCCATGCCGCCGGCACCGGCGTGCTCGAAGCTGACCTCGCCCTGGTAAGCGACCATCGCGCCGAGCTTCGCCTGGATCGTCACCGCCTCGAGGCGGACCTTCAGCAGCTTGTGGTTCTGGAGCGCGAACGCCTCCTGGGTCTGGGTCTCCTGGTACTCACCGAGGGTGCTCTGCACGCGAACTCTCCTTGCGATCGAGGGCCACCCGCCACTCTCGGCGCTCGCGCCGGATCCGTCAAGGGGGACTTCGTCCAGGCGCCGCGCGCGGGCAGCGCTGGATCAGACCCCCGCGGCGTCGGCCGCGAAGACCTGGTCGACCGAGGTCGAGCGCTGCCCGTCGGAGGAGACCATCAGCTTGAAGTCGTGCGGGTGGGTGGCCGCCTTGAGCGCCTCTTCCA
>Ga0136622_10000571_pt1 | contig 15125 bp, 13 predicted proteins | sample AntDrymUQ4482106_2_FD_104803 | JGI IMG/M metagenome (GOLD analysis project Ga0136622, IMG submission 104803) | Polar desert sand microbial communities from Dry Valleys, Antarctica - metaG UQ448 (21.06) | ecosystem: Environmental > Terrestrial > Soil > Desert | place: Antarctica: Dry Valley...
ACCAGCCGGCCCGCGTTGCGCACCCAGTGCCGCGGAAGGGTCAGCGGCCGGTCCACACCCCGTGAGCTCACCTCCAGGGTGTACGCCCGCTCGCCCATCGCGTCGCTCGCGTCGAGCTGCCGGGACACGGCGCGGGTGAGGTCGGCGATGTCGTCCAACGTGAGCACGCCGTCGCGGTCGACGACCACCCGCAGCACCGTCCTGCGGCCGGCGGAAGCGAGCTCGACCGCATCCAGGTCGACACCGAGCGCGCCGACGACCGGGGCCAGCAGCTCCCCCAGGTGGTCGGTGGACGCCGAGCTCATCGGTGCCTCCTGGCTCTTCGGTTGTGCTGCACGTGCGGGTTGCCCTGTGCGGTCGGCAGAGTCGGTTTCGGTCACCCTAGCGGGGGTAGCGTCGGCTCCGTGCCGCCCACCACCGTGTCTCGCCGATGGCTGCTGGGCGTCGCCGCCGGAGCCGGTGCGGCTGCCGCGACGGGATGCGCCGGCACCTCGGCGGGGCCGTCGGAGCAGGCACCCACGGTCGTTCCGGGCGACCTCGACCGGGCGCGCCGAGCGGCGGCCGACGCGGCCGAGCTGGTCGCGGTCGTGGCCGGCGCGGCGCGCCGGCACCCGGAGCTGCAGCCGTTGCTCACCGGCCTCGGCGACCGGCACCGCACCCACGTCGAGGCGTTCACGCCCGAGGTTGAGCCGGTCGCCCTGCCCGGGCGCATGCCGGTCCCCCGCAGCCGGCGTGCGACGCTGCGGCTGCTCCGCGCCCGCGAGCAGCGGGCAGCAGGGGCGGCGCGGCGCGCGGCCGCGGACGCCGGCAGCGGCGAGCTCGCCGCCGCGCTCGCCTCGTGCGCGGCCTGCCTGGCCCAGCACGTGCGGCTGCTCAGCGCCGCGCTCGCCGACACCGCGACGGGCCGGTCGTGACGACCGAGTCCGCGGTCGAGGCCGCCCAGGCCGCACTGGCGGCCGAGCACGTCGCCGTCTACGCCTACGGCGTGGCGGGCGGCGTGCTCGATCCGTCCGGCCCCGAAGCGGTCCGGGTCCGCAGCGCGTACGAGGTGCACCGCGCGCGGCGAGACGGGCTGGAGACCACGGTCCGCTCGGCGTCGGCGGAACCGGTCCCGGCCGAGGCCGGGTACGCGCTCGACCGGCCGGTGCGCGGCCCTGCCGGCGCTGTGGCGATGGCGCGCACGATCGAGGACCGGTGCGCGGCGACGTACGCGGCGCTGGTGGCCGCCTCCACCGGAGCGCTCCGCAACGACGCCGTCGGCTGGCTCGGTGACGCCGCCACCCGGGGACTGTCCTGGGGCGCCGCGCCGACGGCCTTCCCCGGCCTGGCGCCGGCCCCGCTCCGCTGAGGGTGACGTTTCTGCTGCTCTTTCCCGGCGTGTCGCAGCTGAAACGTCACTCTCAGCGAGCGATCACAGACACGATCCGGTCAGCCGCCTCGGTGACCGGCACGTCCTCGCGCGATCCGCTGGCCCGGTCGCGCACCTCGACGACCCCCTCGGCCAGGTTGCGGCCGAGCACCACGATGGTGGGCACCCCGACCAGCTCGGCGTCGGCGAACTTCACCCCCGGTGAGACCCGCAGCCGATCGTCGTAGAGCACCTCGACGCCCTGGCCGGACAGGTCGGTGCCGAGTCGCTCGGCTGCCGCAAAGATCGCCGGATCCTTGCCGGTGGCGACGATGTGCACGTCGGCCGGGGCCACCTCGCGGGGCCAGACGATGCCGTGCTCGTCGTGCGAGTTCTCCACGATGGCTGCGACCGCGCGGGAGATGCCGACGCCATACGAGCCCATCGTGGGGGTGACCCGCTTGCCGTTCTCGTCCAGCACCTCCAGCCCGAGTGCGGTGGCGAAGCGGCGGCCGAGCTGGAAGATGTGGCCCATCTCGATGCCCCTGGCGGTCACCAGCGCGCCGCCGTCGACCGGGCACGGGTCGCCCTCGCGCACGTCAGCTGCCTGGATCGTCCCGTCCGGGGTGAAGTCGCGCCCGGCCACCAGGTCGAGAACGTGGCTGCCGTCGGTGTCGGCGCCGGTCACCCAGCGGGTTCCGTCGACCACCCGCGGGTCGACGAGGAAGCGGATGCCTGAGGGGCGCTGCTCGCCTAACACACCGGGACCGATGTAACCCTTCTGCAGCATGGGGTGGGCGGCGAAGTCGGTGTCGGTGAACGGCTCGAGCTCGGCGGGCTCGACCTGCGCCTGCAGGCGCTTCTCGTCCACCTCGCGGTCACCGGGCACCCCGACAGCCAGCGGCTCGCGGGTGCCGTCAGGGTGCCGGAGGTTGACCAGCACGTTCTTGAGGGTGTCGGCGGCTGTCCACGGCCGGTCGGCGCGCGGGAAGCTCGCCTGCAGGTGCGCCACCAGGGTCTCGATCGTCGGCGTGTCCGGCGTCTGCTCGGCGTGCGGCACGGGTACCTGGTCATAGGCCGCCACAGGTGGCGCCGGCACCCGCACCGCCTCGACGTTGGCGGCGTAGTCGCAGGAGGTGCAGCGCACATACGTGTCCTCGCCGTTCTCGGCGATGGCGAGGAACTCCTCGCTGGCCGAGCCGCCCATCGCACCCGACATCGCCGCGACGATGACGTAGTCGAAGCCGAGGCGATCGAAGATCCGTACGTACGCCGCGCGGTGCGCCTCGTACGAGCGGGTGAAGTCCGCGTCGGTGACGTCGAAGGAGTAGGAGTCCTTCATGACAAACTCACGCCCGCGCAAGATCCCAGCGCGCGGCCGCGGCTCATCGCGGTACTTGGTCTGGATCTGGTAGAGGAACAGCGGCAGGTCCTTGTACGACGAGACGACGTCCTTCACCAGCAGGGTGAACATCTCCTCGTGGGTCGGCCCGAGAAGGTAGTCGGCGCCCTTGCGGTCGTGCAGTCGGAAGATGCTGTCGCCGTAGTCGGTCCACCTGCCGCTGGCCTCGTACGGCTCGCGGGGCAGCAGCGCCGGGAAGTGCACCTCCTGCGCGCCGATCGCGTCCATCTCCTCGCGCACGACCCGCTCGACGTTGCGCAGCACCCGGTAGCCGAGCGGGAGCCACGAGTAGATGCCGGGTGCGGCGCGGCGGATGTAGCCGGCTCGCACCAGCAGCCGGTGGCTCGGCAGCTCCGCGTCCGCGGGGTCGTCGCGCAGCGTCCGCAGGAACAGGGTCGACATCCTCAGCACCCGCGCGAGCCTAGCCAGCCAGGCCGCGAGAGACGGATCGCGAGGCATCGGGGTCGCCCCGACAACCCCGACGTCACGACATCCGTCCTTGGCGAGCGGGGTCACCGCTGGAGCAGGTGCACCCGTACGTCGGGGTCGATCCGGCCGGCGTCCAGGGCCAGCACCGCCGCCCGCACGTCGGCCAGCGTGGCCTCCAGCTCGGGAACGAGCACCGTAGGGGTCGCGGGGTCGTCCAGCGCGGCGGCCACGTCGAGCACCCGCATCCGTGGGTCGGCGGCGTCGTAGCGGGTGATCAGGGTCGGCAGGTACGCCACGTCGCTGACCTCGAACCGCCCGGCCCGCCCCTGCGCCGCCGGCTCGGTCAGCTGGAACCGCACGGTGGCGCCGCGGTAGGTGTAGGGACGGAATGTCTCCTGCTGGGCGATGAAGTTGCCGAGGCCGTAGGCGACCCAGGTGCCGTGCACCCGGTCGATCGGCTGCACGGTGTGGGCATGGTGACCGTAGACCAGGTCGATGTCCGGTGACCGGGTGATGCGGTTCACCACGTCGGTCTGGTACTCATCGGGTGCGGTGACGTACTCGGAGCCGAAGTGCAGCGCCACGACCACCACCTCGGCACCGTTGCGGCGGGCAGCCGCGGCATCGGCGACGATCTGCTCAGGGTCGATCAGCGGGACCGACCAGGGCTGTCCGGTCGGCAACGGGATCCCGTTGGTGCCGTACGTGTACGACATCAGTGCGATCCGCACGCCGTCGACGTCGACGACCAGCGGACGACGTCGCTCGCCCGCCGACCGCGCGGTGCCGTCGTGCGGGATCCGCGCCCTGTCCAGGGTGCGCAGGGTGCGTACCAGCCCGTCGTAGCCCTGGTCGATGCTGTGGTTGGAGGCAGTGGTGCACGCGTCGTACCCCGTCTCGCGCAGCGCGGGTGCCACCTGCGGGGGCACCGAGAACACCGGGTAGCTGGCGAAGGGGCCGCCGGGCGGCGCCAGCGGGGTCTCCAGGTGGCAGATGGCGAGGTCCGCCGAGCGCACCACCGGGGCGACGTCGGCGAACATCGGCTTGAAGTCCAGACCGGTGCCGCCGCGGCGGCTGGCGTCGGCCTGCGCGGTTTCCCAGGTGCCGCTGTGCAGCAAGACGTCGCCCGACGCCAGCAGTGACACGCTGCGCGGCGGTGGCCCGGTCGCCTTGGTTGCCCCGGTCGTCGCCTTGGTCGTCGGCTGGGTCGTCGCCTTGGTCGTCGCCTTGGTCGTCGGCTGGGTCGTCGCCTCGGTCGTCGGCTCGGTCGTCGCTGCTGTGCTGGGTGCCGGCTCGGCAGCCGAGCCGGCGGTGTCTGGATCGTCGGTGCACCCGGCCAGCAGGGGCGCCGACAGCAACGACAGGAGCAGCGAACCTGCCCAGCGGCCGCAACGCGCCATCACGGGAACCTAGCCTCCCAGCATCAGACCCAGATGGCGGCGGGCACGCCGTCGGAGAACACCTGCGGCGGGTCGGGAATCGAACGCGCATCGCCGGCCGCGAGCCGGGCGGCTGTCCATGCCACCGCCGCGGCGTCGAGGATGTCGTCTACACAGGCATGCGCACCGGCTTGCCCGAGCCTGCCGGCGAGGAACAGCCCCTCCCGCGCGAGCAGCATCCGACGCTGCTCGACCCCGGCCCAGGTGCGCTTGGAGCTGTCCAGCGTCGACAGCCGGCCGGAGCCGGCCATCAGGGCGAAGCTCACCTCCGGGTGCACCTCGTAGACGGTCGGCCGATCGGTGGTCTGCGCGGCCTCGCGCAGCCAGGCGTCCACCTCGAGGATCCGGCGCCGCAGCCCGAACGCCTGGATGGAGACCTTGCGCCCGGTGGCGGCCTGGTTGAGCTGCCCGGCGGTGTGCTGGTCTGGGGCCAGCAGCGCCGCGCGTACGGGCGTCTCGAACACCGAGGAGCGACGAGGGCCGACCGCTTGGCGGGCGGCCAGGTCGGCCTCGCGAGCGCTCGAGTCGGGCAGCCCGATCGGGATGTCCACACCGGTCACGGCGACCGGTCCGTCGGCGACGCAATCGGCCAGCACGTCGGCCACCGTCGCGCCGACGTACGGCCACAGCTGCTCGCCGCCGCCCCAGGCGATGCCGACCCAGCCGTCGCGGCAGGCGTCGACGCCGAGCACCCGCACCGGCGGGATGCTCAGAGCAGCACCGTCGCGAACGTCGCGGTCCGTACGAAGCCCACCTTGTCGTAGACCCTGCGAGCGGCGAGGTTGTCCGCGTTGACATAGAGGGTGACGGCGGGCGCCCAGTCCCGCAGGGCGGCTGCCACCACGCTGGCCATCCCCTGGGTGGCGAGTCCGCGACCCCGCTCGGCGCGGTCGACGAAGACGCTCTGCACCTGACAGCTGGCCGCTGTGGCCGCGCCCACCTCGGCCTTGAAGAGCACCCGGCCGTCCTCGATCCGAGCGAACATCCGGCCCTGCGAGATCAGCTGCGCCACCCGGGCCCGATACGCGTCGGCACCGCCCACCTCGGGCGAGACCCCCATCTCCTCGGTGAACATCGCGACCGACGCAGGGTAGACGAGGTCGAGCTCGTCGAGGCGTACGACCCGGACGGCCGGGTCCGGCTCGACGGCGCTCGGAGCCCGCATGCACTGGAATGGCTGGTCGGCGCGAACCGACCGCGCGGCCCCCCATTGCGGCTGCAGCCTTTCCCACAGCCCGAGCACTGCGTCTTGCGGGCCGAACAGCGAGCTGCAGCTGCGACCGTCGGACACCGCTCGCTCGGCAAACGCCTCGACCGCGGCCCGGTGGGCTCGCACCGGAACCAGGTTGGCAGCGTGGTGGCACAACGCGGTCAGCTCGCCGTCCTCGAGGTAGCCGTAAATGCGGCCGCCGAGCCAGCGCTGGTCGAGGCCGGTGCTGGCGACCCGATCGGCGACGAACACGTTGGTCACCGGGTCGCGGGCCAACAAGCCCTCGACTTGAGCGCGATCGGCCGGCCCGAGCAGCCGGATCCCCTGGCGGCCGCGCAGCGTGGTGGGCACGGGGGCAGCGTACGGCGCAGGGCCGCGCAACGTCCCTCTCGACAGGTCGGCGGCGGGTCAGCCGGCGGTGACGACCGGGGCGCCCGGGGCTGAGTCGGCGCCCGTCTCGTCGGCGATCCGCATCGCCTCCGCGATCAGCGTCTCGACGATCTGGCTCTCCGGGACCGTCCTGACCACCTCGCCCTTGACGAAGATCTGCCCCTTGCCGTTGCCGGAGGCCACGCCGAGGTCGGCCTCGCGGGCCTCGCCGGGACCATTGACGACGCAGCCCATGACGGCAACCCGCAGGGGCACCTCCAGCCCTTCCAGCCCGGCGGTGACCTCGTCGGCGAGGGTGTAGACGTCGACCTGCGCCCGACCGCAGGACGGGCAGGACACGATCTCGAGCTTGCGTGGCCGCAGGTTGAGCGACTGCAGGATCTGGTTGCCGACCTTGACCTCCTCTACCGGTGGCGCGGACAGCGACACCCGGATGGTGTCGCCGATCCCCTGCCGCAGCAGCGCCCCGAACGCCACCGACGACTTGATCGTGCCCTGAAAGGTCGGCCCCGCCTCGGTCACGCCCAGGTGCAGCGGCCAGTCGCCGGCCGCTGCCAGCAGCTCGTACGCGCGGATCATCACGACCGGGTCGTGATGCTTGACCGAGATCTTGAAGTCGTGGAAGTCATGCTCCTCGAACAGCGACGCCTCCCACACCGCGGACTCGACCAGCGCCTCGGGAGTCGGGGAGCCGTACTTCGCGAGCAGCCGCTTGTCGAGTGATCCGGCGTTGACGCCGATCCGGATCGACACGCCGGCGTCGCTGGCGGCGCGGGCGATCTGGGCTACCTGGTCGTCGAAGGCGCGGATGTTGCCAGGGTTCACACGGACCGCTGCGCAACCCGCGTCGATCGCCGCATAGACGTACTTAGGCTGGAAGTGGATGTCGGCGATCACCGGGATCTGCGACTTGTGCGCGATCGCCGGCAGCGCCTCGGCGTCGTCCTGGCTGGGACAAGCGACGCGGACGATGTCGCAGCCCGTGGCGGTGAGCTCGGCGATCTGCTGCAGCGTCGCGTCGACGTCGGTCGTCTTGGTGGTCGTCATCGACTGCACCGACACCGGAGCGTCGCCGCCCACGAGGACGTCGCCGACCCGGATCTGGCGGGACGGGCGCCGCTCGGCCAGCACCGGTGGCGCCGCGGTGGGCATGCCGAGGTCGATCGACGTCATCGGTTGCTCATTCCAGTCGCACGGGGTTGACGATGTCGGTCCACACCAGCAGCAGACCCATGACGACGAGCACCGAGCCGAACGCGTAGGCCAGCGGCAGCAGCTTGCCGACATCGAAGTAGCCGGGGTCGGGGCGGCCGCGCAGCCGGGCCCACCCGCGCCGCAGCGCCTCCCACAGCGCACCGGCGATGTGCCCACCGTCGAGCGGCAGGACCGGCAGGAAGTTGAAGATGGCGATGAACAGGTTGACCGACGCCAGCAGCCCGACCACGTCGGACACCCGCGCCACCCAGGGTGAGCGCTCGTCGCTCACCAGCTCGCCCGCGACCCGGCTGGCGCCGACAACGCTGACCGGACTGTTCGGCTCGCGCTCCGCGCCCACCGCGGCCCGGGCCACGCCCACCATCCGTTCCGGCAGGTCTAGGATCGCCGCGCCGGTCAGCTTGATCAACGAGCCCATGGTCATTGCCACGTCGACCGGCGTGCCCCGCTCGTACGGCCGGGTGGGTGAGACGCCGAGGAAGCCGACCTCGACGAAGCCCTCCGGGTCGTCGAGGCTCTCCCGCAGTGAGACCGTGGTGTTCGTGGTGAGCGTCGAGGGACGGCCGTCCCGCTCGATCGCGATCGTCGCATCGCCGGACTCGTTGGCCCGGATCAGCTCGGTCAGCTGGTCCCAGGACGTGACGGGGGTGCCGTTGAACGTCTTGATCTCGTCTCCCGGTTGCAGCCCGGCCCGGGCCGCCGGTGACACCGGGTCGGAGGCGAGGCAGGTCTGCTGCTCGCGGTCGGCCGGGACGACGCAGTCGGAGACCGTCTCGACCGTCGTGGTTGGCTCGCCGGGCACGCCCACCCCCATGATGAGCACGCCGAACAGGAACGCGGCGATGACGACGTTCACCAGCGGCCCGCCGGTCATCACCACCAGCTTCTGCCACCACGGCTTGCGATAGAACAATCGGTCTTCCTCGCCGGGCAGGACGTTCTCGTACTCGGCGGCCCGCGCGTCGGCGACCAGCTGGGTGAACATGCCGGTGTTGCTGCTGCGCACCTTGCGCGGGTGGTCGGGGTCGCCCGCGCCATCGGTGCCACCGGCCACCGGCGGGAGCATCCCGACCAGTTTCACGTAGCCGCCAAGCGGGATCAGCTTGATGCCGTACTCGGTCTCGCCGCGACGTACCGACCACAGCCGCCGGCCGAAGCCGACGAAGTACTCGGTGACCTTGACCCCGAACCGCTTGGCCGGCCACATGTGTCCGACCTCGTGCAGCCCGATCGACGCCATCAACCCGAGGAAGAAGACGACCACGCCGGCGGCGTAGATCAGCGTGTCCATCGCCCTCCTGACGTCATCCTTCGACTAGCGTGCCGGCCCGCTCCCGTGCCCATCGGTCAGCGTCCAGCACCGCATCGATTGTCAACGGCCCTGCTTGCGAGCCTACGGGGTGGCCGCCGAGCGACTCGTCCACGACAGCGGCGACGGTGTCCACTATGGCGAGGAAGCTCAGCCGTCCGGACAAGAACGCGTCGACGCAGACCTCGTTGGCGGCGTTGAGCACCGCGGGCGCGGTGCCACCGCGCTGTCCGGCCCGGCGAGCCAGTCGAACGGCCGGGAAGGTCTGCTCGTCCAGCGGGGCGAACTCCCAGCTGCTCGACGTCGACCAGTCGATACCCGGTGCGGCTTCCGGCACTCGGTCGGGCCAGGCGAGACCCAGCGCCACCGGCAGCCGCATGTCCGGCGGCGACGCCTGCGCGATCGTCGAGCCGTCCACCAGCTCGACCATCGAGTGCACGTACGACTGCGGGTGCACCAGCACCTCGATGCGGTCGAGGCCGACGTCGAAGAGCAGATGCGCCTCGATGACCTCCAGACCCTTGTTGATCAACGTGGCCGAGTTGACCGTGACCAAGGAACCCATCGACCAGGTCGGGTGGGCCAGCGCCTGCTCGGCGGTGACGTCGGCGAGCTGGTCACGGGTGCGGCCGCGGAAGGGTCCGCCGCTGGCGGTGAGCAGCAACCGCCGCACGTCGGCCGGGTCCTCGCCGCGCAGGGCCTGCGCTAGCGCCGAGTGCTCCGAGTCGACCGGCACGATCTGGTCCGGCCGGGCCGCCGCGGTGACCAGGTCACCGCCGATGATCAGCGACTCCTTGTTCGCCAGCGCGAGCGTGCGCCCGGCCCGGAGGGCGGCCAGCGTCGGTCGCAGGCCGGCCGCGCCGGCCATGCCGTTGAGCACCACGTCGCAGGCCGTCGCCGCCAGCTCGGTGACGGCCCTCGGTCCGGCGAGCAGCCGGGGGAGCGTCGTACTGCCCTCGGCCCAGCCGCGCCGCTGCGCCTCGGCGTACAGCGCGAGCTGCACGTCCTGCGCGCTGGTTGCGCGGGCGACCGCGATCACCTCGGCCTCGTGCTCGAGCGCCTGTGCGGCCAGCAGGGCGGGGTCGCTGCCGGCCGCGCCGAGACCGACGACCCGGAACCTGCCGCGGTTGCGGGAGATGACATCCAGAGCCTGGGTGCCGATGGACCCCGTCGAGCCGAGGATGACGACGTCACGACGGGCCGGGGCTGCACTCACGTCGCGAGTCTCCCAGTCGGGGGTGGCCGCCCTCCGTCGCGTGGCGCAAGAATGTTTCGCGACCCGAGCAGGCGTACCGTCTTGCGCCATCTGACCTTGCGCCACTCGACCTGCGCCACTTGATCCCGGAAGGCGTAACCGCCATGACCATCACTGAACACACCCACTCATCCGTCCCGGCCACCGTCGGGGGGCCAGACCTGCCTCAGGAGCGGCGGGTCGTCACCGAGGTACCCGGCCCGCGCTCGCGCGAGCTGCACGCCCGGCGCACCAATACGGTCGCCACCGGTGTGGGCAGCGTGCTGCCGGTGTACGTCGCTGCTGCCGGCGGCGGAGTGGTCGTCGACATCGACGGCAACAGCTTCATAGACCTGGCCGCCGGCATCGGCGTGACTGGGGTGGGCAACGCGTCGCCGCGGGTGGTGGCAGGCGTCCAGGCTCAGGCGGAGGCGTTCACGCACACCTGCTTCATGGTGGCGCCGTACGAGGGGTACGTGCAGGTCTGCGAGGCGCTCGCCGAGGTGACCCCCGGCGCCCACGCGAAGAAGTCTGCGCTATTCAACTCCGGGGCCGAAGCCGTCGAGAACGCGGTCAAGATCGCCCGGGTCGCCAGTGGGCGCGATGCGGTGGTCGTGTTCGACCACGCCTACCACGGGCGCACCAACCTGACCATGGCGATGACGGCCAAGTCGATGCCGTACAAGCACGGTTTCGGACCCTTTGCCGGCGAGGTCTACCGGGCGCCGATGTCGTACCCGTTCCGCGAACCTGCCCCGATCGACGGGCCGGGCGCGGCGCGGCGGGCGGTGTCGATGATCGAGAAGGCGGTCGGTGCCGACCAGGTGGCCTGCGTGGTGATCGAGCCGATCCAGGGCGAGGGCGGCTTCGTGGTGCCAGCGCCGGGCTTCCTGCCTGCCCTGGCGGACTGGTGCCGCGCGCACGACGTGCTGCTGGTCGCCGACGAGATCCAGTCCGGGTTCTGCCGTACCGGTGACTGGTTCGCCTGTGACCACGAGGGGGTCGTCCCCGACCTGGTGACCACAGCCAAGGGCATCGCCGGTGGCATGCCGCTGGCCGGCGTGACCGGTCGGGCCGACGTGATGGACGCTGTGCACGCCGGTGGGCTGGGTGGCACGTACGGCGGCAACCCGGTGGCCTGCGCCGCCGCCCTGGGGGCGATCGAGACGATGCGGGAGCAGGACCTCGCCGGACGCGCGCGGCGCCTCGGCGAGCTCATGCTGGGGCGCTTGCGGGCGCTCGCCGAGCGGCAGCCGGCCATCGGCGACGTCCGGGGCCGGGGCGCGATGGTCGCGATCGAGCTGGTGCGGCCCGGTACCACTGAGCCGGACGCGGCCCTGGCCGGTGCGGTGAGCGCCTCCTGCCACGCCGCCGGGGTGCTCACGCTGACCTGCGGAACGGATGGCAACGTGCTGCGGTTCCTGCCCCCGTTGGTGCTGCCGGAGGACCTGCTCGACGACGCGTTGGGCGTCATCGAGCAGGCCCTCGCCCCCTGACTGGCGGCCGGTTCAGGCTGACTTGACTTCCGTCCGTAGCACCCGAACGATCCCGGCAGCCAGCGGGATCCACACCCACCACAGGGAGGTGACGAGCAGTTGCAGCCACTCCTCAGCGGTGACGTCGTTCGCAAAGTCAAACAGCGGCGCCTGGGCGGTATTGATGTCGATCCACGGGGCCGAGTCGGCGAGCGCAGGAACGAGGCTGAACAGCAGGCCCGCGGCCAGTGGCAGAACGAATGACAGCACGATCGCGGCTGCACTGCTGAGAAGGACCAGCCCGAACGCCAGTCCACCCAGCAGACCGAGCAGCTGCAGCATCAGCACCCGACCGACGTCGTCGGCGGTGAACCCCCAGGTCCCAGCGCCGCCGGCGAAGCTCTCACCGAGCACGTTGCCCACCGCGGCGGTGACGAGCAACAGGGCAACGAAGGCCAGGCCGAGCAGCAACACGGCCGCCATCTTGGCAAGCAGCACACGCCCGCGGTGCGGCTCGAGGGTGAAGGTCACCAGCCCGGTTCGCTGCGACCATTCACTGGTGACCGACAAGATGCCGAGCACCGGGAGCAGGAATCCTTGGGGTGTCGCGGTTAGACCGAGGAAGTTCGGATACGTCAGCTGGTCCTCCGGGCCGAAACCAAGGAACAGCACCACCGCGGCGACAGTGAGTCCGGCGATGGCCACCAGCAGCCAACGGCCGGCGCGGGTGTCGATCAGTTTGCGCAGCTCGACGTGGACCAGCCGGGACAGCGGCACGCGGGCGGTTTCGCGCAACGACGATCCGAAGCTGTCACCGGTCAGTGTCCGGGTGCTCATGCGGAGACCTCCTCGGTCGTAGCATCACGGGCGTCGTCAGCGGTCAACGACAAGAACATGTCCTCGAGACCGGCGCCGTCGGCGGGACGCAGCTCGAGCAACACCTGCTCGGCCTGCGCGGCCGTCCGACCGATCACCTCAGCACTCGCTTCGGTGACCAACCCACCCCGGTTGTCACCGGTGAACTCGATCCCGGCCCGCTTCAGCGCGACTGACAGCGCGGCCTCGTCCAGCCCGCGAACATAGGTGCCCGCCGAGGCGAGCAGCGACGCTTTCGTACCCTGCGCGACGATCCGGCCGCGACCGATGACGACCAGCTCATCGGCGATCACCTCTACCTCGTGCAACAGGTGTGACGACAGCAGAACGGTGCCGCCGCGTTCGGCGAAGCCGCGCAACAGGCCGCGCATCCAACGAATCCCCGCTGGGTCGAGGCCGTTCGCAGGCTCGTCGAGGATCAGCACCTCCGGGTCGCCGAGCAGCGCGTGCGCGATGCCGAGGCGCTGGCGCATGCCCAGCGAGTAGTCCCCCAGCCTCCGCCTGGCCTCAGTGGCGTCCAGACCCACCAGGTCGAGCATCGCCTCGACCCGTGCGCCGTCGAGACCCATCAGCAACGCGCCCAGGCGTAGCACCTCAGCTCCGGTACGACCGGTGTGCTGGGCCGATGCATCAAGCAGCACGCCGACGCGCCGGCCCGGATTAGGGATCTGCGCGTAGGGCACGCCGAGGACCGTGGCGTGTCCCGCGGTGGGCGGGGTGAGCCCCACCATCATCCGCATCGACGTCGACTTGCCGGCACCGTTCGGGCCGAGGAAGCCGGTGACGCTGCCCGGTTCGACCCGGAACGTCACGTCGTCGACCGCAGTGTGTGCGCCGTAGCGCTTGGTCAGTCCTTGGAGATCAATCATGAGCACCAGATTCGCCCGGCACCTGACCGGCCCGCGTCGGCCATCGGTAGAGCACGCACTAGCCGATGGTCGAGCTCTGCCGGCGAAGGACAGACCAAGGTCGGTGCCGCGGGCGCCGGAGGACACATAGCCTGCTGGTCGTGAGCGTTGACTCGGTGATCGTGCGCCAGCCGCCGCTGACCCGATGGCAGCAGGCGTGGCGCTACCTGGGCGCGCTGGCGATCAGTCTTTTGGCTTTCGGCGACGCCGGGCAACGCCTGTGGGAGAGCCATCCGCTGTGGTTCTGGGGAGACCTGACGCTGGGGGCGCTCTCCTTCGCCAGCCTGCCGTTCCGCCGTCGGTGGCCGGTGCCGGTCACGATGCTGATCGGCGTTGCCGGGCTGGCGTCCGCCTCGATCGGCGGTCCGTTCATCGTCGCGATGGTGTCGTTGTCGACCCGCCGCCGGTGGCGCGAGATCGTCCCGGTGGCGGCGGTCAGCACGGTGGCGGGAGTCGCCTACTTCGGCGTCGTGCCCGCCGTCCAGAGCCCCTGGTACGTGAACGTCACCTTCAGCGTCATCGTGATGGCGGTTCTCGTCGCCGTCGGCATGTACGTCGGGGCCAGGCGGGAACTCCTGGCGACCCTGCAGGACCGAGCGGAGCGGGCTGAGCGCGAACAGGAGTTCCGGATCGCGCAGGCACAGGCGAACGAGCGGGCCAGGATCGCGCGCGAGATGCACGACGTGCTCGCGCACCGGATGTCGCTGGTGGCCATGCACTCCGGCGCGCTGGCATACCGCACCGACCTCGACCCTGAGGAGATCCGACATGCCGCGGACGTGATCCAGACCAACGCCCATCTGGCGCTCACCGACCTGCGCGAGGTGCTCGGACTGTTGCGTGACGACGACGAGCCAACTGAGCCCGCGCGTCCGCTGCCGACGCTGCGCGACATACCCGAGCTGATCGGGCAGGCACGCACGGCGGGCATGCGGGTGACTCTGAACAACGACGTGGCCGACCTCGCGGCCGCACCCGAGGCGGTGGGGCGGCACGCGTACAGGATGATCCAGGAGAGCCTCACCAACGCGCGCAAGCACGCACCCGGCACGGCAGTGCACGTAAGGCTGGACGGCGCCCCGGGCGGCGAGCTCGGTGTCGAGGTGCGCAACCCGTTGCGGCTCGGTGTCGAGGCCGTCAACGTGGACGTGGTGCCGGCGTCCGGCCTGGGGCTGGTCGGGCTCGCCGAGCGCGCGGCTCTCAGCGGTGGTCGCTGCGAGCACGGGCCGAACGGCTCTTCGGAGTTCGTCGTGCGCGCCCGGCTGCCGTGGCCCCGATGATCAGGACCTGATCCGGCCATGATCCGGGTGCTGATCGTCGACGACGACCCCCTCGTCCGTGCCGGCCTGGCGCTGATCCTCGGTGGGGCGGCCGACGTGGAGATCGTGGGCGAGGCCGGAGACGGCGCCGAAGGGCTCCACGTGGCTGGGCGTACGACACCGGACGTGGTGCTGATGGACATCCGGATGCCGCGGATGGACGGGCTGGAGGCCACGGCGCGGCTCGCTGAGCGCGCGACCGGACCTGCCGTGATCGTTCTGACCACCTTCGACGCCGACGAGCAGGTGCTCCGCGCCCTGCGGGCGGGAGCGAGCGGCTTCCTGCTCAAGGACACTCCCCCGGCCGCGATCGTCGACGCGGTGCGGAAAGTGGCCGACGGCGAGCCGATGCTGTCGCCTAGCGTGACCGCGACCCTGATCCGCCAGGTGAGCGTCAGCTCGGACGGCGACCGTCAGCGCCGCGCGAGGGCACAGCTGGATCAGCTGACCGACCGCGAGCTGGAGGTGGCCGTGGCCGTCGGGCAGGGGCGGTCGAACGCGGACATCGCCGCCGAGCTGTACATGAGCGTGGCGACGGTGAAGGCACACGTGTCGCGGCTGCTCACCAAGC
>Ga0136622_10000572_pt1 | contig 15099 bp, 11 predicted proteins | sample AntDrymUQ4482106_2_FD_104803 | JGI IMG/M metagenome (GOLD analysis project Ga0136622, IMG submission 104803) | Polar desert sand microbial communities from Dry Valleys, Antarctica - metaG UQ448 (21.06) | ecosystem: Environmental > Terrestrial > Soil > Desert | place: Antarctica: Dry Valley...
AGTGGTATCGGGTTGTGGGAGATCAGGGAACAGCGAAGGTTCTTTACTCATGGTGCCAGGATCGCATATTCATGATCAATTGGCGATCCCCTGCAAACAATTTTTTCACAGCCTCTGAGCCGTCGGGGTACAACACGGGTACGGCTCGCACCGCCGTCCAGCGCCATTCGCCGCTGACGTGCCGGACGCGATATAGGGTTTGCACCGGAGTGCGTTCCGCGACTGCGCGCTGCCATAGCTCACTCATGCGCTCACGGTCTTCAGGATGCAGCGTGTCGAGCCAGCCAAGACGTTTCCATTGCTCGTACGTCTGCCCGGTGAATGCCCGCCACTCGGGTGAGTCTTCCACCACTGCGTCGTTGGAGTCAGCCGTCCAGACACTTTGCGCGGAGGCGTCGACAAGTGCACGATAACGGGCTTGGCTTTCTCGCACTGCAGTCTGGAACTGCAAGATTTCGGTGATGTCCTGGATGCCCAGGAGAATTCTCGCGTGCCTGTCCTCAGTGTCGCTCAGCGTGCGGGCGTTGAGCAGCATGGTGCGTCGGCCAATGATTGCAAAGTCGTGCGTGATCTCGAAGTTGTCGAAGCTACTGTTCCGGAGAAGAACTTCCTCCAGCAGTTCCCGCAGCTTGGGGATGTTCCACTGGCCGTCGCCTAACTCATAAATCAAACGACCCTCGGACTCGACAGGGGTAACCTTGAAGCTTTTATAGAAGGCCTCGTTCGCCGTGTTCACCTTGAGGTCGGCGTGCAGGACCAGGAGCGGGTCGCGCGCCGTGCGAAGGATGGCCTCGGCGCGGTCACGGCCGGCTTTGATGTCCCGCTCGCTCCGCTTGAGCGCATCGATGTCCACCAGCATCAGCAGCGCGCCGTCAATCTTGTTGTCTAAGGTCAGGTAGGGGCGGACGCGAAGGGAATACCAGCGCCCGGTTTTGTCCCGCACCTCACGCTCGCGCACACTGACGGTGTGGATGACTTCGGTGATGAGTTGTTCCAGATCGAGGTAGTCGAGGTTGTGTTTGATGCCGCTCAGCAGCCGGCCCACGTCGGTCGCCAACAGATTGAACGCCCGTGCAGCCGGCTGCGTGAAGCGCCGGATGGTCAGGTCGCCTCCCAGCAGCACAATGGCCTGGTTGAGGCTCTGGTGAAGATTGTTCAGGTCGCTGTTGAGGCGGGTCAATTCCACGTTCTGCCTGGCCGCCTCCTCGTTGACGGTGGTCAGCTCTTCGTTGGTGGACTCCAACTCCTCCTTGGACGTCTCCAGCTCTTCGTTGATGCTCTGCAATTCCTCGTTGGCCGACTGCACCTCCTCGCTGGACGCCTGGAGCTCTTCGTTCGCCGCGTCGTACTGCTCTTGCGATGCTTGGAAATAGTCGCGGGTCTCACCCAGTTCGGTTTCTAGTTCGGCGATGCGGCGCGCGTCCGCATGCGTGACCGCTTGGCCACGAGACTTCGGGGGCAGCTTGTCGGGAGGGAGTCCGCGCTTCTCCGCCGGCTCAAACACAATCAAATAGCACCGCTCCTTCACATTCTTCAGCGGTGTGACTTCAATGTTCACCGTCCGGGTGTGACCGTTCTGATTGATCCGCACGTCCTCCCTGCGGACCGTTGCGTTGTGCTTCTTCGCCTTGGTGATGGCGGCGCGCAGCGGCAGCATCAACCCTTCCCGCGCCATCTTCAGCACATCGAAGCTCGCCTTGCCTTTGGGCGGCTGCAGATACGGACCGGTCGGGCCGCGGAATTGGAGGATCTCCAGATCCACGTTGATCAAGACGCCTGGCGGGGCATAGTGATTGACCGTCACGCGATCGGCTTCTCGCTGCGCGGTGAGCTCGGCGTGATATCCTTCCGGCGGCGCGACCTTCGCGGCGGCCGGAATCTTCGCCGCCGGATGCCCGCGGGAAACAGGCAGATGGAACGCGGACGTGAGCCCGGCTTTTTTGGAGTAAATCTTGAGCTTTTTATCTATCGATTCAAACAGGTTGGCGAACGAGCCGATGGATTCGGATACGCCGAGGAAGAGAAACCCATCCGGCTTGAGCGCGTAATGGAAGGTCGGGAGGACCTTTTTCTGTAAACTCGGCTCCAGGTAAATCAGCAGGTTGCGGCACGCGATCAGGTCCATGCGCGAGAAGGGCGGGTCGCTCAAGAGATTATGCCGGGCGAAGACGCACATCTCCCGAATAGGCTTGATGACGCGGTAGCCGCCTTCCTCCTCGAGAAAGAACCGCCGCAGCCGTTCGGGTGCGACATCGTGCACGAGGTTCTTGGCGTACAGACCGGCGCGGGCTTTATCCAACAGTTCGTCGTTCAAGTCAGCGGCAAACACTTGCATCTTGCGGAGGCGGGCGGCGCCCTCGGCACATTCCCTGAACGCCATGGCAATGGAATAGGCTTCCTGGCCGGTGGAACAGCCCAACACCCAACAACGGAGCGGGTCGCCGCGCTGCTGCTTGAGGAGCTTGGGGAAGACCTTGCGTTTTAGCGTCTCGAAGGCTTCCGGGTTGCGGAAAAACCCGGTTACGCTGATGAGCATATCCGAGTAGAGTGCCTGGAGCTCCTTGGTGTTACCCCGGAGAAAATCGGCATAGGCCTTTAGCCCGGTTATCTTGTTCAGCACCATCCGCCGGGTGATACGCCGCTGGGCGGTGCTGGGTTTGTAGAGCGAGAAGTCCACGCCGCTGTGGTTGCGCAAGATTAAGAAGAGTTTTTTTGAGGCCGTCCTCCTCGCCGGCGCGTCGAGCGCCTCGTCCGCGCACCGGCGGCGGAGTGTCGGACGCTTCAGCCTCCTCCTGCGCTTCGGCGCCTTCGGCGGCCGGGGACCGGGCGCCGGATAGGACGTCCGGGTGCCGGGCGAGGCGCGCGAGCTCGGTGGCGATCTCTTCCGGCGGGAGCACTAAATCGACACAGCCCGCCGCCATGGCGCTGCGCGGCATCGAATCGTACTTGGCCGATTCATCCTGCGCCATCGTGAAGCCGCCTTCAGCCTTGATGGCCTCTAACCCCAGCGTGCCGTCCGACGCCGTGCCCGAGAGAATCACGCCGATGGCGCGTTCACGCTGATCCTGGGCCAGGGATTCGAAAAAGACGTCAATGGACCGATGCGCCCCCGCAATCTGCCGGCGCGGCTCAAGTTTCAACCGCCCCTGCGCGATGGTCATGTTCCTGTTGGGCGGGATGATATAGACGTGATTCGGTTCGACCGGCAAGTTGTTTGCCGCCTCACGTACCGGCATCGCGGTGGCTTTGGCGAGGATCTGCGTCAGCGCGCTTTCGTGCACCGGGTCCAGATGCTGCACTAGCACCAAGCCCATTCCGATGTTCACCGGCACATGCTTGAGCAAGAGGGTGAAGGCCTCCAGCCCTCCGGCGGAAGCTCCGACGCCCACAATAAGAATGTGATCACCGCGATCTTCCGGCCGGTTCTCTTCGTCAGTCTCGACCGGCGGGGGGGCAGTCCGGACAGGAGAAGACTGGCGACGTGTCTTCGCGCCACGTGTGGCCTGTGTGCGATGCAACGCCATAGGCAGCGTACAGGGAAAGGGATAGGGGAAGGAACTCTACATTCTCCCCCAAGGCAGGTCAAACCTGTCGCTCACTGCATCTGGTGCCCTTGCTGCGGGAGCGGGAGCAACAGCCAACCCGTTGCGGAGATCGCTAAGCGGCAACAGGCTCCCTTTCATGGTTGGGGATGCCGTGGTGCCAGGGGATTATTCTGACCTGCTAGTCGAAAACTCACCCTTGGACATGAGCCCGTCCAAGATCCTTATATGCGCTTGCTGCTTCGCGAGCATGTCCAGGAACAGCGGCTTCAACTCCTCCGGAATGGCCGGAGTCTGCAGCACCTCTTGATAGCGCTTAAAGCCGGACTCCTCACCTGCCTTCAAGGCCCTGAGCACCATCCTATCGCCAAAGATGTTGGCCGCTCCCATGATGATCTTGGACCAGGTGCCCCACCCCCCGAAGTTTTGGGCCGACCTGCGTTCCGGCTGCTGGATCTGGGCCTCGAGCCGCGAGGCGGCCTGCTGATGGTCTCTAAGGATGGTGATTAGTTCTTGAAACTCCGCGTTCCGCCCCGATTCTTGCCGCTCGTTGCGCAACGCCTGTTGATACGTTTCCACTGCTGAGCATTCCCTTTTCAAGAGCTTATCGGTGACCTCGTTCCAATTCATGTCGGTGTCCTGCTAAAAGATTGGCTGACTATCGGTTCTCAGTCAGGGTAGGTTCATCAACATCCGGGCCATACGGGGGTCTTGGATCAATATGCGCTTATAATCAGTAAGTTGCACGATCCCACGCGGTGCTGATATCGGCCCGGTAGCGTGGTGTGGGTAATAATTACGTAATAATTACCTGCACGCCTGTAGGTCTTACTAAGAGGCAGCGGTCGAAGATCAGCATGCTGGATCCCCTTAGTTCGAATATCTCGAGGTTCCACCGAATTCACCGGTACCGGCAAGGCCGCTCCCGCGGTTGCCACAGGCCAAGGTTCGGCGGACACGGGGCGTCGCCAGACGATTTGCCCATCCTGGTCCGCGGCCAGATCGAGTACGCGCAAGGACTGCACTCCTCGCTTGATTTCATGCGGCGATCGATGGTATCCATGCCGTGCCATGAGGACCGTGATCGGATCTCTTGCGATGATAGACGGCTATGCAGCACTCTCGGACTCCCCGCCTCGAGCGCACCCGAGGCCAGCCGCCGAAACGCGCGCCGGCGACTGATGCGCGCCCACCTGTCCATGTTCAAGAAGGGGGTGGTCCTCATCGCGATCCCCTTACTGTTGCAATGGGTATTCATCGGTCTCTTCCTTCACAGCCGCGAGGAAGGCCAGGAGGACCACCGCTGGCTCTCCCATACCAAAGAGGTCATTGCCGAGGCCGGGCAGGTCCAGCGCCTCCTGCTCGAGGCCCATAACGATATGCGCGGGTTCGTGATCACCGGCGACCCTGCCTTCGCGCAGGCCTATGAGCAGGCCGTCCAGGTCCTACCCCGGAAAATCGCGGCGTTACAACACCGGGTCCGCGACCCGGGACAACGGTTGCGCGTCGCCCGGATAGCCGATGACGCGACCGCGCTGCTCGGCTTCCTCGGCGAGCTGAACGGTTTCATGCAGTCGGGAAAGCCGGAGCAGGCGGTCGCCGCGATCAAGGCCCTCACCGGCCAGGAACGCATGAACGACTTGCGCCAGGACATGGATACTTTTTTGCGGCGGCAGCATGAGCTGGACGGGGCGCGCGACCTAGCGGTGGAAGAGCGGTGGCTGATCGAGGACTGGTGGCTGGGCACGGGGGGCGTGGCGAGCCTCCTCCTCGGCCTGGGAGTGACCTATGCCTTCAGCCGGGGGATCAGCCGGCGTCTTAACACCATGGTGCGAAACGCCCAGCGCCTGGCCGAGGGTGAGGTGCCGCTCCCGGTGCTCGGCGGCGAGGACGAGATCGCCCGGGTGGACCAGGCCTTTCACACTATGGCCACCACCCTCAGGCGCCGCACGGCAGATCTGAACGCCTCGAACCGCGAGCTGCAGGACTTCGCCGCGGTCGCCTCCCACGATCTCCAGGAGCCGCTCCGCAAGATCGAGGCCTTTGGCAGCCGACTGAAGACCAAGTATGATCAGGTACTGGACGAACCGGGGCGCGATTACCTCGCGCGCATGCTCGCCGCCACGGTGCGCATGCGCCGACTCATTAACGACCTCTTGAGCTTCTCGCGGGTGACGACCAAAGCCCGAGCCTTCGTGACGGTCGACCTCGCCGAGGTTGCGCAAGAAGTGGTGTCCGATCTGGAGGGACGTATGTTTGATACGGGCGGTCGCGTGGAAGTCGGAGCGCTTCCCACCATCGAGGCGGAACCGCTACAGATGCGCCAGTTGCTGCAAAACCTCATCGGCAACGGGCTCAAGTTTCATCGCCAGGGTGAGCCGCCCGTGGTGCGGATCGAGGGCAGGCTGCTCGACACCAGCGACCCGCACGCCGAGGGCCCCGCACCCGGTCCTCGCCGCTGCGAGATTCAGGTGCAGGACAACGGCATCGGCTTCGAGGAGGTCTATAGCGAGCGCATCTTCGAGCTGTTCCAGCGCCTGCACGGCCGCGATGAGTACGAGGGCACGGGTATGGGGCTCGCGATCTGCCGCAAGATCGTCACCCGCCACGGCGGCACCATCAGCGCGCACAGTGCCCCCGGGCAGGGGGCCACCTTCATCGTCACCTTAGCGGTCACACAGGAGGAGAACCCGACATGAGACCACAAGGCAAATCCGTTACGATACTCATGGCCGACGACGATGTGGACGACCGTGTGATGACCCGGGAGGCCTTCAGCAACGCCCACCTGCGCAACGACCTGCGCTTCGTCGAAGACGGGGTCGAGTTGATGGATTATCTTAATCACCGGGGTCGATACAGCGATCCCGCGGCGGCCCCGCGCCCGGGCTTGATCCTCCTCGATCTCAACATGCCCAAGAAGGATGGGCGGGAGGCGCTCGCGGAGATCAAGGCGGACCCGAATCTCAAGCACATCCGCATCGTCGTCCTCACCACTTCGAAGGAGGAGGAGGACATCTACCGCAGCTATGACCTCGGCGCGGCCTCCTACATTCAGAAGCCGGTAACCTTCGAGGCCCTGGTCAAGGTCGTCAGGGCCCTGGGGAGGTACTGGCTCAATATCGTCGAGCTGCCGGGAGATCCGGATGCAGGCTGAGGCGCAGGCGCCTCCCATCCGGGTGCTGCTCATCGAGGACGACGAGGACGACTACCGTCTCACCCGCGAGCTGCTCGCCGAGGTGTCGGGCTATCGGGTCCAGCTCGACTGGGCGCCGAGCTATGAGGCCGGTCTTACCGCGCTGGCGCGCCGTGCGTACGACGTGTGTCTGCTCGACTACCGGCTCGGCGAGTGGAGCGGGCTCGACCTTCTGCGCCGGGCGGCGGCCGAGGACTACGGGATCCCTTTCATATTGCTGACCGGATACGGCGCCTTCGGGCTCGACGTCGAGGCGATGCGGGCGGGGGCGGCCGACTACCTCCTGAAGGATCGGATCGATGCCGCGGCCCTCGAGCGCGCGATCCGCTACACCCTCGAGCGCAAGCGAGACCGCGAGGCACTGGCGAATTTCAACCGGCTTCTCGAGCGCCGGGTGCAGGAACGGACCACCGAGCTGGAGCAGGCGAATGCAGCTCTCGAGGCAGAGATGCAGCGTTCCCGCCACGCCGAGGAGGGGCTCAAGGAGAGCCAGGAACGGCTCCGCCTGGCCATGACCACCGCGCAGATGGGCTATCATTACCGCGACTTTGACACCGGGATGGCGATCTATAGCGATCAGCTCGGGCAGCTGTGCGGTTTGCCGCCCGGGTCCTCATTCGCCACCTATGAACAGTTTTTGAACGCCGTCCATCCCGACGATCGCGAGCGCGTGGCGGACGCCATGGGCCGCGCGGCGCGGGAAAACACGGACTATGTAGAAGAGTTTCGCGTTACCTGGCCGGATGGAACGGTGCGCTGGCTTTCGGACCGAGGCAGGGTCTACCGCGATGAGCACGGTGAGCCTCTCTACGGCATCGGTCTGGCGTGGGACATCACCGCGCGCAAGGAGGCCGAGATTGAGCGCGAGGCCTTGCATACCGGGGAGCGTCGATCGCGCGAGCGGGCCGAGGCCGCCGATCGCGCGAAAGACGACTTCCTGGCCCTGGTCTCGCACGAGCTGCGCACGCCCTTGAACGCAATAGTCCTGTGGCTGAACATCCTGGAGACCACACCCGAGCCGGATGCCGCGGCCCTCGCGAGGGCCACCGCATTCCTCAAGCGCAGCGTCGATCAGCAACGGCGGCTGATCGACGATCTCCTGGACACCGCCCGCATCGCCAGCGGCAAGTTGCAGCTCGAGGTCCGAGCCCTCGACCCGGCGGCCGTGGCCGAGGCGGCGCTGGAGGTCGTGCGTTCGGCCGCGGAGGCCCGTGGGGTAGAGATCCACACGCTCATGGACGCGAATGCGGGACCTATCGCGGGTGACGCCGGGCGCCTACAGCAGGTCCTCTGGAATCTGCTCTCCAATGCCATCAAGTTCACGCCCCGCGGGGGCCGTGTCCATTTGCACATCGAGCGCGTGGACTCGCACGTGCGCATCGTCGTGGGCGACACGGGGGCGGGGATCGACCCCGAGCTTCTCCCCTTCGTCTTTGAGCGCTTCCGCCAGCTAGATACCTCGGGCAAGCGCCGACAGGGTGGACTGGGTCTCGGACTAGCCTTGGTGCACTATCTAGTCCAGTTGCACGGGGGTAGCGTCCGGGCCGAAAGCCTCGGCCAAGGGCGGGGCACGACATTCACCGTGGACCTGCCGGTCGGCGCCGTGCGCCTCCCGGTTCCGCCTGTCCCACCGGCGCCGGCGGGGGACCGACGCAAGGGAGACGATGAGGCCGCGGTTTCCGGCGCGAAGACACCCTCGCTCGCCGGTGTGCGGCTGCTGGTGGTGGATGATCAGGAGGATGCGCGCGAGGCCCTGGCCATGGTGCTGTCGCGCCACGGGGCCGAGGTGAGCGCCGCGGGCTCGGGGGGCGAGGCGCTCGCATTGCTCGCCGAGAGCCTCGAAAGCGCACCGCCGCACGTGCTCGTCTGCGACATCGCGATGCCCGAGCTGGACGGCTATGCGATGATCGGCAAGCTTCGCGCCTTGGAGATGGAGCACCGGATACCGCTGTCCGCGCAGATCCCAGCGATCGCGCTCACGGCCTATGCGCAGCCCAAGGACCGTTTACAGGCGCTGCGCGCGGGCTTCCAGACGCACATAGGGAAGCCCGTCGAGCCCGCGGAGCTTATACGGGTCATCGCGAGCCTCGTGAACGAAAACGTGAAGCAAGGTCCCGGCTGATCTAATGATCGGTCGCTCGGCCGCTTGGGGCGTTCGCGTCTCGAGCCGTGCCATCGCTGTAACTCTTTCCCCGTGGCTGGTATTTCTTACCGACGCCTATCCGCGTTGGCATCCGCTCCTGCCGGCAGACTTAGTCTTAACCCCCTGAATTGATGTCCCTAAATCCCGGATGAGGGGGCCCGGCATATGGATTGCTCTCTTCTGGGTGTGGCCAGTGCGTACGACCAGCAGCCGGTGACATCGGTTTGCGAAGTTTGCCGCCGTGGCTAGAGGCCCCCATGATTCATGCGCATTGGGGGGTGAGGTTGATACTTGAATCTGCGGAGTGAGTCCGAGAGGAGATTAGCGATGAACATACAACACAAGCATTTAGTGGCTGCCGCGCTGGCCGTCGTCTTGCTCGGGGGGTGCGCGGGGAATCCCAAACAGGCAAGCACCGGAGAGTACCTCGATGATACGGCGCTGACCACCAAGGTGAAGACCACCCTGCTCCAGGACGCGCAGGTCAGTGGGCTTGCGATCAATGTGGAGACCTTCAAGGGAGAGGTCCAGCTCAGCGGGTTCGCCACCACCGAAGAGGAACGTCAACGGGCTGAGGATCTGGCCAGATCGGTGGCCGGAGTCGGGGCGGTAAAAAACGATATCCTTCTGAAGTAACAACGGCCCGCTAATGCAACGACAGGAAGATGGATCTCATCTTCCTGTCCCCAAGGAAGGAGGGGGGCCGCGAATGAGACCGAGGTTTCGGCGATTAGGACTACTGTTCAATCCTTGAAGACGACGACGTTGATGCCGTCCTCAGCACCGAGATCGTACGTGTTCGCACTGAGCTGCTTGACCGTACCCACTGTTTCCGCCACGCCGGGCTTGTCTACCGAGGCATTAATCACCAGCCCGTTGCCAGTTCCGTCCGAAATAACGATGGCGCCAGGGTTGGGGCGAGTGATCTCAATGCTATCGGAGGGGGAGACGATGCTGACGTCAGCGTTAAGATAGCGGACTTTTAGGACCGAGGGGTCGGAATTGGCCTCGACGAACGCTTCCGCCGCGTTTAATGCACCTCCCTTGGCCTTTCGCGCCAGTTCGCTGGCCACCCCCCGGGCCTTAGCAGTAATGTCCTTCACCGTATCGCTCTCGGCAACATCTCGGAGGGTGCTAATCGCCTGGTTCAGTTGGTCTTTCCAGTTCATGTCTTAAAGCTCTCCAAATTTAAGATTTAAGCCTAGGGGAGGCTAATAGTCTACTTAAAGTAGCGCCTGATGTCATGATGTCTTCCCTGCTCGGAGGGTTCAATTTTCTGCCGTCCTCGCTCCCGGCGAGTGCTCGGCGAGCAAGGCCTCAAGCTTGTCCGGGGTTACAGGCTTGACGAGATGGTGGTCGAAGCCCGCTCCATGTGTGCGCTGGCGGTCCTGTTCCTGCCCATAGCCGGTCAAGGCAATCAGCAGCACCTTGCTCGTGGCAGGCTCGGCGCGCAATCGCTTGGCGACCTCGTAGCCGTCCATCTCCGGCAGCCCGATGTCCAGTATCGCGACATCGGGCGGATCGGCGAAGGCGCACTCGACGGCCGATTGCCCGTCATAGACTACGTCCACGCGATGCCCCCATAAGCGCAGCAGGATGGCCAGGGCGTCCGCCGCATCCGCGTTGTCGTCTACCACTAGGACACGCCGCTCCGTGATAGCACGGGCGGAGCGTCGGTTTGCGTCCGTGGGGATCGGGGAGTCGGGCGCGTCGGTGCGGGCCGGTAAACGTACGACAAACTCACTCCCTTGACCCGGGCCTGCGCTCATCACGCGCACGCTACCGCCATGCAGCTCCACGAGCCGCTTGACCAGTCCCAGACCGATGCCTAGGCCGCCCTGCGTCCGATGCAGCGAGGTATCGACCTGGCTAAACACATCGAATATCCGCTCCAACATCTCCGCAGGGATACCGGCGCCGTCGTCGCGGACCCTGATCACGACCGTTTGGGCTTCGCGCTCGGCGATGAGCGCAATCTGTCCCCCGTCCTCGCTATATTTAGCGGCGTTATCCAAGAAATTGGACAGCACCTGGACCAGCCGGGTGGCATCGGCCTCGAGCCAGATCGGATTGTCGGGGAGCGAGATCGTCAAGTGATGGCGGCGCTGCTCGATCAGGGGACGGCAGGACTCGGCGGCCTGGTCAACGATCCGCTGCAAGAGGGTGGGTTCTCTGTGAAGCGTGATCTTGCCAGTCGTGATCCGCGCCCCGTCGAGCAGGTCATCGACGAGCCTCGTCAGTTGGCGTACGCCGCGTTCGATCCTCTCTCTCGCGTCTACCAGCGACCCATCACTTTCAAGCGCACCTCGCCGCCACAGCTCAACCGTGTTGACGATAGGCGCGAGGGGGTTGCGCAGCTCGTGGGCGAGGATCGCCAGAAACTCGTCTTTGGCACGGCTCGCCGCCTCTAGCTTTTTATTCGCCGTCTCTAGCTCGTCCGTTCGCTCCTTGACGCGCCGGTCGAGCTCTCGGTTGAGCTTGAGGAGCTGGGTCTCGACGTTCCGGCGTTTGCGGATCTCGTCCTGCAGCACCGACCGCTGTCGGGTCAGCTCGACGAAAGAGCCGACCTTGCTACGAACGATGATCGGGTCGAGCGGTTTGAAGATATAGTCCACCGCACCCACCGAATAACCGCGCGCCCGATCGCTCTCGGTCTTGTAGATTGCGGTCAGGAAGATGATCGGGATATGCCGCGTCTTCTCGCGCTCGTGGATCAACTGGGCGGTCTCAAAGCCATCCATCTCGGGCATCTGCACATCCAGCAGGATCAGCGCGAAATCGTCTTTAAGAAGGCGTTGCAAGGCCTCCTGGCCGGAATAGGCACAGACCAGGTTGACGTCGAGGCTGCTCAGCAAGGCCTCGAGCGCCACCAGGTTCTCGTGACGGTCGTCGACGAGCAGCACGTTCACCAGCGTTGCGCCCTCGCGTGCTTGCGCGCTCAGTTGCATGGGTGAGAATCGCCCGCCCGCACGGAAACCGCTGCATGCCCCGCACATGGCGTTACTACGGTTTTGGGTTCCGCCGAGATCGGCATCACGCCTCCTCGGCGCTCGCCCACACGCGCAGCATAGACAGCAACTGCTCGTTGTCGATCGGCTTGGCGATGAAGTCCGAGGCCCCGGCCTCCAGACATCGGTCGCGGTCGCCTTTCATGGCCTTGGCGGTGAGCGCGATGATGGGCAGGGACCTGAACCGCGCGTCGGTGCGAATGCGGCGCATGGTCTCGAAACCATCCATGTCGGGCATCACGTCCATCAGCACCAGATCGATGCCGGGTGCATTCTCGATCATCTGGATCCCTGCCTGGCCGCTCTCGGCATACGAGACTTCGAGATGATGGTGTTCGAGGAGGCTGGCCAGGGCGAAGACGTTGCGGGCATCGTCATCGATGATCAGCACGCGCTTGCCGGAGAGCTCGGGGTCGGACAGGAGGACTTGCTCCAGCAGCGCTTGCTTCGAGGCCGGGAGGCGACCCTGCGCGCGGTGCAGGAGCAGCGTGCTCTTGTATAGAAGTAGCTCGAGGGACTTGACGGTCTCGATCACCATGGTGCTGGCCAGACGCTTGAGCTCGCCTGCCTGCCGCCGGGTCAGCGGCTTGCGCGTATAGACGATGATGGGGAGGTGGCTCATGCCTATAGCCTCGCGGATGTCCTTGATGAGCCGGAAGGCGCTGATGTCCTTGAGACTCAGATCCAGCACCATGCAGTCGAAGCGCTCGCTGTTCACGGCCTCCAGCGCCTCGCTGCCAGCCTTGACCGCCCGCGTCTGCGTATCGCTATTGCCGATGAGCTCGACGATGCGCTGCGACTCCTCGGCGTCGTCCTCGACGACGAGGATATTCCTGACGGTGCGCTCGACGAAGCCCTTGGTCACCGACAGCGCCTCATCGAGTCCTTCGCGCGTGACCGGTTTCTTTAACCATCCGATGGCGCCGAGCCTGATGCCGCGCCGCGCGGCATCCTCGACCGAGATCACGTGTACCGGTATGTGTCGGGTGTCGACGCTGTGCTTGAGGCGGTCGAGCAGCATCCAGCCGCTGGTGTCCGGCAGCCCGATATCAAGCAAGATCGCCGCCGGCCGGAAGCGGCGGGCGAGATCCGGCACCGGAGCGCCGCGGGTGGATACGATCGCCTTGAAACCCTGGAGGTGCGCCCGGTCGAGAAGGACGCGGGCGAACGCCGGGTCGTCCTCGACGATGAGCAAGACCTGGTCCCCTGGCTGGACCTGTCCGCGGTCGTCCTCGATCTCCTCGCTCGCCGCGACCGGCTCCGGTAGAGACAAGTGTCCGATGGCGGGATCCCGCTCCGGCGACACGGGGATCGCCCCGCCGGCCAGTGCGTCCGAGGCATTGCGCAAACGTTGCAGGATCGACGGCGACTCGGTAGCTCCACGGCGTTCCGGTCGCGGCACGTAGTTGAGCGGCAGGTACAGGGTGAAGATGCTGCCTTTAGCCGGGGCGCTCGAAAGCCGTAGCTCACCCCGCAGCAGGGTGGCGATCTCGCGGCTGATCGAGAGGCCCAGCCCGGTGCCGCCGAATTTGCGGCTGGTGGTGCCATCGGCTTGCTGGAAGGCCTCGAACACCAGCCTCTGGCGATCGAGCGAGATGCCGACGCTCACGGCAAACGCGACCACGGTCTCGGCGCGATTGAGGATCTCCTGGTCGGCGCTCCAGCCATCGAGGGCCACGGCCACGCGCAACACCACCTGGCCGTGCGCGGTGAACTTAAAGGCGTTGGAGAGCAGGTTGCGCAGGACCTGCTGCAGGCGCTGGGAGTCGGTGTAGATCTCTTCGGGGAGCGTCCCATCGAGATCGACCGAGAAGTCGAGCCTCTTCTCACTGGCCATCTCGCGAAAGGTCCGCTCGACATAGTCGCGGAGCGCGGTGAATGCTACACCGGTGATGTGCACGTCCATGTGGCCCGCCTCGATCTTGGCGAGGTCCAGGATCTCGTTGATGAGGGTGAGCAGATCGGTGCCCGAGGAGTGGATAGTGGACGCGTACTCTCTTTGCTTCTCGGTGAGGTTGCCCTCGGCGTTCTCGGCGAGCAGTTGCGAGAGCACCAGCATGCTGTTCAAGGGCGTGCGCAGCTCGTACGACATGTTGGCGAGGAACTCGGACTTGTACTTGGAGCTTAAGGCCAGTTGCACGGCCTTCTCCTCGAGCTCCTGGCGCGCGACCTCGATCTGGTGGTTCTTGCGCTCGACCTCGCGGTTCTGCTCGGCGAGCAGCTTGGCCTTGTCCTCGAGGTCGGTATTGGTCTGCTGCAGCTCTTCTTGTTGCTCCCGCAGCCGCTCCTCGGATACTTGCAGCGACCGGGCTTGCTGCTCGAGGCGCTGGTTGGTCGCTTGCAGCTCGAGCTGGCCATTCTGTAATTCCTGGGTGAGCGATTGCGATTGTTTGAGCAGCTCTTCGGTGCGGGCGTTGGCCTGCAGCGTGTTTAACACGATCCCGATGCTCTCGATGAGCTGCTCGAGGAAGGTGGATCTCCGCACGCACGTCGACCATGATCTTCCTCGACAGGTCGCCGTTGGCGATCGAGGTCGCGACCTCGGCGATGTTGCGCACCTGGCTGGTGAGATTGCCAGCCATGAAGTTGACGCTATCGGTCAGGTCCTTCCAGGTACCGGATACCCCGCGCACATCGGCCTGGCCGCCGAGCCTGCCCTCGGTGCCGACCTCGCGGCCCACCCTCGTCACCTCCGAGGCGAAGGCATTGAGCTGGTCCACCATGGTGTTGACGGTGTTCTTGAGCTCCAGGATCTCCCCACGCACGTCGACCGTGATCTTCCTCGACAGGTCGCCGTTGGCGATCGAGGTCGCGACCTCGGCGATGTTTCGCACCTGGCTGGTGAGGTTGCCGGCCATAAAGTTGACGTTATCGGTCAAGTCCTTCCAGGTGCCCGAGACACCCTTGACGATGGCCTGACCGCCGAGCTTGCCCTCGGTGCCCACCTCGCGCGCCACGCGCGTCACCTCGGAGGCAAAGGCGTTCAACTGGTCCAGCATGATGTTGATGGTGTTCTTGAGCTCGAGGATCTCGCCCTTGGCGTCCGCCGTGATCTTCCTCGACAGGTCGCCGTTGGCGATCGAGGTCGCGACCTCGGCGATGTTTCGTACCTGGCCGGTGAGGTTGCTCGCCATGAAGTTGACGTTGTCGGTCAGGTCCTTCCAGGTGCCCGAGACGCCCTTGACGATGGCCTGTCCGCCGAGCTTGCCC
>Ga0136622_10000573_pt1 | contig 15089 bp, 17 predicted proteins | sample AntDrymUQ4482106_2_FD_104803 | JGI IMG/M metagenome (GOLD analysis project Ga0136622, IMG submission 104803) | Polar desert sand microbial communities from Dry Valleys, Antarctica - metaG UQ448 (21.06) | ecosystem: Environmental > Terrestrial > Soil > Desert | place: Antarctica: Dry Valley...
CCGCGTACCAGCCGACCGAACGCGTGCTCCTCGCGCTCGAGCGCCAGCATCCCCGCGGCGAGCAGGAGCCCGACGAACATCAGCGACACCACGACCGCGACCTCGACCCCGAAAACGTCGAGCGATGTGCCCGAGCCCGAGATCACCTGCTCGTCCACGGCCACAGGCGTTCCGATCGAGGCCAGGATCGGTTTCGAGACGTCGAGGTTCTCCGCAGCGAGGCGGGCGAAGCGCGAGACCTGCTGCAGCGCCACACGGGCGTCCGCATCCTGCGGCAGGCCCGTGATCGCCGCGTCGATGATCGTCTGCGTGTTGCGCAGGCCGAGGATGTCGACGTCGCCGACGAGCGGCAGCGACAGCTTGCCGCCGGCCACGATCAGATTCAGGTAGCCGGCCGCCGCTTTGAAGATCTCAGCCGAGAGGGCCTTGTTGGCATCAGCGAGCGTCGCGTCGATCGTCGCCTCCACGTAGCGTTGCTTGAGCGGGTTCTCCGCGCTGAAGTAGACCTCGACCGTGGGGGGCTCCCCGCCCCCGAGCGCCAGCGTCCCCTGCAATCGCTCGATGACGTCCGCCGGAATCACGAGCGCGCCGAGCGCCTCGCCCGAGCGCACCTTCGCGATCGCCTGCTCGCGCGTGGCGACTTCGATCGGGTCGACTGCTTTGAACAGCTCGGCGGCGTACGCCGTGGCGTCGAGCCGCCGCCCGCCCAGCTCGATCTTGGCCTCGCCGGGCGCCACGAGATTGGCAAATGCGACCTTCGGCTTGGACGGGCCCGACGAAAGCGCCGCGCCGGCCAGGAGCGCGACCACCAGGGGATAGAGCACCAGCAGTCCCATCAGCAACGGCGAGCGGCGCAGGATCTGCAGGTCCTTGAGCAACAACCAGTGCACGGTTCAGTGTCCCCTCACCCGCAGGAATCGCACGAAGGCGCCCTCGAAGTCGATCGCATCGTGCTCACCGGTGGCGCGCTCGAGCTCTGCCGGCGTACCGTCGAACAGGAGCTCGCCATCGGCCAGCACGAGCAGCCGGTCGGCGTGACGCTCGGCCTCCACGACGTTGTGAGTCGAGTACACGACGGTCGTGCCGCCGTCGCGTGCGAGCGCGGAGACGAAGTCCCACAGGCGCTCTCGCTGGCGTGGGTCCAGCGACGAGGACGGCTCGTCCAGCAACAACACGGCCGGGTCGCCGAGCAGGCCGACCGCGATGTTCACGCGCTGGCGATTGCCGCCCGAAAGGTTCCCCACGGCGTCGCCGGCGCGCTCGCTCAGGCCGGAGAGCTCCAGCATTCGGATCACCGTTCCATCCACGTCCGCGACCTTCTCGAGGCGCGCGAACAGCCGCAGGTTCTCGCGCACCGAGAGCTTCGAGTAGATCGCCGGCTGCTGCGGCACCCAGCCGACCTCGCGGTGATCGACGAGCGAGACACGGCCCGCGGTCGGCGCCAGCGCCCCGGCAAGGATCTGCAGCAGCGTCGTCTTGCCCGCGCCGTTCGGCCCGATGATCGCGAGCAGCTCACCTTGCGCCGCGACGAACGAGACGTCCTCCAGTGCGCGGCGCGCGCCGTATGTCTTGCAGAGGGCTTCCGCGCGCAGCGCCTCGGGTGCATCCATCCGTGACGCCGCCATCCCGATCCAGGCTAGCTATGACGGCGCCGCAGAGGCCGCGGCTGCCGCTTCGTCGGCAGCCGCGAGTCCTGTCCCGCAGGCGCCGCAGTGCGTTGCCTCCGCACTCGTTGCGGCGTTGCACTCCGGGCACCGGCCTGCGCTCGCCGGACCAGTGTTCGGCGCCTGCCTGCGCGAGATGTCGTCGGCGCTGGGCGTGCCCCAGGGCTCGAGCACGAGGTGCTCGCGGAAATACACGACGCTCTCTCGCACCACTGCGGCGAGCGGCAGCGCGAGGAAGGCGCCGGCAAAACCGTATAGCCGGCCGCCCATCAGCAGCGCGAAGATGACGAGTATCGGGTTGATCCGCAGCGCCTGCGCAAAGACGGTGGGGGCGACGATATGCCCCTCGATCTGTTGCAGCGCGGTGAACATGATCGTCAGCCACAGCGCGTCGAGCGGATTGTCGCTGAGCAGTGCGATCAGCAGCGGCGGGGCGGCGCCGATTGCCGGGCCGACATACGGGATCAGCTCCGCGAAGCCGTAGAACGCGCCGAACACCAGCGCGTACGTCCTGCCGTCGGGGAAGACGCCGAGCGAGCCCATGATCCACAGCGCGATGCCGGCGCTGGTGCCCATGATGAGACTGAACAACAGCTGGCCGCGCACGTAGCCGAAGACGGCCTTCTGGACCCGGGTCGGATAGTCGTCCGCTGCTGTCCCATCCCCCTTTGGGACCACCGAGCGCACGGCGGCGCCGATCCGCTCTCCGTAGAGCAGCATGTAGACCGACAGGACGATGATCAGGATCAACGCGATCGAACCCTCGATGAGCACCGTCAGCGCCTCGCGGGTGAACGACACCAGCTCCCCGGAGCCCTCGGTCACACGGGCGCCAAGCGTCTCGAGCGCGGTCTCGCCCTGCTTTGCCACCTCCACTTCGACACCGCGGTCATCGAGCCAGCCCTGCAGGTCGACGAGTGCGGCGTTGGCGTCGTCGACTATGCCGGGCACCGCGTCGGAGAAGTTCGACGCCTGATCGCCGATCGGCTGCGCGAGGACGGCGACCACCGATCCGAGCACCACGATCAGCGTGAGAAAGACACATAAAACCGCCACACCGCGCGGGAACCGCGCCCGCTGCAACATCACCGCGAACGGGTTGAGCAACAGCGCCGCCAGCGCTGCGACGATGAAGAGCAGCGCAACAGGGCCGGCTGCGCGCAGCAGCAGGTACGCCCCCACGATCGCGAGCGGCAGGAGCACGGCCTGAACCCAGCGCGGCACGACCACCGGCGGAACCGCGACGGGCGCGGTATTCGGTGCGGGTGCGGGCGGGTCGCTCGGATTGGGCTCGAGCGGCGGGCTCTCGACCCCACCCGCGCCGATGTCTTCCTCGCGCTCATGCATGCCTCAAGTATGCGCGCGTGCGCCGACGGTGCACTAGCGTCTGGGTCTTGACAACGATTCTCTTCGTCGGCGATGTCGTGGGCTCCGCCGGCCGGCGCGTGATCCGTTCCATGCTCGGCGAGCTGCGCCACGAGCTCGGTGCCGACTTCATCGTCGTCAACGGCGAGAACGCTTCCGGGGGGATCGGCATCACCCCGAAGCACGCCAACGAGCTGTTCGCCGCCGGCGCCGACGTGATCACACTCGGGAACCACACCTACCGCCACCGCGAGGTCTGGCCGTACCTCCAGGAGCGGCGTGAGATCATCCGTCCAGCCAACTTCCTCCCTTCCCAGCCGGGGCGTGGCACGGCGATGATCGAACGCGGCGGCGTGACTCTAGGTGTGGTCAACCTTGCCGGCAATCTGTATATGAACCACGCCGCGCCGGCCCTTCTCGCCGCCGATGTGGCGCTGAACGAGGTCGGGCAGGCTGACTACGTGCTGGTCGACATCCACGCAGAAGCCACGAGCGAGAAGGTCGCCCTCGGTTGGCATCTCGACGGACGCGTGACCGGGGTCGTCGGCACACATACCCACGTGCCGACGGCGGACGCGCGGGTTCTGCCTCATGGAACGGCCTACATCACGGACGTGGGCATGACGGGTGCACGCGGCGGCGTGATCGGCGTGCGCCGCGAGCAGTCGATCGCAGTGATGCGCACACACATGCCGCAGCGCTACGACCCCGCCGAAGAGGATCCGTGGATCAACGCAGTGCTGATCAGGTGCGGCGACCAGGGTGGCGCGTCCGCGATCGAGCAGGTACTGCGGCCGCTGACTGCATGACGACACGCGCTGGCTTGGCGTTTCACGTGAAACATCCGTTCCCCGGGGACGCCGGCAGTCCGGGACGCCGACAGGTCCCGGACGCGCCACCCCGGGGTCAGGCGGCCGGTAGGCCGAAGTGCTCGAGCACCATTGGAACCACATCGCGCAGCGTCCACTGCTCGCGACTCTCGGTGCTCGCAGGCCCGGTCCCGCACCAGAGCAGCGTGCCGAGCGAGTCGTTCGCGTGTAGCGATCCGTGCGAGCCGCCACCGATGTGATGCGAACCGCCCCAGTCCAGGAACTCCCAGCCAGGTCGTGCAGACGCGAGTACTTCTCCCGCCGTGCGACAGCGCAAGGCCGACCAGACACGCCCGAGCGCGTCCGGGTACCGCTCGGAGCGAACGCGGCCATCACGCTGCTCAAGTGCGAGCACGGTGCGATCGCCGTCAACGCTCCAGGTGTCGCCGCGCAGGTCCGTCAAGTCCCCGCGCGGCGCGAAGCGAAGTTCACCGCTCCGCGAGTGCACAGCCGCTTCGCCGTCCGGGTGGTCCGTCAGACACATCACAAGGTCGACGCCCTCGAGCGCCAGCAAGGTGCGCACCACGCGAGGGATCAACGCGGCACGGGCCTCGCGATCGAGCACATACACCTGGGCAGCCCGCGAGTTCGGGCATACCGCGATGTCCGCCGTGCCGGTCTTCGACTCTCGTACGCCACTCGGCGGCAGCACACCGAAACCCTCGAACGCACGAAACAGGTCGATCTCGTCGTCGATCTCGGACTGGGAGTGGTCTGAGCAGACGATCAGCGCGTGACTTTCCAGGAAGGCGTCGGGCCCCCCGCCGGCGTCCATCAAGCGCCTGATCTGCTGATCGGCCGCGACAAGGGACGTGACCTGTGCATCGGGTCCGTGCTTGTGCGAATGCGTGTCGTTGTCGGGCAGTGAGAGAAGCAGGAAATCGAACAGGTCGTGCTCGACCATGTAGGCCCCGACGCAGCCGGCGTGCTGATCGCGTACGCCGGGCATCCCGAACTGCGAACGACAACCGGTTCGCCGCGAGGCGAACATGTCCGCGTAGAAGAGCTCGCGCGGACCAAGGATCGATTGCTTGAACACGGTCGCAGCGATGCGGGTCAGCGCCGTCTCGTTGGTCACCTCGTGCCGGTGCCGGCCGCGATACATGAGATACGTCGTGCCTGCGGTGCGAACATCGGCGTCGTCGAGTGATTCGAAGACCGTCGGTGTGTCACCCGACAGGTGCTCGCTGTTCATGTTGTAGATCGTGTCCGTCAAGGAGCGCTTGAAGCCGAACGCCTGCGACGCCTTGAAGCTCGTCCCGTACTCGACGTAGCGTGCCTCGTCGCGGTGATACCAGTTCATGGACGGGATGAGGTGGCGGTCGGGGCCGGCTCCCGTGGCGATCGACGCCGAACAGACCGGCGTCACCGAGGGGAACGCGGCCACGCAGTCGCTGACGTGATGTCCTCGCTCCATGAGCATGCCGAGCGTCGGCGCGCGGCCGGACGCCACCGCCTGCTCCAACATGGCGGGCTTCATCGCGTCGATCACCGCGAGCACGAGCTTCTTTCGGCTTGGCACGGCGGCTACCGGAGGACGCGCAGGCCGGCGTACTTCTCTCCGGCCCGGCGGCGGCCGCCGGCGAGCAGCCACACCAGGCCGGCGAGGACGAGCACTGAGAGTGGCGGGAAGAGGATCGCCAACGCGGCGACAATGAGGGCGCTGCCCTCCGCGTACACAGGTAAGGCAGCCGCTGCTTGGTCATCGAGTCGGCGCCGCACCCGGCTGAACAACGCCCGTGCCGCCTGGAATCCCAGCGCCGCGCACGCGAGCCCGACGAGGAGTCCCGCCCACCATGCCTCCGACCGGTCGGCAACCGAGCCCGCGGCCTCGAGCGCTCCCAGCACCAGTGCAACCGCGAGCACCGCGTAGAGCAGCGGCGCGCGCTCAAGCGCATCGCGTCCCGCGCGCCGGCCGACAAGATCCAACGCCATGACGAGCACCAGCGCTCCGAGCAGGAACGGCCACGCCTCGAGGAAGTCGAAGCTCGTGCCGTCGAAGTCCAAGCCGAGGTCGGCCGACGCCAAGGCCCCGACCAAGAGCACCGGAAGGAACGGCCTGATGCCGATGGCGGCCGCGATTCCGGCTCCCTGGAGAAGGTCTAGTAGGAAGTCCATGCGCGCTAGGGTGCCCCGGGCGGCATGACGATAGACGAGACGCCAAGGCCCTCCGTCGTTGGCGTCGAATCCCGCGGCATGGGCCAGGCACGGACGACCGCGCGTGATCTTGAGCGCTACGCCGGGCTGTTCGCCCGGCGTACCCAGGGGATGCGGTCATCCGCTATGCGCGATCTGATGGCCATCACGGCGCGACCGGAGGTGATCTCCCTTGCGGGCGGACTGCCGGACACGAGCGCCTTCCCGTCCGCGGATCTCGCCGCGCTCATGGCGCGAGTGGCTGCCGACGCCTCGTCACGCGCGCTGCAGTACGGGCCGACCGAAGGCATCCAGGAGCTCAAGTCGTGCATCGTCCACGTGATGGCCGAGGAGGAGATGACGGTCGAAGCGGACGACGTGCTCGTGACTGCCGGCGGCCAACAGGTGATCGACCTCGTCTGCAAGGCGTTGATCGACCCAGGCGACGTGATCATCGCCGAGGGGCCGACGTATCCCGGCGCAGTGCCGACCTTCGGCGCGTACGAAGCCGACGTGCTGCAGATAGAGATGGATGTTGACGGAATGCGCGTGGACCTGCTCGAGGAGGCGCTCGACCGACTTGCTCGCGACCACCGCAAGCCGAAGTTCATCTACACGGTGCCCACGTTCCAGAACCCGGCCGGCGTGACGATGTCGCTCGAGCGGAGGCGGCGGCTCGTACGAATGGCTACGGAGCGAGAGTTGCTCGTCCTCGAGGACAACCCGTATGGCCTCTTGCGCTATGACGGCGATCCGCTGCCGACGCTGTACGCGCTCGATGGCGGTGAGTACGTGGTCTACCTCGGTACGTTCTCGAAGATCCTCGCGCCTGGCCTGCGGCTCGGCTGGGCCGCGGCACCCCGGCCCGTGCTGGAGAAGCTCAGCCTCGGGAAGCAGGGCGCCGACCTGTGCTCATCGACCTTCAGCCAGCATTTCGTGGTCGAGTACTTCGCCCGGCGTGACTGGCGCGATCTGATCGCGACGCTACGAGCGCTCTACCGACTCCGGCGCGACGCCATGCTCGATGCACTGGCGGAACACCTGCCCCGCGAGGCGGAATGGACGCGGCCCGCCGGCGGCATGTTCATCTGGGCGACGCTGCCGGAGTACATCGACACGACCGACCTCCTCGCTCGTGCCCTGCGCGAGCACGTCGCTTTCGTCCCGGGGCGCGCCGCGTACCTCGACGGGCGTGGCGCCGCGTCGCTGCGGCTCAACTTCTCGGGCGTCGGCGAGGACGATCTGCGCGAAGGCGTCGCCCGCATCGGCAAGGTCGTGAACGAGCAGGTGCGGCTGTATTCGACGCTGACGGGTTCCACACCCGCCGCACCGCGCGACCGTCCGGCGAAGAGGCCTGAACCGGTCGTCGGCGCACCCCGCGCGCAGATCGTGCCGCTGCCGCGGCGTGCCGGATGACCCGCGTCGCCGTCCTTGCCGGAGGGCAATCGCTCGAGCGTCAGGTATCGCTGCGCTCGGGCGCGCGCGTCCGCGACGCGCTGGAGCAACTCGGCCATGATGTGATCCAGATTGACGTCGGCCCAGATCTGGTCGATCGACTGAATGGCACCCGGCCCGATGTGGCGTTCGTCGCTCTACATGGCCGCGACGGCGAGGACGGAACGGTCCAAGAGATCCTCGAACTCATGCGGATCCCGTACACCGCGTCCGGGCCTTCGGCCTGCATGCGCTGCATGGACAAAGTTCTCACGAAGCACGCCCTGCGCGACGCTGGCTTGCCCACGCCTGATTTCTATGCGTTCAGTCAGACCGCCTTCGAATCCTTGGGCGCGGCCCTCGCCTTGCCGGCGATCGAGGAGCGGCTTGAGTTCCCGATCGTCGTGAAACCCGCAGCGCAGGGCTCAGCGCTCGGGATCGGCTTCGCCCCGACGGCGGCCGACGTTCCGGCAGCGATCATCGCGGCGTTCTCGTACGACACCAAGGTGCTGCTCGAGCGGCACGTGGCGGGACGAGACCTTGCGATCTCCGTGCTCGAGGGCATCGACGGCCCGGAAGCCCTGCCGATCGTCGAGGCGATCCCCCGCGATGGTGATCACTATGACTTCGAAGCACGCTACGAGATCGGCCGGACCGACTTCGTATGCCCGGCCGTGCTCGAACGGGAGACGACGGTGCGTGCGCAGGCGCTCGCGGTCGCCGCTTATCGCGTACTCGGCTGTTACGGCTTCGCGCGCATTGATCTGATGCTCGACCCGGCGAATGACGAGCTGACAGTCCTCGAGGCCAACGCGATCCCCGGCTTGACCGAGACATCGCTGTTACCGCAGGCGGCAGAGGCTGCGGGCATCTCCTTCGCGGCCTTCGTTGAGCGGGTGCTGGGCCTGGCAGTCGCGCGGGCGCCCGCGTGAAACGTCAGTCGCTGCCTCCCTGGAAGTCCTCGGGCGAGACCTGGTCGAGGAACTCCTTGAACTTGTCCACGACCTCCTCGGTGTCCTCGACCTCATGCTCGAACTCGATTGCGGATTCGGTGATCACGTCCTCCGCGGCGAAGATCGGAGCGCCGGAACGGACCGCGAGCGCGAGCGCATCGCTCGGACGCGAATCGATCTCCACATCGCGTCCGTTCACTGTGAGCGTGATCGAGGCGTAGAACGTGTTCTCCCTCAGCTCGGTCACCGACACGCGCGAGCAGTTGACGTCAAGCTCGCCCAGCATCTCGAACAGCAGGTCGTGTGTCATGGGCCGCGGAGTGGATGCGCCCTGAAGCTTCATCAGAATCGCGGCGGCCTCCGGATGGCCGATCCAGATCGGCAGGAACTTGTTCGTGTCGACGGCCTTGAGCAGGACGATCGGCTGCTTACCGACCATGTCGAAGCTCACGCCGTAGATGACCATCTCCTGCAACGGGGCGCTCCTTGCAACCAGGGGATGCCGGACGGCCCAGTATAGGCCCCGTCGGTGGGCACTTCGGCCGGTTCCGGAGCCTCGAGCGCGCGAAAATGCATCCGATCGCCGGGGTCGTGCGAATACACCTCTAGAAAGCAGCACCCCCCCTCCTCCACTCCGAAAGGAGCCCTCATATGCTTCGCACGATGGCCACCCTGGCCGCTGTTGGCACGCTTGCACTCGGCGCCGCCGCTTGCGGTGACGACGAGAAGACGACCGGTTCTCAGACAGCGTCCAAGCCCGACCCGGTCGCGCAGATCGACGCCCTGTCGGGGCGTAACACCGCCGTGACCCTCGACGCAGGCTTCGTCGAGGCGCTTGGCACCTTGAAGCTGACCCCGGCGCCGGTCGGTGACGGCAAGATCACGAAGGCCGGCGTCGCGGAGTTTCCCATCACGGGAGGCAACGTGACCTACTACGAGCCCGGCTCCAACTCTCCGTACGTGCGAGGCGAAATCGACCATGACGGCAGCGGGCTCAGCCTCACGGGCGGCGGCAAGACCGTCGAGCTGACCGATTTCGTGGTCGACCCGGGCGCCTCGGTGCTCACGGGCAAGGTGACAGTTGACGGGGAGGTGGCCGCCGAGAGCGCGCCGCTGTTCTTCCTCGATGGCCGCACCCTCGAGCCGCTGCAGGCCCAGGGCTCCACCGCGGTGCTCCAGGGCGCCACGGTCAAGTTGAAGGAAGAGGCCGCGACGCTGCTCAACGACACGTTCGGCACCGACGCCCTTGCCGGCGGCCTGGTCATCGGCGTGGCAAAGATCACGGTCAACACCGCCTAAGCAATCAGGCACAACGAAGTCATCGAGAAGGGCCCGCGGACAGCGGGCCCTTTTTCGTTGGTGGCCACATGGATCGCGCCGACGTCCTTCGCGACCGCGGTCAGCTCCCGGGGCGGAGGCGCGCTGTTTGCCCCATGCGAGCGGAGTAGCGCTCCCAAGGGTTCTTGCGTCAGGGTCGCCGCAGGAATGGGCGATCCAGGATTCGAACCTGGGACCTCTTCCTTATCAGAGAAGCGCTCTAACCGACTGAGCTAATCGCCCGCGCGATGGCGCATCATAGCGACCAGCAGCGGTCGGCCCGGCTGGCTCTAGACTGTGGTTCCGAGGCCCATCCGCTCGGCCGCGGCGAGTGCATCTTCGAGCGAATCGAACGCGAGCTGCACGCGATACCCGCTGGCCTGGGGTGTGACGCGAACATCGGCGCCCGATGCGCGGCCGAAGACCTCCCCGAGCCTCATCACCGCCTCGACCTGGTCGGGATGGGCAGGCCGGTGCTCTCGCCGCGCGAGGCCCTCGGTCCCGCGTCCAGCCGCCGCGCGCGCGCGATCCTCGGTTTGTCGCACCGACCAACCCTTCGTCGCTGCTTCGCGCGCCAACCGGCGACGTGCGTCGTGGTCGGGTGCCATCAGCAACGCTCGCCCGTGCCCTTCGGACAGGGATCCGTCATCGATGAGCATCAGGGCGAGATCTGGAAGGTCGAGCAGTCGCAGCAGATTGGACACGGCAACCCGAGAGCGGCCGACGCGCCTGCCCACTTCCTCGCGCGTGAGCCCGAGTTCCTCGACGAGCGCGGCGCAAGCACGCGCTTCCTCAAGCGGATTCAGGTCCTCGCGGGCCATGTTCTCGATCAGTGCGAGCTCGAGCGAGGCAACGTCATCGTCCGAGCGCACGATTGCCGGCACAGTGTCCAGGCCCGCCAGCTGCGCCGCCCGCCAACGGCGCTCGCCCGCGATCAGCTCATATGTACCCCCGGGCAACGGACGCACGAGCACCGGCTGTAACACGCCCCGTTCCTGCACTGAGTGGGCCAGCCCTGCGAGCGCCTGCTCATCGAAGTTCCTGCGGGGCTGGTCCGGGTTCGCGGCGATCAGCTCGACCGGCAACTCGCGCAGTTCCGCCTCCTCGTCCTGGTGGCCAGTCGAGAGAATGGCGGCCAGGCCCCGGCCCATTCCGCGAGATTGCTCAGCCACGCGCGGCCACCTCCTTGGCAAGCTCGAAGTATGCGTCCGACCCCGCGCAGTGCGGATCGTGATGGATGACTGGGCGGCCAAAGCCAGGTGCCTCTCCGAGTCGCACGTTGCGCGGGATCACCGTGTCGAACACGAGCGCCGGGAAGTGCTTGCGTACCTCCGCCTCGACGTCCTGCGCCAGCTTCGTGCGCGCATCGTGCATGGTCAGGATCATCCCTGCCACGGTCAGCCGCGGATTCAACTCCCGTTGGATCAGCGCCAGGGTGTCGAGCAGGCCTGCCAAGCCTTCGAGCGCAAAGTACTCCGTCTGAACGGGGACGATGACGCGATCGGCCGCTACCAGGGCGTTGACGGTGAGGGGCCCCAGCGACGGCGGGCAGTCAAGCAGGATGTACGCGAAGCTGTCCCGTAAGGAGGAGAGCACTTCGCGCAGGCGAGTCTCGGATCCCGGGAGCCGCGGAAGCTCCATCGTGGCCCCGGCGAGGTCCGGGGTCGAGGCGAGGAGCGACAGATGCTCCACGGAGGTTTCGCGTACCGCCTGATGCGGCGTCGCGTCACCGCTCAAGACGTCGTACAGTCCGAGTCCGTCGTGCCGATCGGCGCCGATGCCGACAGTTGCGTTGCCCTGCGGGTCAACGTCGACGAGCAGGGTCTCGTAACCGGCTGCCGCGATGCAGGCGGCGACGTTCACCGCGGTGGTGGTCTTTCCGACCCCGCCCTTCTGATTGGCGATGGCGTAGACGATGCCCATGGCGACCGCCGACGCTAGCGGTGAGCTCGGCGGATCCACCGCTTCCAAGGGCTTTTTACCAGTCTTGGTGCAATCTCAGCGCAGACCCTTGGCAGCCAGTGGCCGTTTCACCGCAATGCCGGGACGGCGGGGGTACCGCGTAGGCGTTGGGGACACTTTGTGGAAGACATGGAGCGTCAGGCGCTCCGAGCCCGGAAACGGGCTCACGGACCGCACTGACGCAACCTCCAGCCCGAGGTGGACCGCGGCGGCGGCCGCATCGACCGCCTCTGCCTCCATCACTTCGCCCTTCCACGCCACGAGCACTCCGCCATCGCGCAGCAACGGCGCTGCGTACTCGCAGAGCACGGGCAAACCCGCCAGCGCCCGCGCGCAGACAACGTCGCTCCGGCCGATGCCGTCTCTCCACTCCTCGGCGCGGGCCCATACGACATCGGTGTTCTGAAGGCCCATCGCACGCGAGGTCGAGCGCAGGAAGCCGCACTTGCGGCCGACCGCTTCGACGAGGAAGACTTGCGCTGCCGGAAGCGCGGCCGCGAGCACGAGTCCCGGCAGGCCCGCACCAGCGCCTAGGTCGGTGATCACTCGCGCCGACCGCAGTTCACCGACCTCTAGGCCGGCGAGCGAGTCGGCCACGTGCACGTCGATGGCGCGCGCCGGGTCGTGCACCCCGGTCGGCGCCTGGGGGTCGGCCAGCAGATCGAGCAGGGCGCGCAGCGCGGGCGCCGCCTCCGGCCGTGCCTCGTAGCGGCGCAGCATCGACTCCAAGGCCCCGGCTGCAGGGTGGCGCGACACCTAGGGGAGTGGTTCTACGAGCGGACGAGGACACCGTGTCACGTGAAACCTCCCGTCTTCCGCGGACGCCGAGCGCACCGTTTCACGTGAAACGGTCCCCACTTCCAGGGGCTGTGCTCTCAGGACGGGCCGTCGATTCTCGAACTGGACCGGCCGGACGGGCGTCGCGACGGTCACCTGGCCACCTGGCCACCTGGCCCCTGCAGCGCGGCGCTAGCTCCCGAGTGGGGCGACGACGAGGTGGCGATCTGGTTCTGCACCCTCCGAGTAGGTTTCCACGTCGTCGCGATCCTTCAGATATTCGTGCACCACCTTGCGCTCCGTGGCACTCATCGCGTCCAATGCGACCGGGCGCAAGGACCGGACCGCGTCGGCGGCGGCTTGGTCGGCCTGACGCCCTAGCGCAACGCGACGGCGCGCGCGGTAGCCGGCGGCGTCCACTTCGACCTTCGGCGCGGGTGACTGCCCGTGCGCCGCGACCTTGAACGCAAGATGCTGCACGGCGTCGATGGTCTGGCCATGACGTCCGATGAACAAACCCATGTCGTCGCCGTGAAGAACGCAGCGAATCTGGTCGTGGTCCTCGACGACCTCCACCTCCGCGTTCAATCCGAGCGCCTCGTTGACGTGTTGCAGCAATTCACGCACGCGGTCAGCCGGCGTCGGTCGGTCTTGCGCGCTCATCGGCGCCTTCCTGATCGTTTCTTCTTCTTGCGCGGGGAGCGGGGCGGAGGCGTCGCGGAACGACTCTTCGGCGCACCTCCAGAGCTTGACCCGCTCGCTACGGCAGCGGGGCGGTTAGCCGGCGACGCCAGCCCATCCCCAGCATTACCTCCGGTGCTGGGTGCTCCCCCGCGGTGAAGCACGCGGTCCATGATCGACGTCGGTGGACTGTCCTCGTCCTCCGAGGGCGGACGCATGGGCCCAAGGCGCTTTCGCACGACCGACTGCTGCACGATCGTCCAGAAGTTCGTCGTGATCCAGTACACCAACAGGCCCGCCGGGAAGTTGATGACGAAGATGACGAAGACGAACGGCAGCGCCAGAAAGATGATCCGCTGCGTACGGTCGGTCGCGGTCGACATCAACACGGTCGAGAGCAGTTGCGAGCCGACGTAGAGCACGATCAGCGTGATCAATACGCCGCCTGTGGCCTTGTCGGTCAGATCCGGGATGAACAGGAACTCAGCCGGGCCGCCCGATCCACAGGGCTCCGGATCCGTGGTTCCCGGAGGGTTACGCCCCGGGCAGATATCGAGCCGCAGATCCTTCTGCAGCATGTAGAAGAGCGCCAGGAACACTGGAAGCTGTGCCACAAGTGGGAGACATGAGGCGAACGGGTTCACCTTGTTCTCCCGATAGAACTTCATCATCTCCTGGTTGAGCCGCTCGCGGTCGCCCTTGTAGCGCTCCTGCAACCGCTTGATCTCGGGCTGGAACTTGACCATGTTCTGCATCGACTTGAACTGCTTGAGCGTCAGGGGCAGCAGCGCCGCGCGGACGACCACGGTGAGCGCGACGATCGCAGCTCCCCAGCCCATCCCCACGTTGTCGTGGAAGAACAAGAGGATCGCTTCGAAGAAGTCGATCAGCGGCTGCAGGACGTTCGCGAAGAAGACCACGGTCAAGGGTGCGGCAGGTTGGTCGTGCGGGGCAACGAGCGAAAGAGCGACTGTTCGGACACGGGATCATGACCCCCGTGGCTCAGCGGATTGCAGCGCAGCAGGCGCCAGGCCGCGAGAACGGCGCCGCGCAGTATGCCGTAGGACTCGATCGCCTGCACCGCATAGGCCGAGCAGGTCGGGTGGTACTTGCAACGGCGGGGGAGCGCCGGCGAGATCAGCCGCTGGTACACGCGGATCGGCTTGAGGGCTGCGCGCCGCGCCAACACGCTCACTTCGCCGCGTCGCCTTGCACAGCGTCCGGCCGGGTCGCGGCCCGACCGCCACGATCGCCGGCACCGCCAGGACCGACTCCCAGCCCGTCGATCAACTCGGCGAGCGCGGCGCGCACCCCCTGCATTCCGTCGCGCTCGGCGAGCTCACGGGAATCTGGCCGGGCCACTACCACGTAGTCAGACCCCTCGGGCAGTCGCTCCGCCTCGGTCCAGAACGCCTCCCGTAGGACCCGCTTGACGCGCGTGCGATCGACGGCGCCGCCGACGCGGCGGGAAACCGAGAGCCCAAGTCGCGGGCCTTCGCGCGTCTCGTCCGCGCGGGGGAAGGCGAAGAGGACCAGGTAGCGGTTGCTCTTCGAACGCCCCTGCCGGTAGACCCGCTCGAACTCGGCGCTGCGTGACAGCCGGCGCCGCTTCGGGCTCCGCCCCCCGCTCGGGCGTCCGGTCACTAGACGGTCAGCCGCTTGCGGCCCTTGTCACGGCGCCGCTTGAGCACGACACGCCCGGCGCGCGTGCTCATCCGCGCACGGAAGCCGTGGGTGCGGGCGCGTTTGCGCTTTTTGGGCTGGTAGGTGCGCTTCATCGGGCGGACGGATGCGGGTGCTTCGTGACAGTGGGGGGTGCGCCGGGGCGCGTCGACAGGATAGCCAACCGCCATGAACACTCCCGGGGCGCCCAGAGCTGTGCACAGCTGTGCATACCTCCAAACACAGGCTTGTGCTCGCGCCGCGAGCGC
>Ga0136622_10000574_pt1 | contig 15068 bp, 15 predicted proteins | sample AntDrymUQ4482106_2_FD_104803 | JGI IMG/M metagenome (GOLD analysis project Ga0136622, IMG submission 104803) | Polar desert sand microbial communities from Dry Valleys, Antarctica - metaG UQ448 (21.06) | ecosystem: Environmental > Terrestrial > Soil > Desert | place: Antarctica: Dry Valley...
ACCGGCGCACCTGACGGATTATGTCTTCGCCGTGTTCGTCGGCGACCCCGCAGTCAGCCAGCTCGCAGTGATGCGCGGAGTCTCCATCGCACCGGCCGGTCCATCGTTCTGGTCGACGTGGCACGCGGCGGGCGTCCCGCTGGTTGGGGAGCGAACGAAAGTGAGCGCCTCGAAACCCGAGTCGGAGGGCTCGATCGGGAGCGGCGAGGGGGAGTAGTGTGCCGAGCAGCGAGTGAGCCGCGCCGGGGGGCGGTGGCCCGGCGACTGCGAAGCCAGGGTGGGGGAAATGCGGAACAGTGCGAGGCGGCGGGTAGCTGCAGCCGCCAGCATCGCGCTAGTCGGCCTCGCCCTGGGGCCTCTGCCCGACAGCCTGGCGCTGGCAGAATTGGAGACGCTTCCGCTTGGGGACGCCGACCTCGTCGAGACGCGCGACACCGAGACGTTGGCCCCAGGGGTCGAGCTGACCCGGATCGTCAGGGGGAGCGAGCCGACGCCGGAGAGCGAGATCCAGACCACGACCCGCGGGCCGTGGCGCGTCAACGTCCTCACGATCGACCCGAGCGCGGCGGCCGGCCATCTCTCAGCGACCTACGGTCCGGACCTGGGGCAGAGGGAGAAGACCACGCAGATGGTCGATCTCTCCGGCGCTCTCGTGGGCGTCAACGGCTCGTTCACCAGCCTCCTGGCGACCCACCCCGGCAAGCCTGTCGGCCTCAGCATCCACGACGGAAAGTTGCTGAGCGAACCCGCAGTACACCCGGGCGAGGTCGACCTCGTGGTCGATGCCACGACGAACGAGATCCTCGTGCAACGCCTGGACTGGTCAGGGCAGGTGCGCAACCGGCGTACGGGCGCTCGGCTCGGACTCGAGCACATCAACCGGAAGCCCGGCGCGGACGGCGGCCTGGTGCGCTTCGATCCCGAGCTGGGAGGTGCCACACCGGCTGGGTCAGGCGCGGAGGTCGTCCTCGGACCCAAGGGGTGCGTCCTCCGGCGATCGAGCACCCGAGGCACGACGCTCCAACCGACCCAGACTTCGCTGCAGGCGACCGGCAGCGAAGCATCCGCCCTGATGCGAATGACGATGCGTGGCTGCCTCAAGGTGCAGACGAGCCTCTTCGACGAGAGCGGGGAGCAGCTGGTCACTCACCCGGGACTATTCGCGGTCAGCGGCCGTTACCGACTCACCCGGGCCGGGCAGACCGTCACCACGGTGGGCCCAGGCGAGTTCTTCGACAGGAATGCCCGCACCATCGCGGGCACGACCAGTGACGGCACCATCGTCCTGGCAACGATCGACGGCGACCAGTCCTCCAGCGTCGGCGCCACCATGCAGGAGGCGGCCGACGTCGCCGGGGCGCTCGGCCTGCACGAGTCGGTGAACCTCGACGGAGGAGGGTCGACCGCCATGTCGCTGCGCGGCGAGCTCGTCAACCAGCCCAGCGACGAGTTCGAACGCAATGTCGGAGACGCCCTGGTGTACGTCGAGCCGCCTCCCGCCTGAGGTCGTCCCCACAGGCGGGTAGGTCGCCGGGCCTCGGTCAACTTCGCGTTGAAAGCCGGGATGTCGTCCGGCTTCCGGCTGGTGACGAGCGTGCCGTCCACGACGACCTCCTCGTCCACCCACTCCGCACCCGCGTTGCGCAGGCGCACCTTCGTTGGCGATAGGAAAGCAACCCTTTTCCCGTGCAGCGCGTCGGCGTGCTCTGGCATGAGTCCTCCTTGAGTCTGTGCTCTGCGTGTTTCCGTAACAAGCGGCCTCAAACGTCCTTCCGGGACTGGTGGTTTCGAGACGGCTCGGCTAGCGCCTCGCCTCCTCAACCACCGGTAAACGCCTCAACCACCGGTATCCCCGGAGTCGTGGTGCGGGGGGACCTCTTTGCGGAGCCGCTCGTCGGCGTCGTCGTCATGCTCTCCCCAACCCTCGGGGCGTTCGTCCTGCGTGGCTTCGGGCAGGGCGTCGTCGAGCATCTCGGACAGCCGACGCCGGCGTTCCGCGTCCCGGGCCTCGCTCGCTCGAGGCTTCCGACTCGTCATGTGTTTGTGGGTCAGGGTTGGTTGCGGGTGGTGCCTTCGGAGAGCAGGTCACGGATCTGGGTGAGCAGGGTGACCTCCTCTGAGGGCGGGGTGGGCTCCTCGCCCTTGGCGCGGCGCTCCTGGATCTTGTTGTAGGGCACCACGACGAAGAAGTAGACGACCGCGGCGATCACCAAGAAGGTCACCAGCGCGGTGAGGAACGGGCCGACCACCAGGTCGCCGATCGCCACCTGGTCGAAGTTCGGGGGGCCACCGAAGATGATGGCGATCAGGCTCATCAGAACGCCGACGAAAGCCGTGACGACGAGAGCGAACGCCGCGCCGATCACGAACGCGACGGCGAGCTCGACCAGGTTGCCCCGCATGATGAACTCTTTGAAGCCCTTGAGCATGTGCGTCTCCTTCGTTCAGCCCCGTCGGCTACGAGCTGATGGTGAGCGACAGGAATCCGGACACTCCCGCCGCAGCCAGACTTATCGCAGTCGACTCGGAAACAGCAAGCACGACCAGTCCGCCGGAGACCATCGAGGTGCCGGTCTCGGTGCGACGCGGGACACCGATGACCGCTGCGTCGTGGGCCACCACCTCGGCCGCGCCTTCCTCCTGGCTCGGGTCGGCCGAGATGACGTCCACCCTGTCTCCGACCCGGAGCAACGCCACCGCAGCAGGGTCGCCGATCCGCACCGGTGCCGCGACGTGACCCGGGTAGGCGGCGAGCAGCGACCCGGTCAGCAGGCGCACGTCGGTCAGCGGCTCGCCGGAGCGCACGGGGGCGGTCGTCGTGCGCCCGACCACCTCGGCAGCCGCACGGATCACGCCCGTGGGAACGCTATGGGGGTCGAACTGCACGCGGGCGAGATCAGCGGGGCGTACGACGGCGCCACCGGGGATGTCGTGCGCCGCGGTCCACACGGCCGTCGTGGGGGCAGGCGGGGCAGCAACGGTGTGCAGGCCAGCAGCCGCCGCCGTGCCCGCGCAGAGCGCCGCGAGCAACCGACGACGGCGCAGGATCGCGCGGCGCAGTCTGCGGGCGATCAGCGCGAGTCGGTCCATGGCGCCTGAGGCTAGGCCGAATCCGGCCGGCGTGCGCTGCGCTGTCCACAGCCCAGCTCACCTGCCCGTCGCGGGTCAGGCTGGGCTGTCCGCCTTGGGCTTGGAGCCGGACTTTGAGTCGGGCTTGGAGCCGGGCTTGGCGTCGGACTTGTCGCCTGAGCTCTTGCCGGTCCCGGCGCCGCTCTCGGTCTTGCTGCCCGTCTTCTCCGACTCGCCGCTCTTCTGCCCGTCCTTCTGCTTGGCGTCGTCCGAGGAGTCCGCGCCGTTCTTCGAACTGCCCTCGGGGTCCGCGGTGACCCGACTGTCGTTGCGGTAGAAGCCCGAACCCTTGAACACCACGCCGACCGCGTTGAAGACCTTGCGCAACCGTCCGCTGCAGCTCGGGCACACGGTCAACGAGTCGTCGCTGAAGCTCTGCACCTGCTCAAAGGTGTGGTCGCATTCCCGGCACGCGTACTGGTAGGTCGGCACGTTCGTCCTCCCTCTCTCCGCGTTCCAGGCTCCGGCTGGAGGTGGTCTGGTCGGCCACCATCCAGCCCTGGCTGGCACTCGCACGGTGCGACTGCTGATTATGACAACACCGAGCCGTTTGACAAACTTCCCGCGTGGTCGGCATCGGGGCGCGACAAGGCACGGGGTTCCGGTCCTGGCCGCGCACCGGTCGGTGGGCGACGTACGTCGGGGTCCTGGTCGTGCTCGCCCTGGTCGCCGCGTTCGTGGTGGCCCTCGTCACCGTACGACGCCCCTTCCCCACGGTCAGCGGAGAGATCGAGGTGGCCGGTCTGGGGTCGGAAGTCGAGGTGGTGCGCGACGAGCACGGCATCCCGCAGGTCTACGCCGACACCGCCCAGGACCTGTTTTACGCACAGGGTTTCGTGCAGGCGCAGGACCGGTTCTTCGAGATGGACTTCCGGCGACACGTGACCGCGGGGCGGCTCTCGGAGCTGCTCGGGCGCGACGCGCTCGAGACGGACATGTACATCCGCACCATGGGCTGGCGACGCGTCGCGGAGAGGGAGCTGGCGCTGCTCGATCCCGAGACGGTGCGCTACCTCGAGGCCTACAGCGCCGGTGTGAACGCCTACGTCGAGGGCCGCGAACCCTCGGAGATGGCACTGGAGTACTCGCTGCTCGCGCTCGACGGGCTCGACTACGCACCGGAGGAGTGGACCCCGGCGGACTCGGTGGCCTGGCTCAAGGCGATCGCGTGGGACCTGCGCGGCAACATGGAGGAGGAGATCGAGCGCACCCTCGCCTCGACGCGGCTCACGCGGATGCAGATCGAGCAGCTCTACCCGCCCTACCCGTTCGAGCGGCACCGGCCGGTCGTGGAGCAGGGCACGGTCGTCGACGGCGCCTTCGAGGCTCGGGACCCGGTCCTTCCGGCCCGCCCCGCGCCCTCGCGTCAGGCCGTGGCGGCGGTCTCCCGCCTCGACCGTGGTCTCGACTCGCTCCCGATGTTGCTCGGCTCTGGGCCGGGGATCGGCAGCAACGGGTGGGTCGTCGACGGAGATCACTCCTCGACGGGTCAGCCGATCCTCGCCAACGACCCGCATCTGGGCGTCTCGGTCCCGGGGATCTGGTACCAGATGGGGCTGCACTGCCGCGAGCTCAGCGACGCCTGCCCCTTCGACGTGTCCGGGTTCACCTTCGCCGGACTGCCCGGCGTGGTGATCGGGCACAACCAGCAGATCGCGTGGGGGCTGACCAACCTCGCTCCCGATGTGGTCGACCTGTTCCTCGAGAAGATCCGCGGCACGTCGTACCGCTACGAGGGCCGACGCCGCCCGCTCACCGTCCGCGAGGAGTCGATCGAGATCGCGGGAGAGGACGAGCCGCACACCTTCGAGGTGCGCTCGACGAGGCATGGCCCGCTGCTCTCCGACGTCTCCGCGGAGCTGCGCGACGTGGGGGATGCGTCGGGAGACGGGTCTGCGGTCGCCCTGTCGTGGACTGCGTTGGATCCCGGGCGTACGGCGGACGCGCTGTTCATGATCGACAAGGCCACGAGCTGGGAGGAGTTCCGAGCGGCGGCGAAACGGTTCGCGGCACCCTCGCAGAACCTGATCTATGCCGACCGCTACGGCCACATCGGCTACCAGGCGCCGGGACAGATCCCGATCCGCGGGCCCGGGAACGACGGTGACTTCCCGGCGAGGGGATGGCGGGCGGTCGACGACTGGACCGGGAAGTACATCCCCTTCGACGAGCTGCCGAGCGTGGTGGACCCCGAGGAGGGGGTGATCGTCACCGCGAACCAGGCGGTCGTGGACGACGACTACCCGAGATACCTGACCGACTCCTGGGCCTACGGCTATCGCAGCGACCGCATCGGCGAGCTGATCGACTCCCAGGTGCGACTCGGGGTCGAGGACATGACCGCGCTCCAGCTCGACGACCGGCACAACTTCGCGCCGACCTTCGTGCCGTATCTGCTCGACATCTCGCTGCCCAACCAGTACCTGTCCGGAGGGCAGCGCCTGCTGCCGGAGTGGGACTTCCGGCAGGGCGCGGCGTCGCCGGCGGCGGCGTACTACAACGCGGTATGGCGCCAGACCCTGGAGCTCACCTTCCATGACGAGCTGCCGGAGGCGGTGTGGCCGGACGGCGGGGACCGGTGGTTCGAGGTGATGCGTGAGCTGCTCGTCGAGCCGAACAGCCCGTGGTGGGACGACGTGGAGACTGAGACCGTTGTGGAGACTCGCGACGACATCCTCGCCGAGGCGCTGGCGGGTGCGCGCGACGAGCTGGTCCGGCTCCAGGCACGCCGCCCCGCGGAGTGGACGTGGGGGCACCACCACCGGATGAACCTGGAGCATCAGAGCCTGGGCCAGTCCGACATCGGGGCGGTCCGGTGGCTGTTCAACCGCGGCGGCTACGAGGTGCCCGGGGGAGGCGACCTGGTCAACGCCACCAAGTGGGACGCCGCCGATGACTACGACGTGATCGCTGCGCCGTCGATGCGGATGGTGGTCTCGATGGCGAACCTCGACGACTCGCGATGGATCAGCCTGACCGGCGTCTCCGGGCACGCCTTCCACGACAACTACGTCGACCAGACCGAGCTGTGGGTCGAGGGCTCGACGCTGCCGTGGTACTCCTCACGAGCGCGGATTGCGGACTCCGCCGAGGACACGCTCACCCTGGTCCCCGGGGACCCGTCGGCAGGCGGGTGAGGCCCTTCTGGGTGACCGCGGCGGTCACCAGCCGGTCGTGAGGAGCGGCTGGCACCCGCTCGAGCAGCTCGCCGTCGTAGAGCAGGACGCAGACGAACGTCCCTACCGGCACCCGGGACAGCACCCGGTCATAGGAGCCCCCGCCGCGTCCCAGCCGCATCCCGCGGTGGTCGACGGCAAGACCCGGGCAGAGCACCACGTCGGCCGTCGCGACCGCATCGAGGCCCAGTCGCTCCCCGGTCGGCTCGATCAGTCCCCTGCCCGCTGTCGCCAGATCGCGAGGGCCGGTGTACGTCGCCCAGTCGAGGTCGCCGTCGGGCAGCAGCACCGGCAGGATCACCCGCCTCCCCAGGTCGTGCAGCTGCTCGATCAGCGGACCGGTCCCGGGCTCGATGCTCACCGAGACATAAGCCGCGACGGTGGCGGCCCGTCGTACCTCCTCGCTGTCCATCAGGTGCGCCGCGATCGCGGCCGCGTTGAGCGGGATCGCCTGCAGCGGGTGGCGTCGACGCGCGGTTAGTAGCTGGTCGCGCATGGCGATCTTCTGCGCCGCGACCGCCTCACCCGGCTCCACCTGACCCACGCCCCGACGCTACTGCCACCCGGGCCCTAGCATCGGGTGTCATGAGTGAGGAGGGGCTGCGAGCGGCGCAGGCGAAGATGACCGAGGCCGGCGTGACCCCCGAGGCGATCGAGGTGTTCGCGCACTACTACCGGCTCGTGGAGAGCGGCGAGACCGGGATGGTGCCGGAGTCCACCATCGAGCCGCTCGACATGGAGGCGCTCGCCGACGTGGAGGTTGCCGAGACGGCGGCGCGCGAGGCGATCGCGACGACAGCGGTCGTCAAGCTCAACGGGGGTCTCGGCACGTCGATGGGGATGGACCGCGCGAAGTCGTTGCTCGAGGTGCACGACGGGCACACGTTCGTCGACATCATCGCGAGGCAGGTGCTGGCCCTCCGCAAGAAGTACGACGCCCCGCTGCCGCTGGTGTTCATGAACAGCTTCCGTACCCGCGACGACACGCTCGAGGTGCTCGCGCGCTACCCGGACCTCCAGGTCGGCGACCTGCCGTTGGACTTCCTGCAGAACAAGGAGCCCAAGCTCCGCGCGGACGACCTGACTCCCGTGGAGTGGACCCAGGCACCCGAGCTCGAGTGGTGTCCGCCGGGTCATGGTGACCTCTACCCGGCAGCAAGCGCATCGGGTCTGCTCGACCGGCTCGCCGACTCCGGCTGCACCCAGGTGTTCGTCTCGAACTCTGACAACCTCGGCGCCGTACCCGACGCCCGAGTCGCCGGCTGGTTCGCGCAGTCCGGGGCGCCGATCGCGATCGAGGCGGTGCGTCGTACCTCGTCGGACCGCAAGGGCGGCCACTTCGCCAGGCGCGTCGCCGACGGCCGGATCGTGTTGCGCGAGTCAGCGCAGACGCTCGACGAGGACAAGGACGCGCTCGCGGACCTGGACCGGCACCGGTTCACCAGCACCAACAACCTCTGGTTCGACCTCGCTGCGATGCGCGAGGAGCTCGACCGGCGCGACGGGATCCTCGGTCTCGCGATGATCAAGAACACCAAGCATGTCGACTCCGCGGATCCCTCTAGCCCGGAGGTGATCCAGATCGAGACCGCGATGGGAGCGGCGATCGAGGTCTTCGACGGGGCGACCACGATCGAGGTCGGTCGCGACAGGTTCGTGCCGGTGAAGACCACCAACGACCTGCTCGTGCTCCGCTCGGACTTCTACCAACTGCGCGAGGACTTCGTGCTCGAGCAGGTGGCCGAGAGTGTTCCGTACGTCGACCTCGACGCGGCGCACTACAAGTTCATCGGCGGCTTCGACGACCGGTTCCCCGACGGCGTGCCGTCTCTGCGGGAGGCGGAGTCGTTCACGGTGCACGGCGACTGGGCCTTCGAGGCGGACGTGAGCGTGGTCGGTGACGTCGTCGTCGAGCCACCGGATAGCGACGGGCAGGGTGTGATCGCGGCCGGCTCCCGCCTGGGTGCGCGTTAAGGTCGAGCCATGACTGACCAGGCCGCGGTGAACCCTGGTCACACCGACGCGATGACCTCGGTCGACGACTACTCGGAGCGGATCCTCGATGCACTGACCCCGCTGCAGCCCTACGACCAGCCGCTGCTGGAGTGCCTCGGTCTGCCGGTCTGCGAGCGGATCACCGCGCCGATGGACCTGCCCGGCTTCGACAACTCCGCGATGGACGGCTACGCGGTCAGCTACGCCGACGTGTCCTCGGCCAGTGCGGAAAGGCCGGTGCACCTTCCCGTCGTCGGTGAGGTGGCGGCGGGTCAGACCCGGCTCTTCGCGCTCTCGCCCGGGACGACGCTGCGGATCATGACCGGCGCGCCCATCCCACAAGGAGCCGACTCCGTGGTGCCGCTGGAGTGGACTGACGGTGGGGTCGCCGCGGTCCGGATCGCGCAGGCGCCCTCCCGAGGTCAGCACGTGCGGACCCGTGGGGACGACGTGCACGCGGGCGACGTACTTCTCGAGGAGGGCGCGGTGCTCGGGCCCCGGCAGATCGGGTTGCTCGCAGCGGTCGGCCGGGCCCAGGTGCGCGCGCGGCCCCGCCCGCGTGTCGTGATCATGTCGACCGGCTCCGAGCTGCGGGAGCCAGGCACCACCCTCGGCCACGACTCGGTCTACGACGCGAACTCCTTCATCCTCGCGGCCGCCGCGCGCTCGGCCGGGGCGATCGCCTATCGCGTGGGGATCGTCTCCGACGACCCGCAGGAGTTCAGCGACGCGCTGAGCGACCAACTCGTCAGAGCCGATGTCGTGGTGACCAGCGGCGGGGTGAGCAAGGGACAGTACGACGTGGTCAAGGAGGTGCTCAGCGAGCTCGGCACGGTCTGGTTCGGGGAGGTCGCCATGCAGCCGGGCAAGCCCCAGGGTTTCGGTGTGGTCGGCGAGGACGAGACACCGATCTTCACGCTGCCCGGGAACCCCGTCTCCTCCTACGTCTCCTTCGAGGTCTTCGTCGTGCCGGCGATCCGGCGGATGATGGGCCGCACGCCCTACTGCCGCCCACTGACCGAGGCCGTGGTGTCCCGGGGGTTCGGGTCCGCGCCGGGGAAGCGACAGTTCGTCCGCGCGCGTTTCGAGGCAGACGGTGCTGAGGTCAGCCCGCTCGGCGGCCACGGGTCGCATCTGGTCGGCAACCTCGCCGGGGCCAACGCCCTGATCGTCGTGCCGGAGGAGGCGCACCGCGTCGAGCCCGGGTCGCGCGCCCAGGTGATGTTGCTCGACCGGGACTTCTGATGGACTCGGCCGAAGCGCAGTCGTCGCAGGGCCTCACCCACATCGACGAGTCCGGCGCCGCACGGATGGTGGACGTCTCCGCGAAAGAGGTGACCGCCCGGACGGCGGTGGCGACCGGCCGGGTCCTGCTCTCGACCGGGGTGGTGGACCTGCTGCGAAGCGACGGCGTGCCCAAGGGAGACGCGCTCGGCGTGGCGCGGGTCGCGGGCATCATGGCGGCCAAGCGGACCCCCGACCTGGTCCCGCTCTGTCATCCCCTCTCGATCTCGGCGGTGGACCTCGACCTGACCGTCCTTGACACCGGCGTCGACATCACCGCGACGGTGCGCACCACGGACCGCACCGGGGTGGAGATGGAGGCACTCACCGCGGTCTCGGTCGCGGCGCTCACGCTCGTCGACATGGTCAAGGCGGTCGACAGGGGCGCGGTGATCACCGACGTGCGGGTCGAGTCCAAGTCCGGCGGCCGCAGCGGCTCATGGCGGAGGGAGGAGTGAGGGCGAGCGTGGTCACGGCCTCGAAGCGGGCCGCGGAAGGTGTCTACGAGGACACCGGAGGTCCGTTGATCGTAGTCGCGCTCACCGAGCTCGGGTTCGAGGTCACCGGGCCGGTCGTCGTACCCGACGGGCAACCGGTGGCCGACGCGATTGCCGCAGCGATCGCGGACGGGGCGCGGGCGGTGGTCACCACCGGCGGCACCGGCCTCACCCCGACCGACCTCACCCCGGAGATGACGCGGCCCTTCCTGGAGCGACAGGTGCCGGGGCTCGCCGAGGCGATCCGTGCGTACGGCGCCGCGCAGGGAGTGCCCACGGCCGCGCTGTCGCGTGGTCTCGCCGGTGTCTCGGGCAGCACGTTGATCGTGAACCTGCCCGGGTCGAGGGGTGGGGTCAAGGACGGGCTCGCCGTCTTGGCGCCGGTGCTCATGCACGCCGTGCAGCAGATCGTCGGGAGCGACCACTGAGCTGGTTCCGTGGCTCCGACGGACGTGGGCTGGGTCGTTCCTTCGGCCGGGACTGGCCGGTCGAGCTGCACGCCGACCGGGTCGGCCTGCGTCCTCTCGCCTACGGCGATGCCCGCGCCTGGAACGACGTGCGCACCCGCAACGCCGACTGGCTGACGCCGTGGGAGGCCAGCGTCCCGCCCGGTGACGAGGCAGCGCCGGCGAACTTCCGCGCCCTGGTCCGCGACCTGCGGCAACAGGCGCGCCAGGGCCGCACGCTTCCCTTCGCGGTGACGGTGGACAACGAGTTCGCCGGACAGCTGACGGTCAACAACATCGTCGGGGGCTCTGCGCGTTGGGGCCAGGTCGGCTACTGGATCGACCGCCGTCACGCCGGACAGGGGATCATGCCGACCGCCGTCGCGCTCGCCACCGACCATTGCCTGTCCCGGCTCGGCATGCACCGCATCGAGATCGCGATCCGGCCGGAGAACACCGCCAGCCTTCGGGTCGTCGAGAAGCTCGGCTTCACCGAGGTCGGCTACGCCCCGAGGTACCTGCACATCAACGGCGGATGGCGCGACCACCGGCTGTTCGCGATCACCGTCGAGGATGTTCCGCAGGGACTGCTCCGTCGCTGGAAGGCACGCTCACCCTCCTCTGAACAGTGAAACCTCTTCAGTCACAGGAGTTCGCTTGCGACACACCGGACCATGTGCCGCCCGTCGGCGCGCACCGCTCATAACCTCAGTCACGTGGACTTGTCAGCAGTCATCTTCGTGGTGCTCGCGCTGGCCTGGGCCCTCTACCTGATCCCCACGGCTCTCAAGCACCACGACGAGGTCGCCCGCACTCGCTCGATCGACCGCTTCTCCAACGCGATGCGCGTGCTCGCCCGGCGCGAGCCGGTGAACAGTCGCGACACCCGGCTCGTGGTGACGCCGCCGCGTGCTCGGAACCGGATGCTGGTGCCCACGCACTCCGTCGCCGTGGCGCTCGCCGAGCCCGCACCGGCTCCTGCGCCCAAGGTCACCCCCGCGCAGCGAGCCTCCGCGCGGGCAGCCGCTCGGCGCCGGCGTTGGATGCTGCTCTTGCTGCTCCTGGCCGTCGGCGGGGTGGCAGCCGCCGCCTATCTCGGCTACCTCCAGTGGTGGACGGTCGGCATCCCCGGTGGGCTGGTCCCGGCCTACCTCGTTCTGTGCCGGGTCCTGGTGCGTCGTGAGCGTCGCGCTCGCGCTCTGCGGTCTGCTGCGCCGGCTGTGGAAAAGGCTCCTCCCGGACGTCGCCCCGCGGCGCGGGTCCAGGCGCCGTACGGCACCCCTGCCCCGGCTCCCGAGCCCAGGGCGAGCGAGGCCCCTCCCGCCGAGCGCAACGCACTGTGGGACCCGCTGCCGATGACGTTGCCGACGTACGTCGCCAAGCCCCGCGTAAGTCGCACCGTTCAAACCATCGACCTGAGCGAGCCCGGGAGCTGGAGCTCGGGTCGTTCGGTGGCCGATTCGCGGCTCGTCGAGGAGGCCGCAGCCGCCCGCGAGGCAGCGGCCGAGGAGACCGAGGCACAGCGCGCGGTCGGCTCCTGATCCACGCGCGTTGCCGACGTCGACCGTCGTGCCCGGAGTGCTACCTTTTTCACCGCGTCGGAGACCCGGCGCTCAGGGGCTGTGGCGCAGTTGGTAGCGCGTCTCGTTCGCAATGAGAAGGTCAGGGGTTCAAATCCCCTCAGCTCCACCAAACATGCAGGTCAGGGTTCGTGCCCGCCGTCCTTACCCAGGAGGACGGAGTGGCAACTCTCCACTTACTCGACACTTTTGCCTTCGGCACGGGCTATGCATCGGGTGCTCTCGGGGCACCTTGGGCCCTCACGGCGGGGCTGGCGCACCTGCCTGTCATGGATACCAAGACCGGCCTTGAGAACCCTGCGGACCCCCCTCAGCTCACCCTGATCGAGCAGGTCCTCTCGCTGTCCGAGCTGTGTGCCCACCTCCAGGTGAGTGCACAGACGATCTACGACCTGCGTAGCCAGGGTCGCGGCCCGCGAGGGTTTCGCGTTGGCCGCGAGCTCCGCTTCCGGATCAGCGAGGTCGAGGCATGGCTGGCGCGGATGGAGCAGGACGACGAACAGCGCCACTTCGCCCGGGGGCTGTGATGGCCGGCCGACCCCGGACCCCGCTCGGCACTTTCGGAACGGTCAACGTTCGTCGACGGGGCAAACGTGTCACGGCCGAGACCCGCTTCCGCGACGCCGACGGCCGGCTTCGGCGGGTCACCGCGTCAGCGGCTTCGGCGGCGGCCGCCCGGTCACGGCTCAAGGAGAAGCTGTGCGTCCGCCCCGCGTACGGGAACGGGGGCACGCTGCAGGTGTCGAGCTCCTTCAGTGACCTGGCTGACCTCTGGCTCGCGGATCTGGAGCTTCGCGATCTGGCCGAGGGGACGCGACATGGCTATCGCGAGCACTTCCGGCTCCACGTCCGCCCGGCGTTCGATCACTACACGCTCGGGGAGATCACGACCGGTCGTGTCGAGTGGTTCCTCAAGTCGCAGGCGTCGTACTCGACGTCGCGGGCCAAGCAGTCGCGCACGTTGCTCAACCTGGTCTTCGCGTTTGCGTTGCGTCACGACGCGATCAGTCGCAATCCTGTCCAGGGAACCTCTCCGCTTGCGCGGACCAAGGCGGCGCCTCGGGCGTTGACCTTGGAGCAGATTGCCTTGATCCGGACGGCGGCCGCGACCTGGCGAAGCGATCCCAAGCAGCCCGGACCCAAGAACGACGGTCAGGTGCGCGACATCATCGAGGTGTTGCTCGGCACCGCGACGCGGACGGGCGAGGTGCTGGCCTTGCGTCCATGCGACGTCACAGATGGACCCGCAGGGATGGTTGCGCATGTCAACGGGACCGTCGTGCAGCGCAAGGGCAGCGGCGCGCTCCGTCAGGACCGTCCCAAGACCGACGCCTCGATCCGCCACATCCCCGTGCCGGACTTTGCGGCAGCCGTGCTGCGTCGACGGCTCGCCACCATAGGTGCTGAGGACCGTGACCGGACCATCTTCGCCAACCGCACCGGCGGTCCGCTCAGCCCCTACAACGTGCGCCGCACCTTCCGCGAGTTCCTCGACCTGGCCGGCCTCGCCGACACCGGGGTCAGCCTGCGGTGGTACCGGCGCACCGGCGCCACGGTGATCGCGCGGGGGATGGGGACCGAGGCAGCCGCGACGTTCCTCGGTCACTCCTCGACGGTCATCACCGAGGGTCACTACATCGAGCCCGACCGGACGGTCGATCCGAGGCCGGCGGCGTACTTGGAACGCACCCTGCGCCCGGACCGGCCCGACACCGGGCTGCTCGCCATGCCGCCGGCCGATGGCGAGGACGAGCTCCTGGCCATCGCCGACGTTGACCCGGACGCACTGCCGGCGTGAAGTTCGCGGCCAACGGCCTTGGGCGTGCCGAGTTAGGGGCCGAGTGCGCCGATCGGGACGATGATGACGCCGTCGGGGCGGGCGTAGCCGTATCCGGTCGCGGTGATGATGCCGAGCACGGCGGGTTCGCCGACCTTGGTGGTGTCGACCTTCCCGGCGAACTTGAGGAGTCCTGCGGCCGCCTCCTCGATGGCCCGCTCGCCGCCGAGCTTGACTTCGAACGCTCCCCAGCCGCCGTCGCGGGCCTGGATGATGACGTCGACCTCGAGCCCGTCGCTGTCGCGGTAGTGGTGCACGGTCGCGTCGAGTGGTGTTGCGTAGACGCGGCAGTCCCGGACGACGAGTGACTCGAAGAGGAGCCCGAGGTAGTTCAGGTCGGCCAGGAGTCGGTTCGGGCCCGCGCCGACAGCGGCGGCCGCTAGTGATGGGTCGACGAGGTGTGTGCGGGCCGCTGTGCGGAGCGTGGCTCGGGAGCGTAGGTGGGTGCTCCATGGCGGTTGTTCTTCGAGCACCATGAGGCGGTGTAGGGCGTCGAGAAAGGCGTAGACGGTGGTGCGGGCGATGGTGCCTTCTTCGCCTTCGACTTCGGCGCTCAGCCGGGCGGTCTTCTGCTCCATCGCGACGTTGCGTGCCAGGGCTTGGAGGAGTCGTTGGACGAGGATGGGGTTGCGGCGTGCGCCGTCGATGCGGGAGATGTCGACCTCAGCGATGGTGCGCAGGTAGTCGGCGTTGGACTGCGCTGCTGCGTTGACCGGCAGCTGGAGGTTGAGGGGCCAGCCGCCACGGACGATGAGGTCGGCGATGTCGGGGACTTGGAGGCTGGTCGCCGCGGTTGGGAGCTCGCCGGCGAGGAGGTCGTCCAGCGACATGGCGCCGGTCGACTCGCCGCTCTCGAACAGGCTCATGGGGCGCATCGTGATCCGGGCGATCCGTCCCGCGCCGGTGTGTCGCCTGGTGTCATCGTCAGGTACCGCGGACCCGGTGAGCATGAACTGGCCCGGCTGGGACCGGCGGTTCACCTCGCTGCGCACGTGGTTCCACACGCGGGTGGCTTCGAGTTGCCACTCGTCGATCAGTTGGGGCGGCGCCCCGTCGAGTACCAGGTGGGGGTCGACTCGAAGTGCTTCGAGGGCCACGTAGTCGGTATCGAGGTAGACCTGGCT
>Ga0136622_10000576_pt1 | contig 15051 bp, 14 predicted proteins | sample AntDrymUQ4482106_2_FD_104803 | JGI IMG/M metagenome (GOLD analysis project Ga0136622, IMG submission 104803) | Polar desert sand microbial communities from Dry Valleys, Antarctica - metaG UQ448 (21.06) | ecosystem: Environmental > Terrestrial > Soil > Desert | place: Antarctica: Dry Valley...
GTCCGGCGAGTCGGGGCTGTCCGGCGAGTCGGGGCTGTCCGGCGATGCCGGCGATGCCGGGCTGTCGTCGGGCGAGTCCGGCGAGGCCGGCGAGGCAGGGCTGGAATCGACGCTGTCGCCAACGCCACCGGCGCCACGCGGGGTGCTGGTGTCGGACGAGTCGTCGCCACCGCCCCGACGCGGGTCACTGCTGTCGTCGCTGTCGTCACCGCCGCCACGCCGTCCGTTGTCGTCGAACATGGAGTCCAGGTCGCTGAGGTCCGCCAGGTTGAAGATGCCGTCTGCGGGCAAGGGCGCCCTGAGCCGGGCCTCGGTGATCTGGGCTCGGTCCTCGAGCTGGATCATGTCGTCTGCGTCGGCGGCGATGGGACCGGCGAGGGCCAGACCCGAGACCCCGACTGCGGCGAGGGCGCCGGCTCCGGCGACGACCTTCCAGTCACGGGGACGCGTCCACTGGTTCTTGATCTGCATGATGACCTCCTATGCGTGTCGAGCAGATGGTTGAAGGATCCGGGATGGCGGTGAGACCAACCTGAGCGGGCGGTGAGACATCTCTCACCGATTCTTAGGACCGAAACGCGTCGTCAGCGACGCGTTTCGGTCCTAAGAAAATCGTGGGGCGGGTGGTCGCCACGACCCTGGGTGTATCTCGGGGTGCCGGGACGGTGGCTTGTCGGGGGGTATCGTCCCGGTGAGATGCCCCTGACCCCCGACGAGATCCGCAAGCGCCATTTCGACGTCGGTCTCCGCGGGTACGACCGCGACGAGGTGGAGCGCTTCCGCACCGAGGTCGCGGCGACGGTCGAGGAGCTGGCCGGTGTCGCCGCCGCCATCGAGGGGAAGCTGGGGCAGCTCGGGATCGGTGACATTCCCGACATGGGGGAGGAGCTGTCGCGGGTTGCGGCCGAGGTCGGGTCGATCCTCGAGGCGGCTCGCAGGGCGGCCACCGAGATGCGCCGCCGGGCGGATGAGGACGCCACTCGGTGGCGGGCCGAGGCCGAGCGGGATGCCTCGGCCTGGCGGGAGGCCGCCGAGCGGGAGGCGGCTGCAATGCGGTCGGACGCCGAGCAGACGGCCGCCGCCGAGCGCGCCGAAGCTCAGCGTCAGGCCGAAGAGTTGCGGGCGGGGGCGTGGAACGAGTCGGCGGCAATGCTGGAACGGAGCCAGACGGAGACAGATGCGCTGATCGCCGAGGCCAACCAGGACGCCCTGTTCATCAGGGCAGGGGCCGAGCGGGACTCGCTGCGGCTGACCGGGACTGCTCGCCACGAGGCCGAGGCCGAGCTCAAGCAGGCTCGCACCGAGGCAAAGCGACTCGTCGAGAAGGCGGAGCACGAGAGCGATCGCCTGATGGAGGAGGGGCGCCGGACGTTGGACTCGGCCGACGAGCGGGTCCGGGCGCTCGAACAGCGCCGTATCGAGTTGCTCGCCGAGATCGAGACCATCCAGAAGACCTTCGACAAGATGGACATCGAGCTCGAGGCCCGGCTCAACCAGCAGCACCAGATGAACGACGAGCCGGCGGAGTGGGAGATCGACCCGGCGGTGCGGGTGGTCCCGGCCACCCGGCTCATGCCGCCGATCCCGGTCGACGCCGATGAGCTGGTCGCCGAGGTGACCATGCTCCGCTCCGGTATCGACGCCCTCGCCCAGCCTGAGGACCACGCCGTGGACGAGCCTGCGGAGGGGTCTGCGCCCGAACCGGAGCCAGTGCCCGAGCCGGAACCGGAGCCCGAGCCCGAGCCCGAGCCGGAGCCGGAACCGGAGCCGGAACCGGAACCGGAACCGGAACCGGAACCGGAACCGGAGCCTCGAGCGCCGTCGCCGCTCGACGACCTCTTCGCCAGCCTGCGCACCGACAGGGGACCCGAACCTTTGGCCGCACCTTCGCCTGCCGCCCCCGAGGCGGCGGTGGTCGTCGAGGACGCCCCGCGCCCGCTCGATCCTCCCGATGCGGGCGACCTGCGCTGGCGGCTGCTGCTCCCCCTCGAGAACGATGCGCTGCGCGCCACCAAGCGGCGGCTGATCGACCTGCAGAACCAGGCCCTGGCCGCCATCCATGCCGATTCCACCGGGTGGGGGGTCGATCCTGCGGCGACTGGCGACGTGTTCGCCGGCGCCGTGGCCTCCCTGGTCGATGCCGCCTACGCCGCCGGACACGCCGCCGCCGGCGAGCTCACCGGCCGGCCTGCCCCTACCCCGGTGCCGGGCACGGCCCCGTTGGCTGCGCTCGATCCGGGTGCCGAGCTGTCCGGCCAGCTGGCCGATGCGCACCGAAGGGCGGTCGCCGCCGAGGCGGGGGAGCGGGAGACCGGCGCGGTCGTCTCCCGCGTCTTCCGGGCGTGGCGGACGGACGAGGCCGAGCGGCGGCTACGCCCGATCGCCTGGACGGCGTACCACCACGGCGTGCTGTCCGGGCTTGCGATGCTCGGGGTGGATCGGGTCACCACCGTCGCCGATGGGCGACGCTGCGCCGGCTGTGCCGCCCGCCCCTCACAGCCGTGGGATCCGGCCGGCGCCGCCCCCGAGGGCTGGGTGATGCCACCCGCCCACGAGGGCTGCGTCGCCACCATCGTCCCCGGCTGACGACTCCCCAGGAGGCGGGCAGAAGATCGGTTCGGGGTGTCGATTTCGGGGAGGATCGTTCGTCGTGTGAATAAGGAACGGATCGGGTAGAGCTGGAGATGCCGGCGCACTACCCGAATGGACGGGGAGTGATCGCGATGCGAGTCATGGTGCTGATCAAGGGCGACGATGCGTCAGAGGCAGGTTCTTCCCGATGAGAAGTTCTTCGCCGAGATGGGGGCGTTCAACGAGGAGCTGGTGAAGGCCGGAGTGATGCTGGAGGGCGAGGGGCTCCACCCCGGCTCGAAGGGCGCCAGGGTCTACTTCCGGAACGGTGAGGTCTCTGTGGTAGACGGGCCGTTCACCGAGGCCAAGGAGCTGATCGCCGGGTTCTGGCTGTGGCAGGTGAAGTCGATGGATGAGGCGATCGAGTGGGTCAAGCGCTGCCCCAGCCCCGAGGGTCTCGTCGAGGGCCAGGTCGAGATTCGCGCCGCCGCCCTCGCCCGCAACGAACGCGAGCGCACCCTGCTCCTCGATCGAGCCGCCGGCTGCGATGCCAGGTGATTCGCGATTGAGCCCCCGCAGGATCTGCAGGTACAGCGACCTCGCGTTCAGCCGCTCGGTGCCGGTTCGTTGCGCAGCTCGGCCCTCACCGCCACCACCGGCATCGAGTGGGTGTTGGCCACCACCACCGGGTCGTACAGGACCGGGAAGCTAACCGACCCGAACCTGAGGTTGTTGGTGACGATGTACGTGCCCCGCCACACGGCGGCGGTGGAGATGGTGACGTCGCCGAGTTGGGTGTAGATGTGCTCGAAGGCGGCCTCGCCGTCGGCTTCGATGCCCCCGTCGTACACCTCCGCGGGAGCGAGCTCGGTGTCGGGCTGGTCGAGGACGTACTCGTACCCGGCGGTGGCGAACCCGGCCGCCATGCCCCGATAGGCGCAGGCGCTGACGCAGTCGACGTCCCACATCACCTGGTCGACCCAGGCGTTGGTCTCGATGTTCCAGGTGAACCCGAGGGCGTTGACCGAGGCGGTCAGCGGGCCGATCTGATACGACGACGGATCGCTGAAGTCGTACCACAGCCAGTGGTCGAGCTGGGTGAGACCCTTCAGCGCCGGGTTCACGTTGACCTGCGTATCGGGGGTGGCCTCTGCGACCTGGGCGATGTCGGAAGGCTCGAACAGCCTGGCGCAGGCCAGGTCGATGTTCGATGACACCGTCCCGTCGAAGTTGTCGTACACGTCGTACCAGTCGGTCCCGAACCCGTACACCCACTCGCCCGAGTCCCAGCGGTACCCGTACGAGGCCGATCCCAGCAGCAGCTCACCGAAGTCGCAGGTCGTGTTCCCGCTGGAGCCGATCGTCACCAGATCGCTCGGATTGGTGATCAGGTTGACAATCGAAGCCGGAACCGCCAACCAGCCATTCTGATGCAGGATTGAGCAGAATGCCGCGACGTACACCTCCAGATGGGCGCCATCGCCGGACGCCTCCGCCCAGAGATTCACCATCGCTACTTCTGCTGCATTGAGCGACTCGTGGTCGAACTCGGCGAACATTGACGCGGCGGTGCCCCCCGGAGGGTCGATCCATGGCGCAGCGTGGAGGTATCGCTCGATGGCAGCATGGGTCATCGGGCATTGGTCCATGACGCTCCGGGTCGCCGTCGCTCCGGCTGCGCCACCGTCAACCATCAGGATGCCCTGTAGCCGGTAGGCGTCGAGCGAGCCCGATCCGATGGCCTCAGCTGGGATCGGCGTTGCAGCGACGATGAAGCAGATGGTCCCAACGATAAGAAGCCATCTCATCCAACGATCGGGCCGGACTGGACGGCTGCTCATTGGGGTGTCTCCTCGCGCTCCTCGTAGAAGAGCTGCCATCCTGTTTGTGAGGGAGACAGGACCGCAATGCCGGTTCCGAGCCAGGGCCCGATCTCTTCGATCACCTCTCCGTTCGCGCCACCCGTCCGAGGGTAGGGACCCCCCTTGTCGCTGAACTCCACTGCGATGCTTCCGTTCGGGAGCGCGGCGAGCTGCGCATCGGTGAGCGGAACCTCGGTCAACGGCACCACGATGCCGGAGGCGAACTCGTAGGTATCAACGATGCCGGGATAGAGAGTGTGGGTGATGTACCAGCTTCCGAGACTTGTTGAAGCTGAGCGATAGCGCGGGCTATCCGGGTAGTTGTAGACCTCGGCCCATGACACGAACGGCCCGTTCTCCATTAGCCAGACCTCGAAGCCGAAGGCCTCAGCCAGCGCTACCACCGGGTCTGGGTTGGTGAGGTCAGGGATTGGGATGGGAGTGTCATAAGTGATCTCGGAGGAGATGAGGCGCTCTTGGTCGTCAATCAGTGCCCTCAATGCCTCGGGGTCGCCTACCGGGCCGTTGGGGGCGGTCGTCGTGGTGAGCGCGGCCGTGGTCGTCGGCTGGACCGCGGTCGTGGTGGGGGAGGATGTGGTCGAGGTCGGGCCGGGGAGCGGGACGGTGGTCGTGACGGCGGCTTCGGATCCGGTGCAGGCGGAGGCCACGCCAAGCACGATCACCCCCAGCCACATCGATCCTGTCCGTGTGGACCGCATCAGACTCCGATCACCCGGCTCTGCCACCGCAACATATCGCACCATAACGCCGAAGGGAACCGCGAAGCCCCGAAGCGCGAAAGACTCCGGCCGGCAGGCTTCCATAGGACCGTTCTCTCCTACAATCGCTGGGTGATCCAACAGGAGCCCATCCCGCTCCGTCCCCGCAGCCGCCCCCGCCGCCTGCTCACCCTGGTGGCGGTCGGGCTGGTGCTGCTGTTGCTGGGGCTGCGGTCCATCGCCACCTTCTGGACCGACTTCCTGTGGTTCGACTCGCTCGAGCTAAACGGGGTGTGGCGCACCCTCACCCTCACCAAAGTGTGGCTGGTGCTGGTGGCGACGCTCTTCGCCGCCGCCCTGATATGGATCAATCTGTGGCTGGCCGATCGCCTCTCGCCCCGGGAGTTGGTCCCGACCGGGGGCCCCGACGACGAGCTGCTGGAGCGGTGGCACGAGTGGGTGGCGCCCCGTGAGCGTCTGATCCGGCTGATCGCCGCCGCGGCCCTGGGGCTGATGCTGGGGCTGGGGGCCTCGCTGTGGTGGCAGGACTTCCTGATGTTCCGCCACGGTGGCGACTTCGGGGTGGTCGATCCGCTGTTCAACAACGACATCGGCCGGTACGTGTTCGACCTGCCCTTCTACCGGTCGCTGTTCGGCTGGCTGTTCCAGCTGTTGGTGGTGATCCTCCTGGTGGTGGCCGTGATCCACTACCTCAACGGCGGTATCGCCATGCAGGGGCAGCAGCGCCGAGTGAACCCCGGGGTGAAGGTTCACCTGTCGGTGATCCTCGCCACCTTGGCGCTGCTCAAGGCGGTCGGCTACTGGCTGGACACCTGGGATCTGCTGTTATCGCAGCGGGGAGCGGCGACCGGCGCCACCTACACCGATGTCAACGCCCAGCTCCCGGCGCTGCGGTTGCTGATCCTGATATCGATCGTCGCCGCCATCATCCTGCTGGTCAACATCTGGTTCCGGGGATGGACGCTGCCGCTGGTGGCGCTGGGACTGTGGCTGTTCACCTCGGTCGTGGTCGGCGGGTTGTATCCGACCTTCATCCAGCGGTTCCAGGTGGTACCGGACGAGGTCAACAAGGAAGAGGTCTACGTCGGGCACAACATCGAGGCCACCCGCCAGGCGTTCGGGCTGGCCGATGTCGAGGTGCGCAACTTCGCCGCCGCCGCCGACCTCACCGTCGACGACCTCGACGCCAACGAACCCACCATCTCCAACATCCGCCTGTGGGACCCGACCGTGCTGCAGACCACGTACCGCGAGCTGCAGGAGATCCGCACCTTCTACGGGATCAACGACGTCGACGTTGACCGCTACACCATCGACGGCCGGCTGACGCAGGTGATGGTGTCCGCCCGTGAACTGGCCGAGGACAGCATCCCGGGAAGCGGGTGGGTCAACGAGACGCTGGTGTACACCCACGGCTTCGGGGCGGTGCTGTCGCCGGCCAACGACGTCGACACCGTCGGTCAGCCCGAGTTTCTGTTGCGGGACATTCCCCCCACCACCACCGCCGAGGAGTTGACCATCGATCAGCCCCGCATCTACTTCTCGGACAGCGCCGACGCCGGCTACCTGATCGTAAACACCAACCAGGACGAGGTCGACTTCCCCATCGGCGAGTCCGAGGTCGAGCGCAACCGCTACGACGGCGACGGCGGGGTCGAACTGGGCGGGGTGTTCCGCCGGGCGGCGTGGGCGCTGCGGTTCGGCGTCGTCGACGTCCTGATCTCGGGCCAGCCCAGGGCCGACTCGAAGGTGATGATCGAGCGCAACATCAGCAGCAGGGTGGCCAAGGTGGCGCCCTTCCTCCACGCCGACGCCGACCCGTACCTGGTCATCTCCGAAGGCAGGCTGATCTGGGTGATGGATCTGTACACGGTGTCCGACGACTACCCGTACTCGTCGTTCGCCAACACCTCACGGCTCGGCCAGGGCCCGGGGTTGCCGCCGTCCTTCAACTACATCCGGAACCCGGTAAAGGCGACGATCGATGCCTTCAGCGGCGAGATGACGTTCTACGTCATCGACGAGTCCGATCCGCTGATCCAGGCGCAGCGGCGCATCTTCCCCGACCTGTTCACCGCCGATCCGCTTCCCGCCGATCTGCGGGAGCACCTGCGCTACCCCGAGGACCTGTTCCGGGTCCAGTCCGACATGTACCTGCTGTACCACATGACCGCCCCCCGGGACTTCTTCAGCGGCGTCGACCCGTGGGAGATCGCCAGCGATCCTTCCAACACGGTGCGTGATGCGCTGCGGGGCGAGGGCGGCTTTCTCGACACCGAGGGCGAGTCGGTGCGGCCGATGCTGCCCTACTACCTGCTGATGCGGCTGCCCGGGGAAGAGGAAATGTCGTTCCTGATCATGCAGCCGTTCACACCGAGGTCCCGGCCCAACATGGTGTCGTTCATGGTGGCCAAGTCCGGCCCGGCCGACTACGGCGAGATCATCGACTTCCGACTGCCCGCCCGCTCGGCGCAGCAGGGCCCGGGTCAGGTGGGGCAGTTCATCAACCAGGACCCGGAGATCTCGGCGCAGTTCACCCTGCTCAGCCAGGGTGGCTCCGACGTCATCCAGGGCAACATGCTGGTGGTCCCCATCGAGGAGTCGCTGCTCTACGTCCAGCCCATCTACATCAGGGCCAACAGCGGCGGCGGCGCCGGCATCCCCGAGTTCAAGCGGGTGGTGGTGTCGTTCAACGGACAGATCGAGATGGGGGAGAGCCTCACCGACACCCTCGCCACCATCTTCGGCGCGTCTGAAGTTCCCGAGGAGCCGGGCACGCCGCCCGACCCCGGCCCCGAGGAGCCTCCCACCGAGGTCCCAGCCGAGGTGGCCGCCCTGCTCGACGCCGCCGAGGAGAAGTTCCTCGAGGCAGATACCGCCCTGGCCGCCGGCGACCTGGCCGGCTACGCCGAGGCCATCGACGAGGCCCGCGCCCTGATCGACGAGGCCCGGACCCTCACCGAGCCTGCGCCCTCGTAGCGCGCCGGTCGACTCAGCCGCCGGTGAGCTGGTGTCGGATCCGGGCGCGATGCTCGGAGTAGGAGACCGTCTCGAAGGTGATCACCGCCACCATCACCACCGTGACCAGGGCCAGCGACGCCAGTGCGGGCAGCGTGGCTGCCACCGGGATCAGGACAACCACGGCTCCGGCGGCGAGCAATCTGTCCCGGTTGAGCACGTGGGCGGTGCGCCACTTGAAGCCGACGTGCGCCAGCAGGTAGACGGATACCCCGCCGTACAGGGCGAACAACCCGACCCCGGTGAGCGGGTCGGCCAGGGTGTGGTGCCCGGTGTCGCCCACGTACTCGAGCACCTTCTTCAGACCCAGGGCGAGGAGCACCACCCCGGCGATCATGGGGAAGTGGAGGAAGCTGTAGGCATCGCGTGCCAGGCGAGCCCGGGTGGCCTCGGGTTCGGAGGCGAGGGCATGCTCCCCCTGAAGGGCGCTCACGTCGAAGTAGGTCCACCACACCCCAGCCGCCAGGACCAGGCCCCCCACAGAGGCGGCCACGATCGCCACGAGACGGGCAGCGCCGCCACTCCCACCCCGATGGCGACGATCGACTCGCCCAGCGCCACGATCAGGATCAAGCCGTGGCGTTCGGCGAAGTGGCCGGGGGCGCGGAGCCGCCACCCACGGGCACCGCCCAGGTAGGTCCCCCCGTAGTCGGCGAGGAGCGCCAGCGCCCACAGCACCGTCTGGGTCGCCCCGGTGAACTGGGAGGCGACCAGCAGCAGGGCGGTTCCTCCGATCATCGACGGGGTGAAGCGGAGCAGTTGGCGGCGGAGCCCCGGGTCGTGGCGGGAGATGATCCAGAACAGCGCCAGATGCATCAGCCGGAACCCGAAGTAGCACACCGCCACCAACACCGGTCCGGTCAATCCGCCCGGGAGGTCGTCGAAGGCCTCGGGGATGGCCAGCGCCAAGACGAACATGGCGACCATGGCCGCCAGCATTGCAGGACGCAGCGCTCCCTCGTCCGCCCTCACCAGGTTGCCCAGCCAGGCGTATCCGGTCCAGCTCCACCACAACAGCCCGACGATGAGCAGCCCGCGCAGCATCCCGCGGCCGGTGAGGTCGTCGGACATGAGGGCGGTGACCTGGGTGAGGGCGAACACGAACACCAGGTCGAAGAACAGCTCGAGCGTGGTGACGGAGGCGGTCTCCGTTGCGGGCTCCATCCGCAACCGGCGGCGGGGGGTGGCCATGGCGCCATTGTGCCAGGCCACGCCCGGCCGGGTAGATGGGGGTGAGGTAGCGGAACACTCCATGCTTGCTGCTGCTGATGAGTAAGGAGCCAACGATGGACGCTGCCGCCAAGGTCACGTCCAAGGGGCAGGTAACCGTCCCGAAGGTCGTTCGTGACGCGCTCGGGATCAAGGAAGGCGACCAGGTGGTGTTCCGCGTTGAGGGCAACCGGGCCGTGTTGGCCAGGACACCGGGCTTCCTGGATCACGGCCGCTGTCCTCGTCGTGGGAGCGATATCGGACGAGTTCTCCGGGCACGGGGCCGAGCGTACCGGGCCGGATCTGGGAGCTCACCGGCAGCCCGGGCGGCCTCCTACGAGCGGGGCGGACCCTGGAAGCGGGAACGCGTCTGACCGGCGGTACGCCTTTGCCGAAACCGAAGGCGGTCGAGGGGGCGACCTCGAACACCAGGGCGGTGCCCGCCTCGTGGTGGAAGGCGCCGTCGCCGACGGTGAACGTCCACTCTGCGCCGTACTTGGCCACGTAGGCGTCGGCGATCCGCTGCAGCTTGACGTCGTCTTGGACGTTGACGGCGTCGCCTTCGACGACGACGTCGACCCCTTCGCCGATGGCGTTGCACCCGGTGGTCAGGATGCAGCCGGGGTTGCCGGCGAGGTTCTTCGCCTTGCGCTCGTCGGGCCCGGTGCAGAAGCAGAGGGCGTCGTCGACCCAAACCGCGACCAGCGGGGTCACATGGGGGCGGCCCTCAGGTCACACCGTCGATACCCAGCACAGCTCCGCCTCCTCCAAACGGGCACGGGCCTCCGCCCACGGCAGCGGTGTCGCCTCCGGGCTGCTGAAGGTGGCGTCGAACTCCATCAGCGGCTCTGCTGCTTGCATCACGCCCTCCTCTGATGAGTCATCAGCCGGCTCACCGGCCCCGATCCCGCCAGGGAGCCCCCGCAACCCGTCATGGTCAAGTCGGACCGACGACCGTCTGGCCAGGCAACCCTGCTGCCGGGGGCGACGGCATCAACTCCGAACTATCAAGCTGCGTTCATGTAGCCCATAGGTCCGGTTCAGGATCGCTGAGTAGAACTGGACCGTGAACCCCCCGACGGAAGGAACCGGCATGCTCCCCCGTATCATCGCCGCCCTCGTGACCGGCCTCCTGGTCGGTGTCGCCTCCATCGCCACCGCCATCCTCGTTTCCGGAGACGAGGAGCCGTCCTGCCCCTGGTAGCCGAGGCCGCCGCCAGTCCACAGATCCAGGGGGTCACCGGATCCCCCACCCGGTGATCCCCTCACCGCCTTCACCATGGACGAACTTCTGACGCGGCAGCGCGCTGGCTTGGCCGCCTACGGCTGACCCGAGCCGCAAGCGTGGGAGGGGTCGTCAGTGGTCGAGGATCGCCAGGTCGAGCCGGCGAAGCCGCTCGGGGTCGGCAACCAGATCGATCTCGACGATCTTCCCGCTGGTGATCGTGAAGCCGAATACGACCTGCGGCCGTCCGCGCGGAGCCCACACGGCTCCCACGGCTCCGTTGACGAGTGCCGGTTGCGCAAACCGGGCACGCTCCGAGAAGGTGGCGGCCACGGCCGGCGCACCGCGGACCTCCCTCGATGCGCCCGCGTCGACGGCGGCGCGGTCGGCTCGGAGCGCGACGTCTGGGTCGAGCACCGCAAGCAGCGCGTCGAAATCACCGCCGCGGGCGGCGGCGAGGAAGGCATCGACGACTTCTCGCCGGCGGGTGAGATCGGCGTGGCGAACGGTTGCCGCTCCCCGCCCCCGGCGGCGGGCGCGGCTGGCGAGCTGCCTTGCCGCGGCCGGGGAGCGCCCCACGATGGGAGCGATCTCATCGAAGGGCACATCGAACATGTCGTGCAGCACGAACGCGAGCCGCAAGGCGGGAGCCAGCGTGTCGAGTACCACCAGCAGGGCGAGACCGACCGAGTCGGCCAGCAGCGCTTCGTGCTCGGGGTCGATTCCGGCCGCGCTGGTCACGATCGGCTCGGACTCGTGGGTGCTCAGCGGCTCCTCACGCCGCGCCGCGCGCGGAGCGCAGCATGTCCAGGCACACCCGCGCCACGACCGTCGTCAGCCATCCGCCGAGGTTCTCGATGCCGCTCGAGCCGGAGCGGCTGAGCCGGAGCCAGGCTTCCTGGACGGCGTCGTCCGCCTCGCTCGGCGAGCCGAGCATCCGGTAGGCCACCGCCCGCAGGTGGGTTCGGTTGGCCTCGAATCGCTCCGCCCGCCTGTCGTGCTCGACCATCGGTCACATTCCCTCGCCGCGCTCCGTCATAGCATCGACGAACCAAACCCACCAGATGTGACAGGGAGGCATGACGATGAACCCGCATGTAAGCGGCATCACGCTCGGGGTCAGAGACCTGGACAGGGCGAAGCAGTTCTACTCCGAGGGCGTCGGCTGGCCGATCCAGCAGGCGCAGGGCGAGTGGGTCTCCTTCAGCCTCTGCGACGGCTCGTCTCCGCTGGGGCTCTACCCGCGGGAGGCGCTCGCCGACGACGCGGGCGTGGCCGCGGACGGCAGCGGCTTTCGCGGGTTCACCCTGTCCTACGTCGTCCGCTCCGAGGATCGCGTCGATGCGGTGCTGGCCGAAGCCGAGCACGCCGGCGGCAAGATTGCCAAGCCGGCGGAACGCGCCTCGTGGGGTGGATACAGCGGCTACTTCACCGACCCGGACGGCTACCTCTGGAAGGTCGCGTCAGGCACCGGGCAACAGCCGTTCGCCGAATAGCCAACCTTCCCCGAACCTGCATACCGAAGCGGCGACAGGCAGGCGGGTGACCCGGCGGCCGATGGTCGCTCCGCTTAGGCTGGCGGGAGGCTGCGCACGGGAGGGGCTCACGGTGTCACCGCGTCGATCGCTCCGATCGAGGCTCCGACGTGAGCGGTGACGTTCCCGAGCCGGTGCCGTCGGCCGATGCATCGGCTCCGGTCGCCACCGAACCGGTGGAGGTAACACGCCGCCTTCCCATGGCCGCCGCCAGGGCGTGGGGCTTCGTGACCAGCCCGGTCGTCCAGGCCGCGTTCCTTGGGCAGGGGAGTTCGCTCCCCCCACGGGAGGGCGGGTCGGTCCACCTGGCGCGGGCGATGGTTGGGTGGCGTAACGGCACGGTCGAGGCCGTCACCGGCCGCTCGGAGCTTGTGGTCCGTCTGGCGCCGCCTGTGGAATGGCAGGCCAGGCACGGCGCCGCCACCACGCTCACCGTCACGATCAACGAAGACCAGAACCAGACCGCCGTCGTCGGCATCACCGAGGCCGGCTTCGATGCCCTCGGTGGGACCTGCGACCCGCCCACCGCCCGGGCCGAAGCCGCCGCCTACTGGACCGGGGCGATGGAGCGGCTGGCCGGGGAGGCCACCGCCGCCCGGCAGCGGAGGAAGAACGTCGCCCAGGCGGTGATCGTCATCCACGGCATCGGAGAGCAGGTCCCCGGGGCGACGGTGCGGGCCTTCGTCCAGGCGGCGGCGGATCCGGGGGAGCGGACACAGGTGCGCAGCAAGCCGGACACCGTCTCGCCCGGGTTCGAGCTGCGCCGCTGGCGGCTCGATCCGAACGAAGAACGGCCCACAACCGACTTCTTCGAGGCGTACTGGGCCAGCGAGGTCAGGGACACGACCATACGTCAGGTCCTGTCGTGGCTGCGGACGCTGTTCATCCGTCCTCCGTCCACGGTTGCTCCGGGTCTGAAGGCGCTGTGGTGGGGATCGTGGCTGAGCGTCGTGCTGCTGGTCGTCGCCGCGGTGCGAATCGGTGTCACCGACGTCGAGCTGACCGAGCCGCAGGGATGGCTGCCGCTGCTGGTGCCGGTGGTGCTCGGCGTCGTCAACGGCTTCCTGGTGCAGGGCGTCGGCGATGCCGCCCGCTATCTATGGCCTCATCCCGCCAACGTGGCGGTGCGCGACCGGGTGCGGGGAAATGGCGTTGCCCTGCTCGAGGCACTCCACCGATCGGGGCGGTATCACCGGATCGTGGTCGTGGGTCACAGCCTGGGCAGCGTCATCGCGTACGACATCGTCAACCACTACTGGATCCGGGTGCATCGCAGCCACGGGTCTCCGATTGCGGTGTCGCACGAGAAGGCCGCCGACCTCGCCAGACAGGTCGCCGCCGGCAGCGCCACCGGCTACGCCGAGGGTCGCCCCCTGCAGTGGGAGGCGTGGAAGGAGATCCGCCGCAACACACAGCCGTGGTTGATCAGCGATCTGGTCACGATGGGCAGCCCGCTGGCTCACGCCGGCATGCTGCTGGCCACGTCGCCCGCCGACCTGGCCGAGACGATCAACAGACTGGAGCTGCCGAGCTGCCCACCGTCGCCACCCGACGACATCTGGTTCGACGCCAGCTACCGGGACCGGTTCGGGACCCGGCGCAACTACCGCTACTTCTCCATTCAGGCCCCATTCGCCGTGACCCGGTGGACCAACCTCTTCTTCCCGGTCAGGGCAGGCATCATGGGCGACATCGTGGGCGGTCCGCTGGTGGAGGTGTTCGGCCGCTGGATCCACGACCAGCCGGTGAGCTGGAACCAGGGCAGGCTGCGCAACCTGACCCCGATGGCGCACACGAGCTACTGGAGGCTGCCGACATCGTCCGACCCCGCCGCCTCCAAGCACATCAAAGCGCTGCAGCAGGCTCTCGACCTGGGTCAGCGTCGGGAGCTCGAGGACCTGGCGGATGCCATACCACCGGAGGCATGGATGGCGCCCGGGGGATAGCCGAGCATTTGCCTCTGGCGCCGGGCGCGAGCGAGCGGTGAGAGAACGAGCCGCAGTCTTTCCGCCGTCTGCCGTGGCAGCCGCGGTCTGCCGTGGCAGGGCCGGGGGCAGGGGCCGGGCCCGTTCTCTCACCGCTCGCCAGCTGCGATGCTACGGGTCGCCGACCCCCCGCGCAAGCGCCTGCGGGTCATTGCGGCGGGGTGGGTGGTAACCTCAACAGACAACATCGCGGGGTGGAGCAGTCTGGTAGCTCGTCGGGCTCATAACCCGAAGGTCGTAGGTTCAAATCCTACCCCCGCCACCAACGAAAAAGCCCAGGTCAGAGGCCCTTTCCGATGCTTCGGGGAGGGCCTCTCTGGTGTTCGAAAACGCCCCGTGTCTAACGGAATGTCTAACGAGTGGGTTCTGGCACCGTGCGTCGACCCGCGGAGGCGATCGGCCTTCGGCCGCGGATGGTGGTCAGCGGAGATGGCCACGTCGGACCGGTCCGCATGGGTGCTCCGATCTGCGCGCGCTTGCGCTCAGCGACGACGGACTGGCGGGCAGGTCACCATTCGTAGCCGCCTCGACTGTCACAGGCGACGCCGGCGACGGGGGTGGCGAAGGGACCGAAGCGGGACAGGTCGGGTTGGAACCGCTTCTCCTGGTAGAGCCAGGGTGCTCGCAGGAACAGCGAGCCGAGCACGAACAGGGCCATGGCCAGCACGACCAGGCCCGAGATGCGGGTGATGGTGCCCTGGTTGTCGAACAGGGCGGACCCCACGGCCGTCGCTGACAGGCCGAGGAGGATGAAGACGGCCGAGAACCCGGCGATGAACAGTGCGGTGTCTCGGGCGATGCGGCGGAGATGGCCCTTGCCCTCGCGGACCTCGCCCACCTCGAGCCCGGTGATGATCGACAGGTAGGCGGGCACGATGGGGAGCACACAGGGGGACAGGAACGAGA
>Ga0136622_10000577_pt1 | contig 15051 bp, 13 predicted proteins | sample AntDrymUQ4482106_2_FD_104803 | JGI IMG/M metagenome (GOLD analysis project Ga0136622, IMG submission 104803) | Polar desert sand microbial communities from Dry Valleys, Antarctica - metaG UQ448 (21.06) | ecosystem: Environmental > Terrestrial > Soil > Desert | place: Antarctica: Dry Valley...
CGGCTCGACGTCGAGGACGAGCAGCTTCTGGTGGGGCGTCGTACGCACGCGACCGGACCCGTGTGCCGCGACGACGTCGGCGAACTTCGAGAGCAGCGTGCCCGAGACGCGTCCCACCGTGGGAGCGACGCCGACGTAGTAGCGCCCGTCGCGCTGCCGGTGTACGCCGACGTGGTCGGGGTTGCCCACAGCCGACGGTGACGGGTTGTCGACGAGGCGGCGGTGGAGGTAGTCAGCCTCGAGGACGTCACGGAACCGCTGCGGCCCCCAGTCGGCGAGCAGGAACTTGAGCCGGGCCCGCGAGCGCAGCCGTCGGTAGCCGTAGTCGCGGAAGACCGAGATGACCCCGGCCCAGACGTCGGCGACCTCGTCGAGCGGCACCCACACGCCGAGCTTGTGCGCGAGCATCGGGTTCGTCGACAGCCCGCCCCCGACCCACAGGTCGAAGCCCGGCCCGTGGTGCGGATGACGGGTGCCGACGAACGAGACGTCGTTGACCTCGGGCGCGACGTCGTGGGCGGGGTTGCCGGTAACCGCGGTCTTGAACTTGCGGGGGAGGTTGGAGAAGGACGGGTCCCCGATGAAGCGTCGCTTGATCTCCTCGATCGCGGGAGTGCCGTCGATGGTCTCGTCCGCGGCGATCCCGGCGACCGGCGAGGCGATGATGACGCGAGGGGAGTCGCCACACGCCTCCTGCGTCTGCAGCCCCACCGACTCGAGCCGATGCCAGATGGCCGGCACGTCCTCGACCCGGACCCAGTGGTACTGCACGTTCTGCCGGTCGGTGATGTCGGCGCTGTCGCGCGCGTACGTGGTACTCACATCGGCGACCGCGCGCAGCTGCTCGAGGCTGAGCTGACCACCGTCGATGCGGACCCGGAGCATGAAGTACTCGTCGTCGAGCTCGTGCGGCTCGAGCGCGCCGGTCCTCCCGCCGTCGAGCCCAGGGCGGCGCTGGGTGTAGAGACCCCACCAGCGGAAGCGCCCGCGCAGGTCGCTGGGGTCTATCGACGCGAAGCCGCGGTGGGCGTAGACGTTTTCGATCCGCGCCCGCACGTTGAGCGCGTCGTCGTCCTTCTTGAGCTGCTCGTTGGCGTTGAGCGGCTCGCGGTAGCCGAGCGCCCACTGGCCCTCGCCCCGTGTGTGTCGGAGTGTCTGTCGGGGTGTCCTGTCTGTCTGGCTGGGGCTCATGCTGTGTGTCCTCGGGTGAGGGACGCACGAGTCGCGGGTCGCCATGCTCAGTAATGGGGCGACGACGTCCGTCGACCGCGCGCCCGGCTGGGGCGAAGCGGGCGGTGCGCCGCGAGAGATGCGGCGGCGGTCAGACGGACATACAGATCATGCTGCGCGTGCGGCCGAGGTCCACGTGGCGTCGCGCCACGAGGTACATGGTCGTTGCAGCGGAGATCATGGAGGGAAGTGTCACCGCTCGCCAACGTCGCTCACAAACCCTCGTCTTGCTATGCAAGACGCCTATCCACTATGTGGGACGCAATCCGGCGGTTGAGGAGCGAGCTCGCGAGCGTCTCGAAACCACCCCGGCGGCCTCACGAACCCGCCAGCGGGCCGGCCTCTAGGCTGAGCCTCATGACGGCCGTGAGCACCCCCCCTTCGTCCGAATCCAGCGACCTGGCGAGCACGGCGTACAACGCCTCTCTCGAGGTGATCGCCGCGGTCGAGCCGCGAATCGCCGAGGCCTCGCGCGCGGAGCTCGCCGACCAACGGAGCTCGCTGAAGCTGATCGCGAGCGAGAACTACGCCTCGTCGGCCGTGCTGCTGACCATGAGCAGCTGGCTCAGCGACAAGTACGCCGAGGGGACGATCGGCCACCGGTTCTACGCGGGCTGCCAGAACGTCGACACGGTCGAGGCAATTGCCGCCGAGCACGCGCGAGAGCTGTTCGGCGCGCAGCACGCCTACGTGCAGCCGCACTCTGGCATCGACGCGAACCTCGTCGCATTCTGGGCGATCCTCGCGCACCGCATCGAGTCACCGGCGCTCGAGCGGCTGGGTGCTAAGACCGTCAACGAGCTGTCCGAGGAAGACTGGGAGAAGCTGCGCCACGAGTTCGGCAACCAGCGCATGCTCGGCATGTCGCTAGACGCGGGCGGGCACCTGACCCACGGCTTCCGGCCGAACATCTCCGGGAAGATGTTCCACCAGCGCAGCTACGGCACCGACCCGGAGACCGGCCTGCTCGACTACGACAGGGTGGCGGATGCGGCGCGGGAGTTCCGGCCGATGGTGCTGATCGCGGGCTACTCCGCCTACCCCCGTCGCGTGAACTTCGCGAAGATGCGGGAGATCGCTGACGAGGTCGATGCCACCTTGATGGTCGACATGGCCCACTTCGCGGGGCTCGTTGCCGGCAAGGTCTTCACCGGGGACGAGGACCCGGTGCCCCACGCACACTTGACCACGACCACCACCCACAAGTCACTGCGTGGACCGCGCGGTGGGCTGGTGCTGACGACGGAGGAGTACGCCGCCTCGGTCGACCGTGGCTGTCCCATGGTGCTCGGCGGTCCGCTCTCGCACGTGATGGCCGCAAAGGCGGTGGCGCTCGCCGAGGCACGACACGAGTCGTTCCGCGCCTACGCGCAGCGGATCGCGGACAACGCCAAGTCGCTCGCCGACGGCTTCCTGTCCCGCGACGCCTCGCTGGTCACGGGCGGGACCGACAACCACATCGTCCTGCTCGACGTCTCGGGCTTCGGGCTCACCGGTCGTCAGGCCGAGTCCGCCCTCCTCGACGCGGGGGTGGTCACCAACCGCAACTCCGTGCCGACGGACCCGAACGGCGCTTGGTACACCTCCGGCATCCGCTTCGGCACCCCGGCGCTGACCACACGGGGGTTCGGTCACGACGAGTTCGACCGCGTGGCCGAGCTGGTGGTCGACGTACTCTCGAACACCACGCCCAACCAGACCAAGGCCGGCGCGCAGTCGAAGGCGACCTACACGCTCGCCGACGGTGTGGCGGACCGGACGAAGGCAGCCTCGGCTGAGATGCTCGACAAGCACCCCCTCTACCCCGGCCTCGAGCTCACCTGAGCCGTTGATTCGACCAGGTCGAGGCTGAACCGCGCGATCGCGGCACGTTGCGCGGAGACGTGCAGCAGCTCCGGTGTCAGGGGCGCGTCGAGGTGCTCCACGGGGAGGGTGGACAGCCCGGTGAAGATCAGTAGCTGCAGGGCGTGCGCGCGTCGTACGACGGACTCCGGAACGTCGTTGCCCTCGGCCCGGAGACCCTCGACGTAGGCAGGCAGGATCACCTCTTCCAGCTCCTCGAGATCGTCAGCGGTCCTGCGGCCGACCTGGATGTCACCGACCATGAGCTGGCTGAGGTCGAACCCGATCGGCAGCTCGGCCCAGAACCCGTAGTCGATGAGCACGAAATCCTGCACCGCCGGACGGACGAGCAGGTTGTTGGGGCAGGCGTCGCCGTGGCCGGTGGCCGTCGGGAGCGCTGCCAGCTCCTCGACGTACGCCGGGGCGGCATCGGCGGCCTCGACCAGCCGCTGCCGGAGGTCGTCCTCGAAGGCAGTGCTGACCAGCGGGTGACTCCAGATGCTCTCGTCGCGGAGCGCGGGCAGGACCTCGTGTTCGAGTCGCCCGAACAGGTAGGTGAACACCGTCCACTCGAACTGGCCGACGTGCGCCAGCTCGCGCACGCTGGGGCTCGCGGCCAGCCGGCCGAGCAGGTATGCCGCCCGGGCGAACCGCGCGTGGTCCCAGATCACCGGCTCGACGACGACCTCCTCGAGCCAGATGCTCGCGGACTTCTCATCGAGATCGAAGACGCCGAGGGTCCGCGGCATCGTGAAGCCCTCGGGCAGACGCCGCGCGAGATCGGAGCGATAGGCCAGCGGTTCGGTGCGCCATGGCACACCTGCCTCGGCCATCGCGGCGATCTCCGGAGGGACCTCGGCGAAAAGGGGTGAGCGCCCCCACGACTGCACCTGCTTCACGAAGAGCACGAACCGACGCGGTGAGCCACCGACCTCCGCATCGCCGCGGACCCAGTAGCGGCCGGCGGTGGTGATTGCGGGCAAGGCGTAGTCGACGACGTCGGCCCGCGAGCTAGTGAGGTTAACATCGTCCGGCTGCTCGCCGAACAGCTTCGCCACCATGACGCCCAGCTGTTCGTCGGTTACGTCGGCGGGCCCGAGGGCGGTCCTGTCGTGCATGGCCCTCCAAGAGTGGGAAAGTGGCTTTCCTATAAGCACGAAGGTAAAGTAGATTTATGACTTCCGTCAACCCCTATGTTGCGGAGGACGAGATCGTCGTCCCGCTCCTGATGGGACTGCTGTTCAGGGAGATCCACGAGACATTCGCGGCCGAGGACTGGGGAGGACTGCGGCAGTCTCACTTCCGGGTGATCGGGTCGGTGCCGGAGGGGGGCATCACCATCACTGAGCTAGGGCAACGCGTAGGGATGACCAAGCAGGGGTGCGGCCAGTTCGTCACGAGTCTGGTGGAGACCGGACACCTGCGGGTCGACGCCGATCCCCACGACCGGCGGACGCGCGTCGTACGCCGCACCGAGCTGGCTCACCGCACCATGCTTGCCGTGTCCGAGCGGTTCCGACGACTGGAGGAGGACTGGGCGCAACGGGTGGGGGAGCGGCGTTACCGCACATTCCGCCGCGTTCTCGAGGAGCTCAGCCTGACGTAGCCGTTCGGCCGCACGTGAGCGGGCAGGTTCAGTCCGCGGGATGGCCGCTGCCGCGTGAGCCGTGGTCGCTCGGCGCAAGCTGCCCGCTGAGCTGCGGCCTGTGGACAGCCGGATGCGCGCGTAAGCAGCCCGGGCAATACTCGCGCGGCATGAATCTCATCGAGCACCTGGACCGCTTCGGTGGCATCGCCACCCGAGCCCAGCTCGTCCGTCTCACCTCCCGCGCGGAGTTCGACCGGGCTGTCGCCGCCGGAGAGATGGTGCGTGACGCCCACGGCAGGTACGCCTCACCAGTCGCCAAGGAGGCGGTGCGTGCGGCCAATGCCCTCGCGGGCGTTGTCTCGCATCGGAGCGCCGCCCTGCACTGGGGCTGGGAGGTCAAAGTCACCCCACCTTTGCCCGACGTGACCGTCCGACGGAACCGCAACGTGCCCGCGGAGCGGCGAGCTCAGGTAGCTCTGCACTGGGCGAGCCTGGCTGTCGACGAGATCGATCACGGGGTCACTACGCGACGGCGAACCCTCATCGACTGCCTACGGTCGCTGCCGTTCGACGAAGCGCTTGCGATCGCGGACTCGGCCCTACGCCACCGCAACGTGTCGAAGCGACAGCTGGGCGCGCTTGCGGCCACGGTCAGGGGGTCGGGTGCGCCACAGGCTCGACGGGTCGCGGAGGAGGCGACGCATCTGGCGGCCAACCCGTTCGAGTCGGTGCTGCGCGCCATCGCCCTCGACGTCCCCGACATTGACCTTCGTGCCCAGCAGGTCATTGCCGACGGCTCCGGTTCCGGTCGCGCCGATTTGGTCGACCGCGAGCGTCGCTGGGTTGTCGAGGCCGAGTCACACACGTGGCACAGCAGGCGAGGCGCGCTGCGCCGCGACTGTCGCAGGTACACCAAGCTTGTGCTCCTGGGGTGGCGGGTGCTGCGGTTCGCATGGGAGGACGTGATGTTCCACCCGGACTACGTGCGCGAGTGCCTGGTCGAGGCAGCGGCGTTCGTAAATGAGCGGGCAGGTTCGACCGAGCAGGCCCCCGCGGCCGCGTGAGCAGCACCGTGCGTGGTGAACCTGCCCGCTGAGATGCGGTCAGACGGTAGTGACGGTGGGGGTGGTGCGGGTGAGGATGGCGGGGAGGTCGATGCCGCGGGGGAGGGTGCCCATCGTGCCGGCGTACTCCGTGCCGAGCCGGGTGGCGCAGAACGCGTCGGCGACCGGCGCGGGAGCATGCTGCACGAGCAGCGCGCCCTGCAGGCACGCCGCCATCTGGCCCGCGACTCGCCGTGCGCGCAGCTCCAGCTCGGTGACGTCGGCCAGGCTCTCCAAGACATGGGTGATGGCGCGGTCCAGGCGGGGGTCTTCGCCGCGAGCCTTGCCCACCTCGACCAGCCACGCCTCGAGCGTCTCCGGCTCGCGAGACAGCGCCCGGAGCACGTCGAGGGCGTTGACGTTGCCCGAGCCCTCCCAGATCGAGTTGAGCGGGGACTCGCGGAACAGCAGCGGCATGCCGGAGTCCTCGACGTAGCCGTTCCCACCGAGGCACTCGAGCGCCTCGGCAGCGACCATCGGCGCGCGCTTGCAGACCCAGAACTTCGCGAGCGGGAGGCCGATCCTGCGGAGCGCGGACTCGTGGGCAGATGCCTGCGGGTCGGAGGTGCCGTCGACGGCAGCAGCGAGCCGCATCGCCGCTACGGTCGCCGCCTCCGACTCCACGGCGAGGTCGGCGATCACGTTCTGCATCAGCGGCTTGTCCGCAAGCAGGCTGCCGAATGCGGAGCGATGCGCGACATGCCACGAGGCCTCGGCGACCGCGCGACGGATCAGCGCGGCCGAGCCGATGATGCAGTCGAGCCGGGTCGCGGCGACCATCTCGATGATCGTGCGCACCCCTCGTCCCTCGTCGCCGAGTCGCTGCGCCCAGGTGCCGTCGAACTCGAGCTCGGAGGAGGCGTTGGAGCGGTTGCCGAGCTTGTCCTTGAGACGTACGACGTCCAGCTGGTTGCGCGTGCCATCCGGGAGCACCCGCGGCACGAGGAAGCAGGTCAGACCTCCGGCGGCTTGCGCGAGCACGAGGAACACGTCGTTCATCGGGGCGGAGGTGAACCACTTGTGCCCGTGCAGTGTGTACTCGCCGTCGACGCTCGTCGCGCGGGCCTCGGTCAGGTTCGCGCGCACATCGGAGCCACCCTGCTTCTCGGTCATCCCCATCCCGGCCAGCGCGCCGGCCTTCGAGGAGACCGGCCGCAGACCGGGGTCGTACGACGTCGAGGCGAGCTTGTGCGTCCACTCCTTCGCGATCGCGTCGTCCGCGCGCAGAGCGGGGATCGCTGCGTAGGTCATCGAGAGCGGGCACCCGTGACCGGGCTCCGCTTGGGTCCACGCGAAGAACCCCGCCGCGCGTCGTACGTGGGCAAAGGGCGACTCCGACTGCCACGGCGCCGCCTGCAGCCCGTGACCGACCCCGCGCTCGAGCAGCCAGTGCCATGACGGGTGGAAGCGGACCTCGTCAATGCGGTTGCCGAAGCGGTCGAAGGCCTCGAGCTGAGGAGGGTGCCGGTTGGCCAGCATGCCGTGCTCGAGGGTCGCGGCGGTGCCGGCCTCGGCACCCAGTGGCGCGAGGTCCTCGACGACCGACGGGGAGGCGTGGCGGGTGAGCGCCTCGACCAGGGCGAGATCGCCGGTGACCGTGTTGTGGTCGACGAGGGGCGGAGCCTGGTTCGAAGCTGACCGGTTATCGCTCACCATGGCTTTACGGTAGAGGTATGGCAGTCGAGCCCGTGGGCGTTGCCGACCCCGAACAGTCTCGGGTGGGTGCGATCCGCGAGACCTCGTGGCGGCTGGTCGTGTCGACGGTCGGCACGTGCATCCGGCAGCGGGTCACCGGACTGGCGGCCGAGGCGGCCTTCTTCGCGCTGCTCTCGCTCCCTCCGCTGATCTTCGCGCTGACCGGCTCGATCGGCTACGCGTTCGAGCGCTTCAACGACGCGCAGAAGAACGAGATCCGTGAGGCCGTGATCGACCTGTCGTCGAGGGCACTGACCGACTCCACCATCGACTCGATCATCAGACCGACGCTCGACGACGTGTTCAGCGGTGGTCGGTACGACGTGATCTCGATCGGCTTCATCCTCGCCCTCTGGTCCGGGTCCCGGGCGCTGAACGTCTTCGTGGACACGATCACGATCATGTACGGCCTCGGCGGCCATCGAGGCATCGTCAAGACGCGCATGCTGTCCTTCCTGCTCTATGTGATGGGGCTGGTCACCGGCATCGTCACCATCCCGCTCGTGCTCGCCGGACCCGACCTCGTCGACCGGGTGGTCCCCGAGCGGCTCAACTTCTTGAACTCCCTCTACTGGCCGGTCGTCCTCGTGCTCGCGATCTGCTTCCTGGCTACGCTCTACCACGCGTCGGTGCCGGTGCGGACCTCATGGCGATACAACCTTCCGGGTGCCGCACTGACGTTGTTCTTCTGGATCTTCGGGTCGTTCCTGCTGCGTTGGGTGCTGAGTACGACGACGGCGGGGGAGTCGACCTCGATCTACGGGCCGCTCGCCGCCCCGATCGCCGTACTGCTCTGGCTCTACCTGCTCTCCATCGCGGTGCTGATCGGGGCTGCGGTGAACGCCGCCTTCGACCGGGTGTGGCCGGAGTCGGAGACCGCGCACGCACGGATGGAGCTGATCCGGCGGCTCAAGATCAAGGCGATGCTGCCCAAGCTGCGTCGCTACGGCGAGGAGCAGGCAAAGTTCCCCGAGGACGACGTCACCGTGGTCATCGACGAGCTGGCCGCCGCGGCTGACAACCAGGAGGCCGATGCCGCAGCGCGGCCGAGCCGTGGCGAAGAGAGCGGAGAGCCTGCCAAACGCGGTTAATCGGGTGCGCCCGAGCGTGTCTGGGTCTTACATTCCACATGTGCTGGAGAGGATCGGGTATAGACCCGAGATGGCGTCGTGGGTGACGGCGCACGACGCCCGGATCGGCCGGGTCACCAGGGTCGACCGCGGTGTGGCCGGGGTCCTCACCGAGGACGGACCGGTGCGGTCAGGGTTCGGCGCCGGCGTGCTATGCGCCATGGCGGACGACGGCACCAACATGCCGAGCGCCGGGGATTTCGTCGTCGTCCGCGACTGGCCGGACCATAAAGTCACGATCGAGGAGGTGCTGCCGCGTCGGAGCGCGGTCGTGCGCGCAACAGCGGGCGAGCAGTCTCGCGGACAGGTGCTCTGTGCGAACCTCGACCTCGCCGCCGCCGTGGTCTCCCTACATCCGGCTCCCTCGATAGGGAAGGTCGAGCGGCTGCTCGCCCTGGCCTGGGAGAGCGGGGCGCAGCCGCTCGTCGTACTCACCAAGGCCGACATCGTGCCCGACGCCGCTCACGTCGCGAAGGACGTCGCAACCGCCGCACCCGACGTGGAGGTGATCTGCTGCAGCACCGTCACCGGGGAGGGGCTGCCCCGGTTGCACGAGCTGGTCGCGGGCAGCAAGACGTTGGCGCTGCTGGGCGCGTCCGGGCACGGCAAGTCGTCGCTGACGAACGCGCTGGTGGGTGCCGACGTGCTGACCACGCGCGGCATCCGTGCCGACGGTCGGGGCAGGCACACATCGGTACGACGGGAGCTCGTCGTGCTGCCCACCGGAGGAGCGGTGATCGACACACCTGGGCTGCGCGGGGTCGGGCTGGTCGACACCGACGACGGGCTGGCGCATGTCTTCGCCGATGTCGTCACGCTCGCTGCGGGTTGCCGGTTCGGGGACTGCTCCCATCGGGCGGAGCCGGGATGCGCCGTCGCTGCAGCGATCGCCGACGGCACACTGCCGCTGCGGAGACTCGAGAGCTGGCAGCGGCTGTGTCACGAGGTGGAGGTCATGGCGGCGCGCAAGGAAGCGCGGCTGCGCCACGAGCCGCCCCGGCGCACCCGTCACCTGCGAAACGGCGGCAGCGCGCTGCGGTGAGCGGGACGCTGAGGATTCGCGAGGAGACGCGGGCCGACCATCCTGCGGTCAGGTCCGTCGTGCTCGCAGCCTTCGCCTGCGAGCCCGTGGCCGACCTGCTCGACGCGCTGCACGAGTCACCGCGCTGGGTCCCGCCTCTCTCGCTGGTCGCGGAGCAGGACGACGAGGTGGTGGGCCATGTCTCGTTCACACGCGGCTGGGTCGACGCACCACGCCGCCTGCTCGACGTACTGGTCCTCAGCCCCCTGTCGGTGCTTCCCGACCGGCAACGGACCGGTGTGGGATCGGCTCTGGTGCGAGCCGCGCTGGAGCTGGCCGAGGAGCACGGTGACCCGCTGGTCTTCCTCGAAGGAGACCCCGGTTACTACGGGCGGTTCGGCTTCGAGCCTGCGGCTGCGCACGGCTTTGTCCGACCGTCCACGCGGATCCCTGAGCCCGCCTTCCAGGTGCGCAGGCTGGCGACGTACGAGACCTGGATGCGTGGCGCGCTCGTCTACCCGGACGTGTTCTGGGCCTTCGACAGCGTGGGTCTGCGCGAGCCGTGAGCCTGCATGCGAGAGGCAACGCGATGGCCTAGCGTTGTCGCGAGCTTAGGCGTCCACGGAAGGCCACGATGGGAAACGTCACGCTGCCGACTCCGGTGGCCCTTGCCGGGGGAGCGATCTGCATCCTGGGCGGCTACCTCGTCGGTGTCGTCGCCGGCCCGGCCACCCCCGAGCGCACCACGGCCACCGTGCAGAGCTACGACGCGGACTCCGGGGAGCTGTGCCTGGTCGGGGATGCCATCTCGGACCAGGAGGGCGTCACCGAGGAGGGCGTTCTGTGCGGGCGCTGGAGACGCACGCAGACCACTGAGGGGACGCCCGAGGCCGGCGAGCCGTTCCGGTTCGTCTCGCTCGTGGTCGACGGGTCCCGGCAGACGGAGTCAGGGGAGGCGACACCGGTCACGCTGATCTACGGCGACGTCGTGCGCTAGGTGAGGCATCGCGCGAGCGCCGTACCGTAGATTCTCAGGCGTGCACGACCTGACCGCGCCGGAGGCGGCGATCGGCCGGCTGCGGCTCCCCGCGACCACCCGGTCGCCGTGGTGGGTGCTCGCTCGCCGGATCCTGGCTGCGTTGGGCGTCTTGCTGTTCACCGTGTTCCTGGTCTATGTGGACCGGGAGGGGTACGTCGACAACTCGGACCCACGCGGTCAGAGCAATATCAGCCTGACCGACGCGTTCTACTACACGACGGTCACGCTGAGCACGACGGGATACGGGGACATCGCGCCGGCGTCGGACCAGGCGCGGCTGATCAACGCGTTCTTGATCACGCCGCTGCGGATCGCCTTCCTGGTCCTGCTGATCGGCACCACTATCGAGGTTCTGGCGACGCAAGGGCGCGAGGGCTTCCGCGTCGCCCGTTGGAGGAAGCGCATGGAAGACCACGTTGTGGTGATCGGGTACGGCACCAAGGGCCGCAGCGCGGTCGACACGTTGATCAACAACGGGATGGCGAAGGACACCATCATCGTCGTCGACCCCAGTAACGCCGCGCTGGCCGAGGCGAACGGCGACGGCCTGGCCGTGGTTACCGGAGACGCCACCCGGCGCGAGGTGTTGCGCAGGGCGGGGGTGGCCAAAGCACGACAGGTGATCATCACCACCGACCGCGACGACTCGACTGTGCTGGCGACGCTCAACGTCCGGCAGCTGAACCCCGACGCCTATGTCATCGCGGCGGTGCGTGAGCAGAGCAATGTGCCGCTCGTGCGGCAGAGCGGCGCTAACTCGGTGATCACCTCCTCCGATGCGGTTGGACGGCTGCTCGGGCTCTCGTCGCTGAGCCCCACCCTCGGCTCGGTGATGGAGGACCTGCTCACCTATGGGCACGGTCTCGAGGTCGCCGAGCGCGACCTGCTGGTGCCGGAGGTCGGGAAGCCGCCGCAGTCGCTGCCGGACCAAGTGATCGCGGTGGTGCGCGAGGGCGAGGTGCACCGCTACTTCGACCCTGTGGTCACCCAGCTCGCGCGCGGCGACCGGCTGATCGTCGTACGCCCGTCGGAGGAGCTGCCCTGGGCCCCCCGTCCGGGCACCCACGACGAGGACGACGCGAACGTCGACGACACGACCACCACTTCGTAGGGCAACCTAGACTGGCCGGGTGAGCGGGCGAGCGTGGTGTGCGGGGCTGGCGGCGGTGTCGCTGGCCCTCGTCGGCTGCTCCGCCCAGACGGGAGACCAGGCCCAGGACACGGCTGAGCGTCCTTCGTCTGAGCAGTCCTCGGAGTCCGCGCACGGGATGGACCATGGATCGGCGGACACCGCGCCGGCACGCTCGGTGCCGCTGCGAGAGGACGAGCGGTTCGTCGACGTCGAGATGCCGGAGGCCTACACCCCCTCGGCGCCCGGGCCGGGGACCGACGACTACCGCTGCTTCCTGCTCGATCCCGGTGTCGACGAGGACGCGTTCGTGACCGGGATCAACGTCGTCCCCGGTCAGGCCGATGTGGTGCATCACGTGATCCTCTTCCGGGTCCCGCCCGATGCCTTGGAGTCCGCCAAGGAGCAGGACGAGGGCGAGGACGGTCAGGGCTGGACCTGCTTCGGCGGTGCCGGCATCGACGGGAGCGGCGGCAGCATCGACAACGCGCCCTGGATCGGGGCGTGGGCGCCCGGTGGCGAGGAGGGAGTGCTCGAGCCCGACGTCGGGATCCCGCTGGAGCGCAGCTCGCGGATCGTGATGCAGGTGCACTACAACCTGCTCGCCGGCGAGGTGCCGGACCAGAGCATGGCGCGGCTGCGGCTCGCTCCCGGCACCAAGAAGCTCGCGCCGCTGGAGACCATGCTGATGCCCGGGCCGGTCGAGCTGCCGTGTCGGCCCGGCAAGACGGGGCCGCTGTGTGACCGGCAGGCTGCGATCGACGATGTGGAGGCGCGGTTCGGACCGATGAGCGGTGCGACCCCGGACTTCCTCAACCTGATGTGCCAGGGCAGGGGCGCCTCGCCGGTGCAGACCTGCAGCCGGGAGGTCACCGAGCCGGCGACGATCCGTGCCGTCGCCGGTCACATGCACCTGCTCGGCAAAAAGATCAAGATCATGCTCAACCCGGGGAGGCCTGCTGCGCAGACCGTGCTCGACATCCCGGTCTGGAACTTCGACGACCAGGCGAGCCGACCGTTGAAGACTCCGGTGCGGATGCAGCCGGGGGACACGCTCCAGGTCACCTGTCAGCACGACCAGTCGCTGCGCGACGTGCTCCCCGCCTTCGACGGGCAGCCCGAGCGCTATGTGGTGTGGGGGGAGGGTACGACGGACGAGATGTGCCTTGGCATCGTCCTCGTCACCCGCCCGTAGCAACCAACCCCGGCGGTTGAGGAGAGGAGACCACCCCGGTGGTTGAGGAGGGCGAGGAACGGCCCGTCTCGAAACCACCAGCCACGGACAACCCTCGCACCCGACGAAAGGCCCCGCGTGTTCCTCTTCTTCAGCAACCGGCTCGGTTGCCTGGGCTCGGTGCTCGTCTCCGTCGCCGTGACGGTGATCCTCTTCTTCGTCTTCGTGCGCTGAGCCGCCCCCGACATGGGGATCCCGAACCTCGACACGCTGTGACGCGTGTGGTGCATGGGATCAGAGTGCACTCCCGTTAGCGTTTCACCCGAGCGTTCCTTCCCCAACGCCCGAGGTGCCTCCTGTGTCCAAGAAACCCCTCACCGTCCTCCTGCCCATGGTCCTGGCCGTGACGTTGCTCGCGGGTCCCGCAGCGGCCTGGTCGCCCGACGATGGCCCGCAGTTCAACAATCCGAAGGGCAACGTCGGCCAGCGGTTCAAGGTGATCAACCGGATCGAGCGCGCGATCGCGAACACGCCGCGGGACAGCACGATCCGCATCGCGACGTTCCTGATGGACCGGCGCCAGGCCGTCGACGAGCTGATCGCCGCGCACAAGCGCGGAGTCAACGTCAAGGTCATCCTGGACCGCGAGATCGCCTCCGCGCCGAGTCGTCGCCTCCGGGCCGAGCTCGGCAGCAACCGGAAGCACCGCAGCTGGGCGGTCTTCTGCAAGAACAGCTGCCGCGGGGCGCGTGGGCAGATGCACACGAAGTTCTACGTGTTCTCCCGTGTCGGCCGCACGGAGCGCGTGGTGATGATCAGCTCGGGCAACCTGAACAACGGTGCGGCCAACATGGGCTGGAACGACATCTACACGATCACCAAGAGCCTGCCGGTCTACAACCGCTACGCGAAGATCCACGCCGAGATGTCCAAGGACCGGCCGGTGATGCCGAAGCGTCAACGCTATAGGACGCACAAGAGCGGCCGTTACAAGAGCTACTTCCTGCCGAACCCGTTCGCGCGCAAGGCCAAGGACCCGGTCTACCGGGCGATGCAGCGAGTCCACTGCCGGGGCGTTCGCAAGGGAGCGGGGCGTTACGGCCGCACTGCGGTGAACGTGTCGATGTTCTGGTGGGCCGACGACCGCGGGGTCTACCTCGCGCGCAAGCTGCTCGCCCTGCGACGGGAGGGGTGCCGCGTCTCGATCACGTACGGCGCCCCCGGCCACCGGGTCGCCCGGATCCTCAAGCCGGCCGCGCGTCAGGGCAGGATCGCGTTATACGACAGTCGGCGTGATCGCAACATGAACGGTGTGGTGGACCTGCGTGTGCACACCAAGTACATGCTCGTCAGCGGTCACTATGGCAAGGACCGCTCGTCGTGGCAGGTGTTCACCGGCTCCGGGAACTGGGCGCACGGCTCACTTTCCGGTGGCGACGAGGTGATGCTGCGGGTGACCAGCCGGCGTGCGTACAAGCGCTACATGAACCACTACGACCTCGTCCGCAGAGTCGGCGCCTGGCAGGTCAGGTAGCCAGTTTGGCGAGCTTCTCGAGACCACTGCGGTCCCGCGGCGCGTAACTCAGAGGGCAGGTTGGAGTCTGTGCCAAGCCCTTCACGCTGCTATCCCGCGCGCCAGCCCATCCTGCCCGCCGAGTTGCCGCGCAGACCGTGAGCGGCTGAGCCGATGACTGCGGCGTCAAGGTCACTGCACCTGTCGGGTCCGCTATCCATGGTGGACAGGATGCAGAGCCAAGGTAGCGAGCGCGTCTGTTCGCGCCGTGACCTGCCTGCGCCGCGTCGTGGCTCCGCCTGTGACCACACCGGACGGGGCCACGACAACCCCCAGGGGGTGGACCCCAGAACCAAAAAAACAAAAGAGACCGTGGGTGAGCGCATCTCTCAACATCTCGGAATGAATCTTCCGGGGGCGCGGAGAAATGACGTGCCGTAAGTGCGGGCGCGAGACGCCGCAGTCCGACGGTCGTGGGCGGCCCCAATCGTACTGCTCGACGGGGTGCCGGCGGGCGATGGAGTACGAACTGCGCAGGTTGCAGAAGGGCCTGGAAGCGATCGAGGAACAGCTCACCTGGTGCCGTC
>Ga0136622_10000578_pt1 | contig 15044 bp, 10 predicted proteins | sample AntDrymUQ4482106_2_FD_104803 | JGI IMG/M metagenome (GOLD analysis project Ga0136622, IMG submission 104803) | Polar desert sand microbial communities from Dry Valleys, Antarctica - metaG UQ448 (21.06) | ecosystem: Environmental > Terrestrial > Soil > Desert | place: Antarctica: Dry Valley...
CCAGCATGTGCTTCGAGCTCATGACGTCGTAGGCGCCGCCGTAGGCCTTGCGCGTGACGATCGTGAGCTTGGGCACCGTGGCCTCGGTGAAGGCATAGAGCAGCTTGGCGCCGTGGCGGATGATCCCGCCCCACTCCTGGCTGGTCCCCGGCAGGAAGCCCGGCACGTCGCAGAAGGTGACCAGCGGGATGTTGAAGGCGTCGCAGAAGCGCACGAAGCGAGCGCCCTTCTCGCTCGACTCGATGTCGAGCACGCCCGCGAGCTGCGCGGGCTGGTTGCCAACGATGCCCACCGGCCGCCCGCCGAGGCGCGAGAAGCCCACGATGAGGTTCTTGGCGAAGTGCTCGTGCACCTCGAAGAACTCGCCGTCGTCGACGATGAGCGAGACCACCTCGCGCATGTCGTAGGGCTTGTTGGGGTTGTCGGGCACAGCCTTGTCGAGCGCCTCCTCCATGCGGTCGACCGGGTCGCCGGAGTCCATGCGCGGCGGCTGCTGGAGGTTGTTCTGGGGCAGAAAGGACATCAGGAAGCGCGCGTCCTCGAGGCACGCCTCCTCGTCCTCGGAGGCGAAGTGGGCCACCCCCGACTTCCTGTTGTGGGTCATGGCCCCGCCGAGCTCCTCGAACCCGACCTCCTCGCCCGTGACCGTCTTGATCACGTCGGGACCCGTGATGAACATGTGCGAGGTCTCCTTGACCATGAAGATGAAGTCGGTCATGGCCGGGGAGTAGACGGCGCCGCCCGCGCAGGGCCCCATGATCAGTGAGATCTGCGGGATCACGCCCGAGCACTGGACGTTTCTCACGAAGACGTCGCCGTAGGCACCCAGCGAGACCACGCCCTCCTGGATGCGCGCGCCGCCGGAGTCGTTGATGCCGATGACCGGGCAGCCGATCTTGGCCGCCAAGTCCATGACCTTGCACATCTTCTCGGCCATGACCTCGCCCAGCGAGCCCCCGAAGACCATGAAGTCCTGGGAGAAGACGCAGACCGGGCGGCCGTCGATCAGCCCGTGGCCGGTGACCACGGCGTCGCCCCATGGTTTGTGCTTCTCCATCTCGAATTCCACCGTGCGGTGGCGGACGAAGGTGTCGAGCTCCTCGAAGCTGCCGGGGTCGAGCAGCTTGTCCAGCCGCTCACGGGCGGTGAGCTTGCCCTTGGCGTGCTGCTTTGCCTCGGCCTCGGGGTTGTTGTGGGCGGCCTGCTCGCGAAGCTCGTTGAGCTGAGCGAGCTTCTCCTCATAGGTCTCGGGGGACTTCTGGCGCATGGGCGGCGAGTGTACGCGGGGGTACCCTGGCCCTACAGTGGCCGGAATCGCGACCCTACGGCTCCGCCCGCGAGCCCATGGGGGGTTCATCGCCGCCCTGCCGACCTGGGTCGCCCCCGCGGCTCTGACCCTCGTGGCGGCGGCCCTTCGCTTTCCCGGGCTCGGTGACCAGAGCATGTGGCTCGACGAGGCCCGCACAGCGGTGATCGTCGAACAGCCCGGGTTGGGCGAGATGCTCGACGCGTTTGGCACGCAGTCGACGCCACCGCTCTACCACCTGGTGCTGTGGGCGTGGGTCAAAGTCGCGGGCGCGGGGGATTTCTCGCTGCGGCTGGTGGCAGCGCTGGCCGGCGTGGCCACCGTGCCCGTGACCTACCTCACGGGCCTGCGCCTGAGTGGCCGCCGGGCCGCGCTGGTGGCCGCGGCGATGGTGGCCACCGGTCCCCTTCTCGTCTATTACTCTCAAGAGAACCGGCCCTACTCTGCGCTGGCCCTGGCCTCGGCGGGGACCCTGCTGCTCTTCCTACGCGCGCGCGAGATTCGCTCCGCGTCGGCCGTCGCGGCCTGGGGGGCGGCGGCCGTCGTGGCTCTGGGCCTCCATTACTTCGCGGCCTTCTTCCTCGTACCCCAGGCTGCTCTCCTGGTGCGCGGCGTGCCCGACCGGCGGCGTCTGGCAAAGCTCCTCGCGCCGGCGGCCGTGCTGAGCCTGGGGCTGGCGGTGCTGGCGCTGGTCCAATTCGGTCGTGGCACCACCGCGTACGTGGCGGGGCAGCCGCTCGCTGCCCGTTTGACCGAGATGTTCCACCACTTCACGAAAGGGGCGGTGGGGGTGCCGGGGGCAGGCCTCGGGCTGGCGGCCGTGCTGCTCCTCGCCGGTGGCGTGATCCTGCTGGCGCGCGCCGACTCCGACGAGCGCCGCTCGGCCGCGCTGCCGCTCGGGGTGGCGGCGGCCGGAGTGCTCGTTCCCCTGTTGCTCATCCCCGCTGGCGTCGACCTCGTCAACTACCGGAACCTGATCGGTGTCTGGCCGCTGCTGGCTCTCGGCCTGGCAACGGGCTTCGCCTCGCGGCGAGCGGGACGGGCGGGCATCGTGAGCGCGGTCGCGCTATGCCTGGTCTGGGCCGGCACAGCCTTGGCCCTCCAGGGCAGCGTCGCTCACCGTCGCGAGGACTGGCGGGGGGCGGCCGGCTTCGTCGCGCGCAGCCCTCAGCCCCGTCTCGTGGTAGTCAACCCCAGCTACTCGATCACCCCGCTGTTGCGCTACGGCCCGGCGCTCGTGCAGACCGCCCCTGCGGGGACACGCGTGAGCGAGGTGGCCGTGGTCAGCGTGCCCGGTCCGCGCAACGGCTGGCCCAGGGCTCTTCCGGGGCTCCCGGCCTTCAGGCGCGCAGCGACGTGGGACGGCGTCCGGATCGCGGCTGCGCGATATCGCGCCGTGGCCCCGCAGCAGGCCCCGACACTGCCACGGCCGGGCCTCTACCTGGAGCCGGGCGGCCCGCGCTGAGCGCAACGGTGGCGATCCCCACGGGAATGGCGGCTACCGAGGTGAGGTGATGCACGAGGTGCAGCCCGAGGCCCGGTAGGGCCAGCCGCGGCCCTCCGCGCGCCCAGAGCAGCCGGTAGAACCGACGGTTGAGCACCGCGATAGCAACTACGGCGGCGCCCCCCGGCAGGGGACGGCGTGCTCCCACGGCTCCCAAAACGAGCACTGAGGCGGCGGCGCTGACGCGATGGCGCCAGGCGAGGTTCAGCGCGGTGGAGGAGCACCGGCGCTCGAACAGCAGGCCCGTCCACGGGGCGCCGCGGCGCAGCAGGTCGGTGCGCACCATCCCCGGCAGCGTCCACACCTTCAGGTGCTTGCAGAGCAGGCCGGGATCGAGCCGCACCCGGTCACCGGCCTCGGCCAGGCGCATGCCCAGCTCGATGTCTTCGAGGTAGCGCCGGCGCGGGTCGAACCCATCCACTGCCATGAAGCGCCGGCGACGAATGGCGCCCAGGCCCGACCAGAAGGTCGTGGCCGGCCCGGCGCCCGACTGGTGCACGTGATGGGTGAGCAGATTGCGAAAGCGCGACACGGTGGTCGCGTCCGTCGGGGCGTCGTCGTAGGAGCCGAACAGGCCGGTGAGTGAAGGGTCCGAAGCGAAGGCCGCACGGATGCGGGTGAACACGTCAAGGGCCACGAGCACGTCGGCGTCCAGGAAGACCAGCACGTCTGCCGAGGTGAGCAGCGCGCCCGTGTTGCGCGCCTCGGCGGGCGTCGCGCCGACGGGCGTTTCGACCACCACCACCTCTTCGGGCGCATCGGCGGCTGCCTCGATCGCCTCCCGGCAGCGGTCGAGGGTCTCCGGCCGGTCGGTGGCGGGCACGATCACCGCGAGGCTCGGCACCCGGCTACCGTACCGCTGTGCTGGGCACCGGATCAGGCTGGCTCACGGTCCCCTCGGGCCGGCCGAGCCTGCCCGTCCCCTCGGGCCGGTCGAGCCTGCCCGTCCTCACGAGCTCGACGGCGTCGAGCCGGTACTCGTGGTCGGCGCGCTGAAAGATCGCCCAGCGCTGCAGACTCAGGCCCACCGCGTACGCCAGGGCGCCCGGCTTGAGCAGCGGGCGGGCGTCCAGCAGCTGTCGGCGCTGGAGCGGATCGGTGGTCAGCCGGGCCTGATCAGCGCTGCGGCGCGCGTTCTTGACTGCGTTCCACACAAAGGGCCAGGAGAAGGACTCACCCTCAACACGCCGCATGGCCGCCCGCCGGCGACCACGCGAGTAGAGGTCGTGCAGCAGCGCCAGCACGGTGGTGGGGTAACGGTGAGCGCAACGCACGTCCGGTGCCCAGATCGGCTCGGCTTCTTCCCGCAGGCGATCATTGAGCCTGGTGTCCTCGCCGATGCGGAGATCCTCCCGGAAGCCACCGAGGCGCTCGAGCGCGTCGCGGCTGTAGGAGAGGCCGTAGAGCAGCCGCTCGGCCGGCGCTGTGTCAGGCAGACGCCGGTTGTGCTGGAGCAGAAGGGAAGCGTTCGAGCTGGCGCTGGTGGGAGTAACGCTTGCCATCGCGCAGGCCACCGCCGTGGCCCCCGATCGGTGCTCGCGCAGCCGTCCCGCCGCCCAGCCCGGCTCGGCCAGACAATCGGCAGCCAGAAAGGCCACGAAGGTGGCTTTCGTGGCCTCGATGGCGACGTTTCGCACCGCACCCGGGAACAGGCGGCGCTCAAAGCTGATGACGGGCACGACGATGCCCGCCTCGCGAAGAGTGGCTTCGGGGTCGCCGCCGTCGGAGTTGACCACCACCACCTCGAGCGGCTCGGACTGCTCGAGCAGCGAGCGGACAGCTTCGGCCAGCCTCGGCCCGCCGGCGCGCGACAGGACGCCGCACGCAAGCTCAGGGGCCGGGCGCCAGTTGTTGGCTCGCGTGTGCTCGCCGCTCATGGTCCCTCCCTCCTGAGCCACATTGCGGCTGGCCCATATCCGGGGTCGTCCAGGTAATCGATGCTGTGACCGACCCGTGCGGGATGTTCTCGTTTGAGGGCGTGAAGAGCCAGCAACACCTCCCAATGGGGGCTTTCCACCAAGAGGGCGTGCAGCAGGTACTGCTCGTTGAGGTGCATGCCGCCCAGGAACCAGTCGCGCGGGTATTCGTAGGGAAGGAAGACGTCGTGGATATGGACGAGGACGCCGGGACGTAGCAGCGGGAAGACCTCAAGGAAGAGGAAGTTGACCTCACTCCCGAGCTTGACGCTGTGCGAGGTGTCGATGAAGAGCACGTCTTTGGCCTCGAGGTCGAGGAAGGGTCGAAGGCCGAGCCCGTGCACGTCCGCGCGCTCCTGGCGCACGTAACCGGACAAATGCTCGGGCATTTCGACCCGCGGCGCAGGATCGACGCTGAGCATCTCGACCGGGTGTCCCTCTTGCCCGTTTGCCCGGCAGGCGGCGGCGCTCACCAGGGTCGAGAACCCGCCCCCCAGCTCGAGGATCCGCCGCGGCTTTGTCCACCGGATCATGGCGTGTAGGACGGCGGCGTCGGCGCCCCCGTAGTAGCCGTTGTCCAGGTAGTAGTCCCCCGGGCGGTCGGCTTTCCTCGGGGCGGTGAACTCGGCGGCATAAGACCCAAGCTCGTCCGCCAGCAGCCGCAGCTGCGCCTCCGGGTCGAGTCGCAGGCCTGGTAGTGGGTGTCGTCGCGTCCAGCCTGGCCAACCCTTCGCCGGCACCTCGGGTATCGGGCTGTAGAGGTCGCGCCTCACCACATCCCACCCCTCCCGCTGGCCGAGTGCCTGTAGCGCGTAATGAACCCGCCCTTTCAGCCAACGGCGTAGGCGAGCACGGAGCGCCGTCAATCGAAGAACGCGCGTTGGGCCGGTACCTCGCTTAACTCGAGCCCGCTTTCGTCGGTGAGGTACGAGTAGCCGACGCGTGGTTGCCAGCGCTCGTCGGGGTCGAGGCGCTCATACTTCTCCCGGCGCGCCCGCCGGCTCTCCGGAGTGAGCATCGCGAGGTGGTACAGCTCGAGATCGGCGACCGGCACGCGTCGCCTGGGCGAGGTCGGGCTCTCCGCCGGCACTTTGCTGCCGTGAAGGCGGCGATCTTCGAAGGGCTGCCCCGGGGCGAGTCGAAAGAGCCGTGCTACCGACTTTCGTCCCCAGATCCCGTCGACTCGGTAGTGGCGCCGTGAGTCCCAGAGCTCTCGGAGGCGAAGGGAATACGCCGAGCGCCCCGAGAGCATCTCCCGGCGCATGACGGCTTCGACCCGAGACCGGAAGCTCCACTCGAGCCGCTCGTCGGCGTCGAGCGAGATCGCCCAGTCCGCCCCCCACTCGACGGCCGCCTGGACGAGGCGGCGGTAGTCAGCCATCTCCTCCCGGCGTGGCCGGCCGACCGGATTCCGGATCACCCGGTGGACCTCCGGGCTTGCGGCGAGCCGTTCTCCCGAGTCGTCAGCCGACCCATCATCGAGGCCGATGATGCCGTCGACGTGCGGGGCGACGTTCCGTAGCCAGCCGGGAAGGAGCGAGCACTCGTTCCGGACTGCAACCAGGGCGACGAGGCGCACCTGCCTCGGGCCGATCCCGGCGGTGGCGGACGGAGACGTGGGTAAGCGAACCATTTCAGATTCAAAGAGAAGTGCTCAGCACGCGACTATCATGCCCGGCCATCGAGCTCAACGGTCTCGTAGAAGCCGACGACCCTAGCGCAGCCGGCGTCATGCGCTCAGTGGGTGGCCCCCCCCCGCCGGCGGTGGCGGTGACCGGCGTCGGCAAAGTCTTCCGGATCCCGCACGAGCGCCGCACGAGCCTCCAAGAGCGGCTGGTGCACGGCCTGCGGAGTGGGCCCGACAAGGACCTGCGCGCTCTCGACGGTGTGAGCTTCGAGGTAAAGCGGGGGGAGTTCTTCGGCATAGTCGGGCGCAACGGCAGCGGCAAGAGCACCCTGCTCAAGTGCATCGCCGGCATCTACGACCCCCGGCCCGGGCAGATCGCGGTGAGCGGGCGCCTGTCGCCGTTCATCGAGCTCGGGGTCGGCTTCAAGCCCGAGCTGACTGCCCGCCAGAACGTCCTGATCAACGCCACTCTGCTCGGCCTCTCGCGCCGGCAGGCCCGCGATCGCTTCAACAGCATCATGGCCTTCGCCGAGCTCGAGGAGTTCGTGGACGTCAAGCTGAAGAACTTCTCCTCGGGGATGAGTGTGAGGCTGGCCTTCTCGGTGGCCATCCAGGTCGACGCCGATGTCCTGCTGGTCGACGAGGTCCTGGCTGTAGGGGACTCTGCCTTCCAGCAGAAGTGCTTCGATCAGTTCGAGCGCCTCAAGCGGGAGGGACGGACCGTGCTGTTCGTGACGCACGGCATGGACGCGGTGCGCCGCCTCTGCGACCGCGCCTTGCTACTCGACGAGGGCCGGGTGGTGACGTCAGGCGACCCTGACGACGTCGCTGCGAGCTACGAGGAGTTGAACAAGCGACAGGCCGAGCTCGCCGAGGCCGCTGCGCCTGGCCGTGGCGCGCCCGCCATCACGGCGCGCCCCGCCTTCGCCGGCGCAGGCGCCCCGGCCACGTACCGGCCGTCGGCGCTGGGCGACGACCTGCGCCGCTTTGTCTCGCTCACCTTCAGCCTCGCGACGACGGAGTTCCGCCTGCACTACGAGGGGTCGGTCCTCGGCTTCCTGTGGTCGGTCATGCGGCCGTTGATGTTGTTCGCCGTCCTCTACTTCGTGTTCACCAAGGTCGGGCGCTTCGGCAGCAGCGTGAAGGACTATCCCGTCTACCTGTTGAGCTCCATCGTGCTGTGGACCTTCTTCTCCGAGGCCGCCTCGGGCAGCGTGGCCTCGCTGGTGCGACACGAGGGCGTGCTGCGCCGGATGCGCTTCCCGCGCCTGGTCATCCCGCTGTCGGTGGCGCTCAAGTCGCTGTTCAACCTCGCCCTCAACTCCCTCGCCGTCGCGATCGTGATCGTGATCGCGGGTGTGCAGCCCCGGCTCAGCTGGCTGGAGCTACCGCTGCTGGTGAGCGTGCTCGTCGTCCTGGCCACCGGAGTGGGGATGCTGCTCTCGGCGCTCTACATCCGCTATCGGGACACCGCCCAGCTGTGGTCGGTCGTTCAGCAGGTGCTGTTCTTCGGGTCGCCGATCCTGTACGTGTCCGCCGCGTACCCAGAGGCGGTCCGCGAGCTTTTCTCCATGAGCCCGTTGGCCGCCGCCTTCACCCAGATGCGTCACGCGCTGATCGACCCGAGCGCGCCCACCGCCGCGCAGGCCGTCGGTGGCGGCGCCTGGATCCTCGTGCCCGTTGCCCTGTCTGCCGCGCTCTTCGCGCTGGGCCTCTGGTTCTTTCGGCGCCAGGCCCCGCGCATTGTCGAGAGCCTGTAGCAGCGGATGGCGGTCAAGCTCGCGCTGGCGGTGAGCCGCGGCCTGCTCCGCAGCTCGAGCGGACCGCTGAGGCCTCTGTGGGCGGCGGGCTATCGGGCGCTGGCTCGCGGGATTGTCGGCTACCTGCGCCGGGGGACCGGCGCGGCGGCTTTCGTGCGTGGCAGCGGGTTGTCGAGCGACCAGGTCTTCGGGCTCTCCGACCTCGACCTGATCCTGGTGACCCGCGCTGGCGCCCCCCCGCGCGATCGCGCGCTCATCGCCAGCCGCCGGCGCCGTCTGAGCCGGTGGCTGGGTTCCCTGCGAGCGCAGGTCGACGTGAGTCTCTACGACGAGCCTGAGCTGGCCTCGGTGCGGGGCGCAACGACCCTCACGTACGGCCTCGAGTCGGCCATTCCGGCGGCACTGCGCGCGGACCCGAACGCCCCTCACGACGAGGCGGGCCTTTTGCTTCGCCCCGACGCCGCCCGCGGATGGAGACCGCTCGCGGGCCACTCGCCGCACTCGGTGACGGTCACCCTTCCCTCCCCCCAGGCCCCGGTGGCGGCGTGGCTGGAGCTCCAGAGCTGGTGGCGGCACGCCTTTCGTCTCTGCTCAGCCCCCGACCGGCCCGACTCCGCCCTCCTGGCTCTCAAGCTGTTTGCCGAGCCCGCCCGGATTCTTCTCTGGACCGTGCACGGCCGGGTCGCTCCGAGCCGGGAGGAGGTTCTGCGCGAGGCCGCGCGAAGCCTGCCGGAGGAAGAGGCGGCCTTGCGCGACGCCCTGGCCCTGATGCGAGGGCTGCCGAGCTCCCCCGCCGCGCCGGTGGAGGTCGCCCTCGGCTATCTGCTGCGCATGAGCGGACGGATTGCTCGCCTGATCGAGCAGCAGGCTGAGGGAGCGGGCACCAGGACAGTCGAGCTCGTGGGAGTGGGGTCGCTTCTGGCGCTGCCGGAGGGCGCAGATACCGGCGGTGAGCGGGCGCTCCCGCTGGTCGACTGGCGTGCCTGCGCCGGGCCCGACCTCCCCGACGACGCCTTTGTCTCAGAGCCCGGCTATCGGGGCGACCCCGCCGCTGTCGCGTCGGCCGCTGCGCGTGAAGGCGGCGGCGTCTACCGCGTGCTGTGCGGCGAAGGCGTGGCGGTGCTGCCCACCCGCCGTCCCTGGCCGCGCGGCGTGATGAGGGCGGTGCAGTGCCCCGCCAGCGACCCTGTCCTGTTCGCCCTCCTCGCGCGACGAGGCGAAGCGAGCTTCCCGGAGCTGCCCGGGTGGTCGGCGCGCGACACGGCACGCCGCGCCGTTGCGGAGCACCGAGCCTGGATCGCCACCCAGCCCACAGGCGGCCTGCGCACCCTCACCGCGCTGGGCCTCCTCCTCAAGGCCGCGCGCGCAGCGCTGCTCTTGGAGACCTTCGAGCAGGGGGCGCCGCGGCTCGCCCTCACCGTGTCGGCCACCGCGCAACTCGCGGGCGAGCGCGGCGAGGTCCTCGCCCAGGCCACAGCGGAGGCCTGCGATGCCTTTCTCGCCTGTCGCCGAAGCGGCCGAGCGCCTCAGGAGAAGCCCGTCCTTCGGCTCGATCTCGCGGTGCGGAGCATGCCGTCCTACTCGAAGGGGTCGGCGGCAGGGGCCCACGTCAGGTGAGCGACACCCTCGCCCTCGAGTTCTACGGCCGCAGCGCTCGTGTGACGAGTGACTGGCCCGAGGTGATCGAGGCGCTGCGGCTGGACTTCTCGTGGTTCGAGGTGGAGAGTGCGCGAGCCGCGGACATCGACGTGACCATCGAGCGGAGGCCGCCGGACTTCGCCGTCCTCGGCGATGTCCCGGCGGCCTTCGTCACTCCCCGCAACGTGGTCTTCCAGCAGGGAGGGCGCACGCTCGTGGATTGGCAGGGCCGCGCGCTGACAGTGCTCGACCGCCGTTCGGGCAGCGCGCTGGTGCAGGGGGAGGACGAGCAGCTCGTGCACGAGGCCGTCTACCTCGGTCTCCTGTCGCGCGTCGGAGAGCACCTCGATGAGCACGGACTCACACGGCTGCATGCTCTGGGACTAGCCGGGGAGCAGGGAGGTGTGGCCGTCATGCTGCCCTCGGGGGGCGGCAAGACCACGCTGGCGCTGGACGCCCTGCGCGACGAACGGGTGAAGCTGCTCTCCGAGGACACGCCGCTGCTCGACCGCCACGGAGTGCTGCACCCGTTCCCGCTGCGCCTGGGTGTCAACGAGGGCGACCTCGCCATGCTCTCCGACGTGCCGTCCCGCCGAATCGAGCGAATCGAGTTCCAACCCAAGCTGACGCTGGGCGTTCGCCCGCTGTCCCATCGCTTCGAGCGCGCGCCCCAGCCCCTGCGCCACCTGGTGGTCGGCCGTCGCCGGCTGGGCTCGGCCGCCGAGCTGACCCCGCTTGGGCGGCGAAGCGCCGTCGGGCCGCTCCTGCGCGAGGCCGTGGTGGGCGTGGGCGTCTATCAAGGGATGGAGTTCGTGTTGCAGCGAGGCATGCGCGACGTCGCGCGCAAGGCCGGGGTGGCGGGCGCGCGCAGCGCGCACTGTGCGGCGGCGCTGCGCGGAGCGACGGTCTGGCGGCTCGATCTCGGTCGCGACCGTGAACGCAACTGGCAAGCGTTGCGCCCGCTGCTCGGGCCCGGCTAGCGCGCATGGTCCGGTAAGGACCGCTCCCTACCCTGGAGCGGGTGCCTGCGGTCAGGGCCCGCTCGCTTCACAAGAGCTTCGGCCGCGGCCGGGCGCAGCGACGCGTGCTGGACGGGGCCGATCTCGACGTGTCCCCCGGTGAGCTCGTGGCGGTCCTGGGGCCCTCGGGCTCGGGCAAGTCCACGCTCCTTCACCTGATCGGCGGCCTCGACCGCCTCGACGGGGGCGAGATCTGGGTGGGCGACGAGCCCGTGCACGGGCGTGGCGAGCGCGCGCTGGCGGACCTGCGCCGCCGCCGGGTGGGCTTCGTCTTCCAGTCCTTCCACCTCATCCCCGAGCTGAGCGGCGAGGAGAACGCGCTGCTGCCCGCGCGGCTGCCGGGAGCCGAGCCCCGCGTGGCCCGTCGTGGCGGCGAGCTGATCGACCGGCTGGGGCTGCGCGAGGTGGCCGACCACCTGCCCCACGAGCTCTCGGGCGGAGAGCAGCAGCGCTTCGCCCTCGTGCGCGCGCTTGCCGCCGACCCCGACCTCGTGCTGGCCGACGAGCCGACGGGCAACCTCGACTCGGCCTCCGCGGCCGGGGTGCTGGAGCTCGTGCGCGCCCTGGCCGCCGACGAGCGCTCGGTGGTGCTGGTGACCCACGACCCCCGCGCGGCGGCGATCGCCGACCGCGTGCTCGAGCTGCGCGACGGGCGCCTGGAGGGGTGAGCGTCCTGCGGGCCGCGCTGGTGCGGCTGCGCGCTCGGCGGGGGCGACTGGCGGCTGCCGCCCTCGGAGTGGCCGCGGCCTCGGCCATGCTCGGCACGGCGATCACCGTCGGCTACGGGCTCTCGACGGGCTTCGAGCGCGCGGCCGAGCGGGCCGACCTCCCCGACGTGATCGCCCGCTTCGACGACAAGGACCCCGCCGAGGTGGCGCGGCGGGTGCGCTCGCTGGCCAACGTGGAAGCCAGCTCGTCCCGGCTCGAAGTGACGAACGTCGAGCTGGGCGCTCGGGGCCGGAGCACCGGCAAGGGCTCGGTGCACGTCGTGGGTCCTGGGCGTCGCGGCTACGCGATCGTCGAGGGGCGCGACCTGCGCGGCCGGGCGGACGAGGTGGTGATCGAGCGCGGGCTCGCCGACGAGTGGGGCCTCGAGCCCGGCGATTCCCTCGGCCTCGGCCGCCTGGGAAGGGTGCGGGTGGCCGGCGTGGCGGTCGGACCCGACAACGTGGCCTTCCCGCTGGCCAGCGCGGCCCGTGTGTACGTGTCCAACGAGGGGCTGCGGCGGCGCTTCGGCTCGGCCATTCGGCCCGTGAACGTGCTGATGGTCTGGCTGCGAGATCGCTCGCGACTCGACACGGCGCTCGTCCAGGCCCGCACCGCGAGCTTCGGGGTGGAGGGGCTTCGGTTCGTGACCCGCGAGGGGGTGAAGACGCTGGTCTCGCGGGCGGCGGGCATCGTCATCGCGCTGCTGGTGGCGCTCTCGCTGGTGGCCATCGGGGCGGCTGGGGTGATGCTCGGCTCCGCCGCGCGGGCCGAGGTCGAGCGGCGCCTGCCGGCCATCGGGGTCGAGCGGGTGGTGGGCTTCGGTCGCGCCGGGATCGCCGCGCGCCAGGCCGGCGAGGCGCTGCTGGTCACATTGCCGGCCGCCCTTGCCGGCCTGGGTCTCGGCGTGCTGGTGGCGGGGCCGCCCAGCGCGCGGCTGCTGTCGTCGCTCAACGAGCTATCGCCCGGGGCGGCCCTGGTGGGACCGCTCGCCCTGGCGCTGCTCGGGGTCACCGCCCTCGTGACCGCGGCGGCGGGCTGGCCGGCCTGGCGGGCGGCCTCGCGGCCGCCGGCCGAGCTGCTGCGCGGCGCCGAGCTTCGCGGCGGCCGCGGGCTCGGACTGCGGCTGCCGGGCCTGGCCGGCCTGGGTGCGCGCCTCGCGCTCGTGCGCCGGGTCCGCGCGGCCGGCACCGTGGCCACGCTCGCCGTGGCCGTCGCGGTCGTCCTCCTCCTGCTCGCGCTGGCCTCGCTGCTGACCGGCCTGCGCGACGACCCCGCGTCGGTGGGCAAGCGCTACGAGCTCACCGCGAAGCTGCCCGAGTCCCTGCTCGGGGAGGTTCGGGGGCTGCCGGGCGTGGCCGCGGCGGCGCCGCGGTTCCAGGCCGACGCCGTCGGGTCCTTCTCCCTCGGCGAGCCGTTCCGGGTGATCGCCTTTCCGGGGGACCATGGGCGCTTCGAGTCGCCGCCGCTGGACGAGGGCCGGCGCCCGCGCGCGCCGAACGAGGTCGAGGTCGGGCTGGGGCTCGCGCAGGAGCTCGGCCTGCGGCGCGGGGGCACGCTCGCGGTCACGCTGCCCTCGGGCGTCGACACGCGCTTCCGCGTGGTCGGGATCACCCGCGCGCTGGAGAACGAGGGGCGGATCGCCTACGTGCAGCCGAGGCGGCTGCTTCGGGCCGAGCCTGCGCTCGAGCCCACCCTGGCCGTCGACGTGGCACAGGGCGCCGACCCGGCGCGGGTGCGGCGCGGACTTGCTGCCCTGGGCGGAGCACCGGGGCGCCCGGGCACGGCCACCAGTGGCAACTCGGGCTTCCTGGGCACGCTGGCCGGCGTGCTGCGAGCGGTGGCGGTGGTGAACGCACTCGTCTGCCTGCTGGCGCTGATGCAGGCGCTCGGGCTCGTGGTGCGCGAGCGGCGCTCGGCCCTCGGGGTGCTGCGCGCCACGGGGGCGGGTGGCCCGGCTCTGCGCTTGGTCCTCGCCGGAGCGGCTCTGGCCGTAGCGCTGCCGGCCCTGGTGCTGGGCGCGGTGCTCGAGCGTCTGGTCCTCGGGCCGCTGGTGGCGCGGCTGGCGGCCGACTACGCGCCGCTGGATCTGGCCGCCGGGCCCGGTCAGCTCGCCGCGGTGGGGCTCGGGTTGGCGGTCATCGGGGTGGGGGCGGTGGCCTGGGTGGCCGCGCGGCTGGAGCGCGAGCCGGTGGTGGCCGCGCTCGCCGAGGACACCGAGTGAGGGGGCGGCCCGCCGCCCTGCTCGTCGTGGTGGCGCTGGCGGCCGTGGCGCTGGCGATGGTCGGTGCCACCGGCTCCGAGCCCTCCGAGTCCCGGTCGGGCTCAACCCTGCGGGGCACCTGGGGCGACCGCGACGGCAACGGCACGCTGGAGCGGGGGCCCGGCGAGCCGCTGCTGGACCGCACCGAGCTGGCTCGGGCCTCGCGGCCGGTGCGCGAGCTGGCCACCTTCGCCCAGGTGACCGACTCCCACGTGCGCGACGAGGAGTCCCCGGCCCGGCTGACGTTGCTCGATCGCCTCGGGCCCCCGTTCAACTCGACCTTCCGTCCCCACGAGGCGCTCAGCGCGCAGACCCTCGCCGCGACTGTCGGCGCACTGAACCGGCTGCGCCTGGACGGGGTGGTGATCACCGGGGACATCGTCGACAGCGCGCAGCGCAACGAGCTGGACACCGCGCTGTCGGTGCTCGGGGGCGGGCGCGTCGACCCCGGGAGCGGCGCCCCCGGCTACGACGGCCCGCAGACGGCCACCGAGCCCGACCCGTTCTTCTACCGCCCCGACGCCGACGCGCCCCGTCGCCCCGGCCTGCTCGAGCGCGCCCAGCGCCCGTTTCGCTCGCCGGGCCTGAAGGCGCCGTGGTTCGCCGTGCCCGGCAACCACGACCTGCTCTTCCAGGGCGAGCTCGCGCCGGGCGCCGCGCTGCAGCGGATCGCGGCGGGCTCGCGCCGGCTGGTTGACCTCAGCCCCCGCGCCCGGCGGCTGGCCAGAGGAGGGGAGCGCTCGCTGGCGGGCGCGGGCGAGCTGCTGCGCGAAGGAGGCCTTCCGGGTCCGACCGCCGCGACCCCCGCCGACCCTCGCCGCCTCCTGCTGAGCCCCGCGGGGCTGGCGCGCCGCCTGCGGGCCGCTGGAGCGCTCGGCCCCACGGTCCAGGGCCTGGAGAGCTCCTTCGACCTGGGGCTCGAGGCGCGCGGCATCGCGCTGGACGTCGTGCGGCGTGATCGCGGGTCCGGCGGCATCGTGCGCCCCGCCTCGGTGGCCTTCCTGCGCCGCGAGCTGCGAGCTGCGGGCCGTCGGCGGGTCGTGGTCTTCAGCCATCAGCCGCTGCGCTCGGCCGAGGGCGGCCAGGCGTTGCTGAGGCTGCTCGCCCGCGATCCCCGCGTCGTGGCGGTGGTCTCGGGCCACACCCACCGCAACTCGATCCGCCCCTTCCGCGGCCTGTGGCTGGTCGAGACCGCCTCCTTGGCCGACTTCCCCCAGCAGGCGCGTGTGCTGCGGATGGTCAGGACCGAGCGGGGCCTGGCACTGGAGACCTGGATGGTCGACGGACACAGCGCTCCGCTGGCCGA
>Ga0136622_10000579_pt1 | contig 15041 bp, 11 predicted proteins | sample AntDrymUQ4482106_2_FD_104803 | JGI IMG/M metagenome (GOLD analysis project Ga0136622, IMG submission 104803) | Polar desert sand microbial communities from Dry Valleys, Antarctica - metaG UQ448 (21.06) | ecosystem: Environmental > Terrestrial > Soil > Desert | place: Antarctica: Dry Valley...
GCGAGTCGGCCTGGTCGTAGATTGTGAAGTTGCGCGAGTAGCCCAGCCGGGTGGCGTCCGCGCGCAGCATCCGGGCGCAGGCGGAGTGAAAGGTCATAATCCACATCGCCCGCACGCCGCGCCCGACCAGCAGCTCGACGCGGTCGCGCATCTCCTGCGCGGCCTTGTTGGTGAACGTGATCGCCAGGATCTCGCTGGCACGAACCCGGTCGGTGCGCAGCAGATAGGCGATCCGGTGCGTCAGCACCCGGGTCTTCCCCGAGCCCGCCCCGGCCAGGATCAGCAGCGGCCCGCCGCCGTGCGTGACCGCCTCGCGCTGGGGCGGATTGAGCCCCGCGAGCAGGGCCTCGAGGGCGGCGTCGGCGGAGCTCGGCGGGTCGGCCGCGGGCGCGTCGGGCATGGGCAGCCGAGGGTAGCGGTCCCTCCGGCTATCCTCGGCCGCCCACGTGGCCCTCGTCGACGACATCCGCGCCGCGTGCGCGCACGTCGCGGCGCGCGCCCGGAGCGTCGCCATCGACGGGGCGGCGATCGCGCCCTATTCCGAGTCCCTGTCCATCCCCGAAGCCGGCGCGGGACTCGATCCGGCGGTGCACCTGGTCGACGCCCCGGTCGAGGACCTCGCCGCCTTCTACCTGACGCTCGACGCGGTGAACTTCGGCTCGGGCTGGTTCCCGGAGCTGCGCAAGCGTGAGGGGCTCTCGGGCTACGGGACCCTGGCCGCGGGCCTGCGCGACCGCTTCGCCCAAGCCGGCCCCTGGTTCCCCTCCGAGCTATCGCGCATCGACCCCCAGGAGGTGGCCGACGTCACGGGGCAGGACCCCGGGCACCAGCTAGTCCCGCTGTGGACGGCACACCTGCGGCTGCTGGGCGAGCGCGTGGGCCGCGAGCACGGTGGCGACTGGCTCGACGTGGTGGCCGCGGCGGGTGGCTCGGCCGTCGGCCTCGTCGAGCTGCTCGAGGGTTGGGAGAGCTTCGGAGACGTCTCGGAGTATCAGGGACGCCCCGTCCCGTTCCTCAAGCGCGCCCAGCTGGCGGCCGCGGACCTGCACCTCGCGGGCGTGGTCGACTTCGACGACCTGGGCCGGCTGACGATGTTCGCCGACAATCTCGTCCCGCACGTGCTTGCCGTGGATGGAGTCCTGCACTACGCGGGCTGGCTGAGCAGCCGCATCGAGCGAGGCGAGCTCCTCGAGCACGGCGCGCCCGAGGAGGTCGAGATCCGCGCCTGCGCCGTCCACGCCGTGGAGCTGCTCGTCGAGGCCCGGAGCGACACGACCGCCCAGGCAGTGGACCACGTGCTGTGGAACCGCGGTCAGGAGGCGCGCTACAAGGCGCTCCCGCGCCACAGGGCGCGCTGCACGGCGTACTAGCCCCCGGCCGGGTTGGGGCCCTTGACCGGCCGCAGCGGACGGACCTCGCCGGGCGAGTCGGACTCCGCCCCCGACAGCTCGGCCACCGCGCGCTCCAGGGCCCCGATCCGGCTGGCCAGGCCCTTGATCGCGTCAGCCACGGGGTCGGGCAGGTGGACCCAGTCCGCGTCGGGACCCTCGACCACCTGCCCCTCGACCCGTACGGGGTGGCCGGGGTTCCCGACCACCGTCGAGTTGGGCGGCACGTCGTGGATCACCACCGTGTTGGCCCCGATCTTCGAGCCGTGGCCGATGGTGATCGGCCCCAGCAGCTTGGCGCCCGAGCCGACGGTCACGTTGTCCTCCACGGTCGGATGGCGCTTGCCGGTGGCGAAGCCCGTGCCGCCCAGCGTCACGCCCTGGTAGAGGGTGACGTTGTCGCCGATGGCGGCGGTCTCGCCGATGACGACCCCCGAGCCGTGGTCGATGAAGAACCCGTCGCCGATGTCGGCGGCCGGGTGGATCTCGATGCCCGTCACGGCTCGAGTCGTGGTGGCGATGCCGCGCGGCGCGAACGGGATCCCCGCCGCGTGCAGGGCGTGCGCGACCCGGTGGGACAGCAGCGCGTGCACGCCGGGCCAGGAGGTGAGGATCTCCGCGGGTGAGACGCCGCGCGCGGCCGGATCGCGCTCCCAGGCTGCGGCGACGTCCCGCCGCAGCTCGCCGGCCACGCGGGCGAGGGTTCCCAGGCCGAGCATCTCCGGGGAAGCCTACGCCACGCCCGGCTTGGGCTATCCGCGGGCGGCGGCCAGCTCGGGCGCGAAGAACGGCGTCGAGATGTAGCGCTCCCCCGAGTCGGGCATCACCACCACGATCCGGCGGCCGCGCGACTCCGGCCGCCGGGCGACCTCGAGCGCGGCCCAGAGCGCGGCTCCGCAGGAGATGCCGCACAGCACGCCCTCGCGCCGGGCGGCAAGCCGCGCGGTCTCGATGGCGTCCTCGTCCTGCACCGCGATCACCTCGTCGATGACGTCGCGGTTGAGCACCGGCGGGACGAATCCCGCCCCGATGCCCTGGATCTTGTGGGCCCCCGGGGGCTGTCCGGAGAGCACCGCCGACGCGGCGGGCTCCACGGCGACCACCTGGGCCGCCGGGTCGCGCTCTTTCAGCACCTCCCCCACTCCGGTGATGGTCCCGCCGGTGCCGACGCCGGCCACCAGCACGTCCACCTTCCCGTCCAGCGCGTCGAGGATCTCCGGAGCGGTCGTGCGCCGGTGCACTTCGGGGTTGGCCGGGTTCGAGAACTGGTCGGGGAGGAATGCGTCGGCGTCGCGGGCCAGCTCCCGCGCCGCTTCCACCGCCTCGCTCATCCCCCCAAGCGACTCTGTGACCTGCACCTGCGCCCCGTACATCCGCAGGAGGCTCTCGCGCTCGCGGCTCATCCCCTGGGGAAGGGTCAGGACCAGCTCGTAGCCCTTGGCCGCGCACACGAAGGCCAGCGCGATCCCGGTGTTGCCGCTCGTTGCCTCCACGATGGTCGTCCGACCGGGCTCGATGCTCCCCTCCCGCTCGGCCGCCTCGATCATCGCGACGCCGATCCGGTCCTTCACCGAGCCGCCCGGGTTGGCCGCCTCGAGCTTGGCGAACAGCTCGACCTCGCCGTCCTCCGGCAGGCGAGTGAGCTGGACCATGGGGGTGCCCCCCACGTGCTCGGCAATGTTGATAGGGATTCTCCCCATTGCGGGGGAAGAGTACCGGCCGTCCCACCGGCGTCAGGTGGCCGCCCCGGCTCCGTCCTCAGATGTAGTACATCGACGCGCCCGCGTCGCGTGCCTCGCGCTCGATCACCTCGGCGATCGTCGTGGAGGCGAGGACCTTCCGGGCGGCGTCGGCCGCCTCGGCGAACACGCCTTCGGAGTCCCGTCCCAGCGGCCCGTCGAGCAGCTCGACCACCTCGAGCACCGTGATCTCCGCGGGCGTGCGGGCGAAGGCGTAGCCACCGTGCACGCCCCGCTGGGAGCGCAGCACTCCGGCGCGGCGCAGAACGGCGAAGAGCTGCTCGAGAAACTGGGCGGGGATGTCGCGGCGCTTGGCGAGCTCCCCGATCGGCACCGGGCCGTCGGCGCCGCAGCGTCCGAGCTCGGAGAGCGCGAGCAGGGCGTACGGCGACTTTGAGGTGATCGAGATCATCGGGCCGGTCCTACCATGGCGATGGTATGCGAACACTCAGCCGCTTCGGCCCGCCGGTGGCGCTGATGGGGCTGATCTTCTTCCTCTCCGCGCAGCCGGACCTCAATTCCGGCCTGGGGACGCTCGACGTCATCCTGCGCAAGCTCGCACACATGGCCGAGTTCGGTCTGCTCTGGCTTCTGTGGCTGCGGGCGCTTGGCTGGCGCCCACCGGCGCCGGGCGCCGCGGCGGCGATCACCGTGCTCTACGCCGCGACCGACGAGCTGCACCAGAGCTTCGTGGATGGCCGCGTGGGATCCCCGCTTGACTGGGGGATCGACGTCGTGGGGGTGCTCGGAGCGTGGCTGCTCGTACGCCGGCGCGCCAAAGGGCGCCGGTCGGCGCGGTCAGAGCCAGCCGCGCTCGGTGGCGACGAGAACGGCCTGCGCCCGGTCGACCGCACCGAGCTTGCCGTAGATGTTGTGCAGGTGGGTCCGGACCGTGCTGGTCGAGAGCGATAGCTCTTGGGCGATCTGCTTGTAGACCTTCCCCTCCCCTAGCCGCTTGAGGACCTCGAGCTCGCGGCTCGACAGCGGGCAGGGGTCGACCTGGCGCTGGCGGCCCGTGGTCGGATAGGGCATGTCGTACATGACCGACCGCAGCTCGCGCGGGGAGAGCCCGATCTGGCGGGCGGTCTTCAGCAGCTCGCCCGGAGAGACCGATCCGCCCTGGGAGTAGTGGGCGAGCATGTCCGCAAGCTGGACGAAGGCGGCCTCGCCGTCCGCCTCCTCGGCGTGGTGCCCCTCTATGGCCGAGGCCACCGCCTTCGGAAGCCCCCAGCGCCGGATGAGGACGCCGCCCACCAGCGCGTGGTCGACGCCGAGCTCGCGGCGCTCGCGGCGTACGCGCTCCTCGGGCGTGGAGGCATTCCCGTGAATGTCCTCGGGGTAGCCGGTGTAGGCCTGCATCAGCACGAGCTTGCCCACGTCGTGCAGGAGAGCGGTGACCATGAGGCGATCGCGGTGCTCGTAGGCGAGCTCGGCGGCCAGCCGCTCAGCGGCACGCAGCGTGGCCACCGCATGAAGGCGAAAGCGCTCCGGGGCGCCCTGCCAGATGGCCGAGCGCTCGAAGAAGTCGAAGGTCCGGACTTCGGCGACGATCGCCTGTACGGCTTCGGGGGAGAGGAGCTCGACCGCCTTGACCACGCTCTCGACGCGTCCGCGCGCCTTTCCGTCCAGGCTGTTGGCGACGCGCAGGACAGCAATGGCCAGGGCGACGTCGCTCTCGACGGCGGAGACCATGTCGGCGGCGGAGACCCTGTCCTCTCCGAGCAGGCGCAGCACCCTGTTGCGCGACTCGGCGAGCGCGGGAAATGCCTCTAGCGCCTCGAAGGCGGTGGTCAGGCGCCGGCCGTGTCCCTGGTTGTGGTGACGTCCGGCGTAGGCGGCGCCGATCGGCGCCGGTGTTGGTGCGGCCTCGGGCATCACTCGCTCCTTGGGTCGGTGCCTCCGTCCGTTCCCTATCGGCAGGCCTGGAGGGATGGTTTAGGCGGACGCGCGAGATGCGCGGCCCAGCGCGGCATCGAGCCGGCTGAGCGTCTCGTCCCGCCCGAGGAGCGCCACGGTCTCGAAGATGCCCGGAGAGACGGTGCCGCCCGACAGCGCCACCCGGAGGGGCTGAAAGACCTCCTTGGGCTTGAGTCCCCGCGTCTCCACGAGCGCGCGCAGCGCGCTCTCGACGTGCTCGACGTCGAACGGGTCGGTGCCGGCGAGCGCATCGCGGGCCGCCATCAGCGTCTCGCGCGCCTGGTCGTCGCCGATCCACCTCTCCCACGCCGCCGGGTCTTCTCGCGGCCCGTCGTAGATGAATCCGCACAGGGGCCAGAAGTCGGCCAGCGTCTGCATCTTGTCCTGGGCTATCTCGACCGCCGGCCCGAGCCCGGAGCGGCCGGTGTATGCCTCGAGGCGGCGGGCCAGGTCGTCGCGGGCGAGCTCGCGAAGGTAGCGCCCGTTCATCCATCGCAGCTTCTGCTCGTCGAAGACGGCCGGCGAGTGCGACACCCGCTCGAGCGAGAACAGGCGCTGCAGCTCGTCGGTGGAGAAGAACGTGGTCTCCTCGTCGTAGCCCCACCCCAGCAGCGCGAGGTAGTTGCGGACGGCCTCGGGGAGGTAGCCGGCGTCGCGCAGCTCCTGCACCGACGCGGCCCCGTGGCGCTTGGAGAGCTTCTTGCCGTCGGGGCCGTGCAGCAGGGGCAGGTGCGCGTAGGCGGGCGGCTCGGCGCCCACCGCCTCGAAGACCAGCATCTGCTTCGGGGTGTTCGAGTGGTGGTCGGAGCCGCGGACGACGTGGGTGATGCCCGCGTCGAGGTCGTCGACCGCGACCGCGAAGTTGTAGAGGACCGAGCCGTCGGCCCTCGCTATCACGGGGTCGTCGAGGTGGGCATGGACGAAGGCCGACCGGCCGAGGATGAGGTCGTCCACCACGGTCTCCCCCTCGTCCCCCACGCGCAGGCGCACAGCTCCCGCCGCCTCGGGCTCTCCCCGGAACCCGCGCTCGGCACCGAGGCGCTCCTTGTACGCCTTCACGTCATCGGCCGTGGCGGTCGAGCGGTAGGCGCGTCCCGTTTCGAGCAGCTGCCCGAGGACCTCGGCGTGCCGCGCGGCCCGCTCGCTCTGGAGAATCGGGCCGTCGTCGTGGTCCAGCTCGAGCCAGCGAAGGGCGTCACGGATCTGCTCGACGTTCTCCGGGGTGGAGCGCTCGCGGTCCGTATCCTCGATGCGGAGCAGGAGGCTTCCACCCGCGCCGCGGGCCAGCAGCCAGTTGTAGAGGGCAGTCCGCGCGCCGCCGATGTGGAGCGCGCCCGTCGGCGAAGGAGCGAAGCGAACCCGCATGTCGTCCGGATGCTAATCGGCGCCCACGTATCCCCGGCCGGCGGCCCCGCGCGCGCGCTGGAGCGCGGCGCCGAGCGGGGCGGACAGGCGATTCAGTTCTTCAACCAGAACCCGCGCGCCTGGCGCGCCCGGGAGTACAGCGAGGAAGAGGGGGCGGCCTTCCGCGAGGCGATGGCGGACTCGCCGATCGATGCCGTGCTGATCCACGCGGTCTACCTGATCAACTGTGCAAGCGAGGATCCCGAGATCCGTCAGAAGTCGCTGCGATCGCTGATCGTCTCGCTGCGCTGCGGCGCGGCGGTCGGGGCCCACGCGGTGGTGCTGCATGCCGGCTCGGCCAAGGAGGGATCGGTCGACCGGGCGATCGAGCGCGCGGGCGCCGCGGTGCGCGAGGCGCTGGCCGAGAGCGAGGGCTGCGGGCTGCACCTGGAGAACACCGCGGGCGCCGGGGGGACGCTCGGGCGCTCCTTCTCGGAGCTAGCCCGGCTCATCGACGCGGCCGGAGGCGACGAGCGCCTCGGGCTCTGCCTGGACTCGTGCCATCTGCTGGCTTCGGGCTTCGAGATCCGTACGCCCGAGGCTCTGGAATCCGTGCTCGACGACTGCGTGGCGGCGGTTGGAGTGGAGCGCCTGGGGTCGCTTCACCTCAACGACTCGCAGACGCCCCTCGGCTCCAACCGCGACCGGCACGCCAACGTGGCGACAGGCGAGCTCGGCCGCGAGGGCTGCGCGGTGTTCCTATCCGAGCCTCGCTTCGAGGGGCTGCCGTGCGTGATCGAGACGCCGGGGGAGGACGGGCACGGCCCGAGCGCCGAGGAGGTCGCGCTGGCGCTCGAGCTGCGCTCGGAGGGACTGGCCCGGCGGCGATCATGAGGTCGAAAGGCCCGCCGGCACGGGGCCCTGCCGAGTAGCCTAGGGAGCCGCGACGACCTCCGGCCCCAGCAGGGCGTGCAGCTCGGCGCGCAGGCCGGGGCTCGGCTCGACCCGGTAACCCGGCCCGAAGCGCAGCCGCCGCTCGCCGGTGGAGGTGCGCATGGCGAGGACGAACTCCGACGCCCCCGGGAAGCTCTCCAGCACCCGTTTGAGCTCGTCGACCACGCTTGCGGGGAGCCGTGCGGCGTCGACTTGCAGGCAGAAAAGGCGCGGCAGGCTCGCCTTGCGCGCCGCCTCGGAAGCGGCGGAGAGCTCGGCGGCGTCGGGGTCGAAGCGCTCGACCTCGGCCACCACGAGGCAGGTGCTTCCCCCCTCCTTGTGGTCCACCCGCCCGCGCACGAGGACCACCTCGTCCACGCCCAGGCGACCGGAGTAGGCCTCCAGAGCGTCGCCGAAGACGAGAATCTCCACCGACCCCTCGAGGTCGTCGAGCGTCGCGAACATCATCGGGTCGCCCTTGCGGGTGCGAATCCGCTTGGCCTCGGTGATTATCCCCCCCACCGTCAGCGACTCACGGTCGGCCCGCCCGGTCACCGCGGAGAGCGGGCAGTCGACCCGGACGCGCATCGCGTCGCGGACGCGCTTGAGCGGGTGGGCGGAGATGTAGAGGCCGAGCGCCTCCTTCTCCACCGCCAGCAGCTCGGGCTGCTCGAGCTCCTCGGAAGGGATGGGCGGGTCCACGGGCCGGGCCACCGCGGCGGCGTTTGCCTCCTCGCCCGCCCCGCCGCCGTCGAGGTCGAAGATCGATCCCTGGCCGACGAGCGCGTCCTGCTGGGCCTTGGCCCCGGCGCCCTGGGCCTGCTCGAGCACCGTGAGCATCCCCTTGCGCGTCGCACCGGTGGAGCCGAAGGCGCCCGACTTGATCAGCGCCTCGATCGCCTTCTTGTTCACCGCCCGGCAGTCCACTCGGGCGCAGAAGTCCCACAGCGAGGTGAAGCGCCCGCCGTCCTCCCGCGCGCGCTTGATCGCCTCCACGGCCGCGTGGCCCACGCCCTTGACCGCATCGAGGCCGAAGCGGATGTTCCCCTCCACCACGACGAACCGGTGGTCGGACTCGTTGACGTCGGGGGGCAGGATTCCGATGCCCATCTCCTCGCAGCGGGCGACGAAGAACGGCACCTTGTCCTTGGTGGACATCACGCTCGAGATCAGCGCGGCCATGTACTCCGCCGGGAAGTTCGCCTTCAGGTAGGCGGTGCGGTAGGCGATCAGCGCGTAGCAGGCTGCGTGGGAGCGGGGAAAGCTGTAGTCCGCCGAGCGCTCGTTGGTCTGCCAGATCCACTCGATGACCTCGCCCCGGATACCCGAGGCCCGGCAGCCCTCCATGAACTCCGGCCGCAGCTCAGCCATGGCCTCGCGGTTCTTCTTGCCGATCGCCTTGCGCAGGTCATCGGCGCGGGCGCCCGAGAACCCGGCCAGCTCCTTGGCGATCTGCATCGCCTGCTCCTGGTAGAGGATCACGCCCTTGGTCGACTCGAGGATCGGCCGCAGGCGCTCGTCGGGGTAGGTCACCGACTCCGGGTCGCGGTTTCCACGGGCGTAGGTCGGGATCTGGTCCATCGCGCCGGGCCGGTAGAGCGCCACCAGCGCGACCAGGTCGTCGAGCTCTGTCGGCCTGACCTGCCTGAGCGCCTGGCGCATCCCTTCTGACTCGAACTGAAAGACGCCCACCGAGTCGCCGCGGGCGAGCATCTCGTAGGCCTTCTCGTCGTCGAGCGGGAGCGTGGCCATGTCCGGCCTGTGCCCGCTGGAGCGCTCGACGATGTCGAGGGTGTCCTCGATCACGTCGAGGTTGCGCAGGCCCAGGAAGTCGATCTTCAGCAGGCCGATCTCCTCGATCGGCTTCATGGAGAACTGCGTGACCGTACGGTAGGACTTGTCGCCGTTGGCGCCCGGGGCCGCGCCGCTGCGGTCCTCGGCGAGCTGAAGGGGGACGATCTCGGTCAGCGGCCGGTCGGCGATCACCACCGCCGCGGCGTGGATCGAGGCGTTGCGGACTATGCCCTCGAGACCGCGCGCCACGTCCACGATCTGCCGGGCGGTGTCGTCCGTGTCGACCTCGTGGCGCAGCGGCTCACCCGACGCCAGGCACTGCTCGAAGGACGGCGCGCGTCCCTGCTGCGGCTCGGGGATCAGCTTCGCCAGCCTGTCGCCGGCCCCGTAGTCGTGCCCGAGGACCCGGGCCGCGTCCCGGGTGGCCGCGCGCGGGAACATCTTGCCGAAGGTCACGACCTGCGCGACCCGATCGCGCCCGTGCTTCTCGGCGACGTACTGGATCACGCGATCGCGACCCGCCACGGAGAAGTCGATGTCGATGTCGGGCATCGACACCCGCTCGGGGTTGAGGAACCGCTCGAAGAGCAGCCCGTAGCGAAGCGGGTCAACGTCGGTGATCTGCAGCGAGTACGAGACGATCGACCCGGCCGCCGAGCCACGCCCCGGGCCCACCGCGATCCCGTTCTCCTTGGCGAAGCGGACGAAGTCCCACACGATGAGGAAGTAGGCGTTGAACCCCATCCGGTCGATGACCCCGAGCTCCATGTCTGCGCGCTCCTGGGCGGCGGCGGGGACCGGGTCCCCGTACCGGCGGCGCAGTCCCTCCTGGACGAGCGTCCGCAGATATTCCGTCTCGGATTCGCCTGCCGGAGTCTGAAAGGTCGGGATGAGCTGCTTGCCCAGCTCGAGCTCGACGTCGCAACGCTCGGCGATCTCCAGGGTCGAGGCCAGCGCCTGCGGCCACTCGGCGAAGGCAGTCGCCATCTCCTCGGCAGACTTGAGGAAGAACTCGTTGGTCTGAAACGAGAGCTTCGGCTGGGACAGCGTGCTCTTGGTCTGCACGCAGAGCAGCGCGGCGTGGTGATGGTGGTCCTCGCGGCGGAGGTAGTGGACGTCGGCAGTGGCAACCAGAGGCCGGCCGACCTCGCGGGCCAGCGCCACGACGCCCTCGTTGGCGACGTCCTGCTCGGCCAGGCCGTTCTTCTGGACTTCGAGGTAGACCTGATCGGGCCCGAAGGCGCCGAGCAGGTCGTCGAGGTGGGCGCGCGCGTCCTGGGGGCGTCCCTCGACGATCCGCGAGCACAGTCGCGAGGCCAGGCAGCCGGTGAGGACTATCACCCCCTCGGCGTGCGAGGCGAGCAGCTCCATGTCCACCGACGGCTTGCCGCGCTGCAGGCCCTCCAGGAAGCCGGCGGACGAAAGCTCGACGAGGTTGCGGTATCCCGTCCCGCTCTCGGCAAGCAGCGTGATGTGGTTGCGCTCGATCCTCCCGGTGGGGCCCGTCCTGACGCGATGGCGGTCCTCCACGAGATAGGCCTCGCATCCGACGATCGGCTTGATCCCCTGGCTGCGGCAGGCCTTGTACAGCTCGACCGCGCCGTTCATCACGCCGTGGTCGGTGAGTCCGAGAGCGGGTTGGTCGAGCTCGGCGGCGCGGGCGGCCAGCGCGTCGATCCCGCAGGCCCCGTCGAGCAGCGAGTACTCGGAGTGAACGTGGAGGTGTGCGCAGGCCGGGGCGGTCACCGAGCGGCCATGCTAGGCGCCGGGCCGGATGCCGGAGGGGCCTTGCCCGCACGTTCCGAGCTTCGGCTCAGGCGAGGTTCTGAGCCAGCTCGGACCATCGCTGCAGCAGTCCCACCGCCTGAACGTCGCCACGGATCGTGGCCTTCTGCCCGCCGCGGGGAGCGGAGCCCCCCAGGAGCAGGAGAAAGGTCTCGGCGGAGGCCTGGACGCGCGCCCTCGGAAGCTCGGGTCCGGAGTCGGAGCTGACCTCGATCTGCTCGCCGTCACGCGCGTGCAGGTACCACCGTGCCTCCTCCTCCCCGTCGGTGCGATCCAGCGCGATGGTGAAGCGCTGCCCGCGCGTCAGCTCGGGCGGGATGGCGTGGGCGAGCAGGCGGAAGGCGAGCACCGGATCGAGGTCGATGCCCGCCCGGGCGATGTCGGCCAGGCCCACGGGGGCCGCGCTCAGGTCGCGGAGGCGCCTGGCGACACGGCGCGAGCCCGCCACCTCCATGCGCGGTCCGCGCCCCGAGCGGCGTCCTTCGCCGCTGGCAAGAGCCACGAAGTCCCTCGGCTCGGCCTCGATGACCGCCTCGGCCTCGCCGAGCGGCCGTGGCTCGTCCAGGGACATGACGCTGGCCCCGCCGGTACCGGCAGCCAGGGCCCACGTCCCGGCGCCGGCGAGCACCACGTCGACGTCGAGGGTGCGGCCGAGGGTGTGGGCCTGGACCGGAGCAAACGCCACGGCCGCGCGCGCGGCGGCGACCGCATCCTCAGCCGCGAGGTCGGACAGCGCGGATGCCACCCAGGCGCCGGCGTGCCTTGGGGCCTCGAGGGCCGAGGCCGCACGCTCGACGGTCGCCGGCTGCACAGCCGCCGGCTGGACGATCGCCGGCGCGGCGGCCCCCGGGTCGGGGGTCTCAGGCTCGGCCGTGACGGCCTCGGCACCGGGCTGGGGCGGCATCTGCGGCTCGGGCTCGGGCTGCGGATCGGGCTCGGTGGGAGGGGGCTCTCCGGGCAAATCGGGCGCCTCGGCGCGGTCGCGCTCGTCCCAGGCGCCGAGGGTCGAGCGCAGGCCGTCGAGCAGATCCTGCACGCGGGTCTCGGCGCTGAGCTCGCGCGTCGGAAGCTCGGGGGGCTCCGGCGGAGGGCGGGAGATCCCGGGGGCAGGGGCCAGAAGGGACCCCTCGGCGGGCTCGGGGACACGGTGGCCCGCATCCTCCTGGTCCCCCCGGGCCCTCTGCGCCGCGCGCAGGCGGCGGTCGAAGTCCAGGCGCTCAGCGGCCATCTGCGCGTGCAGCTCGCGTTCTCTTGCGCCGCGCTCCTCGCGCTCGCCGACCAGGGTGCGCTCGGCGTCCGCCGCCGCCTCCTGCACCCGCTGAACGCGCTCCTCGGCCTCCTTGAGGGCACGGGTGGCCGCGCCGACCAGCTCGTGCACGGTCTCCTCGGTCACCGTCGCCCGGCCCTGCGTCTCCTCGGCCACCGCTCCCACCTGCGCGCGCAGGGACTCGAGCGCGCCCTCGACGCGCTCTTGGACGGCCGTCCGCTCGGCCAGCTCGGTCTCGAGCACATCCGTGCTGTCCCGCTCGGCACGAAGCTCGTCGCCGACCTTCTGCAGCTCGTGGCCGAGCTCTCCGACCCGGCGCTCGAGCCCCGAGACGTGGCGCTCGAGGGTCTCCCTCTCCCGGGCTGCCTCCCCACGCAGCTCGGCTTCCAGAGCCTCGAGGCGGCGCTCGAGCTCCACCCGCTCGCCCGTGAGCCTCGACTCCAGGCTCCGCCGCTCGGCCTCGAACAGCTCGAGCTGGGACCGAATCTCATCGCTGGAGGCCTCGAGCCGCCCCTTCGCACGCTCCGCCTCGACGCGGGCCGCGGCCTGGGTGCGCGCCTCTGCCTGCACGGCAGCCATCTCCGCGCGGACCGCCTGCAGCGACTCCTCCAGCCGGGCATGTATCTCCTCGCCACCGCGCAACTCCGCTTCGACCCTCGACCTCTCGCTCGTGGACTGCTCACGCAGGCGATCGAGCTCGACTGACGCCGCGCGGCGCGCCTCGTGGGCGGCCGCCGCGTCGGCCCGGAGCGTCTCCGCGCGCTCCTCGAGCTCGGCGATCCGGCGTGCCTCGGCGGTCCTTCGCTCGGCCTCGTCCACCGCCAGATCCCCTCGCCGCGAGCCGGGCGCGTCCATCGCCGGAGGAGCAGCCCCGCCCGGACCCGTACCGTGGGCGAGGAGCCGCCGCTCGCCGGCGAGCAGCTTGCGATCGAGCTCCTGCGGCTCCCGGGGCGGCGAGCCCTCGGCGCCGGAGTCGAGAGGGCGGGCGCGCGCGGCCCGAGCGGCGTCGGCCTCGTTCCGCATGCGGTCGGTGTCGATGCGCAGGGCCTCGCCGGCCCGGACGACCTCGGCACGTGCGCCGGCCGCCCTGTGCTCGGCGTCTCCGGCGCTCTCGAGCCGCTGGCGGAGGTCGGCTTCGCGCTGCGCGAGGCGCTGCTCCTCCTCGACGGCGCGGCGTTCGGCGCGGCGACGGCCGGCTGCCGCGGCCGCGATCTGGTGCTCCGCCTCGGCTGCGCGTCGGCGCGCGACCTCGAGCTCGACGCGCAGCCGCTCCGAGTCGAGGACCGCCCGCTCGACCCTGCGGCGCAGCTCCGCCACCTCGTCCTCGGTGGCCGTGCCCTCGCGCGCACGCTCCTCCAGCGCCTCCTCGCGAAGGCGCTGCTCGGCGTATGCGAGCTGGCGGACGGCGCGGATGTCGCGCTCGCGCTCGGCGAGCCGGTCCTCGAGCCCCGAGCGCTCGCCGGAGGTCTCCTCGAGCCTGCGCTGGAGGCGCTCGATCTCGGTGGCCAGGGCACCCAGGGTCTGCTCGGCCTCGGCCGCGCGGCTCGCCTGGTCGCGCTCGGCCAGCTCGGCCCGCCGTGCCCGCCGCTCGGCGAGGACTCCGGGGTCGACGACCGTGCCCCCCTCCTCCTGCTCTTCGTGGTCCTCCCCCAGCGTGGCCGGCGGAAGCGTGACGGCGACGCCCCCCACCTCCAGCGTCAATCCGCCCGTCAGCTGGCGCTCGAGCTCGAGCGGGAGGGAGAAGACCGCGCGCAGCCGGCGGACGTCGGGCTCGTCGCCGGGCAGGGGGGTGCCCGGGAGCGCCTCGATGCGGCGCCGCTCGCCGTCCTCGTCCACCAGCAGGACCGGATTGGCCGGCGGGTCCGGGGAGCGGTGCCAGCGACCGGTCACGCGCACCAGGATGCGGAGGTCCGACGGGATCGCCTGGACGGACTGGATCTCGGGATCTGTGCGGCCGGGGATCCTGCGCGGATCGATCATCGGCGCAGCGTAATCGCGCGCGTGGACGAGGGGCGGGGCTTCGCCCGGTCTCCGTTACTCGTCGGAGCCGGTGCGCCGCAGGCCGACGAGGAGAGCCGTCGCCGCAACCCCCGCGAGCCCGCCGAACAGCACCTTCTTGGGCACCATCGCGGGGCCGTACCGGCGGCGGAGGAACTGCTTGGCGGCCTTCCAGACGATAAAGCCGAGCGCTTTGTAGGCCATGTCCCCATCCTACCCCGGCGCGGCCCGGGCCTACCCTTCTGCCGCCTCAGCCCTGGCGGTCGCGCACACGCCAGGCCATGCGCGACTGCAGCGACCAGAGCTCGATGAAGCCTGGGGAAGCCTGCTGGGAGAAGAGGCCGCCCGACTCGGCAAACGAGGCAAGCGACTGGTCGTATACCGCGTTGGGCGACTCGCGGCGGACCACCCGAGCGGATCCTTTGTACAGCTTGAGCGCGATCGTGCCGGTCACCTGCTCGTTGGCCCGGTCCATGTACGCGTCGAGGTCGGCACGCAGCGGCTCCCACCACAGCCCGGCGTAGACCAGGTAGGCCCAGCGGCGGTCCAGCTCGGGCTTGAACTGGTTCTGGTGGATCGTGCCCACAAGCTTCTCGAGCTCCTGGTGGGCGGGCAGCACGAGAGCCGCGGCGGGAACCTCGTAGATGTCGCGCACCTTCAGCCCGACGATCCGGTCCTCGAGGTGGTCGACGATCCCCACACCGTGACGCGCGCCGATCTCCGCGGCGCGGGCGAAGAGCTCCACCGGGCCCAGGCGCTCGCCGTTCAGCGCCACCGGGACTCCGCGCTCGAACGTGAGGGCGACCTCCTCGGGCTCGTCCGGCGCCTCCTCGGGGCGAGTGACGAGCCCGAACACGTCGTCCTGGGGAGCGGCGC
>Ga0136622_10000580_pt1 | contig 15036 bp, 14 predicted proteins | sample AntDrymUQ4482106_2_FD_104803 | JGI IMG/M metagenome (GOLD analysis project Ga0136622, IMG submission 104803) | Polar desert sand microbial communities from Dry Valleys, Antarctica - metaG UQ448 (21.06) | ecosystem: Environmental > Terrestrial > Soil > Desert | place: Antarctica: Dry Valley...
CCGCCGCCGTGCTCGTCCCCGGCTCGCGCCTGACGATCACGGGGATGGCGGCCAACTGGACGCGGGTCGGCTTCTTCCACATCCTCGAGCGCATGGGCGCCGGGCTGACCGGCACGCTCGAGCAGCGCGACAGCGCCTCGCCCGACAGCGAGCCGCTGTGCGAGCTCGAACTCGCCCATGGCCCGGTGGCCGGCACGCGGGTGACGGCCGAGGAGGTCCCGCTCGCGATCGACGAGCTGCCGCTCGTCGCGCTGCTCGGCTGCTTCGCCGAGGGCGAGACGCTGGTCGAGGGCGCGCAGGAGCTGCGCGTCAAGGAGTCCGACCGGATCGCGACCGTCGTCGACGGGCTGCGGGGCCTCGGCGCCGACATCGAGGCGACCGCCGACGGGTTTGCCGTGCGCGGCACCGGCGGGCTGCGCGGCGGCCGCATGGAGGCCCACGGCGACCATCGGCTCGCGCTGCTCGGCGCTGTCGCCGGGCTCGCCAGCCGCGAGGGGGTCGAGGTCGTCGGGATGGAGGCCGCGGGGGTCTCGTACCCAGGCTTCGCCGCCGATCTGGCTGCTCTGATCCGCTAGTCGGGCGGGTCGCTGCTCGATGCCACTTCTGCGCGAGCCTTCTAGCCTGACTGCGCCATGGTGATCGCGATCGACGGCCCCGCCGGAGCCGGAAAGTCCACAGTTGCGCGCACGCTCGCCGGGCGGCTGGGCTTCACGTACCTCGATACGGGCGCCATGTACCGCTGCGTCGCGCTCGCGCTGAGCGAGCGCGGCGGTGATCCCGCCGCGGTCGCCGAGGCAGTTCGGATCGAGCTCGGCGGGCGGGTGCTGCTCGACGGCCGCGACGTGACCGAGGCGATCCGCGCACCGGCCGTCTCGGACGCCGCTTCGGAGGTCAGCGCCGACCCTGGCGTGCGGCGGGCGCTGGTGCGCAAGCAGCAGGCGATCCTGGGCGACGGCGACTGGGTCGCCGAGGGCCGCGACATCGGCACCGCCGTGTGCCCGGATGCCAAGGTCAAGGTCTTCCTCACCGCGTCTGCGGAGGCCCGCGCGCACCGGCGCGCAGCGGAGCTCGGCACGGACTTCGAGGCCGTGCTCGCTCAGCAGCGACGGCGCGACGAGCGCGACCAGCGCCGCGAGCACTCGCCGCTCGTGCCCGCCGACGACGCGGTGCCGGTCGACACGACCGGGCTCGACCTCGACGAGGTGCTCGGCCAGATCCTGGCGCTCGTGGCCCAGGCGCGGGAGATCGAGGCATGAAGGTCGCCGTCGTCGGCTACCCGAACGTCGGCAAGTCGTCGCTCGTGAACCGCCTCACGCAGTCACGTGAGGCGGTCGTGCACGAGCGCCCGGGGATCACGCGCGACCGCAAGGAGCTCGAGACGGAGTGGAACGGGCGCACGTTCACGCTGATCGACACCGGCGGCGTCGATCTCGATGACCACGATCCGCTCGCGGTCTCGATCCGCGATCAGGCGCACGCCGCGCTCGCCGACGCGCAGGTGGCCATGCTCGTGGTGGACGCGCGCGCCGGGCTGCGCCCCGGCGACGAGGAGGTCGCCGACATCCTGCGTCGCGGCCACCTGCCCGTCGTGCTCGTGGCGAACAAGATCGACTCGCCGCGCGACCTGTCGCTGGCGCACGACTTCCACGGGCTCGGACTAGGCGAGCCGATGGCGGTCTCGGCCGCCCAGGGGCTCGGCACGGGCGATCTGCTCGATCGCGTCGTCGAGCTGCTGCCGCCGGAGGATGAGGAGGCGGAGGCGGATGCCGGCGAGGAGCTCGTGCGGCTGGCGGTCATCGGCCGTCCCAACGTCGGCAAGTCCTCGCTCGTCAACGCGTTCCTCGGCCGCGAGCGCGTGATCGTCTCCGAGCTGGCGGGCACGACGCGCGACGCGATCGACACCGAGCTCGAGATCGATACCCAACCGACTTCGTCGGCGGGCACAGGCACCCAACCGACCTCGTCCGCGGGCGCCGGCATCCGCCGCCTCCGGCTTGTCGACACCGCCGGTATCCGCCGCCAGGCCAAGGTCCAGGAGTCCGTCGAGTACTACACCGTATTGCGCTCCCAACGAGCGGCCGAGCGTGCCGACGTCGCGCTGGTCGTCTGCGACGCGACCGACGGCGTGACCTCGCAGGATCTCCGGATCGCGGAGCTGGCGATGAAGTCGGGCTGCGCGACGGCGCTCGTGCTCAACAAGTGGGATCTCACGGGCGGCGACGACTTCGACCTCGATCACGAGCGCGCCCGGGTGGCGCGCAAGCTGCGCCTGCGCCCGCGCGTGATGACCGCATCGGCGAAGACCGGGCGCCACGTGCCGCGGCTGCTCGTGGAGGTGCTCTCGCTCGCCGATCGCTTCGGTCACCGGATCCCGACGCCCGAGCTCAACCGGTTCCTCGGCGAGGTCGTCGTGACCAGGCCGCCGCCGCAGAAGCAGGGCCACCGGCTCAAGCTGCTCTACATCGCCCAGATCGGCGAGCGCCCGCCGCGCTTCTCGATCCAGGTCAACAACCGCCAGAAGGTCACCCGCGACTATGCGTACTTCATCGAGAACCGGCTGCGCGAGCGCTACGCGCTCGAGGGGATCCCGGTGATCATCGATTTTGCCGAGCGCAAGCAGCGTCGCCGCGCGGCGTGATCCGAGCTGACGATCGAGGGGACTCGCTAGGCTGATCCGACCCGACCTGCGCCGGCTCATCGCCCTGCCGGTCCACCCGACACCACCGCGGAGCCTCCTCGAGATCATGAGCCAGTACAACGACAACGAGTATCTGTTCACCTCCGAGTCTGTGACCGAGGGTCATCCAGACAAGGTCGCCGACCAGATCTCGGACGGGGTGCTGGATGCGGTCCTGCGCGACGACCCGTATGGCCGTGTGGCGTGTGAGACGCTCGTCAACACGGGCCTGGTGGTGGTCTCGGGTGAGATCTCGACCGAGACCTACGTCGACATCCAGGACATCGCGCGCTCGACGATCCGCAAGATCGGCTACACCGACGCCGACCTCGGCTTCTCGGCCGATTCCTGCGCGGTGATCAACGCGATCGACAAGCAGTCGCCGGACATCGCGCAGGGTGTCGACAAGGCGTATGAGGCGCGTACTGACGCGTCCGACGACGACGCGCTTGACCTGGCCGGCGCGGGCGACCAGGGGATGATGTTCGGCTACGCCTCGAACGAGACCGAAGAGCTGATGCCGCTGCCGATCGCGCTGGCGCACAAGCTCGCCCAACGGCTCGCGGACGTGCGCAAGGCCGAGGTCGTGCCCTACCTGCGACCGGACGGCAAGACGCAGGTGTCGGTGCGCTACCAGGACGGCGTGCCGGTCGAGATCGAGAAGCTCCTGATCTCGACCCAGCACAAGGAGGGCGCGGAGTCGCTGATCCCCGATGACATGTGGGAGCACGTCGTCGAGCCGATCCTGCCCAAGGACCTCTACGACGCCCGCAAGCTGCGCAAGAACTTACTCGTCAACCCGACCGGGCGGTTCGTGATCGGCGGCCCCGTGGGCGACGCCGGCCTGACCGGGCGCAAGATCATCGTCGACACCTACGGTGGCATGGCCCGCCACGGCGGCGGCGCGTTCAGCGGCAAGGACCCGAGCAAGGTCGACCGCTCCGCCGCCTACGCGGCGCGCCACGTGGCGAAGAACGTGGTCGCGGCCGGGCTGGCCGATCGCTGCGAGGTGCAGGTCGCCTACGCGATCGGCGTCGCGCACCCCGTCTCGGTCTACATCGAGACGTTCGGGACCGAGAAGATCGGCCGCGCCCAGATCGCGAGCCTGGTCGACGAGCACTTCGACCTGCGTCCCGGAGCGTTCCGCGAGAGCCTGCGGCTGCATCGCCCGATCTACCAGAAGACCGCCGCCTACGGCCACTTCGGCCGCGAGGACGCCGACTTCACCTGGGAGCGCACCGACAAGGCCGAGGCACTGCGCGCGGCGGCCGGGCTCGGGGCGGGCGCCACCGCGTAGAGCACGATCCTTCCGCGGCTGCTCGGGGTAGGCGGGCGACGTGCGCGACTTCCCAGAAGGCTTCCTGTTCGGATCATCGACCGCGGCCCATCAGGTCGAGGGCGGCAACTTCAACAACGACTGGTGGGCCTGGGAGCACGCTCCCTACACGACCTGCGTCGCGTCCTCCGGCGACGCGATCGACCAGTGGCATCGCTACGAGGAGGACTTCGAGCTGCTTACGAGCCTGGGCCAGAACGCCCATCGGATGTCGCTCGAGTGGTCGCGGATCGAGCCGGCGCCGGGCGAGTTCAGCGCGGCGGCGCTCGAGCACTACCGGCGCGTGCTCGGCGCGCTCGAGCAGCACGGTCTGACGCCCTTCGTGACGTTGCATCACTTCACGCTGCCGCGCTGGCTGGCCGAGCGCGGCGGCTGGCTGGCTCCGGACGCCGTCGAGCTCTTCGCGCGCTACACCGAGCGTGTCGCGGCGGCGCTCGGGGACCTGATGCCGTTCGCGGCGACGATCAACGAGCCGCAGATCGTCGCGTTGATGGGCTACCGCCAGGGCCTGTTCCCGCCCGGGCTGCGCAATCCGATCCAGTTCGCGCGCGTCACCGGCCGGCTGATCGAGGCCCACGCGGCGGCGGTGCAGGCGGTCAAGAGCGGCAAGGGCGACCCGCAGGCGGGCGTCTGCTTGCAGCTGCCGGCGTTCGAGCCCGCGCGGCCCGAGGACCCCGGCTGCGTCGCGGCATGCGCAGAGCTCGTGCACACGATGGAGGACGTCTCGAGGAGCTCGCCGGCGACTGGGTCGGCGTGCAGTACTACACGCGCCAGCGCGTTGATCCCGCCGCCGCCGAGGGCTTCGCGCCCGCGCCGCGCGGAGCGACGCTGACGCAGATGGGGTGGGAGATCCACCCTGAGGGGCTGCATCGCGCGATCGCTAGCGCCGCGCGCGCCGGGGCTCCCGGTCTACGTGACCGAGAACGGCATCGCCACGGCCGACGATGCGCAGCGCGCTGCCTATATGCGCGACCATCTCGCCCAGGTGGCGCGCGCGCTCGCCGACGGCGTCGACGTGCGCGGCTTCCACTACTGGTCCTCGTTCGACAACTTCGAGTGGGCGGAGGGTTATCGCCCCACTTTCGGGATGATCGAGATCGATCGCGAGGACGGATTGCGGCGCGTCGCGCGGCCCAGCGCACACGCCTACGGGGAGCTCGCGCGCACGGGATCTCTCAGTGCTTTTACGGGCGCTGAATCCGGGTAGGGGCGGCTTCGGGCTGACCTAGGGGGAGAATCGGGTGGAAGACCTGAGGCTGGATACGAACGTCGCGGACTACCTGATCCTGCTGATCTACTTCGTGGCGGTGCTCGGCATCGGCTTCGCCGCCAAGCGCTACATCAGGACGAGCCTCGACTACTTCCTCTCCGGGCGCTCGCTGCCGGCCTGGATCACGGGCCTCGCGTTCATCTCCGCCAACCCCGGCGCGCTGGAGATCCTCGGCATGGCGGCCAACGGGGCCCAGTTCGGCGTTGCCACGGTGCACTACTACTGAATCGGCGCGGTCCCGGCGATGGTCTTCCTCGGGATCGTGATGATGCCGTTCTACTACGGCTCGAAGGTCCGCAGCGTGCCCGAGTACCTGCGCCTGCGCTTCAACCGCCCGACGCACCTGCTCAACGCGCTCTCGTTCGCGTTCGCGACGGTGCTGATCGCCGGGGTCAACCTGTATGCGCTGGCACTCGTGCTCGAGCTGCTGCTGGGCTGGCCGATCCTGCTCGGGATCGTCGTCGCGGCCGCGATCGTGCTCGGCTACATCACGCTCGGCGGCCTCTCCTCGGCGATCTACAACGAGGTGCTGCAGTTCTTCATCATCCTCGCCGCGCTGATCCCGCTGGCGCTCGTCGGCCTGCACGATGTCGGCGGCTGGGAGGGCCTGAAGGATGCCGTGCGCGGCAGCGAAGCAGGTGGCGAGCCGCTGCTGCACGCCTGGGAGGGCACGGGCGTCGGCAACGTCACCAACCCGCTCGAGGCATCGTGGGTGCCGATCGTGTTCGGGCTCGGCTTCGTGCTCTCCTTCGGCTACTGGACGACCAACTTCGCCGAGGTCCAGCGCGCACTCTCGGCCAAGAGCCTCGGCGCCGCGCGCCGCTGATCGGCGCCTACCCCAAGATCTTCATCCCCTTCATCACGGTGATCCCGGGCCTGGTCGCGCTGGTCGTGATTCCGGGCCTCGGCTCTGACAAGCCGAACATGGAGTACAACAACGCGATCCCGCTGCTGATGAACGAGTACCTGCCCAACGGCATGCTCGGCCTGGCGCTGGCGGGTCTGGTCGCAGCGTTCATGGCGGGCGTGGCCGCGAACGTCTCGGCGTTCAACACGGTCGTGACCTACGACCTCTGGGAGCCCTACGTACGCTCGGGCCGGGACGACGACTACTACCTGCGCGTCGGCCGCATCGCGACGATCGGGGGGATCGTCGTCGGCATCGGGACGGCGCTGATCGCGTCGGGCTACAGCAACATCATGGACTACATCCAGCTGCTGTTCTCGTTCTTCAACGCGCCGCTGTTCGCCACGTTCATCATCGGCATGTTCTGGAAGCGGATGACGCCGTGGGCAGGCTTCTGGGGCCTCGTCGCCGGCACGGCCGGCGCCGCCGTCGCCCACTACGGCAACAAGTGGGGCTGGTTCGACCTCGGGTCGGCCCAGGCCGCAGCGTTCTGGGGCGCCGTCGCGGCCTTCGTGGCCGACGCGATCGTCACGGTCGTCGTCTCGATCTTCACTCGCCCGAAGCCGATCGAGGAGCTGCAGGGGCTGGTCTACGGCATGGCGAACGAGGAAGAGAACCAGGCCGCCGAGGAGCGGACCTGGTACCGCAAGCCGTGGCTGCTCGGCGCGGGTGCCCTCGCGCTCATCGTCGTCCTGAACATCGCCTTCATCTAGCCGGAGGATAAGACCATGTCCGAAGCAAGCCCGACCGGCGACCCGCATATCTCCCAGTCCGAGGAGGCCGAGGTCGATGCGGACCGCGCCCGCCGGGCAGCGGACCTCTTCGACCTGCGCCGGATCATCGGCGGCCTGTTCGCGATCTACGGCGTGATCCTGCTGGTCCTCGGCCTCGGGGCCTCCGACGCGGACATCGAGAAGGCGGCGGGCTGGAACCTCAATCTCTGGGTCGGGGTGGCGATGCTGATCACCGCGGCGCTCTTCCTCGCGTGGGCGTTCGCGCGCCCGCTCGGCCAGGAGATGGTGGACGAGGGGTATAGCGCTTACAGCAGCCGTGCGGGCGCGCCCGGCGTGACCGCGACCGAGCCGCTGGGCGGCTCGACCCCGGGCGGCAGCAGGGCGAGCACGGAGCCGCCGAAACCTCCGCCGACCATGCGCGCGCCGGCCGCGCCGGCCTGCATGAGCGCCACGACGGTCGCCTCGACCTCGGCGACGCTCGCCTCGTAGTCGTCGCGCAGGCTGGCGTGCGAGGCGTCGAGCAGCAGGCCGGCGGCGGCGAGATCGCCGCTGCGCAGCGCGGCGACCATGGCGTCGACGCGCTCGTCCTCCGACAGCACGTGTCGCGCGCGCCGGCGCAGCGGCTCGGGCAGCCGATCCGCCGCCTCGGGGTCGGCGGCGCCGAGGTGCTCGACCCCGAGCGCTGCGCATGCCGCCCGGCACTCGGCCCGGCGCTCGTTGTAGCCGCTTTCGGCGTGCGTGTGTTGCGCTCCGGACTCGAGCGTCACGAGCCGCCAGTCGCCCAGATCGAGCGGCACCGGCCGCAGCTCGAGCGTGGCGAAGTCGATCCGCAGCGCGGCGCCGGCGCTGCACTGAAGCGATGCGAGCTGGTCGAGCAACCCGGTCTCGGCCCCGACCCAGTCGTTCTCGACGCGCGAGCACAGCTCCGCCAGCTCGGTGCGGTCGGGCTCCTCGGCTCCGGCGACGGCCAGCAGCGCGAGGCAGAGCGCGGCCTCCAGCGCGGCGGAGGACGACAGCCCCGAGCCCTGCGGGACATCGCCCGAGAAGGCCAGCCGCGTGCCGCTGATGTCGAACCCCGCAGCGCGCAGCTCCGCCACCGTCCCGCGCACGAACGCGCGCCAGCCGTCCGCCGGCTGCGGTGCTGCGGCCGCGAAGCTGTCGGACTCGCCGAGGTCGAGCGCCTCGGCGCGGATCTCGCCCCCGGCGAGCGGCTCGGCCTCGACCGTCACGCCGCGGTCGATCGCGAACGGCAGCGCGAGGCCGCCGTTGTAGTCCGTGTGCTCGCCGATCAGGTTGACGCGACCGGGGCCGAAGGCGCGGATCACCGCGTCACACTATGGCTTGGCCGCACTCGGTGCTGAAGTGCTGCGGCATCAGTCCTGGCGTACCCGCATGGTTCGCTGTTGCCACCGCCTCGTAGCCTGGGTGTCGTGCCCGAGCAGCCGCCCACGTCGCGCCTCTCCCGCTCCGCGCGCCTCGGCGGCCTGGTGGCGGGGCAGTCGGCGCGCTGGGTGGGGACGCGCGCCGCGAACGTGGTCCGTTCGCCGGAGCGCGCCGATGCGGCCACCGGCGAGCGCGCGGCGGCGCTCGCGCGCGAGCTCGTGGAGCAGCTCGGCCAGATGCGGGGCGCGGCGATGAAGGTCGGGCAGGTGCTCTCGACGATCGATTTCACGGCGCTGCCGCCGGAGGAGCGCGAGAACTTCAAGCAGACGCTGGGCAAGCTGCGCGACGACGTCCCGCCGCTGCCGTTCAAGCAGGTCGAGAAGCTGTTGCGCGAGGAGCTGGGCGCGAAGCCGTCGACGGTCTTCTCGGAGTTCGAGGAGGAGGCGTTCGCCGCGGCGTCGATCGGGCAGGTGCATCGCGCGGTCACGCTCGAGGGCCGCCCGGTCGCGGTCAAAGTCCAGTATCCGGGCGTCGCGGAGGCCGTCGACACCGACCTGCGCAACCTCACGCTGCTGCTGCCGCTCGTCAAGCGGCTCGCGCCCGGACTGGACGTCAAGGCGATCTACGCCGAGCTGCGTGAGCGGATCGCGGAGGAGCTCGACTACGAGCTCGAAGCGCAGAACCAGCGCGCCGTCGCGCGCGCCCACCGCGGGCACCCGTTCGCACACGTCCCCGAGGTCCTCACCGAGCTGTCCAGCCGCCGCGTGCTCGTCACCGACCTGCTGACCGGCGCGCGCTTCGAGGCCGTCAAGGCGCTTGACGAGCAGACCAGGGACCACTTCGCGGAGATCGTGTTCCGCTTCTACTTCGGGCTCGTGCACCACACCGGACGCGTCTCGGGCGACCCGCATCCGGGCAACTACCTGCGGCTCGACGACGGCCGCGTCGGCTTCATCGACTTCGGCCTCATGCGGGTGCTCGACCGCAACTACCTCGATCGCGAGGCGTCGGTGGCCGTCGCGGTCGACGCCGGCGACGCGGCGCGGGTGCACGCTGTGCTGGCGGACCTCGGCTACCTGCCCGAGCCCAGCACATTCGAACCCGAGGCGCTGCTGGCGCAGGTCGCGGCGATGGGGGAGTGGTACCTGACGCCCGGCCCGCGTCGTTTCTCACCCGCCTACGTCGCCGAGCTGATCGACTCGACGAGCGGCCCGCGCTCGCCCTGGTTCGCGCAGATGCGGCGCCAGACGCTTCCGCCCCAGGCGCTTCTGCTGCGACGCATGGAGGGGCTCGTGCTCTCCGCGCTGGGCGAGCTGCGCGGCGCCGCCGACTGGCACGCGATCGCGCGCGAGTACTACGCCGGCGCCGCCCCCGCGACACCGCTCGGCGAGGCCGAGGCGGCGTTCTGGCCCAGCCGCGCCAGCATCACGCGCCGCGCCGCGGGCGACTCGTCGATCAGCAGGTAGCGGCGCCCGAGCGCGGCGGCAACTGCCCCGAGCGTGCCCGAGCCGGCGAATGGGTCCAGGCACAGGTCGCCCGGCCGCGTGGACGCCTGCACCATGCGGCGCACGATCCCCTCCGGCTTCTGCGTCGGGTAGCCCGTCTTCTCGCGCCCTGTCGGCGAGACGATCGTGTGCCACCAGGTGTCGCTCGCGCGCTTGCCGCGCTCGCGCTGCTCCGCGGTCACCAGCCCGGGCGCCATGTACGGCTCGCGATCGACGGCGTCGCAGTCGAACAGGTAGCGCTCCGGGTCCTTGACGTAGACGAGGATCGTGTCGTGCTTGGCGGGCCAGCGGCGACGCGGCTTGGCACCGTAGTCGTAGGCCCAGATCAGCTCGTTGAGGAAGCACTCGCGGCCGAACAGCTCGTCGAGCAGCAGCTTGCAGTAGTGCGCCTCGCGGTAGTCGATGTGAAAGTAGAGCGTGCCCTCGGGGGCGAGCAGCCGGCGCACCTCGCGCAAGCGCGGCTCGAGGAAGCCGAGGTAGTCGTCGAAGGCGTCGCGGTAGGAGGACTGCTCCAGCAGCCGCGTCGTGTAGCGGCGGCCACCAAAGCCCGTGCGGTCGCCGCCGGCGTCCGCGACGGTCTCGAGCGTGCGGCGCGACTGCGCCCGGCCCGTGTTGAACGGCGGGTCGAGGTAGGCGAGCGTGACGCAGCCCTCCGGCTCGGCGCGCAGCAGCGGCAGGTTGTCGCCGAGCAGGATCCGGTCCACGTAAGCGAGCGTATCCGCGGCTGCGGCGGCGCCGGGTCGATCACTAGCGTCATGCGGCCGTGATCGTGCGCGTCGAGCCGCTGACCACCACCCGCCGGCTGGCCGGGCCGTTCGACTATGCGCTGCCCGCCGCGCCGGTGCAGATCGGCTCGATCGTGCGCATCCCATTCGGACGCCAGACGCTCGACGGCGTGGTGGTCGGGTTCTCGGACACCACCGAGGTTCCGGACGAGAAGCTCGTCACGCCGTCGGGCGTGCGCGCGGATTCGGTGGCGCCCGAGCTGGTCGAGCTCGCGCTGTGGCTGGCGGCGGAGTACTGCTCCACGCCCGCACGGGCGCTGTCGCTCGTCCTGCCGCCGAGGGGGAAGCCGCGTACGGAGCTCTGGGCGGCTCGCACCGGTGCACCACCGGCGGGGGAGAGGCTGACGGCCAACCAGCGCGCGCTGCTCGCCGCGCTGCCGCGAGCCGCCGGCGCCGACCTCGCCGCGCTGCGGCGGCTCGAAGGTCGCGGGCTCGTGGCGATCGCGCCGCGCCGGCGCCGGCGCGTGCCGCTCTCGGAGCCGCGCGCGGACGAGCCCGTGCGCCCAACCGCCGAGCAGGAGGCCGCGCTCGCGGCGGTGGAACGCGGCGGGGCCTGGCTGCTGCACGGCGTCACGGGCTCCGGCAAGACCGAGGTCTACCTGCGCGCGACGGCGGCGGCGCTCGAGCGCGGGGAGGGCGCGATCGTGCTTGTGCCCGAGATCGCGCTGACGCCGCAGACCGTGGGTCGGTTCCAGGCGCGCTTCGGCGATACGGTCGCGCTGCTGCACTCCGCGCTGGGCGAGGGCGAGCGCTACGACGAGCGGCAGCGACTGCGCAGCGGCGAGGCACGCGTCGCGATCGGGCCGCGCTCGGCGGTCTTCGCGCCGGTCCGCGACCTCGGCCTGATCGTGGTCGACGAGGAGCACGACTCGTCCTACAAGCACGAGGGCGATCCGCGCTACGACGCGCGGCGGGTGGCTGGATGGCGGGTCGGGCCAGGGGCGCAGGGCAGCGGGCGGGACGGCTCCGGAACGCGCGCCGGGGAGCGCCGCTTCGGGGGGGAGATGCGCAAGCGGTTGTTGGTCGGCTCCGCCACGCCGCGTCCGGAGACCTGGCACGGGCTCGCGCGGCTCACCCTCTCCGAGCGCGTCGGCAGCCGGCCGCTGCCGCCCGTGCGGGTGCTCGACATGCGCGGCGCGCGCCACCCGCTGCACCCGGACACGCGCCGGGCGCTGAGCGAGGCGCGCAAGGCGATCCTGCTGCTCAACCGGCGCGGCTGGTCGAACTTCCTCACCTGCCGGGAGTGCGGCAAGGTGTGGGAGTGCCCGCAGTGCGACGTCGCGCTCGTCCTGCACCGCGCCGAGCACGCCGTCGCCTGCCATCACTGCGGTCATCGCGAGCGGGTTCCCGAGCGCTGTGACGCCTGCGGCTCGCCCGCGGTCGCCCGCTACGGCGCCGGCACGGAGCGGCTCGAGGCCGAGCTGGGCGCGGCGCTCGACGTGCCCGTCTTCCGGCTCGACGCCGACACCGCGGGCGCCAAGGACGCGGTGCCGGAGTTGCTGGGGCGGTTCGCCGCCGCATCCACGGGGTTGCTGATCGGCACGCAGATGGTCGCGAAGGGCCACGATTTCCCGGACGTCACGCTCGGCGTCGTGGTCGACGCGGACGCGACACTGCGCTTTCCGGACTTCCGCGCCGAGGAGCGCACGTTCGCACTGATCGCCCAACTCGCGGGCCGCGCGGGACGAGGGCCGCGCGGCGGCCGGGTGCTCGTGCAGACGATGTCGCCGTCGGCGCCGGCGATCGTCGCGGCCGCGCAGCACGACACGCGCGCCTTCGTCGCCGGCGAGCTCGAGCGCAGGCGCGTGCTCGACTACCCGCCGTTCGCCGACCTGATCCGGATCGTCTGCTCGGCCGCCGCCGCCGGCGCGCCACGGGCGGCGTCCGGCGAGATCGCCGACGCGGTGTCAGGTGCCGCCGGGACGACCGTGCTCGGCCCGGCGCCGCTCTTCCGCCTGCGCGGCCGGCACCGCTCACAGGTCGTGATCAAGACGCATGACCGCGCGGCCGCCGTCGCCGCGGTGCGCGCGGCGGTCGACCGCGCGGCGAACCGGCGCGAGCACCGCGAGGTTGCGTTCTCCGTCGACGTCGATCCGCAGTAGCGAGAGTCGTCGGTCAGCGCGCGGCGTTCTCCGTCGCCTTTGACCCGCCCCTCCTTGCCGCAGTCGACGCTCGCCGGGACACGAGCCACAACCCGCCTGTTGGGCGGCACGGGCGCCGTTAGAATCCGCTCTCATGGCGCACGAAGAGCCGTCGGAGGTCGCTGAGCCGTCGGAGGTCGCTGAGCCCGAGCACGCTCCGCTCGATCCCGAGACCCGCGCGCTGCGCGACGCCGCGCTGCGGCTCGTGCGCAAGCACGGCGACCCGGTGCTGCGCAGCCGTGCGCTCGCGGTCGACAGGTTCGACGACACGCTGCGCGACCAGGTGCGCCGCATGGGACAGCTGATGCACGAGGCGCTTGGCATCGGCCTCGCTGCGACGCAGGTCGGCCTGATGAATCGCGTGCTGGTCTACCGGGTCGAGGCCGACGGTCCGATCGCGGCGCTCGTGAACCCGCTGCTGGAGTGGTCGGGGGAGGAGCGCGAGGCGATGGAGGAGGGCTGCCTGAGCCTCCCCGGCGTGCTGGTCGAGGTCGAGCGGCCCGTGCACGTGCGCGTGCGCGCGCAGGACGAGCGCGGCGAGGGCATCCTGATCGAGGCGTCCGGTCTCGAGGCGCGCGTGATCCAGCACGAGATCGACCACCTGGACGGTGTGCTGATCCTCGACCGGACCACCCGCGAGCAACGCAAGGAAGCCATGCGGACGCTACGCGAGAGCGCTGCAGCGCCGCTCGGCGCCTCGGCCTGAGCGTCGTTGCGCACCGTCTACCTGGGCACCTCCGAATTCGCCGCCGCCGTGCTCGAGCGGCTGGCGGCCTCGACGCACCGGCCGGCGCTGGTGATCACGCGACCGGACCGGCCCAAAGGCCGCGGCCGGGCGCTGCAGTCGCCGCCTGTCGCACACGCCGCACGCGCGCTCGACCTCGAGCTGATCGCGCCCGAGGCGCTGCACGCACCGGATGTGCTCGCGCGGATCGCCGCCGCGGAGCCCGACGCGCTGGTCCTGTGCGCCTACGGGGTGCTCGTCGGCGAGCCGCTGCTGAGCGGGTACGAGATCTTCAACGTGCATCCCTCGCTGCTGCCGCGCTGGCGCGGCGCCGCGCCGATCGAGCGGGCGATCATGGCCGGCGATGCGGAAACCGGAGTCTCGATCATGCGCCTGTCAGAGGGGCTCGACTCAGGACCCGTATGCCTGCGCGAGCGAGAGCCGATCGGGCATGGGGACGATTTCGGAGCGCTCGCCGCGCGCTTGCAGGTGCGGGCCGGAGAGCTGCTCGTGCGCGCGCTGGAGGAGCGGCCGCCATGGATCGAGCAGGACGCAGCGGGCATCACCTACGCGCACAAGATCGAGGCGGCAGACCGCGCGCTCGACCCCACGCGGACGCCCACGGAGGTCGAGCGAGGGGTGCGCTCGCTGCGCCCGCACATCGGTGCCCGGCTGCCGCTTCCCGGAGGCGGCTTCCTCGGCGTCATAGCCGCCGCTCCTGCCGGCTCCACGCTGGCCCCCGCGGGCGGCCGGCTGCGCACGGACGCGGACCGGCTGCTGCTCGACTGCCGCGGCGGAGCGCTCGAGCTGACCGAGATCCGCCCGCCCGGTGGGTTGCCGATGCCGGCGCAGGCGTGGTTGCGTGGGCGGCCGGACCCGGCGCTGACCGACTTCTGGCTCGACCCGCGGCTGCCCGAGCGAGACACTGCCGCGCTCGTGCGGCTCGCCGTCGTGGAATGGGACTCCAGCGAGGAGTGGGCGCCGTACCTCTCGGCGCTGGTGTGGCGCGGCACAGTCGACGTCCTGGACGCGCTCGCGCCGCTCGCCGAGGACCCGGACCCGCGGGCGCGCAGCGTCGCCGCATACGTCGCGGGGCAACTCGGCGCACCAGTGCGGACCCTGCCGGAGGAGTCGGCTGCACTGCTGGAGCGGATGGGCGCGACGGAGGGCGACGCGAGCGTGCTCGCGGTGATCGCGGAGGCGTTCGGGCACCTCGGCGAGCCGTGGGGGATCGCCTGGCTGCTGAGATCGCGCCGGCACCCGGACGCCGAGGTCCGTGGCGGCGTCGTCGCGGCGCTCGCCGGGCGCTCGGACCCGCTCGCCCTCGAAGCGCTGGCCGAGCTCTCCGCCGATCTCGACGCGGCGGTTCGCGACTGGGCCACGTTCGCGCTGGGCGCGCTCGCGGCACAGGATTCGGTCGGATTGCGCGAAACGCTCGTCGCCCGCTTGGGCGACGCCGATGCCGAGACGCGCATCGAAGCCGTCCACGGTCTCGCGCTGCGCGGTGACGTGCGCGCCGTCGAGCCGGCGCTCGAGCTGCTCAGGGCGGGTCAGCGCGGCGCCTCGCTGTGGAC
>Ga0136622_10000582_pt1 | contig 15005 bp, 15 predicted proteins | sample AntDrymUQ4482106_2_FD_104803 | JGI IMG/M metagenome (GOLD analysis project Ga0136622, IMG submission 104803) | Polar desert sand microbial communities from Dry Valleys, Antarctica - metaG UQ448 (21.06) | ecosystem: Environmental > Terrestrial > Soil > Desert | place: Antarctica: Dry Valley...
GCACTCGGGACCCCTCGCTGCGGGTTCCCCATCCCGACGCCCAGGACGAGGTGGCCGAGCTTGCTCGCACGCTGGAGGGAATGCTCGGAGCGCTCGACGACTCCCGCACCGAGACGGAGGCCACGCTGCGCCGCCAGCGCGAGTTCGTAGCCGACGCGTCCCACGAGCTGCGCACCCCGCTCACCAGCGTGCTCGCCAACCTCGAGGTGCTCGCCGACCAGCTTCATGGAGACCAGGGCGAGGCGGTGGCGTCCGCCCTGCGCTCCTCGCAGCGCATGCGCCGCCTGGTCGCCGACCTTCTCCTGCTCGCGCGCGCCGACGCGGGGCGGACGGGGCCCCGCAGGCCCTGCGATCTCGGGGACGTGCTCGTGGAGATCGCGTCGGAGCTCGAGCCGCTGGCCACCCGCGAGGGCCACGAGATCTCGATCGACGCCGAGCCGTCGGTGGTGGACGGGGTACGGGACGAGCTGCATCGCCTCGCGCTGAACCTGATGGCCAACGCGATCCGTCACACCCCGGCGGGCACGCGCGTCCGGGCGTCGGTTCGCTCGGAAGACGGCACGGTGACGCTATGCGTCGAGGACGACGGCCCGGGCGTTCCGAACGAGATCGCGCCCCGCATCTTCGAGCGCTTCGTGCGCGGCGGAGGCGAGACGGCCTCCTCGTCGGGCCTGGGACTGGCGATCGTGCGCGCGGTCGCCGAGACCCATGGAGGCACCGTCGCGCTCGAGCGTCCGGAGAGCGGCGGAGCCCGCTTCCGGGTGCGCCTGCCGGCCGCGGCGCAGGCCGGCGCCGAGCTCGAGCGCGCGCCCACGCCCGCCTGAACGAGGCCTTGCGAACGCGCCCTGCACCGCATCGGTGCCCTCCGCGGCCGGTTGTAGCGTCCGTGGGATCGCTCCATCGGCGGTCGAACCCGGACTCGGAGGTATTACGGATGCGCAGGTCTTCTAAGCAGGGTGACGCGTGGACGCAGGCGTGGACACAGCGCTACGGCGATGCGCCGAGGGCGCGGCGGGGCGGACGGCTGCGCGGACGGCTAGGCAAGGGACAGGGTCCCTGGGTGCTGGCCAGCGCGCTGGTGCTCGCTGTCGTCGCCTCTCCGTTCGCGGTGGCTCAGGGCGGCAAGGCCGTCAGCGGCAGCACCGCACGCTTCACGGCCAAGAACAACCGCTACGTCGAGCTGGCCCGCAACACCAACAACGGGGACGGCGGGGCGGCTGCTGACGCCTGCACCTCGAACACCGGCGCCGAGCCCTGCCTGAACATGGTCAACAAGGGCACCGGCACGGCCGCAGCGTTCCGCACACGCGGACTGGTCGGGTTCCGCCTGCAGACGAGCGGCCAGGGCACGGCCACCCCGTTCGAGCTCGACCCGAACGCGACCGGCAAGGTGACGCACTTCAACGCCGACGCGGTGGACGGCTTCGACTCGGCCCAGCTGAAGATCAGCAATTTTCAGCAGGTCACCGACACGTCGGGCGGCGGCACCGCCAGCCCGAAGTCGGCGACCGTGGCGTGTCCCACCGGGACGCAGCTGATCTCGCAGGGCGGGACGGTCAACGGCGGCGGTAACAACGTGGCGCTCATCGCCGCGGCTCCGGCTTCGGCCACGAGCGCGACCGCCAGGGCCACGCAGGTAAGCGGCGCGGCTCCCGAGGCGTACTCGGTAACGGTCTCGGCCACCTGCGCGACGCTGCCGGCAGCCACTCCGTAGGAGTCGCTGCCCCATAGCCGGCTGCGGGGCGCGCCCGATGGGCGCGCCCCGCCCTCTCCGCCGCCCATGCACGAGACTGCGGACGACCTGGTCGACCTCCAGCGCCTGCTCGACGAGAGCTACGCGGCGGCGGGGAACCACCTGCGCCGCATCTTCACCGAGGAGCGGCGCGTCGCCGCCGACCGGCTTCCCGCGGAGCTGACGGGCGTCCAGGTCCTGAGCCTGGCCACCGTGACGGCGGCGGGAGAGCCGCGTGTCGGGCCGGTCGACGGACTCTTCTTCCGGGGCCGGCTTCATTTCGGGTCGGCGCACGACTCCGCCCGCTTTCGCAACCTCCGCGCCCGCCCCGCGGTCAGCGCCGCCGTCATCCGCGGGGAGAGCTTTGCCGTGATCGTGCACGGCACGGCGCGGGAGCTCGACATGGGCGCGCCGGAGCAGCAGGGCTTTGGGGACTACTGCCGCGAGGTTTACGGCGAAGGCTGGGAGCAGTGGGCCGCCGACTCGCCCTACGCCCGGATCGAGCCGGTCAAGATGTTCACGTTTGGCGCGGGCTGAGAGCCCGTCACACCTCCACCACCACGGGCAGGACCATCGGGCGGCGGCGCAACCGGTCATAGACGAACTTGGCCACGTCGTCGTGCAGCACCTCCTGGAGGAGGTCCACCTCGTGGATCTCCTCCTCGGCCGCGCGGGCCAGCGAGTCCTCCACCGCCTGACGGATGTCGTCGGCCAGGCCGTCGGCCTCCTCGAGGAACGGCACGCCCCGGAAGATCACCTCGGTGTCCGCCACGGGCCGCCCGTCCTGCTCGGACACGGTTGCCACGACGATGAAGATGCCATCGGCGGAGAGCATCCGGCGATCACGCAGGGCCACGTCGGCGGGATCCCCGATGTCCACGCCGTCCACGAAGATCATGCCGGCCCGCTCGATCGGGCCGAAGCGCGCGCCGCGCGGGCCGATGTCGAGCGGAAGCCCGTTGTCCCCCTTGAAGATGTCGTCGGGATCGACCCCCACCGCCTCGGCGAGCTGGGCATGCAGCCGGATGCGCTTGTGGTCGCCATGGAACGGCATCACGTAGCGGGGTTGGACCAGGTTGAGCATCAGCTTCAGCTCCTCGACGTAGCCGTGGCCCGAAGCGTGGACGGGCGCGTCCATCGTCGTGATCACCTCGCAACCGATCTGGTAGAGGCGGTCGATGGTCTCGTTGACCGCGCGCTCGTTACCGGGGATCGGGGTGGCGGAGAACACCACGGTGTCGCCGTCACGGAGCTGGACCTGCGGATGGTCGTTGTGGGCCATGCGACGCAGCGCGGAAAGTGGCTCTCCCTGGGACCCGGTGGAGATGATCACGAGCTTGTGATCGGGGTAGTTCTCGACCTCGCGCGGTGCGATGAGCAGGCCGTCCGGCACCTCGATGTGCCCCAGGGACTTGCCGATGTTCACGTTCTTGCGCATGGAGCGACCGACCAGCGAGACCTTGCGGCCGAGATTCGCGGCGGCGTCCACCACCTGCTGCACCCGGTGGATGTTCGAGGCGAAGCTCGTCACGACGATCCGGCCCTGACAGCGCGAGAAGACCTCCTCGAGCCGCGGCCCCACGCCGGACTCCGACGAAGAGAAGCCGGGCCGATCGGCGTTGGTGGAGTCGCCGCACAGCAGGAGCACCCCCTCCCGGCCGAGCTCGGCCAGCCGCGACATGTCGGCGGGCACCCCGTCCACAGGCGTCTGGTCGAACTTGTAGTCGCCCGTGATCAGCACCGTTCCGAGCTCTGTCCGCAGGGCGACGGCGTTGGAGTCCGGGATCGAGTGCGTCATGTGCACGAGCTCGAGTGAGAACGGCCCGAGCTCCGCATCGCCGCCGGGCTCGAGAGTCCTGAGGGGCGTCTTCGTCAGCCGGTGCTCGTCGAGCTTCGAGCGGGCCATCGCCATCGTGAGGTTGCCCCCGTAGATGACGGGCACGTGCTCCTCACCCAGCTCGCGAAGCACCCAGGGCAGGGCGCCGAGATGATCCTCGTGGCCGTGGGTGACCACGATGGCCTCGATGTCGTCCACCCGCTCGCGCAGGTACGCGAAATCGGGGAGGACGAGGTCTATCCCCAGCATGTCCGCGGTGGGGAATCGCAGCCCCACGTCCACGACGACGATCCGGTCCTCGTACTCGACAACCGTCATGTTCTTGCCGATCTCGCCCAGGCCGCCGAGCGGCAGGATTCGCAGCGAGGAGTCGCTCACGCCTGGGCCGGGGCGCCGCGGGGAGATTCTGCGGTCAGGAGACCGTGGTCCTCCAGGGCATCGCGAACGGTCGCGAGCTGCTCCTCGTCCGCGTCGACGAGCGGGAGCCGCAGACCACCCACCCCGTGCCCGAGCAGGTTCAGCGCCGCCTTGATCGGGATCGGGTTCACCGTTACCGAGAGCGCCCGGTACATCGCCCGGAGCGTTTCGTCGATCTCGCGCCGGCGCTCGGGCTCGTCGACCATCCGATGCATCTCCTCCCCGACGATGTGGCTGGCGACGCAAATGCCGCCGGCTCCCCCGAGCTCGAGGACCTCGCAGAGCCTGTCGTCGTCGCCGCCGTAGAGCTCCAGCCCGTCGATGAGCTCGAGGTCCTCGAACCGGGCCTGCTTGACCGCCTCGACGCCCTCGATCCGGGCCAGCTCGGCCAGCAGGTCGTTGGGCATGTCCAGCCCCGTCCGGGAAGGGATGTTGTAGAGGATCACCGGACGGTGGGTGGCCCGGGCCACCTCGCCGAAGTGGGAGATGAGCCCCCGCCGGTTCGGGCGGTTGTAGTAAGGGGTGACCGAGAGGATCCCGTGCGCTCCCGCATCCGTCGCGCGCTGGGTCAGCTCGACGGCGTGCCGGGTGTCGTTCGAGCCCGCGCCGGCCACCACCGAGGCCCGCTCGCCCACCTCCGCGACGACGAGCGAGATCAGGCCTATCTGCTCGTCGTCCGTGAGCGTCGGCGCCTCGCCGGTGCTGCCGCACACCACGATCCCGTCGGAGCCGTGGTCGACCAGATGGCGCGCCAGGCGCACGGTCGCCCCCTCGTCGACGCGCCCGTCCGCGTCGAAGGGGGTGACCATCGCCGTCAGGATGGCGCCCAGCCCGGTCATCGCGGGGCGATTATCCCAGGCCGGGCGGCGGCGGCGGAAAGCCTCGCGTCATCCCGCGAGAGGGTCCCCGCTCGTCATCGTGGGCTTGTCGTCGCCGTCGCTCTCTCCGGACGGGGGCGGTCCGGGGGCGGGCTTGGGCACGTCGGCCGCGGGCGCCACGGGCTGGGCGGGCGGCGGCGCCGGTACGGCAGGCTCGGCGCTGGGCGGAGCGGCGTCTCCGGCCGGCGGGCCCGCTTCCGGAGTCTGGGGCTGGGGCGAGCCCGGCGGAGCCGGCGCGGCGCCCTCGGCGGGGGCGGCGGTGGGCGCGGGCTGCGCCCCGACGGGACGGCCGTGCTTGTCGTACTCGACGGGGGCGGAACCCGAACCCTGGCCCGAACCCTGGCCCTGCTTCTGGTTGAAGCTCTTCTGGGCCTTGTCGATCTCCTGCTGTGCCTGGTCGGCCAGCTTCTTGGCCTTGTCCATGAAGCCCATGGGTCTCCTTCGCTCGCGGGGGATGGGACCCGCCAGTCAAGCAACCTCCGCCGCTCCCGCCAAGCCCACCTCCGCGGGGGCCAACGTCTAGAGCAGGTTCTCGAGCCCCACCGTCGGGGAGCGCTCGAGCGAGCCCACCCTCCGCACGGCCAGGAGTACGCCGGGCATGAACGAGCTGCGGTCCACGGAGTCGTGGCGGATGGTGAGCGTCTGCCCGACGTCGCCCAGGATGACCTCCTGATGGGCCACCAGGCCAGGCAGGCGCACCGAGTGGATCGGGACGTCCCCGCCCATCAGCTCCGCCGTCCGCTTGGCCGTGCCGCTGGGGGCGTCGAGCTTGCCGTCGTGGTGGAGCTCGACGATCTCGGCACTGGCCATGTGCTCGCGCGCCGCTGCGGCGAAGCGCATCATGAGGACCGCCCCGATGGCGAAGTTCGGCGCGACGAACACGTTGGCGCCGGCCTCCCCCTCCAATTCGGCCGCCTCGAAGCCCGTGGTCCCGATCACCACGTGCACTCCCGCCGCCAGGCAGGCGCGGGCGTTCGCGAGCGCCGCTTCGGGCTGGGTGAAGTCCACGACCACCTCGACCTCAGGCAGGACCTGCTCGAGCGTCACCCCGAGGGCAGGGTCCGCGCGCCCGGCCAGCTCCAGGTCCTCCGCCCCCTCGACGGCGTCGCATACCGTCCGGCCCATTCGTCCGTCGGCGCCGGCCACGCCGACGCGGATCACGCGGCGGCCCCGCTCGCCACCGGCTCGAGGGCCGCCCGGAAGACCTCCTCGTCGGGCCCGATCCCCGCGGCCGAGATCCCGTCAGGCCGCCACAGCTCCTCGGTGAGGCCGCGCAGGTCGTCCAGCGACACGGCGTCGATGCGGTCGATGACCTCGTCGACCGAGAGCAGAGGCATCCCCGTCAGCACCGAGGAGCCCAGCCGGTTCATGCGGGTGGTGGTGGACTCGAGCGAGAGCACCACGCGGCCCTTGACGTTCTCCTTTGACCGCGCGAGCTCGTCCTCGGAGGCGGGATCCTCGAGCAGCCGGTCGAGCTGCGCACCCGCGACGCGCAGTGCCTCGGCGAGGTTGTCGCCCCGCGTCCCCAGATAGACGCCGACCTGCCCGGTCGTCGCGTAGTGGGCGCTGAAGGAGTACACCGCGTAGGCCAGGCCGCGCTTCTCCCGGATCTCCTGGAAGAGTCGCGACGAGGACGTCCCGCCGAGGATGTTGTCCAGCACGCGGAGCGCGAACCGGCGGTCGTCGTGGCGCGGAATGCCCAGCGACCCGAGGCAGACGTGGTACTGCTCGGTGTCCTTGCGCTCGAAGCGGACGCTGGGATGGTCGTAGACGCCGCCGTGCGGGTCGGACGATCGAGACGAGCCCGGCGCGTGCGGCGGTGGGCCGGCGGCCTCGACCAGCCCCACGAGATCGTCGTGCTCCACCGAGCCGGCGGCAGCGACCACGACGTTGCGGGGCTCGTAATGGGCCCGGTGAAACGCTGCGATCGTCTCCACCGGGGTCTGGGCGATGACGTCCCGGCGACCGATGATGGGCCGGCCGAGGGCGTCCTCGCCGAAGACCGCGCGGCCAAGCACGTCGAACACCTTGTCCTGCGGGTCGTCCTCGTACATGGCGAGCTCCTCGAGGATCACCTCCCGCTCGGCGTCCACCTCGACGAGGGCGGGCTTCCACACCATGTCGTGGATCACCTCGAAGGCCTGGTCGAGGTGCCGGTCGAGCACCCGCGCGTACACGGACGTCGTGTCCTTCCCGGTGCCCGCGTTCAGCTCGGCGCCCATCGCGTCGAAGATCTGGTCGATCTCCAGCGAGTCAAAGCGCGCCGAGCCGCGGAACAGCAGATGCTCGAGGAAGTGCGACAGGCCCGCGTGCTCCTCCACCTCGAGGCTCGAGCCGGCGCCGATCCAGAACCCGAGCGCCGCGGATCGCACGGAGGGCATCGCCTCCGTCACGACCCGCACGCCCGAGCTCAGCTCGGTCAGCCGGTGCTCGGTCAGCCGGTGCTCGGGCACCCGCGGGCGTGTCTAGCGCGAGGAATCGCGGTCCCGGTCCCGGCTGTGCCGGGGCGGGCGGCCCTCACGTCCGTCGCGGCCACGCCGCGGCCCGCGGTCGCCGCCGCGGTCGCCGCCGCCGCCGGTGCCCACGCTGGCCAGCTCGTCGGTTCCCTTGCCGGCGACCTCGGGGTCGTCGGCCATGCGGAGCCCGATGCGCCCGCGCTCGCGGTCGACCTCGACCACGCGCACTGAGACGTCGTCGCCCTTGTTGACCACGTCCTCGACGGTCGCCACCCGCTCCCCGCCCGGGGCGAGGTTCGAGATGTGCAGCAGGCCATCGGTGCCCTTGGCCAGCTCGACGAAGGCACCGAAGGTCGTGGTCTTCACGACCTTGCCCTCGAACTCGTCGCCGACCTCCACCTCCTTGGTCATGGACCGGATGCGGTCCACCAGCCCGTCGGCCTGGTCGCCGCTCTTGGCGTAGACCAGGACCTGGCCCTCGTCGTTGACGTCGATCTGCGCCTCGAACTCCTCCCCCAGGCCGCGGATGGTCTCGCCGCCCTTGCCGATGAGGAGGCCGATCTTCTCGGGATCGATCTGGATCGTCGAGATGCGCGGAGCGTGCTGTGAGAGCTGCTCGCGCGGCTCGCTGATCGCCTCGGTCATCTTCCCGAGTATCACCTTCCGGGCCTCGTGGGCCTGGGTGAGCGCATCGCGGAGGATGTCGAACGTCACGCCGGTGATCTTGATGTCCATCTGGAGAGCGGTGATACCGCGCTCGGTGCCGGCCACCTTGAAGTCCATGTCGCCCAGGTGATCCTCTACGCCGGCGATGTCCGTGAGGACGATGTACTCGTCGCCCTCCTTGATGAGCCCCATCGCGATGCCCGCGACGGGCCGCTCCAGCGGAACGCCGGCGTCCATGAGCGAGAGGGACGAACCGCACACCGAGGCCATGGAGGACGAGCCGTTGGACTCGAGGATGTCCGAGACCACCCGGATGGTGTACGGGAACTTCTCCTGCGACGGAATCATGGGCACGAGCGCCCGCTCGGCGAGCGCGCCGTGGCCGATGTCGCGGCGCTTGGGCCCGCGCATGAAGCCGGCCTCCCCGACCGAGAACGGCGGGAAGTTGTAGTGGTGGAAGTAGCGCTTGGAGTCCTCGAGCCCGAGGTTGTCCAGCCTCATCTCCTCACGCGTGGTGCCCAGCGCGACCACTGAGAGGGCCTGCGTCTGCCCCCTGGTGAACAGCCCCGATCCGTGCGTGCGCGGGGCGACGCTCACCTCGATGTCGATGTCGCGGATCTCGTCGGCGGCGCGGCCGTCCGGACGCTTCTTCTGCACGGCGATCCGGTCGCGGATGAAGGCCTTCTCGAGCTTGTCGAAGACGAGCTGCGCCGCGGCGCGGCGCTCGGCATGACCCTCGGCGTCGGGGTCGCCCGCGTACTGCTCGAGGATCTGCGCCTCGACTGCCGAGCAGGCCTCCTGCCGGGCGAGCTTGTCCTCCACCTGCGTCGCCTGCTCGAGCGCGTCGCCATGCGAGGCCTTGACTGCCTCGAGCAGCTCGGGGTCGACCTCGGGCGCGGTGACCTCCAGCTTCGGCTTGCCCGCCTTCTCGGCCAGCTCCCGCTGGAGCGCGCAGATCTTCTGGATCTGGGCGTGGGCGATGTCGAGGGCATCGAGGATCTCGGCTTCGGGGACCTCGTCGGCTCCGGCCTCGACCATCAGGATGGCCTCGTCCGTCCCGGCGACGATCAGATCGAGCTCCGAGTTCCCCAAGAGCTCCTCCTCACCCGGATTGATGACGAAGTTGCCCTCGACCTTGCCGATTCGCACCGCGCCGACCGGGGTCGAAACCGGAATGTCGGAGACCATGAGCGCGGCGCTGGCGCCGTTCATGGCGAGGATGTCGTAGGGGTTGTCGTGGTCGATCGACAGGGGGATCGCCACGAGCTGGGTCTCCCGCCGCCAGCCCTTGGGGAAGAGCGGCCGGACCGGCCGGTCGATCATGCGCGCGGTGAGGGTTCCCTTCTCGCCCGCACGGCCCTCGCGCTTGAAGAACGAGCCGGGGATCTTGCCCGCGGCGTACATGCGCTCCTCTACGTCGACGGTGAGGGGGAGGAAGTCCACGTCGCGGACATTCCCGGCGGTCGCGGTGCAGAGGACCATGGTGTCCCCGGCGCGGATGACGACGGCGCCGGAGGCCTGCCTGGCCATACGGCCGGTCTCCAACGAGATCTCCTTCCCGGCGATCTCGGCCGAGACGTGCGTCACTTCAGGCATATGTTCCTTTCCTTGCCCGCACTTCGGTGGCGGGCATCCTTATTCACTCGATAGTCGAACGCGACCATCGTAGCGATCCCTCCGAGCGCGATCGTCCATCCCCGCCGCAGGCCATGGCCTGACGCCGGGGGATCCGGGTCAGCTCTTCGCAACCCGGGCCAGAACCTCTTCGTCGGGCATCCCGTAGCGATGTCCATCCGCGAACAGGGTCGGCGTCGTGGCCACCCCCGCCCGCAGCCCTCCCGTGAAGTCCCTCCTCACCCGCTCCTTCACCGCATCGGAGCGCCTATCGACGTCGAAGCGGTCGAGGTCCAGGCCGAGCGCCTGCGCGCGGGCCCAGAGGTGCGGGTCCTCGAGCCGCCCGCGGTCCGCGAACAGCGAGTCGTGCATCTCCCAGAAGCGCCCCTGGCGCGCCGCCGCCTCTGCCGCTCCCGCCGCCGGCCAAGCCCGGGAGTGCTGCGACTCGACCGGGAAGTGACGGAAGGCGACGCGCACGTCCCGGCCGACCAGACGAGAGTGCACGAGAGCGCAGAAATGGCACTCGAAGTCCCCGTACAGGAGGATCAGCGGCGCGCCCGAGGGGCCCCGCACGCGATCGTCGGGTCCGAGTTCCGGAACCGGGGCGGAGCTCAGGTCGCGCACGCCGGTCGACTCCCGCTACGCCGGGACGGCCCCCAGGCCGTCGAAGATGAGGTTCGCGCCGGGCAGCATGCCCGGGTGCTCGGCCTGGTAGCTCCAGCGGACCACCCGGTCGGGACCGATGACGATCAGGGCGCGCTGCGCGGTCCCGGGCTCGGCGTGGTAGACCCCGAACGCGCGGCAGGTCTCGCCCTTCGGCTCGAAGTCCGAGAGCTGGGGGATGTCGACGCCGAGGTGCCGGCGAAAGGCCTTCACCGCCCACGACGAGTCGACCGAGACGCCATACAGCTTGGCGCCTCGGGCGTCGAGCTCGCCGAGGACCTCCTGGTAGACGTGGAACTGGTCGGAGCAGCCCGGCGAGAACGCGGCCGGATAGAAGACGAGGACGGTCGTCTGCCCATCCAGGTCCTCCTGCGTGAACTCCTCGCCCCTCTCGGTGGTGAGAGAGAAGTCCGGCACCCGGGTGCCGGGTGCCGCCGGGGTCACCGGCGGAGCCCGAGCTCCGAGACCAGGTTGCGATATCCCTCGAGGTCCTTGCGCTGCAGGTAACGAAGAAGTCGCCGGCGCTGACCGACGAGCATGAGCAGCCCACGCCGCGAGTGATGATCCTTGCCGTGGCCTCGCAGGTGCCCCGTCAGGTCGTTGATCCGCTCGGTCAGCAGGGCGATCTGGACCTCGGCCGAGCCGGTGTCCGCCTCGCGCTTGCCGAAGCGGTCAACGAGCTCGCGCTTGCGTTCCTGTGTGACGCTCATGGGCGGCGCCACGCTAGCAAAGGGCGCTGGCGCTCCCCTCCCCATCAGCTCGACCGCACGCCGTAGTGGCGCGGGTATCGGGGTGAGCGGATCGGAGTGGCCCTCAGCGCCTGCTGCGCTGCTTCTTCTGACCCTTGCGCTTGCAGGACCTGGCCCTGCCCGCCCGCTTCTTGCTCTTCCTGGGCTTGCAGGATGCCTTCTTCTTCTTCCTCCTCTTCGTCGCTGTGGGACGCGACGTTTCCGTCAGGGGCTCCGCGGCCGCTGGCGGCGGCGTCCCCGGGGCTGGCGTGCCGAGGAGAGGCGGAGGGGGGGAAGGGGCAACGGCATCAGCCGGCAACGCCAGGCGAGGCAGGCGCTGGGATATCCACGTGCGCAGCGGGTCGGCGCCGATGCGTGCGTAGACGCCGGGCTTGTTCGGGCGCGCGCAGCCAGTGCCCCAGTTGACCACTCCAACCTGGCGCCACCCAAGGGCCGGATCCCAGCTGACGAGCGGACCGCCGCTGTCCCCCTGGCAGGTATCGACGCCGCCGGCCTGGTAGCCGGCGCAGAGCATGATGCCGGCGAAGAACCGATGCTCCAGCAGGGTCCCGGGGTAGGAGCTCGAGCACTCGGCGTCGGAGACGATCGGAACGTCCGCGTGGAGGAGGTCGTCGGACCTGGTGCCGCCCTCGGTGGTCGTGCCCCAGCCGATGATCCGAACCATGCGGCCCGGGGCCCACCGCGACTCCTCTCCGACCCCCGCGAGCGCAAGGATTCCCGCTGGGACCGGGGCGCTGAGCTCGGCCAGCGCCAGATCGTACGCCCTCCCCTGATACGCCTCGTGGATGATGACGCGGGTCAGGTCTCGGCGTTCCCCGCCCGGCCCGGTGAGCTTCGTCTTGCCGAGGACAACCTCCTTGGTCGCCAGGCTCTCCGGCATGCCGGTGAGGGGGTCGAAGAAGCAATGCGCGGCCGTCAGGACCCACCGTTCGCGCACCAGCGAGCCTCCGCAATGGTGGCCCTGCAAGTCGTTGGGCTTCCCCTTCTCGACGAACGAGACCATCCAGGGATAGGCCCCCGCGGGAGCGAGCTGGCCGCCCACGACACGCTCGCCGGCCTTTTCGGCGGCACCGGCGGGCGCGAAACCTCCGCACAGGAGCGCGAGGGCGCAGACCAAGATCCCGATCCGACCTCCGGGCCGCCGCCCCCTCACAGAGGTCACCTCCACAGCAGCTGACTCTGGCACGGACCCGTTGGGAATACAACCGCCGGACCCGCCCCGGCACTGCCGAGGAAAGGCGCACGCCCTGACGGAGGTACGAGGCTGCTAAGCCAGTAGCGCGCGGGCCTCCTCGACGTCGCGGCGCATCTGCTCCGCCAGCGCGTCGACGGAGCGGAAGGCGCGCTCGCCGCGCAGCCGGCGCACGAACTCGAGGCGCAGCTCGGTGCCGTAGAGGTCTCCCTCCCAGTCGATCAGATGAGCCTCCACGAGCACCCCGCGGCCGGTGGCGAAGGTCGGCCGCACTCCGACGTTGACGGCCGCGCCGAGGCCGTTCGCGCGGCATGCGTACACGCCGTGCCCGGGGCACACCAGTACCTCGTCGGGGACCAGGTTGGCCGTGGGGAACCCCATCTGGCGTCCGCGGCGATCCCCCTCCACCACCTCTCCCCTCAGCTCGAATGGGTGCCCGAGGAACGCGGCGGCGTGGTCTACCTCCCCCGCCAGCAGGAGTCCCCGGATGTGGCTGGAGGAGACGATCTCCCCCTCCACCTCGACGAGCGGACTCACGCGGGTCTCGAAGGCGTCCTGGGCGGCCAGCATCTCCACGTCCCCCCCGGCTCGGTGGCCGAAGCGGAAGTTGCGCCCGACCGACACGCGGGTGGCCTGCAGGGTGCCCACGAGGACCTCGTCGATGAAGTCCTGCGCCCCGCGCCGCGAGAATGCCTCGTCGAAGTCGATGACCACCATCTCCTCCACGCCGAGCGCGGCCACGAGGTCGGCCTTCACATCCAGGCGGGTCAGCAGCTTGGGCATGGCCTCGGGACGGATGACCGCCATTGGATGCGGGTCGAAGGTGAGCACCGTGTCGGCCCCGCGGATGACCTCGCGGTGGCCGAGGTGCACGCCGTCGAACTCGCCGACCGCGATATGCCGGGGCCGCGGCTGCACCTCGTGGAGGCGGGTGACCCTCACCCGCGGAAGCCTACGATGGGCTTGAGCAGCCCCTCCTCCCGGGGTTCGGCCAGCGCGACGAGGCCCTCGGCGTCGGTCAGGCGCACGATGCCCTCGGCCCCCCCGGGCACGGCGACGCCGTGGGAAGCTCGCCGTGCGGCGTCGGCATCGAGGGCGACCTCGGGCATGAAGTCGAGAGCGCGCTCGAGCGGCACCATGGTCTCGACGTCGGCGGCGTCCACGTCGAAGGGGCCAATCTTGGTGCGGCGCAGCGCCTCGCAGTAGGCGTCCCCCAGGTCGGCGACGAGCGAGCGGACGTAGGTTCCGGAAGAGCACTCGATCTCGAACTCGGCGCTGTCGCCCTCGCGCTCGAGCAGCTCGAAGCGTTCGACCACGACCTTGCGTTCGGGGACCTCGACCTCCTCGCCGCTGCGGGCTCGCGCATAGGCCCGGCGCCCGCCGATCTTGACCGCGGAGTAGGCGGGCGGCCGCTGGAAGACCTCGCCGACCGGCAGCCGCAGGTCGCCCGAAGGCAGCACGCCGGTCTCCGTGATCTCCCCCTCCGGGTCCCCGGTGCTCGAGACCGCGCCGAAGCGTGCGCGCACCCGGTAGGTCTTCGGCAGGGCCATGAAGAACCGCTGCACCCGCGTGGCGCGCCCGACGAGGACGAGCAGCAGACCGGTCGCGAACGGGTCCAGGGTGCCGGCGTGACCCACCCGGCGCCTGCGCAGGCGCCGGCGCACGTCGTCCACCACGTCGTGAGAGGTCAGGCCGGCCCGCTTGTCGCAGAGGATCACCCCGTCCACGGGGTCTCGCTAAGAGGGCGCGCGTCCTGCGGACGGGTCCACTGGCTCAGAGGGGACGCCGAGCTGGGCGTCGAGCTCCGAGCGCAGGAAGTCGACGAGCTCCTCCCAGGCCAGGTTGGTCGAGAAGCCGGCCGCCTGGCGATGCCCACCGCCACCCTGGGCGCGGGCGATGCGCGAGACGTCCACGCGATCGTCGGAGGAGCGCAGCGACACCTTCTTGAGGCCACGGCTCTCTCCGCTCAGGCGGTCGCGGACGAGGGCGGCGACCGCCGTCCCCGCCACGGAGCGCAGATGGTCGATCACGCCCTCGGAGAAGTTCTCCTCCGCGCCCGTCTCGGTGAAGTCCGCGCGCCTGAGATAGGACAGGGTCAGCCGCCCCTCGTCGTAGCGGTGGATGTTGGCCAGTCCCCGGGCGAGCAGCTCGAGCTTGGCCGCGGGAATGCCCTCGTAGAGCCGGCGATAGATCCCGTGTACGTCCACGCCGGCGTCTATGAGCTCGGCGGCCATCACGTGGGCCCGCGTCCCGGTGTTCTCGTACATGAACTTGCCGGTGTCGGTCACCAGTCCGACATAGAGGGCCTCGGCGATCGAGAGCGTGGGCCGCACGCCGAGGTCGCGCATCAGGTCCCAGACGATCTCCGCCGTGCAGGACGCCTCGGGCTCGATCAGGTTGACGGTCCCGAAGCGCGTGTTGTCGTGATGGTGGTCGATGTTGAGGATGTGGGCGCCCGTGCGCTTGAGGACGTCGGCGGGGTTGCGGTCGATGTTGCCGCAGTCGAGGAGGACGATCGTCCGGTCTGCGACATCGTCGGGCTCCACCGAGACGAGCCCTTCGAGGAGGAAGAACCGGTACTCGTAGGGAAGCGGGAACTCGTCCCCGGACATGAACATGACCGAGTCCTTGCCGAGCAGGCCGAGGATCTCGTGCATGGCCGCCAAGGAGCCGAGCGCGTCCCCGTCCGGATTCTCGTGGGTCACCAGAATGAACCGGTCGGCGGCACGGATCTGCTCCAGAACCTCCGTGCGCGCCGGCCTCGCTCCGTTGGTGCTCACGTGGAGCCCTCGTCCTCGTCC
>Ga0136622_10000583_pt1 | contig 14971 bp, 13 predicted proteins | sample AntDrymUQ4482106_2_FD_104803 | JGI IMG/M metagenome (GOLD analysis project Ga0136622, IMG submission 104803) | Polar desert sand microbial communities from Dry Valleys, Antarctica - metaG UQ448 (21.06) | ecosystem: Environmental > Terrestrial > Soil > Desert | place: Antarctica: Dry Valley...
GACGTGGAGGCGCACCGGTTCCGTCCGGGCAAGGCCGACGCCGAGGGCGCTGAGGGTGCCGATGACGTGGAGGCGCACGTCTACGTGCAGGAGCCGAAGGACCTCAAGAACTGACCTGGACCGGTGAATCCGACAATCGCCCGGCTGAGCCCCCTGTCGATCTCGACGTCCTCGACGAGATCCTGACGAAGACACGTCGCGCAGGGGGCGGCTGGGCGGAGATCTACATCGAGCGTCGAGACAATGAGACGCTGCGGCTGGACGCCTCTCGGGTCGCGGAGATCCGTAGTGACCAAACTCTGGGAGCCGGCATCAGGGTGGTTACCGGTGGCCGGACCGGCCTGTCGTACACCAACGTCCTGACACACGACGCCCTGCTGGCCGCCGCCGAGGCTGCCGCGGCGGCGAGCGACAGCGTGACCACTACTGGCTCGACGGCGACAGGCGTCAACCTCCGAGAGCGATCCGCCAGTGCCGTACAGCGCACCTCCCATCCGAGCTTCAGTGTGGCGCCTGCTGAGAAAATCGAGCTCTTGAGACAGATCGACGACGCGGCCCGCGCCCACGATGGTGCCGTCAAGAACGTGGCGATCGATCATGTGGCGGTTGAGCAGCAGGTCTGGGTAGCCACAACGGACGGCACGATGACGACGGACGAACGTGTCCGGACGCGTGTCACATGCAGAGCCACCGCAGTCCGCGACGGCCGGACCGGAGCGGGGTTCTGCGGTCCGGGCGTGGGAGCTGGGATGGAGCTCTACGAACTGCATCCGCCGGAGTTGATCGGGGTCCAGGCCGGTGATCGGGCCGTCGTCGCGCTTGAGGGCCGTCGGTCACCGTCGGGGGCGATGCCTGTGATCCTGGGTCCGTCTGGCGGAGGGCTCCTGGTCCACGAAGCCTGTGGTCATGGGCTGGAGTCGGATGGCTTCTCCCGCGGTACCAGTGCGTACTCCACCCGTTTCGGCCAGCAGGTCGGAAGCTCGTTGATCACCGTCATGGACGATCCGACTCTCCCGTTGGCGTACGGGTCCTACGGGTGTGACGACGAGGGCAGAAACGCCGGCGCGACCACCTTGCTCGACCGCGGCGTGCTGGTCGGCACGCTAACCGATCGCGACGCGGCCACGACCCTTTCTGGCGGGGCGAACGGTCGTCGCGAGTCATTCGCGCATGGCCCGCTCCCACGGATGAGCAACACCTACATCGTCGCCGGACAGAGCGATCCATCGGCGATCATCGCGAGCGTCGACAACGGCGTGTACGTCGCGACACTCAAGGGCGGAGACGTCGACATCATCACCGGTGACTTCTCCTTCACCGCGAGCGAGGCGTATCTCATCGAGTCAGGGGAGGTGACCGTGCCGCTTGCCGGGCTCACCTTGCTCGGCAACGGGGCCACGGCGCTCGGCTCGGCTGCTGCAGTCGGCAACGACCTCGCATTCGCCCAGGCGCTGTGCGGCAAGGATGGCCAGTGGGTGCCGGTGTCCTATGGCAGCCCTACCCTCCTCATCGAGGGGCTCGCGATCGCCGGAGGCGGCCGTGCCTGAGCTGATCGACACCGCCGAGCAAGCCGTCGGGCACGCCAAGCCCGCAGAGATGGTGGAGGCCTTTGCGGTTCGTCGTGTGGCCACCACCATCCAAGTGGACCACCGTGGTGGCGTTCGAAGCCTGGAGCATTCCGAGGTCCGAGGGCTCGGTGTCCGACTTGTCGTCGGTCAACGCCTCGGGTACGCATCCACGTCCGACCTCTCCGCCTCGGCGGTCAAGGACGTCGTACGCAAGGCGCGCCAGAACGCAGATGGCGCTGACATCGACGAGGCACAGATGCTCCCCAGGCCGTCGACGGCTCCACCGGCGCCGGACCTCGCTCAGAGCCGATGGGACGACGCCACCTTGCTGGACAAGGTCTCCTTCATCACCGAGGTGGCGCGACGGGTGGTTCTCGCCGACCCACTCGTCCGGTCCATCGACACCTGCGAGCTACGAGACGAGCGCTCGACGACTGCGATCGTGTCCACCACGGGCGTCGCGACCGTGGATGACCGTGCGTTCGTCGGGGCCTGGTGCGAAGCCATCGGCGACGATCACTCCGAGCGCGCAGCGGACGTCGGCTACCTTTTTGCTCGCTGCCTTCCAGACCTGGACGCGGACCGGCTCGTGGACCGCACCGTGAAGCGGACAAGCCGACTGCTGGGCAACGCCGCGGCCCCTGGTCCGGGCCTGCCGATCATCCTGGACCCTGTGGTGGTCGCCCACCTTTTCGACGCAGTCGGTCGCGCGCTCGCTGGCGGCCCGATGAGCTCGGGGAGGAGTCCTTTCGCGGACGGTGTCGGCGGGGCCGTTGCCGCTCCGGCAGTGACTCTTGTCGACTGCGGCCGCGCCGTGAGCTCCCCCTCGGGCTCGCGCTACGACGACGAAGGCGTACCGCGCCGCGACACGGTGGTGATCCGCGACGGTGTGCTGACCGGAGCGTTGCACTCCACCGTCACGGCAGCCGCCATCGGCGGCGGAGCGACCTCCACCGGCAATGCCCGGCGGTTGTCGTATAGATCTCCGCCTCGTGCTGGGCCTAGCGCGTTGACTTTGCGCCCGACACTGACCCACGACGAGCTGGTCACACGTTTTCCCGACGCCGTCTACATCCAGCAGCTTTCCGGCTCGGGCTCAGGCATCAACGCCGTAACGGGTGGGGTCGACGTCGGCGGATCTGGATGGATCTGGCGCGACGGTCAACCCGCTGGGCGGTTCTCCGACCTTGCGCTCAGCACCGATCTGCGGCGACTGCTGACGTCGGTGATAGGGGTCGCGGACGACGTGGACTACGTGCCGTGGACGTCCGTGCTCGCCAGCACCGTGGTCTTGGGCTCAGAGGTGTTCGCTCACGCAAGCTAGTCAGTTGCGGCTGCAGCCGGTGCTGCAGCGTTCGGCTACTCGTCGGGGGCTAGACCCGCCCCGGTCATCCGCAGTGATGGGTGGGTACGCGCAAGACGCGAGGACGCGCCGTCCATCAGCGCTACGGACGGCGCTGACTCTGTGAGCGCGTCCACAAAGGCCGCGCCATCGATGCGCAACAGCCGGCCAGCGGTCTTGGCAGTGACGCTTGCGGTCCTCTGAATGCCTTCGATCAGGCCGATCTCGCCGAAGTAGTCACCGGCAGTGAGACTTTCCAGTGGCTTGGCGGGCCCTGCGCCGGTTGCTGTCACCTCGAGCTTGCCGTCGGCCACGACGTAGAACGCGTCGGCATGCTGGTCCTTGACGATGACCGCCTGACCGGGCACGACGTCGACTTCTTCGGCTGCACCGGCAAGCTGGTCGATCCCGCCTGCGGGCACTGAGGCGAACAGGTCGCAACCGTTCAGGAGGGCCACCTTGGGTGCGAGGAGGACCTGGCGCTTTGCGGCATCGCGATCCATCTGCCGCAGCAGCGGCCAGCCTGCCAGGCTGATGACCGGAACTCCGAGGCCGAAGATCCACAATGCAGCGTCCAACCCCCACGAGTGGATCACCAGCGGTGTCAGGGACGCGCCGACAAGGACGGCCAGCAGCTCGAACGCGCCGAAGGCACCGAACACCCGCGCCAGCAGATCCCGCGGCAGGGACCGCTGCAGTGCGGTGATGGCGAGGACGTCCACGACCAAGGTGCCGGCGCCGCGCACGACTTGGACGGCAAAAGCGACAATAGGATTGTCGACGAAGAGAAAGAGGAGCGTGGGCAGACAGTAGAATGCCATGCCGACGAGGATCACGATGCCAAGAGTGGGGAGTCGCTCGAGGCGGGTGACCATTCCGGCAGCCAGCACCCCACCGGCTCCTAGGCCGGCCAGGAGGTAGCCGTAGCCCTCGGTGCCAGTCCCGAGGATCTGTTCGGACAGCACGATGAAAAGCACGGTATCGACACCGAAGACAAAGGTGGCGATGACGCTGAACGCAACAGGCGCGGCCGCCACCGGCGATGACGTGATCGCCCGAGCACCCACCAAGGCTTGTTTCAAGGCACCCGCCTCTCCTCCCTCGGTGACGTCGACCGGCGTGCTGCGGGCGCGAAGCCGCGACAGCGCAACCGCCGAGATCAAGAAGCAACCTGCGTTGACGGCGACAGCAACTGAAGGCGGCCCCAGAAGCAGCAGGATTGCCCCTAGCCCAGGTCCAGCGATGACGCAGACGTTGTCAATGGTGTTGCGGAGGGCGTTGGCGGAGGCAAGATCACGTTCATCAACCAGCTGGGGCGTCATCGCTGCCGCAGCTGGCTCGTACGGCGTAGCAAGGGTCGAGGTGAGCGCTGCTGTCGCTATTGCCAGGCCGACGGGTGCGTGCAGGGCCATCTCGACGGCAAGGACCGCCATCACGGCCACCGAGGCGAGGTCTAGGACGACCATCAGCCGGACTTGTTCGAAGCGTTCGGCGATCACTCCGCCGTACGCGCTGAACACCAACGCGGGTAGGAAGCGACAGACCGTTGCCGCTCCGATCCAGCCAGGCGAGCTGGTCTCGTCGAAGATCCACACGACCAATGCCACGTTGTACGCCCATGACCCGACGGCTGAGGCGGAGAATGCGCCCATCATCAGTGCGAAGTCGCGGTGTCTCAGGCTGCTGAACAACCCCGGCTTGTCGTGCATCGCTGACCCTCGATTTCCGTCGGTCGATCACCGGATTTGTTGATGCTAGTGGTGCCTCGCCGTCGTGCCTACGAGCCAGCGCGTCTCCGCAACGCAGCAGCGTCGAAAACCTCAATCCGTCCTCTCCCCAGTGATACGAGGCCTTGGGCGGCGAGCTTGTTGAGGACCTGGTTGACCGATGGCCTTCTTCCGCCAACCAGGTCGGCAAGCTGATCTTGCGTCAGCGGGATCATCACGGCAGCATCATCCGCGCAGTAGATGGCACACAGCTCGATCAGCCGCCGGTAGACGCGCCGGTCCAGGCCGACGTACAGCGCCTCGAGCAGACGCTCGCTGAGCTCCTCCACCCTCTTCGCCAACAGCACCGACAAGAGCCTTTCGACGGTGGGGTGCTTGTCGCACAGCGCGTGAAAGGACGGCGCGGACAACGACAGCGTCTCTGACGCTTCGAGGCACTGCACGGTGGCCGACCGCCGTTGCTGCTCGCCCTGGCGAAGCAACGTCAGCTCACCAAAGAAGTCTCCTGGGGTGAGGATGTTCAAGGTCGCGGCCTCTCCGGACGGGGTCGAGACCTTGACTGCCAGACGGCCTGAGGCGATCAGGTGCATGGAGTCTGCCGGGTCGCCCTCGTGGAAGACGACCTCTCCTCTGCTGAAAATCCGCCTCCGCGCCGAGGCCAGCACCTGGCGACGCTCGGCATCCACAAGGGAGGCGAGCAGTGGCCAGTCCATGGCCGACAGTCAAACACAACGCCAAGGCGCAGCAGCTCGTTCGCCGACATCAAAGCAGCCGACGCGGCAGACTGACGCCATGACGACACCAACTCCGCAGACGGCGGCCCTCGTCGCCAGGCTCGGTGACGCGCTGGGAACGGCGATGCGCCCGCTCGCGCTGGACGCCGAGCTGCAGAAGGCAGTGGCGAACACGCGCAGCGTCTTCGCGGCTGAAGCGTGCTCATGTGCCCGCGTCGAGCCAGGTGGTGCACAGCTGCGCTTCGTGGCCGCCGACGGTACCGGGGCGGACGCAATTCTGGGGGTCTCAATCCCGGTGAGTCGCGGGATTGCTGGGTGGGTTGCGATGTCGGGTCAACCGATCGTCGTCTCGGACGTTGCGGCCGACAGCAGGTTTGCCAGGGATGTCGCCGAGTCGACGAGCTACGTGCCCGAGACGATTCTGGCCGCTCCGCTGGTCGACATGGACGGTGAGGTTGCCGGCGTGATCGAGGTGCTCGACCCCCAGGCAAGAAGCGATCACAGCGGCCACGATCTCGCTGTGCTGGCGTTGGTGGCGACGCAGCTTGCTTCGATCATCCGGCTTTCGGCGATGTACGACGCGCTGGGCACTGGCCTGCTTCGTACGCTTGCGGACCCCGAGAGGAGCGGTGGCTTCGACGAGGCACTCAGCCAGCTCGCGGGCGAGGACACCGGCGTGGCCCTGGATGACCTCGCCAGTGCATTTCGCGAGGTAGCTGGTGGTGGACCGGCGGCGGCGAGGCTGGCCGAACGCATCCTGCGCGAGATCGGCGCGTACGTGCGAGGCAGGGTGTGACCCAGCCCGAATGGTCGAGCGCTTTTGCCGCGGACGTGCTTGACGTTGTCCGCGGACTTCCGCTTCCGGCACCGACCCGCGAATGGGCGTGGGAGGGCGCGACCGGCGCCGCTGTGAAGGTGGCAGTCGTCGACAGCGGCATAGACGCCGACCATCCGCGCGTGGGAGGCATATCGGGGTCGGTCGCATTCGAGGTGAACTCTGACGCGCCAGATGGTGTCCGGATCGTGGAGGGGCCGCACGATGACGTGGTCGGACACGGCACGGCCTGCGCCGCGATCATCCGTTCGCTAGCACCGGAGGCGGAGATATACAGCGTCAAAGTGCTCGGGGCCAACCTCAAAGGGAAGGGGGCATTGTTCTACGCCGGCATCCGCTGGGCTATCGACGCCAGGATGGACGTGGTCAACATGAGCCTGAGCAGCAAGAGCAGTGAGTGGTTCGCTCCGCTGCACGAGATCACCGACGAGGCGTACTTCCGCAACATCATCTTGGTCTGTGCGGCGAACAACATGCCGGGGCCGACCTACCCGTCGCAGTTCGCGTCGGTGCTGTCGGTCGCCGCACGAGAGGGTGACAATTCGTGGGCGATCGCCTACAACCCTAATCCCCCCGTCGAGTTCGGCGCCCGGGGCATCGACATCGACGTGGCCTGGAGCGGCGGTGAGTCCATCGAGGCGACGGGCAACAGCTTCGCGACCCCCCACGTTGCCGGCATGGTTGCACGGCTGCTGTCCAAGCATCCCGGCCTGACTCCGTTCCAGGTCAAGTCAGTCCTCCAAGCCTTGGCGGACAACGCACGCTGACAGATAGAAGTCCAGCGTGTCGATAGTCGGTTCTGCGAAGATCTGCCGCGCTCGGGCTGATCGGGGTCATGATGAGCGGATGCGGAGCGATCTGCCGGGCGGAACCGTCACATTCTTGTTCACCGACATCGAGGGTTCGACCCGGCTGCTCCACGACTTGGGCCCCGAGGGTTACGCCGCCGCGTTGAACGAGCATCGCCGCGTGCTTCGGGAGGCTTTCCTGTCGACGGGTGGTGTCGAGGTCGACACCCAGGGAGACGCGTTCTTCGTCGCCTTTGCGACCGCGCAGGGCGCTCTCGACGCTGCGCGGGGCGGGCTCGAGGCCCTCGAGGCCGGCCCGGTCCGGGTGCGAATGGGTCTCCATACAGGCACACCGTTGGTCACCGATGAGGGGTACGTCGGTGTGGATGTCCACCGGGCCGCGCGCATCGCGGCGTGCGGGCACGGAGGCCAGGTCTTGGTGTCGGCAGCGACAGCAGAACTTGTCGACCGGGGGTTGCTGGTTGACCTCGGCGCGCACCGCCTGAAGGATCTTTCGGCACCGGAGCGCATCTACCAGCTCGGCGATAGAGAGTTCGCGCGGCTGAAGACGCTGCACCAGACCAACCTTCCGGTGCCTGCGACGCCGTTCATGGGACGTGCGCGGGAACTGGCGCTACTGGGAGCGCTGCTGGCAGCAGAACACCCGCGGTTGATCACCCTGACCGGACCAGGTGGGACGGGCAAGACCCGGCTCGCACTCCAGGCGGCGGCCGACGCGGCGGACCACTACCCCGACGGAGTGTTCTGGGTCCCCCTCGCACCGGTCCGTGACGCGTCGACGGTTCTGGCGACCGTTGCTCAGGCCATGGGCACCTCTGACGAGATCTTCGTCCACATCGGGAACCAGGCGGTGCTCCTCGTTCTCGACAACGTCGAGCAGGTGGTCGGCGCCGCTCCCGACATCGCAGCACTGCTGACCAGCTGCCCACGGGTGACTGTCATGGTCACCAGCCGCGAGCTGCTCGCGGTCGCGGGGGAGCAGGCGTTCCCGGTCCCGACGTTCGAGACCGCCGAAGGCGTCGCGTTCTTCACGGCGCGTGCCCGCTCCGCCGACCCCGCGTTTGCGGCCACGGCGGGGGTGGGCGACCTGTGCGATCGGCTCGACCAGCTCCCTCTGGCGTTGGAGCTGGCCGCCGCCCGCGTGCGGGTGATGAGCGTCGACAAGATCCTCGACCGCATCACGGGCCGGCTGGACCTCTTCAAGGGCGGCCGCGGGACAGATCCTCGCCAGCAGACGCTGCGCGCCATGATCGAGTGGAGCCACGACCTGCTGAATGCCAGCGAGCAGGAGCTGTTCGCACGGCTGGCCGTTTTCGTAGGTGGCTGCACCTTGGAAGCGGCCGAGGACGTCTGCGACGCCGATCTCGACGTCTTGCAGTCCCTGGTCGACAAGAGCCTGCTCGGGCTTCGCGACGACAACCGGTTCTGGATGCTCGAGACGATCCATGGGTTCGCGCTCGAGCGGCTTGCGTCTACGGAGTGGGCCGACAACCTCCGCGACAGACACGCGCAGTACTTCCTTGGGATGAGCAGAGGAGCTGATTTTGCCATGGAAGCGCTGGAGGCTGCTGCACACGGCTTCGCGGAGATCCAGGCCGAGCACCCGAACTTGCTGGCCGCACTGGACCACCTCGAGCAGTCGGGAGAAAGTCAGCGGGCTCTGGAGATGACCGCGGCGCTGAGCCCCTTCTGGCTCGTCGCCGGGTTCTTCGCTCAGGCGCGGAACCGCTTGGAGAGTGCCCTCTGCGCGGATCCAGCCGGTACGCCGGCTCGCGGCGCGGCGCTCAACTGGCTCGCCGAGACCCTCTTGAGCACCTCGAGTCCCGGCAAGGCACGAGAACGGAGCGAGGAGTCGCTCGTGCTCTATCGGTCCTTGAAAAACGTTCGCGGGATCGCCGAGTCCCTTCACATCCTCGCGATCTGCCAGGTGGAAGAGGGCGACCTGGAAGGCGCTCGAGACCTGCTCGAACAATGCCAACCGCTGTTCGAAGCGGACCCGCCGGACCGGCTGGCCATCTGGGTCGGTCGGTCCCTGGCGTGGGTCCACTTTGAGCTCGGCGACCTCGACGCCGCCAGGACCAGGTACGAGGTTGCACTCGCTGAGGCGCAGCGGCAAGGGAATCGTGCGGCGGAGGCCACGATTCTCGGCGCCCTGGGGCTGGTGGCAGGCAAGGAGGGCAGGACCACCGACGCGTTGAGGTTGTCACACGCCAGCATGAGGGTGTGGGCCCAGCTGCACGACCCGTTGAGCATCGGGCAACGTCTGATCGGTGTCGCATCGATCTTGGCAATGGCCGACCGGTTGGACGATGCCGCCCGCGCGTTGGCCCACGGACGGGTGATCCTGGCCGAGATCGGTGCGGAGGAGGCGTGGGTGACACGGTTGGACGAGCAGACCGAAGCGGTGCTGACCGAGCACCTGCCTGACCTCGACCTCGCGCAGCTGCAGCTGGACGTCGCTGGCGTGAGCGCCGACGAGGCGATCGTGTGGGTACTCAGCGTGTTGAGCCGACCCGACCTCACCGATGAGTCGTGTGGGTGGCTGCAGTCATAGTGATAGAGCAAAGAGCCGTCACGACCTAAGAGGACCTGCCATCAAACGGATCACCACATGTCTGTGGTTCGACACCGCGGGCGAGGAGGCAGCGGAGTACTACACCTCCGTCTTCCCCGACTCGACAATCAACAGCGTCTCGCACTACGGCGAGGCCGGTCCGAGGCCGGCCGGCTCGGTGCTGACCGTCGACTTCGAGCTCGACGGTCAGCCGTTCGTCGCCCTCAACGGCGGACCGGAACTTCACCTCCAACGAGGCCGTGCCCTTCCAGGTGCCGTGAGTCGCAGGCCGAGGTCGACGACTACTGGAGCCGGCTCGGCGAGGGCGGGGAGGAAGGGCAGTGCGATTGGCTGAAGGACAAGTACGGACTCTCCTGGCAGATCATCCCGACGGCACTCGGAGAGGTCCTCGGTAGGCTCCGATCGTGAAGGCGCAGAGCGTGCCGTGGCGGCCATGCTGGGCATGCAGAAGCTGGACATCGACGTGCTGAGGCGGGCGTGCCCGACAAGCGGCGCTCGCGCTGCGCGTGTACCGGCTCCTGACCGTCGACCGTCCGAGCGTCGCCGCTGCGATCACGTCGAGCAGCACCGACGCGCTGACCTCCGCCCGTAGACCGGGCCTCCCATAAGACTCAGGCCGCAGCCGCTCACGTATCTCTCACGGACGGCCCACAACTCGGACGCACGAGACGACACGGAGCGACCATGGGCGCAGACTGACCGCCACGAGTTTCCTATGTCTTGAGAGACAGGTTTCCTACTTCTTTCCAGATGAAACACACCACCGCCACCGCCAGGCTCTGACCGGGGCGCAAGTAGCCCTCATGCCACCGGGCCACCGACGGGGGCCGTTTGCTTCGTGGCCACGCCACCACGCCGTACACCGCGAGCAGCATCGAGATAAGCAGCGCGGGCAGGATGTCTGCGACTGAGGCGACGAGGTTGCTGCTCTCGGTGTCCTGCGTCGCGACGACGGTCGCCAGCAGCAGGGCGTACGAGGCGACCACCGGCCAGAGCAGCCCGGTGCGGAGCCGGACCGCGATGAAGGCGAACGCCAGGAAGAGGTAGGACAGGCCGAGCACGAGCGTTGGGGCCACGATGCCACCGGTGAGGATTCCGCCGAGGTGCATCGCGGCCCAGAACGTCGCTGCCAAGATGGCGGCGGAGCCCGCACCGCGCGGCAGCCAGGCGTACAGGAGCAGCCCGAGCACGGTGAGCTTCCAGAAGGCGGTCAGCAGGCCGAAGGCCACGCCCAGTGCCGCCTGACCGGCGGTAAACTCGACGCCCTGCGTCAGCGGCAGCACCCCGTAGATCACGAACGGCAGGAACCAGAGCAGGGTCCGTGGCCGCTCCGCGCGTCCGATCAGGCCGAGCCGTCGCCACAAGCCGAGCTTTGTGACCAGGAGTGCGCCGACCACGCTAAGCACGGCGCCGCTGACGACACCGGTGGTGATCTGTGCGGCGACATCAGGTACGTCGTGCACGGTCCGCTGCGGGACGTGCTCATCTGTCACTGCGCCGACTGCCGCCGCTGGCACGGGCACGCCTGTGCCATGACGTCGGCGTTGCGCGCCGACGTCGACATCAACCGACCTGACTCAGTTCGGTGGTTCGCGATCGCGGGTGACGGTCCACTCCCGCGGCGGGGCTTCTGCCCGATGTGCGGGTCGAGCCTCTTCTGGGACGCGCTGGAGCGACCGACGCTCGGGATCGCCGCCGGAACGCTCGACCAGCCCACCGGTCTGCGGACCACTGGCCACGTCTACGTGTCGCAGGCCGCGGACTACGAGGTGCTCGTCGACGACGGGTTGCCGCACCTGGCGGCTGGCGCCACGAGCGATGCAGCCCGCCCACCCGGCTGATGATCGTTTGTCGTCGCACCGGCTCGGCCGGCTGATGTCCAGGATGTGGAGGTCCAGGACGACGTTGGCGCTGCGAACGGGACAATGGGGGACATGGCGTTCCTGCTTCGCGTAGAGTTGCCCGACGTTCCCGGGTCACTCGGGGCGCTGGCGACCGCGCTCGGCGCTGTCGGCGCCGACATCGAGGCGATCGAGATCATCGAGCACCGCTCGGACGGCGTCGCGATCGACGACGTGCTGCTCGAGCTGCCGACCGACGTGATGCCCGACGCCCTCGTCACTGCGTGCCACCGGCTCGACAAGGTACGCGTGCAGTGGGTCTCGCGCTACAACGCCGGCGCTCACCTCAGCATGGATCTGGAGGCGGTCGAGGAGTTCACCGCCGCGGCGCAGAAGTCCCTCGAGAAGCTCATCGACATGATTCCGGCGACGTTCCGTGCCGACTGGGCGGTCGGGCTGTGCCGTACGGCAGCCGGCATCGAGGTCCTCCGGGCGACACCGACAGCACCGAAGAAGCTGCCCGACGACCTCACCGGCTGGTTCGGCGTGACGAAGGTGTGCCGGTTGGATCCGGTCGAGTCGTGGGACTCCACGCTGCTCGCCGCGGCACCGGTGAGCGACGACGTCGTGGTCGTCATCGGTCGCCACGGCGGCCCCGCCGTCCTGGACTCCGAGCTCGCCCGCCTCGGTCACCTGGTGGCGCTGGCCGCCTTCGTCAGCTCTTCCTCGTGACGGGGGACGATCGCGGACCGACGCGGGCGACGACACCACACAAGACGGCGAGCACCAGACACAGCGGCGAATAGAGCACGAGATCCATTGTCGCGTTGCTGGAGTCCGAACCGATGGACATCAGACCGATCAGCGCTCGTAGTAGCAGCACCGTGGCCACTCCCCAAGTGCCGACGGAGAACACCCACGGGGGTACCTGAGCGCCCCAGATTCCGGCGCGGCCCGTGACGAGGAGAGCGGCCACCCCCAGGAGCAAGGTCACCACCAGGGTCGCTGCCGGTGACGGGAACGTCGAGGCTGGTCCTCCCCAGACGATCTCGGAAAGGCTCTCCTTGTCCGTGAACGGCCATGTTCCTCCGGCCGCCCAGATGGCATGGAGACCGCCGAGGGCGATGAAGGCCGAGGCGGCGGCGATGGCAGCGGTACGTGCGAGGGCAGAACGATCTGTCCGGATATTGTCATTCGTCACGGCACCAACGTTAGAGAGCACGCCGGCGCCACGTCATCAGGGACAGCCCCGAGATCCTCCCGAGCGTTGCAGTCAGGGAGATGCCGCGCTCGCCACTTTCGTCAGCTCTTCTTCGTGACAGGAGTGTGGACCGAGTGGGCGCGTCCGAGCGTGGCAACCTCTCGCTCCATGTCAGGCACCAGCTTCTTGGTGAGGCGGTGCACGAACGGTTCGGCGACCGCTGAGACCACCAGCTGGCGGGTCCAGTGCGACACCACGACCTCACCGGGCACGTAGACCCGGCGCGAGCGCTTCTGCATGCCGGCGGTGATCAGCTCGACGCACGCCTGGAGCGTGGTCGTCTTGTTCGCCGGCCAGGGCAGCTTCTTGCGCAAGGCGCGAAAGGTCGGCAGATCCGCCTCCGCGCCGCGGACGATGTCGGTGTCCACCCACGCCGGATGGCACACGCCGACACCGATGCCGAGGTGCGCGACCTCCTGGCGGCAGGCGAGCGCCTCGGCGCCGGCCTTGCTCGCGTTGTACGCCGCCAGTCCGGCCAACGGGGTGAACGCTGCCTGGGAGGAGACCACCAGGGCGTACCCGCCGGACTTCTGTAGGTACGGGATCGTGGCGTGCAGCGTCCGGTAGACGCCGGTGAGGTTGACGTCGACCACCCGCTCGAAGTCCTCGGCGGCGATCTGGCGCACGGTGCCGTAGCTGGAGATGCCGGCGTTGGCGAGGACGAGGTCGATGCGACCGAAGTGCTCAGCCGCAGCGTCGACCGCCGCAGTCAGTTGGGCGGTGTCGCGCACGTCCGCCTCCCACCAGGCGTGCTGGGCGCCGAGCTCGGCGACGATGGACTGCAGCTCGTCGGGCTCGAGCCCGACGAGGGCGACGCGAGCGCCTTGGCGGGCCAGCTCACGGGCGACCCCCGCTCCGATGCCGTGGGCAGCACCGGTGATGAGCGCGACGTGGCCAGTGAGGTCGGTAGTCATGGGATTCAAGATACCGTCGGTATCTGAGATCGGCCAGGACGGAGGACGTCTGGCTGGTCACATCGCGGTCTGGGATCGTGGACCCATGACCGAACCCACCCCCGACCCGCCTGCCGTCTCTGAGATCTTCGACGCTGACGCCTGGCGAGACGTCCCAGGATTCGCGGACCTGAGCGACATCACGTACCACCGCGCGGTCGACCAGGGCACGGTACGGGTCGCCTTCGACCGCCCCGAGGTGCGAAACGCGTTCCGGCCGCACACGGTCGACGAGCTGCTGCGTGTCCTCGAGCACGCGCGGGCCAGCTCCGATGTCGGCTGCGTGCTGCTGACCGGGAACGGCCCGTCGCCGCGGGACGGCGGGTGGGCGTTCTGCTCCGGCGGTGACCAGCGCATTCGGGGCCGGACGGGCTATCAGTACGACGACGGGTCGGGTGGCGGAGACGACGGTGGCGACGTCCCTGTCACGGCCGATCGGGCGCGGCTCGGCCGACTGCACATCTTGGAGTGCCAGCGGCTGATCCGGTTCATGCCCAAGGTCGTCATCTGCGTCGTACCGGGCTGGGCAGCCGGCGGGGGACACTCGCTGCATGTCGTCGCGGATCTGACGCTTGCCTCGGCTGAGCATGCCCGGTTCAAGCAGACCGACGCCGATGTCGCGAGCTTTGACGGTGGGTTCGGATCGGCGTACCTCGCGCGCCAAGTCGGGCAGAAGCTCGCCCGCGAGATCTTCTTCCTCGGCGAGGAGTACTCCGCCGCGGACGCCCATCGGATGGGCATGGTCAATGCGGTCGTCCCGCACGCCGAGCTCGAGGCGGTCGCCCTGCAGTGGGCCGCCAAGGTCAATGCCAAAAGCCCGACGGCGCAGCGCATGCTGAAGTACGCCTTCAACATGATCGACGACGGCCTGGTCGGCCAGCAGCTCTTCGCCGGGGAGGCGACGCGGCTGGCGTACGGAACCGACGAGGCGACCGAGGGACGCGACGCCTTCCTCGACAAGCGTGACCCGGACTGGTCGGGCTTCCCCTGGTACTACTGAGTCGGCGGGTTTGCGCAGGTCAGAGGCGGCGTGCTCCCCTCTAGTCCGCAGATAGTCCGCAAAATTTGAACGACTCTCTCCGCTCTGGTGGGCATGGAGGTCTGTCTAGGATCCAGTCGGGCATCCACTTCCTGCACTCCGGTCCCGTGTCTCTGCTCGGCTGGGTGCTCTCCGGCGCGCTCGTGTCCGCCTGGGCGCTGACGTACTCCCGGCACGTCTGCGCCGCCCAGCCGCTGGATTGGCGCGCGTTCGCACAGGCGACAAGTACCGGCGGAATGGTCGCACCGATCGTGGCAGTGGCTGAGTTGCTCATCGGTGAGCCAGTC
>Ga0136622_10000586_pt1 | contig 14962 bp, 10 predicted proteins | sample AntDrymUQ4482106_2_FD_104803 | JGI IMG/M metagenome (GOLD analysis project Ga0136622, IMG submission 104803) | Polar desert sand microbial communities from Dry Valleys, Antarctica - metaG UQ448 (21.06) | ecosystem: Environmental > Terrestrial > Soil > Desert | place: Antarctica: Dry Valley...
CGCAAGTGCGGTGACGCTGGAGCTGCCGCGGTTCGCGACGTAGGCCGTCGCGCCGTCCGGTGCGAACGCCACCGCGCCGGGCGTCGCCTGCGGCCAGACGCGGCAGCGGGCGGCCGCGTCGACGCGGACGACGTCGCCGGACGCGTCGTCGAGCTCGATCTGAGCGAGCTCTCCCGCCCGCATCGAGACGTGCACGCGGTCGTTCACCAGCCGCTGGACGAAGTCGAAGCCGGCGGCGAACGCGGCCGCTGCGAGCGCGCGCCCGTCGAGCGCCGAGTGCGAGAGCTGGAGCGCGCGGCCCTCGCGGTGGAGGTCGGTTTCTGCCGGGTCGTAGGCGCGCTCGACGCGCAGCGTGCCGCCCCCCAGGAACCCGATCATGCGGTCGAGCGCGCGCGCGACGCGGCGCTGCATGCGGCGGTTGAGCGGGTTGGCACCGTAGTCGACGCCGGCAACCGCGTGCGCGTCGAGGTAGACGGGATGAAAGAACGACGAGGGTCCGCCGCTCGCCACGGACTCGGTGACGGCGAGGCGACCGTCGCCGCCGATCGACGCGCTGGTGGCGAGCGCGCCGGCGCCCGTCCGCGGCAGCCCGATCCGCAGCCCGCGCGTGCCTTCCGCGCGGCGCTCGCGCAGCGTCGCGGACACCCGCACGACGACGTTGCCCGCGGCGCCCGCGCGCAGGCGCGCCTGCTGGCCGGCCGCGTGTGGCGACAGGTCGCCGGCCGCGGTCAGGAAGGCGGCGTCGCCCTCGCCGCAGGCGACGATCGACCACGTCACCTGCGCCGCCAGCGGCAACGGAAAGGGGAGGACGCTCAGCACGAGCTCGTCGCCGGGCCCGGCGTCCGACCCCGCCGGCGGGACGACGCCGGGGTCGGCCTGCGTGCGGACGCCGAGCGCCTCGCTGGCGCGCTGGGCGACGCGCACGCGGTCGTCGACGGTGCGGCAGACCGAGTCGAAGCCGGCGCTGAGCGCGTCGCCGGCGAGCGTCTCGGCGCTGCGGCCGTCGGCCGTCAGCACAAGCGCACGGCCGACCGCGCGCAGGTCGTCCCCGGCGGCGGGGTCGTAGCCCGCGCGGACGCGCACCATGATGCCGGGGATCCTCGCGAGCAGGGCGTCGAGCGAGGCGGCGAGCGAGCGCTGCATACGGCGCTGCTCCTCGGCGCCGTAGATGACCTGCGGCGAGTCGTGGCGCACGAGCCAGGCCGGGTCGAAGTCCGGGTCGTCGGCAGGCGTCCCGGCGACCTCGGGCTCGGAGACGCGCAACCGGCCGTCGCCCGCGACGCAGCCGCCGCGGGCGAGGGTGCGCGGTACGACCCGCAGCGCGCGTGTCGCGAGCGCAAGATCCTTGTCGTCCTCGACAACCTTGAACGACTCGCTGTGGGTGATCCCGAGCCGGCTGAGCTGCACGAGCTCGTTGATCGCGCGCTCGAGGCCCGAGGGCGACGGGAGTTGCCAGCGCTCGAAGATCCCCAGCCGGCGACGGTACTCGTCGTCCCCCTCGCCGACGACCGGGTGAAAGCTGCCACGCGCCAGACGCGACACGCGCACCTCGTCTACCGCGCCGTCGAACTCGGCGGCCTTCAACGGCGCGCCGCCCGCGGGCTGCTCGCGACCGTTGCCGATCTGCAACGGGGCTGCCGTCGTCAGCGCGCCGAGCGCCGGCATCCGCCGCTCGGCGACGATCCGCCCATCCAGCCACAGGCGCACCATGGCGCCCCCGCCGCGCCGCTCGACGGTGCCGGCGACATGGTGAAACGCGCCGTCGCCGAGGTCGTGGTCGGCGTACAGCGCAACGTCCTCCGTCCCATCGGAGACGGTCAGGCGAAGGTTGTTGTCGAACGCCCGGAACGAGCCGACCGCGAGCGCCCACCCCGCCTCGGCGGGGTCGTTGAGGACTGCGCGCTTGGCGACGATCGTGCCGGGCACCGGCGCTTCCCCACGCGGCGACGGGCGCACCGTCGCCTCGGCCGTCATCCCCGCGTCCGGTGGCACGGCAAAATCGGCGTGGTCAGGGGCATAGAGCACACCCCCGGCGCCGGCGCGGAAGCCGAAGCCCGATTTGAAGCGCCCGGCTTGGCGGCTGCGCGCGACCTGCCCCACGTTGGCCGCCGGGTGGCCGCCGCCGGGCCGGTGGCGCTCGACCTCGTCGAACGCGGTCGGTGGCTCGAGCTGCCCGGCCGGCGGGACGTCGTCGAGGTGGTAGAGCGCGACGGTGTCGGCATCGACGGAGTAGGCGGTGGCCGGGAAGCGCGCGACGCCGAGATCCGCGCCGAGCAGGTCGAGGCTCGCCCGGCGCGCTCGGGAGCGCGCGCGCTGGGCCGCAACCTCGGTGGCCTGCGCGAGCAGTTCCTCGTGCTCGGCGCCGACCGTCCACATGAGCTTTGCGAGGTTGCCGAGCAGAACGACGATCCGCCATGCGTCGGCGGGCGCGCCGGCTGGCGGGTCGGGCGCCGCGCTGAGCTTCGTCAGCCGAAGCTCGGCGTCGACGGCTCCGCCGATCGGAATCGCGTGTGCCCGCCCAGCCAGGGGAGTGCGGTCGATCCACACGACCGCCGTCTCCTCAGCGCTCGCCGGTGTGCGCGTGAAGCTGAGCGTCACCTCGAGTGGCTCCTCTGGCGCGAAGCGCGCCACGAGCAGGTACGCGGGCGCTTGGGGGAACCGGCCGTAGCGGTCGAGGTAGTCCTGGTGGTCGTACTGGCCGAGCGCGATCGAGCCGTCGGGCGCGACCGGGCCGAGCGGCACCTCGCGCGTCTCCATCCCGCGGCGGTAGGGCGGCGTGAGTGCCTGGCCCATCACCTCCAGTGAGGGGGTCGTCATCGCTCGATCACCGCCACGTCGATCAGGCGCGAGTCGATCTCGAAGCGCGGGATCTCGTCCGGCGCCAGATCGATGTTCTCACCGACGCCCAGCTCGACGGACTGTCCGAACTGCGCGCCGCTCATATTGACCCGCCCGAACACGGGCGGGCAGCGGCGCAGGTGGAGGTCCCGGATGTCGAGCAGGCCGGGGGTTCGGCGCACGAGCACGATGACGTCGGAGTGGAGCACGTCGTTTCCGAGCGTGAGCGACGCGACGTGATCCCGCAGGCCGCCGACGATGTGCGCGAGGATCGCGTCGCGGTCGTGGCCGGCCTGCACGAGGAGCGTGCCGCGCATGCCGACCTCGACCTCGTTCGCGGGAACGAGGTTCGGGAAGATCGATACCGGACGCAGCTCGCGCGTATCCTCGGCGATCCGCTCGTACACGCCGCGCGTCGGGCCGAGTGTCCGCCACGGCCAGCCCGGCTCGGTCGCGACGACGACGTCGAAGAAGTAGGGGGCCGCGAGCCGGCGCTCAAGTGAGAACGCTCGCTGACCGAACAGGAAGATGTTGAAGAAGCTTTGCGACACGTCGACGCCGCCGAGCGGGTCGAAGGCGCGACAGTCGCGCACGCCGTCGATGTCGCGCACCGCGCGTACAAAGCGTTCCAGCGTCCACAGCGAGCGCGGGTAGCCGCGTAGTCGCGAGCGGTAGGCGTTGTCGCCCTCGAGCAGTTCGCCGCCCGCGAACGCCGCCGCGTTCGACGGGGTCACCGTCGCTGTCCCGAGGTTGAGGTAGAAGCGCGCGTGGTCCGGATCGAGCTGGGTGAGCGCGGCGGGCGGGATGTTGCCCCCCGGGCCGCGCTCGAGCGCTTCGGCCCGCACCTCGCCCGGGGGCCCTCCGGCGATGATCGTCGCCGGATTCAGCGTGCGGAAACGCGCACCGGGCGCCGTCTGGACGATTGTGCCCGCCGGCAGTACGTAGCGGCGCTCCGGCTCGCCGGCAGCGAGCGTCAACGTGACGGTCCCGGTCGCGAACAGCTGCCGGCGCTCGAGCCCGACGTCGGCGCCAAGCAGGTCGAGGCTGGGGCCCTCGGCGGTCGTGACGAAATTGGAGTAGTACTGCGACTCGAGGCCCTTCCAGAGGTCGTGCGTCTGCCAGGCGGTGGCGTCGAGGACCTTGCGCAGCGGGCTGCCGGGCGTCAGGTCGACGTCGTCGCCGAACAGCGTCTGCGCACGCGACTGCATGTCGGCGAGGATCTCGTCGAACCCCTTGAGCACGAAGCCGTCCTCGCCGACTCCGTGGCGATCAGGCATCGGGCACCCCCGCGCGCACCGTGAACCGGTCGCCGGCGATCGTCTCGATCTCGATCGTCGCCGTCGCGCGGCGCGAGGCGCTCACGCGACTGCGCTGGCGATCAAGATCGGTGCCGGGGTGCAGCTCCGCGAAGCGCGGGTCGTCGTCGAAGTAGAGCTCGCGAATCTCGCGCACGCGCCGGTCTGACGCGACCGTGCGCACGAGCTGGAGGCGCAGATGCTCCCGCCTCTCGCGGACGCTGAACGGGTTCGCACCGAGCGCCCGCAGATCGAAGCCGAACGACACGTTGACCGGATCCGAGCCGAGTTGCGTCTCGAGCGCGAGCGTCAGCGCCTGGGCGAGCGCTTCGATCCCGCTCAGCGTGCCGAGTGTCGGCGCGCCGGCCCCCCCGCCGGGGCGCTCGACGACGAGGTCGCCGGCGTCCAGACGCAGGCCGCGGCCGAGAGGGTCGGGCGTCTCGTTCATGTTGCCCCCAGCTTGCCCTGGCCCGGGTCCGCCACCTTCCACGTGCCGGGCGACTGCGCGTTGACGGTCTGGCCGCTCGCCGTGTCGAGCAGCACCGGCGTCTCAGCGACCGCGAGCTTGGTCGCGATCCCACTCGTCGAGGCGAGCGTCGACGTGCAGGGCGACGGCGCGGGTGGGGTTGTCGTTGTCTGGATCGGGCACGGGACGAGCACGCCGGGCGCGCCTGGCACGAACGCGAACCCGGTCTCCATCCCGGTTACGAGCGCGCCGTTGCCGTCGACCGCGAGCTTGGGGCTGCCCGGCTTGACGACCCGTAGCCGACCGCCGTGGCTGCACTCAATGATGGCCCCGGAGACGACTACGCGCGGCATCCGTACCCCCTCACTGGATCGCCACCTTGCCGGATCCGATCTCAACTGTGGTCGAACCGTCGGTGAGCGTCAGCGTCTTCCCACTCGCCGCCTGCACGGTGACCGCGCCGTCGGTGGCGATCTTCACCGTTGCGCCCGACGCGTGTTGAATCTCCAGTTCGTCGGCTGCGCCCTCGCTCGGGCGCTCGCCGACCGCGGTGAGCTTGTCGGCGCCGACCTTCACAAGCAGGCCTTTGCTCTCGACCACGCGGCGCCCGTCGCCGGCGATCAGGTCGTTGGCCCCTTTGCCGGTAGGGCGGCCGTCGCCGCCGAGCTCGGTCGGCAGGCACAGCCACCAGTCGCCCTCCGCAGCCCGCGGGCGCTCCATCTGCGGCTCGTTGGTCCAGAGAAAGCCGCTCGCGACCGCGTCGCGGCGCGAACCGCGAACCTGCGCGAGCAGCGCCCGCATGCCGGGGTAGACGGGCACCGACAGGCCGACCTTGTGCCAGGCGAACGGCGACGCGAGCGGGCGGTTTGGCAGCTGCGGCCCGTCGGCAGGAATGTCAGCGTCGACGCTCGTCGCCGCCTGGCCGGGGACCGGCACCTGGCGGAAGTGCAGCGACGCGGTCCGTCTCGCCGGCTCGGCCGTCGCGACGCGCCCCACATCGATTGCGGGGCGCTCCTCGTCCTCGCGCCGGCTACGGTCGCCGAGCCGGGCCACGATCGACTCCGCCGACGCCGCGCGGGCGGCGTCCGTGCGCTGGCGGTTCGCGAACGGCCTGTCGTCGCTTGCCATCGTCGCCGCGCGCCCGCTGCACGTGTAGCCCTCTCGCGGCGAGTAGCGGTGAGTCACCGACAAGATCCGGAACTTCTGGAAGGGGTTGGCGTACTCCGTCGTCGAGGCGATCACGATCTGACCGGCGCGCAGCGTGGGCTCGCCGAGCGCAACGAAGTCGAACGCGCCGACCGACTGCTCGTCGGGCTTGTCGGACACGACGCGCCGCTCGGGCTGCGGGCCGATCGTCAGCGGCTTGAGCTGCGCGAGCCGGGTCGACTTCGCCCGGTCGACCTCGACGAGCACCTCGTCGCCGGTTGCGAGTGCGACGAGCGCCGCGGGATTCGGCACATCGAGGACGAACGCCGACGCCGGCATCGGACTGCGCAGGGCGACGCCAAAGGCGAGCTTGCCATCCTGGACGAGCCACTCGGCGCCGACTTCCTGGGCGAGCTCGTCGAGCAGTCGCAACGCGTTCGGGGCGGTCAGCGTCTGCGGCTGCAGCAGCGTGTCGTCTGGCGTGGCGAGGCCGTCGAGGCTGACGCCGGCCGCACTCGCGATCCTCGACACGAGCGGGGGAGCCGGCGAGGCCGTGGCCACCTGGAGCGTCGCGGGCGGCGACTCGATTTCGTCAACGCGCGTTCGGCGCAGGAGCTTGAAGAGCGCGGTCTCGTAACCGCTCAGCGTCGTCAGCGGCCGCTCGCGGATCGCGGCGCCGATCTGGCCGACGCGCCCGTCGAGCACCTTGCCGCGCGACCCGTCGAAGTAGCCGAGCTCGATCTCGATCGGAACGCCACCGGTCTCGTCGCTCGGCGAGCCCTCGAGCTGGGCGCCGAGGGCCTTCGAGACGGCGAGCGGCACGTCGCGCAGCTCGACCCGGAACTCCGGCCAGGAACCGATCGCATACTGCACCTCGACGCTCGCCTCGCTCGCGAGCCCGCCCGCGTAGACGTCGTTTGAGAGGACGATGTCGCCGACCTTGATCTTGTGGCGGAGCACTACCCCCATCGCCGCGCCACCCAGACGTCGATCTCGGACCCCAGGCGGCCGGGCCCGTTGATGTTGCCGCGCGCGATCCGGACGCGGTCGACGACGATCGCGAGCTCGGCTGCGTGATGGACGAGCTCGGGGTCCGGCACGACCTTGCGCAGCAGCACCGTGCGGGCGCCGGATGCGTCGCGGCGTTCGACCCGCAGCACCAGGTGGCCGCGCGGCGCGGCGGGTACCCGCGGGTGCTCGACGGGGGCGAAGTCGTGCAGCGTCTCGAGCGATTCGCGCGGGTCGTGGGGCAGGCTGGCGTACAGCGAGAACGCAAACGTCGCCGTGCCGAGAGGGACCTCGAAACGCTGCGGCAGGCCCTGGTCGGGTTCGACGGGCAGGCGGCGGTACTCGAGCGCGGTCGTCACGTGCGCGGCCCTCCGAGCTGGCGCGCGAGGTCGATCTGCCCACTCTGCGACGGGATCGCCGCGGTGCCGACCGCGAGCGCGAGGTCAAGCGCCTCGCCGACGATCGCGGCGATGTTCGAGCGCGGCACGTGCTCGAGCGTGATGCTCGCGTCGATCGTGTCGCGCCTCTGGTTTGACTGCACGAAGCGCAGTGACGTGATCTGCATGTCGAGCGCGATCGTCAGCCCGGACACGACCGGGACCCCGGCGAGCGCCATCAGCGGGGCAGTCGCCGCGACGAACGCGCGCGAGGTCAGCGCCATCGCCTCGAGCCCTTTGCGCAGCAGCTGGCGCTCGCGCCCCACGAGCGTCGCCTCGATCGCGATCGACTTCGTCGTCGGCGAGACGAGCTGCGCGAGGCTCGAGCCCGCGATCCGCTGGACCTGGTAGCCCTCGTTGAGCGTGATGCTCGTGACGGTCGTCAGCGGGACGAGGCCGATCAGGACGGGGACGTTGATCCCGGCAGGCATCTACTGCATCCAGAAGCGCTGGTTGAGGAAGTCGACGATCACTTCGTCGATACGGGCGAGCGTGCCATTCGGCTGCTGAGCCCAGACGCGATAGGCGACCTCGGCCGGGATGCGGCCCTCGTCGGCGTAGCGGACGTAGGCCTGCACGTAGATCTGGCGGCCCGAGGCGAGCCGCTCGGCGAGCATGTTCTCGACGATCTTCATCGAGCTGAGGTTCGCGTCGGCGCTGAACGGGACGATGTTCGCCGCGCGCGGCGCGCCGCCGAAGCGATCTGCGATGAGATGCGCGCCGTGGAGGCCGGGCTGGCCCTGTGTGACGGCCGCCTGCGCCGCCGCCGAGCCGGGCGCGCGGCCGCCGCCGGTCGGCGGGAAGAGCCAGCCCTCGACGAGCAGCGGCCGACCGGACGCATCGACATAGTGGAGGTGCGATCCGGTCGTGACCGCGCGCGCGTCCGGCGGCGCGTGCGGCAGCCGGCCGGGGGTGTCGCTTCCCGTGTGGAGCACCTGCGGCGGCCCCGGCTGCGGCGGCCTGCCGGCGGAGGGCGCTCCCGGCAGACCGCCGGGCGGGCGTCCCCCGGGCGGGGTCCCGCCAGGCGGCGCGGGCGGTGCCGCTGGCGGGGTGCCGCCGGCCGTCGCGCGTGCGGTGCGCGCCTCGTCGAGCGCAAGCCACGCCTGTGGCCTGCCGTCGACGAGGTCGTCCATCAGACGGCGGAGCTCGGTCGCCGTCCCGCGCGTCGTCGCGTTGCGCTGCAGGTCGGCGAGCGTCGCCACATAGGAGTCCAGGTGCTCGGCGTTGCGGCCCGCGCGCGCCCACAGGGCGCGGTAGACGGGGTAGCCGAGCTGCTCGACGGCGGTCATGCGGCTGGGGGTCGCCGCGAGCGCCCGCAGCAGCTCGACGCCCTCGCCGCCGCGCGCGAGCGCCTCTTCAGGCACCGCGCGCAGCGCGTAGGTGAAGCGAACGCCCTCGCCGTTGGGGACCGCGCCGACGACGCGCGCGGCGCCGTCCACGCCAACTGCCCGGTGGCTGGTCAGGCGCGTGGCGGCCTCGATGACCTCGTCTGACAACCCGCCCGCCTTGAGCGAGAGCGACTTCATCACTTCGGCGCGGCGCAGCACCTCGCTGGCCGCGTCGGCCAGCTCGGGATGCGTGCGCCGTAGCGCCGCGAGGGTCGCGCCTTCCGCGACGTCGCTGTCGCGCAGCAGCCTGCCGAGGCGGCCCACGTCCTCCTCGGGGAGGTGGCCGAGGAAGCGCAGCAACTCGTCCTCGTGCTCGAACAGGCGCGACTCGGCGCGCAGCGCGCGACCCAGCCGCGTCATGCGCGTGGCGATCGTCTCCGCGTCGGTGGCATGGCCCAGCCGGCGCAAGATCCCCATCACGCGCGCGAGCGCGGCGACGCGCTCGGTGAGGCCGGCGCCCTTGAGCACCGCTGCGACCTCGCCGACGCCGATGAACCACGAGGCGACCTCCCAGATCAGCGCCCACTTGATCCGGCGAGTGACGTGATCGCCGACGCCAAGCACCCGCGCGCCGCGCAGGCCGAACACGACCTGGCGCCCGATCGAGGTCAGCGTGCTATCCACGAGCTGCTGCGACGGGCGGTGCCCATACTTCGCGAGCTCCATGGCGAGAATCAGCTTGGTCAGCTGCGCGAGACCCTCGACGAGCTGCTGCGGCTGGGTGATGACCAGCTCGATCGCATCGACGATCCCGCCGAGGAAGCGGATGAAGCCGCGCGCCGCCTCGTATGCCTCAGTGGCAAGGTCGGGGCCGATGAGGACCCCGTCCGGCCCGACGGTGATCCCGGCCACGACTGTGCCCCAGTCGCGCGGGATCAGCTCCGCCTCCTGCATCATCGCGAACAGCTCGTTGAACGTGACCGCGCCCCGCTCGCCGAAACGCTCTCCGATCACCGCGAGCAGCGAAAAAAGCTCGCTGTCGAGGTCGTCGAAGAGCTGCTCGAAGATGCCACGTCGGCGCAGCAGCTCGAGCGTCGCGTCGAGCTCCGAGCGGCTGCCCGACGCCTTCAGCAGCTCGACGATCGCATGCTCCTGCGGCTTGCTCGTCCAGGCGCGCACGAGCGCGTCGAGGTAGCGGGCGCGCCGGCGCCAGTCGAGGAGCGCGAAGGCCTGCGCGTCGAGGTCGGCGAGCCGCTCGGCGGCGCCATCGACGCTGCCGGCTCTGAGGAAGACGTCGATCTCGCCGAACAGCACATCGCGCGCCCACGCTTCGGAGACGACGGCCTCGTCAGGGCGCGAGCTGCGAAGCTCGGCCCAGAACTCCTCGAGCAGCGCGACGCTGGGCGGGAAGATGGCGTCGCGCTCGCGCGTGATCAGCGCACGGAGGAGATACGACTCGCCGTTGGGCCCGTTGAACGTGCCTACCCAGCCGGTCGCGCCGAACGCGAAGCGGCCCGCACCCTCGCGCACCTGGGCGAGGTTGCGAAGGTCGCGGCGCGACACCGGCTCGTCGGTGCGCACGACGTAGTACCGGCGCTCCGCGACCGGAAGCTCGTACGGGCCCTCGTAGATCGCGTACGAACCGGCGCCGAAGAGGAGGTTGCCCCACCGGACCGCGCGCGCGAGCGAGCCGACGACCGCGTAGCGAGGCGACCCGACGCGCACCACGCGGTCAATCGAGAGGAGCGCGATCGTGTGCCCCTCGAAGCGGCTTGGCGCCACCCACAGCTCGTCCTCCTCGGACGAGAGATGCGGGTGGTCGAGGCGCGTGCCCGGGCCCGCCTCGCCGCCGACGGTCTGCGCCGCGGCGCCGGTCGCGGTCGCTTCGCCGCCGCGCGCCTGCGCCTCACCGCCGGCCGGGCCGCCGTCGCCCGCAAGGGGCACCTCGACGGGCGCGCCGTCGCCGTGCTGATAGCCGGGCACGGCGTAGGTCGCGTGCGCGCCGTCGCGGCGGGCGGGGTCCAGCGGCTCCGCCGGCGTCAACGTCGCCGGCGCGAGGGGCGCGAGCTCGATGCCGCCGCCGCCCGCGGCCGCCCCCGCGAGCGCCCGCGCGACAGCCGCAGAGACGATCGCCTCGAGGCGCGTCCGCTGCTGGTCGTCTACGTCGCCCGTGACCTCGACGCGCTCGGGCGGGTGCAGGCAGAGCGTCATGGCGTCCCCCCGCCCGGTGGCGGCGTCGCCGCGCCCGGGGGCGGCGGACCGCTGCCCGGCATCGCCGCGTCCGGCGTCCCCGTGCGCATCCGGAAGCGGGCCTGAACGATCTCGCGGTACGAGTTCGGCGACTGAAACTCGAACGTGAAGTTGTCGACGTCGATCGCGCGGCGCCAGTTCTCGCCCAGCGCCTTCTCGGCGTTGTGGTCGAGCGACACGCGGATCTCGTGGTCGGGGATCCCCGGGCGGTTGACGCGCAACATCGGCGCTCGCCCGCGCGAGAGGTCAAAGCCGCTGTCGGTGAGGAACGTGATCGCGTCGGGACGGCGGCGGACCTCGTCCCAGAACTCGTTGCGGACGCGGTCGTAGAGACTCTCGCTACGCCCCACGCCGAGCATCTCGTCGCGCGTCACGCTCGACAGCGGCCGCCCGGCGAGCACGCGCTCGCGCGCGGCGTTCCATGCCGGCGCCAGCGGCGTTTGGTCCAGTCGCCGGGAGATTACCCGCCCCACTCGCGCGAGCGCCTGCGCCTGCGTCTCGCCCGCGGCGCGCGCGATGTCATCGATGTCCAAACGCGCGACCTGGCGACGCGGGACTGGGATGCCCTCGATCCGCGGGCGCGTGCGGCCGCCGGTGACGCGTGGCGAGAATGCCGCCTCGATCGCCCCCTCGATCTCCGAGTCGGTCGCGTCAGCGAGCGGGCCGCGGCCGCTGCCGCGGGCGGCCAGCGTCTGCGCCGTCGAGGCCTCGGTGAGGCCCATCTGGCGCGTGAGCGTCTGGAGCTCGTTGACGCGGCGCTGGTCGATCGGCCGCCCGGCGCGCACGTCGTCGACAGCGCGGGAGAGCAGGCGGTTGCCGGCGCTGCCGGTCTGGATGCGCGCCGTCGCACGGAAGAAGGCCTCGGCCTCGGCGGCGGTCATGCGCAGGTCGCGGGCCACGCGGACCGTCGCGACGCTCGCGTAGCCGAGGCGGCCGAGGCGCGCCGCCGCGGGCAGCAGCACGCCCGCGGCGAGGATGCCGCGCTCGAGGGTGCCCAGCCCCCGCCCGGTGATGCTGTAACCGGTCGCGACCTCGCCGGCGGCGACGATCTGGCCGACGATCGGGATGAATCCGACGCCGACCTCGATCGCGGTCTGCCACGCCGGCACGTCGACCGTGACGGTGTAGTGCTCGACGTCGGGGTACGTCGTGGCGAGCTCGAGCGCCCGCGTCAGCTCGGGGTTGGCGGCGAGGTAGTCCGACAGGTCGGCGGCCGCGCTCGTGCGCGTGAAGTCGGGGTCGGTGATGCGCCCGTAGACCGACGAGAGGAATCCGCGCCCGAGCTCGCTGCGCAACCGGCGCTCGGCCTCCGAAGGCCAGATCAGGTAGCCGATGCCCTTGGACGGCACGTCGATCGCCTGCGGCTCGCGCACGCGCAGGAGCCGCGTCTGGGCCAGCCGTTCCGCCTCGTCGAGCTTGCGGCTGATCGCGTCGAGATCGAGCGGCGGGCGTCGCTCGGCGGCCTCGCGCCGCGCGCGGTCGACCGACTGCCGGATCTCATCCCGGTGGACGCCGACCGCAAGCCGCGCCCACACGTTCCCGGGATTCTCGCGCGCGAGGTCGGGATCGTTGCGGTGTCGGTCCAGCCAGGCGAGGTAGCGGGTGATCGTCGTGTTGAGCTGGTTGCGCTCCTCGCCGCGGGCGTCGTCGCGGCGCGCCGACATCAGCCGCAGCAGGCGCAGGAACGGCTCGAGCGCCGACTCGGGCGGCGGCGTCCCGGCCTGCTGGAGGGCCCAGCCCCATAACTGGACCGGCGTGCGCGTGAGCAGATCGTTGGAGTCGCGGTTGCGCTCGATCCAGCTGAGGTAGTGCCCCAGCGCGCGTCCGACGAACGGATCGCGCAGGTCGACCATCGCGACGTAATCGGCGAACGCCGCGAGCCGCTGCCCTCGCGGCGACTGCGCGAACGTGACACGCGACAGCACGGGGATCGGGTTGACGCGACCGTGGCGCGGCGCGAACAGCGACCCGCGGAAGACGACCGACAGGCGCACGAACGGATTCGACAGCACGAGCGCGTCGAAGTAGGCGGTCGCGATCACGTCGGCGGCGCGCTCGCGCTGCATGCCGACGATCGAAACCGGCCGCTCGAGCGCCGCGAGCCGCACGCCCCCGTGCGTGACCTCGTATTCCTGTGACAGCGTCCTGTCGACCCCGGCGCGGCGGCTCTCGAGAATCTCGACGAGCACGCGGTCGCCGGGCCCGATCCAGCCGACGTTCGGGTCAAGCCGCATGTCGAGCTCGATCTGGGCGTCGAGGTCGAGGTCGCCGAGCTCCCGCCGGAACGTGCGCCAGGCGTTCCCGAGCCGCATCACCTGGACGGTCCGCAGGAGCGTCTCGAATGGGAGCGCGAGCAGGATCCGCAGTACCGCGCGCGCCTCGGCGTCGGTCACGAACCAGTCGAATAGGCCGGTCTCGAGCTGCCGGTGGATGCGCGCGAGCGCGCGCTGGGCGCCGAGCACGGGGTCGGCGCTTTGGACGGGCAGGCGAGTGCGCTCACCGCCGCCTTGGTACGACGGCAGCTCATACGCGCCACGCCCGGCGCGCTCGGGGTCGACGGGCTCGGCCGGCGCCGACGCCGGCTCACCGACCACGATGGACGCCCCCCAGCCGGACGCCCCGCGCCTGGCGAGTTCGCGGCGCACGGTCGCGAGCCGCTCCACGACCGCGCGCTCGACCGCGGCGGTCACGTCGTCATCGGCGACGCCGGCCGGGTCGCCGCTGAGGCGCACTGTTATCGGCACGTAGCAGGTCGGCATCGGCGGGCCAGGGACGCGCTCACGCGAGCGCGCGGTCGAGGGCGTCCCAGATCCGTTGCTCGAGCGCGCGCGCGTCGGCCTCCGAGAGGCCGCCGGCCACGTGCACCTCGACCGGGAAGTAGAGGTGCACAGCGCGCCCGTCGTCAAGCCGAGCCGGCCCGATCTGAGCCCCCGAGCCCGGCGCCGGTCGGATCTCCTCGCCCTCGTGGACGAGCGCGATACCGGTCCGCTCGACGCGCCCGCCCTGCTGGTAGGCGGTCACCTCGACGGTCGGTTTGACACCGTCAGCCCGCTCACCGCCGTCCATCATTTGCCCTCGTCGACGACCTCGAGGCAGATGCAGTTGAACGTCGCGACCGGTACGCCGTCGATTACGACGTTGCTCGGGTTGACCGATGTGATCAGGCAGTCGTTGAAGGCGATCGACTTGAACGTCCAGTCGGTCCCCTTCTTCTCCGACACCGCGATCGAGAACTTCTCGCGCTTGCGCGCCATGTCGGTCAGCTTCGCGACGATCGTCCCGATCGCCTTGGTCGTCATCGTGAACGTGAACGTCTGGGGCTGAACAACGTAGCCGATGTTGTCCGCCTCGACCGAGTGCAGCACCTGCACCGGCGTGTTGATCGTCGGCGTGAACGCGTCAAGCGGCGCGACCGTTTCGGTCCCGACCTTGACCTCCAGCCGCGTGTCCCAATGGTACGTGTCTGGCATGGGTCGGCTCCCCTACTTGAAGACGAGGTCGATTCGCAGTCGGTGGATCGCACCCGCGTACTCGACCATGGTTGCCATGTCGATACGGCGCGTGGCTTGCACCCCGTTGATGTGAGCAATCTCGTCCGCCGTAAGCGACGCCGGATCCCGGTCGAGGAGTGACAACAGCGGGATGTGCACCGTGAACGACTCGATGACGCCCTGCGCCTCGAGTGGCGAGAGCACGGCGCGCGCAAGCGTTTGCAGGGCCCGCAGCCCGGCGCGGTCCACACGGAAGTTGCCGATCGCGCGGATCAGCGCCGCCTTGAGGCGGAAGCTGACGTCGTCGAGCGTGCGCACGACGTCGATGTAGACCTTGGTCGGGTCCGCGGGCGCGGCGTAGCCCTCGCCGAGGAACAGCCCGCGGCCGGGGAACAGCACCGGGTCCGTCAGCCAGTTGATCTTGGCCCCGTCGAAGGCGTCGATCTGGCCGTCGGTGAAGGTCTCGATCATGTTCACGTTCACCGGCTTGAGCAGCATCGAGACGTGCGGCTCGTAGCCGGCGATCACGCCGGCGACCGCGGCCGCGGCGTCCTCGTCCGCGCGGTGTGCGACGTAGTACATGCGCTCGTGGACGAGGGTGCCCGCGACGATCGCGGGGTCGGTCGCGTCCTTGGCGAGCATGGCGACCGCGATCCGCTCCTTGCCGTCGCCGCCCGTGTTCGAGACGGACCCTACGTGCGCG
>Ga0136622_10000587_pt1 | contig 14961 bp, 16 predicted proteins | sample AntDrymUQ4482106_2_FD_104803 | JGI IMG/M metagenome (GOLD analysis project Ga0136622, IMG submission 104803) | Polar desert sand microbial communities from Dry Valleys, Antarctica - metaG UQ448 (21.06) | ecosystem: Environmental > Terrestrial > Soil > Desert | place: Antarctica: Dry Valley...
AGGATCAGTGCTCCGCCGATGAGAACGGCGCTCAAAGCACGCCTGGAGAAACGGCGCGACGAGCGGACAACGCTCACTTGAGCTCCGCACCGGAAGCGAGGAGGTGCACTTAAGAGGCTGAGGCGCGGCGGCGGGCAGGAGGGGCAGGAGCCGCGAGGGCGCCGGGAGGCTGAGGAGCCGAGAAGCGGGTGCCGGCGGTTTTGAACGGCGGGGGTGGAGGCGGCGCCGAAACTGGAGGCGGCGCCGGAGCCGGAGTCGTGGGCGCTCCCACGGGCCGTCGCCGAGAGGCTGACGAGCGACGCCCGCTCGTGATGATCGGCACCGGCACCGAGGCCACGATCTCCGCGATCACCGCGGTGCCTCTGCCCTTGTCGACCCTCAGCTCTCCCGCGGGCAGGATCCTGTGCCCCAGCACCGGACCGGCGAGGACCTTGATGTCGTCGGGCGTGACGAAGCTCCGGCCGTTCAAGAGCGCTCGGGCCTGGGCGCAGCGGACCAGCCCCACCAGGGCGCGGGGGCTGGCTCCGAGGTGGAGCCCCGGGTGTTTGCGGGTGGCGGTGACGAGGGCGAGGGCGTAGACGAGGATGTCGTCGGCCACGCCCGTGTGCCTGACGGCAGTTTGGATGGCGATCACGTCGCGCGCCGACAGCACCGGCTCGAGCTCCTCGATCGGGTGGTGCTCCAGCTGGGAGCGCACGATCTGCAGTTCCGAAGCGCCGTCGACGTAGCCCAGCTCCATAGCGATGGCGAAGCGGTCGAGCTGGCCCTCGGGCAGCGGGTAGGTACCGTGCTGCTCCATTGGATTCTGAGTCGCTATCACGAAGAGCGGCTCGGGAAGAGCGTGGCGGGTCCCATCGACGGTGACCGCGTGCTCCTCCATCGCTTCGAGCAGGGCCGACTGAGTACGAGGGGTGGTCCGGTTGATCTCGTCGAGCAGGACGACGTTGGCGAAGATGGGCCCGGGGATGAACTCGAAGGAGAAGTCACGCTGGTTGAAGATCGAGCTCCCGGTGATGTCCGACGGAAGCAGGTCGGGGGTCGCCTGGACCCGCTTGAACGAGCCCGAAAGGGACCGCGCCAGGGCCCGGCCCAACATGGTTTTGCCCATGCCGGGCACATCCTCCACCAGCAGGTGACCGCCGGCGAACAGGGCGGTGGCGGCCGCCTCCACGGAGGCGCGCTTGCCCCTGATGACCCGTTCGACGTTGGTGACCAGGAGCCGGGCGCTGCGAGTAGCCGTCGCGCGATCCATAAGCCTGTCATCGACCCGTTCGTAGCTCAGTTGAGACCGGGTCTGAGCTCGAACCTTAGTACGAAAACGCCCCTTATAGGACGTTTTGGCACCAAACCGGACCGCCGGAACCCGTTTTGCGGCATCAACGGCCGGGCTCAGGCGGCGTGGGCGGGGCCAACGTGGCCCCCTGAGCCCTCAGCACCGCGGCAAGATCGTGAGCGTTCTGTTGCGCGTAGTCTCGGTAGCAGTTGTCTGGATCCGGATCAGCGCTGTGCTGTCTGCATTCCTCGCAGGTCGGCGCCGGCCGAAGCTCGACATTTATCGCGACTATCGCCCCCGCGGTCTACCTGGGGGCGGCGACGCCCTCTTCCGGCGGAATGAGTGTGAACCTGAACTCGGTGATAGACCACCTTTTCGCAGATCGTTGCGGAGCGGAAGTGCGATGTTTATCGCGACTATCCGGCAGCAACTAACTGGCCCACTTTCTTCGTGGGCCGGCTCCTAACGAGATCACGGTGTGCCTGCAGATTGATCCAGAACTCAGGCGTAGTTCCGAGAGCCCCAGACAGTAGCCAAGCCGTGTCGGGAGTCACGCCCCGCTTACCCCGAATCAGCTCGTTGATGCGCTGGGTGGGGATGCCCAGATGCTCCGCCAAGGCGACTTGCGTCAGCCCCAGCGGCTTGAGGAACTCCTCGAGCAGGATCTCACCCGGGTGGGTGGGGAATCGGTTCTTAGGCAGCATCTCTACTCCTCAGTGGTAGTCGTCGATCTCGACCTCGTGAGCATCTCCATTCTCCCAGCGGAAGACCACCCTCCACTGGTCGTTGATCCGGATGCTGTGCTTCCCATGCAGTTCTCCTTTCAGTGCCTCCAGCCGATTACCAGGCGGCACCCGTAGATCCTGAAGCTCATGAGCCGCGTTCAGCACGTCTAATTTTCGAATCGCCAGCGACCGGATATCGGAAGGGATCCGCCGGATCGCCTTTCCGCCTTTCCCGTGAAACAGCGCTTCCGTCGCCCGGTCCGCGAATGAAGCGATCATCACGCGTCGCCGGGCATGACCGCATTATACCTGCTTACACGGATACCATGCAAGCCCCAAGAAAATGCGTGATTCTGGGACGCTCAGGCGGGCTCCCATCGACCCCACTCAGGAGGCACTGCTATGCGGACCTTGGGCCCAAAGCGCCTTTGGCCGACGAACCATCACGACCACCCTTTAACTCCACGAAGAAGGCGTGTGACGGGGTTGTCCCGATGTTTTCTCCCCAGTGACTCTGCGCGTCGAGCCACCGGACTTCGCCGGGCGCCAGGCTCACATCACGCGTTTGCTCACCGACCGCGATCCGGCGGGCAAATCCACTCAACGTGATCATCACGCTGTCGGGGTGAGCGTGCAGCCGGGTTTTCGCGCCAGGCTCATCACGGTACTCAAGCACCCGTACTGCCTCATTTTCGAAAACGACAACGTACTTGTCGGGATCGGTGACGGTGGGATCATTCATGTCTTGCCTCCTCCTCGGGCGGCCAGTCGTGAACTCAGGCGGCGTGGGCGGGCCACCGCGGCCCCCTGAGCCCTCAGCACCTCGGCAAGATCGTAAGCGTTCTGTTGCGCTGTCTCGGTGGCAGTTGTCTGTTGCGGATTAGCGCTGTGCTTGGAACCAGCAACGCAGGTCTGAGCGAGCGAATCCACATACTTATCGGGACTAGGACGTGTCTCCTAAGAACTCCTTAACACAATGATCTTGGAAGCCGGTGCTGTTGCTCGCCGGTGAGTACGACGACGGGTTGCCGCCGCGGAACGCCGCCGAGTATGCCGGTCTCTTTGAGCATGCGACCGATAGGCACGGCGTTGTCTTGTAATCGGCAACGCGCCAGGACCTTGTGGTCCGAATGTTTGCAGTCCACGGGATGGGCGCTCCTGGCGATGTTCGGTCGGCCGATCAGGAGGGCAGATCGATGATGGGCACAGTCGTTTTCAGGGGTATGCCGAACCAGCCGGAGAGCGCTTCTCGTAACGCGAGCGCGGCGGTGTCGGTGGGTTCGTCGATGGTTGCGGCCCAGGCGATGTGGGCGTCCGGGCGGATCAGGAGGGCGTCAGCTGGTCGGCGATCGGTTTCGGCGGTGTGGATCTCGATGCGATGCTCCCAGTCCTGGGCGGTCTCGCGGAGGTCCGGGCGGTCGGCGAGGGCGAGGAGGATGGGGCCGTGCGGCGTGCATGAGCTCCGCGACGCTGGTTGTGCCCTGGTCGGTGAGCAGGGTGAGGTCAGGTGCGAAGGTGCCGGTCAAGGCGTGGTGGTTGGGGCCGGGTGGCGGGTAGCGGATGTCGGTGCCGGCGACTAGAGCGCCGATGCGGCGGAGGGGCTGCTCGTCGACGAGCAGTTCCTGGAAGAGCTCCCGGAGTGCCTCGGCGGCCGGGTCGTGGCCGCGCCGCAGCGCCACCTGGGCTTGCGTGTGCAGCAGGGTACGTACGCCGGCGAGGTGGCGTTCGTCGTGGTACGTGTCCAGCAGGCCGGCCGGCGCCCAGCCGTGGATGTCGGCGGCCAGCTTCCAGGCGAGGTTGATGGTGTCGAGGAGGCCGGCGTTGAGTGCGACGCCTGGGGCGGGGAACAGGTGGGCGGCATCACCGGCCAGCAGGATCCGCCCGTCGCGGTATCGCTCGACCTGTCGAGCGTGAAAGGTGAAGCGCGTCAGCCGGGTCGGTTCTCCCAAGGGCAGATCCACGCCGAGCACGCGGCGGATGCTGTCCCGGAGCTCGGTCAGGGTCATCGGCTCGTCGTCGTCGTAGTCGGCGGACTCGTCCTCGCTGGTGAAGAGCATCAGGGCCGCGGGGTTGGTCGACCCGACGGCGAACTCACCGCGGTCGGTTCGTGTGAAACCGAAGCTGATCCTGCCCACACCGGCGACGTCGAGGTCGCCATTCTCGAGCACGGTCACCGACTCGGGCACGGTGACCACGGCGAGCCGCTGGACCTCTGGGTACGTGGTGCCGGGGAACGGGATGCCGGCCATGTCGCGGACCGGACTGTGCGCGCCGTCGCAGCCGACGAGGTATCGGGCGGTCACCCGGTCGGGCCCCCGTCCGACTTGCGCACGTCCACGATCACCGTGGCGTCGTCTTGGCTCAGCCCGACCACCTCCTGGCCGCGGCGGATCTCGGCGCCGAGCTCGCGGGCGAGTTCGTCGAGGACGCGCTCGAGTCGCGGTTGCGGGAGCGGGAGCGCCTGCATCGGGGGACCGGCCAGGTGTGTGAAGTCCACATGCATACCGCCGAACGGGAAACGGGGAGCCGGACGGGGGGCGGTACTGGCGGCTTCGAACCGTTCCAGCAGGCCTCGGTAGCGCAACAGCTCCAGGATCTGCCCGCTGAGACCGCCGGCCTTCGGGATCTCTCGGATCTGCGGCTGCCGCTCCAGTACCTGCGGCCGCACGCCGGCCAGGCACAGTTCACCGGCCAGCATCAGGCCGATCGGGCCGGCGCCCACGATGATCACGTCGGCGTCCATCACTGGCCACTCCCTCGCAGTCTTTCGTCGCGTTCCCGCGCGACCCATACGTCGTCAACAACACACGCATCAAGACTCCCATTTCCGTAGGTTCTGGCTTGGTTTCGCAGACGGTTTCCCCATTTCTTTCAATAAGTCCGCAAGCTCCCTCGCGTTCCGTTGTGCAAAATCGGCGTGGCAGTTGTTCATGAGCACATGGGTGCTCTCGGTCCGTTCCGAGAGCCCCACCAGGCGCGGCCCCCATTCGCCCAGCTCGGCCTGGGAGTAGAGATACTTGAACCGCCGTTGCACCGAGCCGCTCTCCCACTCGTCTGTGTTGCGCCCGTGGAAGCGCACAACCGCGACATCCGCCGTCGCTTCGGCGATGGGGGGCAGCGAGCTCACAAAGCCCTGCGGCATGTCCACGCACACATAGGGGAGACCGTGTCCTTCGAGGAATTCGAGGGTGCGCTCGCGGTTGCGCTCGCTCATCCACGTCTTGTTGCGAAACTCGACACAGATGCGGTCGGGCGCAGCCCGGGCCGCGCACTCGATGATGTAGTCGCGATTCTTGTTGCCCACGGGGAACCACTGCGGGAACTGGAAGAGCAGGAGCCCGAGCTTGCCCGCCGCGCGCAGCGGCTCCAGGCCCTCGAGGAAGGCCTCCCACACGGTGTCGCGGACACCCTTGTCCAGGTCTGAGATATAGACGTTCTTCTTGTCACCCTCGATGTCGCCCTCTGCGATCAAGTCCTTGAGTGCCTGGGGCTTGGTGGGGTGTTGGGTGAGCAGCGAGAAAGCCTTGATGTTGAAGGTGAATCCGGCCGGGCTGCGCTCCGCCCACAGCTTCGAGTTCTTGTCGGAGGGCAGGAAGTAGTAGGAGGAGTCGACCTCGACGAGCGGGAACTGGGTCGTGTAGAAGCGCAGCCGGGCATCTGCGCTGGTAGCTTCCTTGGGGTACCAACCCGATTTCACCAGCGACTTGTCGGTCCAGGACGCGGTCCCGATCAGGATCTCACCCATGGTTCCCCCGCTGAGTGGTGGTCAGATGCTCTATATGGTCATCCTACGACCACTCGGCGGGGGGTAAGGGCGGTTAGCCGGCCGCAACCAGCGCCACTGCGACCCCCGCCAGCACCAGGCCGGCGCCCTGGGAGCGGCGGATTCGTTCGTGCAGCACCAGCGCGGCGAGCACCACGGTCGTGGCGGGATAGAGGGAGGACAGTACCGCGGCCACAGTGAGCAACCCCGTCCGCGTCGCCAGCAGGAACAGCAACGTCGCGAGCGCGCCGAGAAGCCCGGCGACGCCGGCCGCCGCCTCGCCTCGGTGGCGCGGAAGCCAGGGTTGCCGTAGCCCCGTCGCGAGGGCGACGATCGCTACCACCGACGTGGCCTGTGCCAGCGCCAGGGGGCCGAGCCCGCTGCCAACGTTCACCTGCCCGAGAGCTGCGAACAATGCCCCGAAGCCGAGGCCGGCAAGCAGCCCATCGGCCACGCCCGCACGAAGGGTGCGGTCGTCGCCGGGAGCCTCCTCGGCGGCTCGAGACACCAGCCAGATGGCCGGGAAGGCACAGACGACGCCGAGCCAGGTCACAATCGTTGGTCGCTCGCCCGCGATGAAGCCGGCCACTACCGGGAGCACCGCGGCGGCCACCGCCGACAGCGGTGCGACCACGCTCATCCGCCCCGATGCCAGCCCGTGGTAGAGGAATACCGCGCCGACGCCGCTGCCGACACCGGCTACGCCGCCCCAGACCCAGTCGGGAGTGGTCGGCGCACCCGTGAACAGCAGAGCGATGACCCCCGTGGCAGCCGTCGAGGCAATTTGGGCTACCACCGCCACGGGCCAGATTCTCGAGCGCCGAGCCAAGCTTCCCCCGACGAAGTCGGAGAGCCCGTAGGCCACGGCCGAACCCAGTGCCAGTAGGACGACCACCACGTCCCGACCCTACCGGCAATTCCGCCAGGGGCGGAGGGCTAACGCGCAGCCTCCGCACCGGCGTACTCAGACGCGCGTTGCGGTTCCGGATCCGTGTCCAGGAGCGCGTTACGCGCGCTTCACTACCTGTCCGGCTCCGGTCCGGCTGCGACTCAGTGCACCGCCACCGTGTCCTTGGGCACCCGGCTCGGTTCCCATCCGGCTCGCCGCACTTGACCGGCGAACGAGCGGGCGTCGCGCAACGCGCACCCGAGCGGGTCGTTATTGAAGAAGCAGAACACGTCCTCGTCCCGGCTCCACAGCTCGGCCACACGGCGCGCCCACGACCGCAGGGCGGTGCCGCCGTAGCAGGGCTCAGGCACCGCGCGCCCATGATGCCAACGCACATAGCCCCAGGGGGCCGTGCGCCACAGCGGCGTCACAGGCTTCGAGCCCCTGTCGGCGAGACACAGGGCCGCCCCCCGCTGTTCCAACAGAGCCCTCGTCTCCGCCGTGAACCAGGAGTCGTGGCGGAACTCGACCGCGACCCGGACCCGAGGCGTCAACAGGCCAAGAACCACGTCCAGCCGAACCAGATCGGCCTTGAGAGTGGGGGGAAGCTGAAGCAGCACCGGCCCCAGCTTGGGGCCGAGGCCGGCGGCTCGCTCGAGAAAGCGTTGCACCGGCTCCGCTGGCTCCGCCAGACGCTTGATGTGGGTCAGATAGCGGCTCATCTTCACCGCCCAGACGAAACCGGGCGGTGTTCGCTGGGCCCAGCTTTGAAACGTAGCAAGCTCGGGAAGTCGATAGAAGGCGTTGTTGGACTCCACTGTGTCGAAGCTTTTCGCATAGTGCTCGAGCCAGCTCCGCTGCGGCAGACCCGGAGGGTAGAAGCGCTCGCGCCAGTGCCGATACTGCCACCCAGAGGTCCCAATCAGGACGGGCATCGCTCCCCTAGAGCTCGGGCATGCCTTCGAATGTCGTCGAGGGCTCGGCGTAGAGGCGACGGGGAATCCGTCCCGCTCGGTGCGCGAGCCGCCCCGCCTCGACCGCCAGGCGCATGGCATCCGCCATGGTTGCAGGGTTCTGGGCGCGGGTAACGGCGCTGGCGAGCAGGACCGCATCGCATCCGATCTCCATCGCAAGGGTCGCGTCGGAGGCGGTGCCGACTCCTGCGTCCAAGACGACCGGGACCGAGGCCTGCTCGACGATGAGTCGCAGATTGTAGGGGTTGAGCAGGCCCATGCCGCTGCCGATCGGCGAGCCCAAAGGCATGATCGCAGCACACCCGATGTGCCCTAAGCGGCTCGCCACGACGGGGTCTTCGTTGGTGTAGGCCAAGACCTTGAAGCCGTCGTCCACGAGTGTCTCAGCCGCATCGACGAGCTCGACCACATCGGGCAGCAAGGTGCGGTCGTCACCGATGACCTCCAACTTTATCCACTCCGTCTCGAACGCGTCGCGCGCCAACCGGGCGGTGGTGATCGCATCATTAGCCGTGAAGCACCCCGCGGTGTTGGGGACCAGGCGGCACCCCGCACGCTCGAGAACATCGACTATGGATCCGCGTGCGTCGGGGCTGACGCGGCGCAGAGCGACCGTCGCCAGCTCGGCACCCGAGGCCACCAATGCCTTCTCGAGCGCCTCCAAGCTCGCCGCTCCCCCGGTCCCGAGCACCAGCCGGCTGGAGAAACTCTCACCCGCCAGAACGAAGGGATCATCCATCCCTAGCGCACCTTCCAATGAGTACGTTCGCCGTCTTTCCGGTGCGGAGCACCTAGCCTCCCTGGACCGCGCCGAGTATCTCGACCCGATCGCCCTCTTCGACGGCAGTTGCGCCCCATCTGTGGCGATTGACGACCTCGCCGTTGCGAGCGGCCGCGATTCCTCTTCCGTCCGGCGCATGGCCCACGAGCTTGATGAGATCGGCAACCGTGACATCCTCGGGGACGTCGCGCTCGCAGCCGTTGACCACGATGTTCATGCCGCGAACCGCAGCGGAGAAAACGACTCGATGAGGGACGGCGTGGTGCCGGTTACGAGGCGCTCGACGAGCGCGTCGGCGGTCACCGGAGCGAGCAGGATGCCGTTGCGGTAATGGCCGGTGGCGGCGTACAGAGCGGGTACCGAGGTTTCTCCGATCAGGGGGGCATTGTCCACAGAGCCGGGCCGCAAACCAGCAACTACCTCTGTCAGCGCCAACTCGGTCACTCCGGGCACCAGCTCGTAGGCTGCCCGGAGTAGCTCGAACACGGCCCCGGCCGTGACTCTGGTATCGAAGCCTGCCTCCTCCACAGTCGCCCCTACAATAAGTCTGCCGTCGCTGCGCGGAACGAGATAGATGTCGACTCCCCGCACCGTCATCGTCAGCAACGGGGGCTCGGCGGGACCCGAGAGGTGCAGCAGCTGGCCCTTGACCGGCCGCACCGACGCCGCCACTTCGACGGGCATGCCCTCGATGGCTGAGGATTCCGAGCCCGCTGCGAGCACCACGGCATCGCCGCGCACGACCTCGCCGCCCGAGGTCATGACCACTCCCGTGGACACCTCTGTGACTCGGTCGCTCTTTACGCAGACTCGAGCTCTCTCGCAGGCAACGGCCAGCGCCCGTGCGAGAGCGCGGTTGTCGACGGAATGATCGCCCTCGACCACCAGGCCGCTGCGCACGGTGGGGGCCAGGGCGGGCTGCAGCTTCCGGCACTCCTGGACACGCAGCTTCCGGGCGGAGAGTCCCAGGCCCAGCTGGTAGGCGTGGAGCTCGTCGAGCCGGGCCTTGTCGTCGAGATCTCGTGCCACGACCAAGGTCCCCGTAGTCCTGTACCCGACGTCTGTTCCCGAGCAGTCTTCGAGCTTTGACACGAAGTCCGGGTAGCGCTCGGCGGCGGCAAGGTTGAGCTCCAAGAGAGCCTCCTCGCCGTAGGACACCTCGCCCACCGGCGCCAACATGCCGGCGGCTGCGTGGGTGGCACCAGCGTTCGCGCGGTCGTCCACCACGGCGACCGACATCCCCCGAGCAGCAGCCGTCCACGCGACGCTCAGTCCGATGATCCCCCCGCCTACCACGACGACGTCGAAGCGGCTCACGTCGGCGGCATCCTCCACGGCCGCTTTGCGTCCGCTAAGAGGTGGGCCGGGCAAGGCTTACCGGTGCGAGCTTCGCCAGTACAGAGGTCTCCGTTAGCGTCAGCTTCTTGGAGAGCTTCACCGAGGTGCTGTCGGCGTTGCGCTTGAACGAGAGATTGTCTACCAGGTGGCTCATCAGCAGCATTCCGCGGCCACTCTCGGCGTCCAGGGAAGCCACGGATGGGTTCTCCGTCACTTCGGACGGGGGCCTCAGGTTCGTTACCGTGACTTCGGCCGAACGGCCGTCGACCCGCGCGGTGACCTCGTATTGCTCCTCGCCGGCCTGCGCGTGTTTGAGGGCATTCGAGCAAGCCTCGGTGACCGCCAGCTCGAGCTCCTCTACACACTCTGGGGCGACGCCGAGCCGGTCCAGCGATGCACCAAAGAGGTGCCGCACCATCGGCACCGTTAGGTAATCGCGAGGAAGCAAGAGGTCGAATAGGAGTTCCATCACGTTGACAACTACCCAGCGTCAATTCGGGCAAACCCGTCATTACTATCGCGTGCTACTCCCGCTAACAGAACCCGCTTGGAGGACCTCCTGAGCTCGCTACAGAACCCGCTTGAGGACCTCGAGGGCCCGCTCCGTATCCTCGTTCGAGACATCTCGGTGCGTTACAAGCCGCACAGATGTCGCACCGGGAAACGCGAGCGTGAGCACGCCATGCTCCCGCAGCAGATCACGCAACTCGACCGCCGACTTCGAGAACGGCTGAAGGTCGACATAGACCATGTTGGTCTCGACTCCCGCAAGGTCGACACAATCGGGGTGGAGGTCGGCCAGGCCCTCGGCAAGCCGCCGGGCGTTGGCATGGTCCTCCACAAGACGTTCGACACCGGTCTCGAGTGCGACCCGGGCCGCCGCCGCGATGACGCCGGCCTGGCGCATGCCTCCGCCAAGCCTCTTTCGCAGGCGGTGGGCCTCCGAGACGATCTCTGCCGTGGAGCACACCATCGATCCGATAGGAGCTCCCAGCCCTTTGGAGAAGCAGAACGACAACGAGTCTGCGCACGCCGCCCACTCCCGAGCCGGGACACCCGTAGCGGCTTGGGCGTTGAAAAGCCGGGCGCCGTCGAGATGCACGGGGACGCCGCGCTCGCGGCAAACCTCGGCCACCGCACGCGCTTCTTCGAGGGGAAAAACGCTGCCCCCGGCGGAGTTGTGAGTGTTCTCGATCGCCACGACCGCAGTGCGAGGCGTGTGCTCGCTACCGGGTCGCACTGCGGCCCTCACTTGGTCGTGTGAGATCACGGCCCCGTGTCCCGGAAGCGTGCGCATCATTAGACCGAGGTGGGCCGCCGCGGCGCCTCCCTCGAAGTGGAGAAAGTGAGCCCCGTCGTGACAGAGGACTTCCGAGCCGGGCGGGGCCAGCGCGCCGAGGCATACCTGATTGCCCATCGAGCCCGAGGGCACGAACAGCGCCGCCTCCTTGCCCAGCAGCGAGGCGGACATCTCCTGCAGCTCGTTGACCGTGGGATCGTCGCCCAGCACGTCGTCGCCGACCTCGGCTTCGGCCATCGCCCGGCGCATCTCGGGCGTGGGCCGGGTGACGGTATCGGAGCGCAAGTCTATGAGGTCATCCATCGGCACAAGTTAGCCGAATTAGCCGAAGAACACTCCCGCCGAGTCGTAGAGATCCTGGGTCAGGGTCTTCAACTCGCCCACCGCCTCGGACAGGGGGACGCGCACGATGTCTGTCCCTCTGAGGGCCACCATGACGCCGTAGTCACCGGCCTCGACTGCGTCGATGGCCGCTATCCCGAAGCGGGTAGCCAGAACCCGGTCGTAGGCGGTCGGGGTCCCGCCGCGCTGAATATGCCCCAGGATTGTGACGCGCGTCTCGAAACCCGTGCGCGCCTCGATCTCGCCCTCGAGCCAAACGCCGATCCCGCCTAGACGGACGTGTCCGAACGCATCCTTGTCCTGGTTTCTGAGCGTCTCCCCGCCCTCTCTAGGCGTTGCGCCCTCGGCCACCACCACGATCGAGAAGGTGCGGCCGCGGTGGTGGCGATGGCGGATGTGCGCGCAGACCTCCTCTATGTCGAAGGGTCGCTCGGGCACCAGGATCTCGTCGGCGCCGCCGGCCAGGCCCGAATAGGTGGCGATCCAGCCGGCGTGCCTACCCATGACCTCGACCACCATGACCCGGTTGTGTGACTCGGCGGTGGTGTGGAGCCGGTCGATGGCGTCTGTGCAGATCTGGACTGCGGTCTGGAAGCCGAAGGTGAAGTCGGTGCCGGAGAGGTCGTTGTCGATGGTCTTGGGAACGCCGACGACGTTCACGCCCTCGGAGGTGAGCTTGTCCGCCACCCCGAGCGTGTCCTCCCCTCCCACCGTGATCAGCGAGTCGATGTTCTCGGAGAGGAGGCTGTGCTTGACCTGCTCGACGCCGCCTTCCACCTTGAACGGGTTCGTGCGCGACGAGCCCAGGATCGTGCCCCCCCGGTGCAGGATCCCCGAGGTGTTGTCGGGGGTCAGGTGCAGCGTGCGCCCCTCGAGCACGCCCTTCCATCCGTCCCGGTAACCCACGATCGCGTGTCCGTAGCGGTTCACTCCCTTGCGCACAACGGCGCGGATCACTGCGTTGAGCCCGGGGCAGTCGCCGCCCCCGGTGAGAATGCCGATCCTTCCCATTTCCTTCGTCTCCCTCCTACCGGTGTGGCAGCAATCTTGGCAGCGTTTGACCGGGCCCGATGTCACTCCGAACGCGTTTGGGCTCGGAGCGGAGATGGTAGGCGGCTCAAACTAGGGAGTTCCGAGCGCAGGGCCGAACTTTGTGGCCTAGACCACGTGGGAGGTGGTTGGCGGCTCGAAGTTGGTCGGGGACACGGAGGTTGCCCGGCTCGAGCGGACTGCGGCACCTCAACCCGTCGCCCGGGACCGCCGACAACATCCTAATGAAGTCTGTCGCGCGCGCTCTGATCGCAGCCTCCCTGGCCCTGCTCTCGGGTCTCGCCGCGGTGCCGCAGGCCGCGGCCGAGGACATCGATGAGCTCCGCACGAGGGCGCAGGAGGTAGCCGACCGGCTTAGCTCCCTCGAGCAGCGCCTGATCTCGCTCGAAGGCCGCAGAGAGGGGCTCGAGCAGGACATCCTCGCCTCGGACCAGCGCATCGGGGCACTGGAGCTCTCGATCCACGAATTCGAGGCCGATTACTCGGCCGCCCGAGGCCGCTACGTCGACAGTGCGGTGCGCGCCTACAAGGCCGGCGCCAACCCGCAGCTCGAGCTGCTGCTGTCGGCCCGCAGCATGTCGGAGCTTGCCTCCTTGGCTGAAGCCGCCGATGAGATCGCACGGATAGACTCGGCCGCCCTGAGCGAGGCTCTGACCGCCCGGCGCCGAGCGCTGAGGGCGCAGGCTGCTCTCGACTCCGAAAAACAGGAGCTGCTCGCTGCTCGGGAGAGGGTGGAATCCGTCAGCGCTTCCCTCAGCGCGGCCACCGATGAGCGCAGCACGGTGCTCGACGAGCTCACCACCGAGATCGCCAGGCTCGAACAGGAGGCGCGCGAGCGGGCCCTGGCGGCTCAGCTCGCAGCCGCCGAGGCCGCCTCCTTGGACGAGGCCTTCCTCGCGGTGCTGGAACCCGACCAGTCCGGAGCCGGTCCGGCCCAGAACCTCCCGGACGGATTCGCCGCATCCGGGGTGAGCTTCGAGGGGGCCGCGTCCTGGTACGGGCCCGGCTTCGAGGGAGACGCCACCGCCAACGGGGAGATCTACGACCCGAGGGAGTTCACGGCCGCCAGCAAGGAGCTTCCCTTCGACACGTGGCTGTTCGTGAGCTTCGAGGGCCGCGTGGTCATCGTGCGGATCAACGACCGGGGGCCTTATGTCGGGGAGCGCATCATCGATCTCAGCCAGGCCGCGGCGCAGGCCGTGGGGCTGTCGGGAGTGGGCTGGGTGGAGATCGAGATCCTCATCAAGACTTCCTGAGCACCTCCATCCCTGATCCGCGCAGCCGCGCCCGTCCGGCGTTTATCGTCGGCGAATGCCGTCGGAGACGATCACGCTGTCGGGTCACATCATCGACTCGCACACGCTGCCCGGCGTGCTGGACGAGATCATCGACTTCGGAGCAACCTACGAGACGGTCGAGCTGCGGCTCGGCATGCGGCACGAGGACGAGTCCCTGGCTCGGCTGCGGGTTACCACCGGCACCGAGGACGAGCTTGCGCGCCTGCTCGACCGTCTCCAGCATCTCGGCGCCAACCCCGACACGGTGGAGGACGCGCAGATAGCCGAGGCCGACGTCGCCGGGTCCTTTCCCGAGGGCTTCTACTCCACCACCAACCTCGAGACGGAGGTCAGGATCGACGGGTACTGGGTTTCAGTCACCCATCCCGAGATGGACTGCGGCATCGTCGTCTCGAAAGACGGCGCCCGCACGATCCCAATGGGTGAGGTCTCCGCTGGGATGCGGATAGTGATGGCGGGGCTCGGCATAAGGGTTACGCCTATCGACAAGCCGCGAGGCGAACAGCGACAAGCGTTCGAGTTCATGTCTTCCGACGTCTCCTCCGAAAAACCCAAGGCTCTACTAGTCGAGCAGGTTGCTCGGATGCTGCGAGGCGTCAAGGAGCAGGGCCGTCGCATAATGTGGGTGGCCGGGCCTGCGGTCGTCCACACGGGCTCCGGCCCGGACCTCTGCGCGCTGATCCGGGCCGGATACGTCGATGCGTTCTTTGCAGGAAACGGCGTCGCTGCGCATGACATCGAATCGAATTTGTTCGGCACCTCACTCGGTGTGCATCTGGATCAGGGCATCGCCATGGAGCACGGCCACGAGCACCACATCCGAGCCGTCAACCAGGTCCGCCGCCACGGCTCCTTCAAAGCCGCCATCGATGCGGGCCTGATCAGGGGGGGCATCGTCTACGACCTCGTCTCTTGCGGGGCGGAGTTCGTGTTCGGGGGCAGTGTGCGCGACGACGGCCCCTTGCCCGACGTGGTCACCGACATGCTCGAGGTGCAACGCCGGGTGCGTGACCTGATCTGGGGCCGCGACGGTGACGACCTCGTGGGATTCTGCATCGTGGTCGGGACGATGTTGCATGGGATCGCGACCGGCAACTGCCTCCCCGCTTCGGTACCGCTGGTGTGCGTCGACATCAACCAGGCCACGGTCACCAAGCTGATGGACAGGGGCTCGTTTCAGTCGGTGGGGATCATCACGGACGTGGGCTTTTTCATCAGGGGCCTGGCC
>Ga0136622_10000588_pt1 | contig 14951 bp, 15 predicted proteins | sample AntDrymUQ4482106_2_FD_104803 | JGI IMG/M metagenome (GOLD analysis project Ga0136622, IMG submission 104803) | Polar desert sand microbial communities from Dry Valleys, Antarctica - metaG UQ448 (21.06) | ecosystem: Environmental > Terrestrial > Soil > Desert | place: Antarctica: Dry Valley...
GGGTCGTCTTGCTGTACTTCTCGAAGCCCGTACCCAGTGTCATCTGTCTGCTCATTATCATCCTCGGCTGTATTCGGTGCGCCTACCGATCAGATCGCGGACTTTTGCAGAGGTTCCTTAGCTTCCCATCTCAGTATTAGGGAGGATGCCTCATGCGCCCGATTCTCAAGTTCCTTGTCGCTGTCGTTGGTCTTGGATTAGTCACTTCCGCGTTGGCAAATACGCCGCCCTGTGTCGGTAAAGTCGTCATCGGTGAAGGTGATGCGAGGGTTGTGACAAACGTGGCCAATCAATCTGCCGGTGGGAGCTGTTTCAATGCCCAAATTATGGATACCGCTGCTGAGGGAGCTAACTACGGCAACCACGCCGAGTTTGTCGCTCACGTGGCCAAGCTTCTAGTGGGCTGGACCAAGAGTCGGAAGATCAGCATGCGCGAAGCAGGCGAGCTGCTGGCCGCCGCGGCACGTTCCGATGTCGGCAAGACCATAAACGTGCGTGTGATCGCTTTCAACGATTTTCACGGTAACATTGACGGCGCCAATCTCACTCTTCGCAGCGATCCCGATAACATCTTTCTAACCAACGCCGCTGGCCAGCGCGTCGGCGTGCCGGCGGGCGGTGTAGACTACATGGCTGGTCTCGTGCGGCAGCTCAAGGCCGGTGCACCCAACAAGGTGGTGGTCTCGGCGGGTGACCTGATCGGCGCCAGCCCGCTCAACTCCGCGCTCTTCCACGACGAGCCTACCATCGAGACCATGAACCGCCTCGGGTTGCAGTTCAATGCCGTGGGCAACCATGAGTTCGACGAAGGGAGGGAAGAATTGCTGCGTATGCAAAACGGTGGCTGCCATCCCACCGACGTCAACTCCTGCCAGGGCGATCTGGTTGGCACTCCCTACCCGTTCGAGGGCGCAAAATTCAATTTCCTGGCTGCCAACGTAGTGGACACGCAGTCAGGCAAGACGCTGTTTCCGGCCTACGGGGTGAAAAGTTTCAGAGGCAACCGCGTGGCCTTCATCGGCATGACGTTAAAAGACACGCCTTCGATCGTCACCCCCGACGGCGTGGCTGGACTGGAATTCCGCGAGGAGGCCGCGACCGTCAACGCGCTCATCAAGCAGCTTAAGCGCCGCAAAATCGAGGCCGCAGTGGTGCTGGTGCACGAGGGCGGTTTCGCGCCCGGCAGCATCAACGGGTGCAGCGGCGTCTCCGGCCCTATTGTGGACATCGTCAGCCGTCTCGACGACGCGGTGGACCTGGTGATCTCCGGTCATACCCATCAGGCGTATAATTGTGACTTGCCGAACAGTGTAGGCCGCGCCATTCCCGTCACCAGCGCCGGTTCTTTCAGTCGTCTGATCACCGCTATCGATCTCACCCTCGATACGAAGACTAACGATATTATTGCGGTCAGTGCCGAGAACATCCTCGTAGACCGCACCAACTTTCTCGGCATGGCCGATCCCATCGAGCCGGTGGCGGAGATCCGCGACATTGTCGCCAACTACAACACCATCGTGCAGCCCATCGCCAACCGAGTCATCGGCTCCATCACTGCCGACATAACGCGCGCGACGAATGCGGGCGGCGAGTCAGCGCTCGGTGACATAATCGCCGACGCGCAGCTCGAGGCCACTTCCCCCGCGAGCAAAGGCGGTGCAGTCATCGCGTTCATGAATCCGGGCGGCATTCGCGCCGACTTCACTTTTGCCGGCAGCACGGCGGGTGAGGGTGATGGGAACGTGACCTACGGCGAGGCCTTCACCGTACAGCCCTTCGGCAACAGCCTGGTCGTCAAGACCTTGACCGGACAGCAAATCTATGACCTGCTGGAGCAGCAGTGGGCGGCGAACCAGCCCGCTCCTGGAGGGCGCATCCTGCAAGTGTCGGACGGCTTCGCTTACAAACACACTTTCATTCCGGGCTCGAGTCCTCTGGGTGGGAAGTACGTGTGCGATAACTCGGTGACCCTCAATGGCGTTCCGTTGGATAAGATCGCCAGCTACCGTGTGACGATGAATTCCTTCCTCGCTACCGGCGGGGACAATTTCACTGTATTCAACCTTGGCACCGATCAGCTCGGCGGGGATGTGGACCTGGACGCATTGGAAGCTTATTTTGTATCCCAGTCGCCGGTTGCCCCGGGTCCCAAGAACCGCGTCGAGCGAGTTATGACGTGCCCTTGATCTGTGTGGTTTTGTCCAGTCATGAAACCGCCGACACGGAACAAAAAGCCCCTGGTACGCCGCTCCCCGATCCGGAACCCAGGAGCCTTGGGGCCCGCCCCGAACGGGGCGGAACACCAAGGTCGTGGAAGCGCTAACTGTAAGCGGTCATTCTCGTAACGACCGTGACCTTCGTCGCCACGGCAATTGCTTTAACCCTAATTCCTATCCGCAAGCTTCAGCAGCTGCACGTAGTTGCAGCCACTCGCCCCCGGCACGACACTGCCGGACAAGATGCTAACAGCGCCATGATGCCGGCGATTCGGCTCTTCATGGTTGACGAAGCCGTCAGCTTTGTCGTTGCCGCCCTCGTGCATACATCCAGTGGCCAGCTACCTCAAGCAACCTCAAGCATTAGGCACAGGGAAAAACATGAGGCCTTTATTTACCGTAGCGATCTCGGGAGGGGTTTGGTGAATGACTCGCACGCCTTCAACGCGCTGGTAGCGATCACCTCCGCGACGATGGCGATGGAGAGATACAGGTATCTCATCAAGCATCCTCCGCAGAGCACCTAACGGGCGGGTGTGACCCAACGCCCAGTGTGACTTACTTTTCCCCCGCGAACATCGCCCGCACGCGCTTCTGCAGCTCCTCCGGCGCGATGTCTTCTTTATGCGTCGCCACCCACCAGAGATGCCCGAACGGATCTTCGAGTTGGCCAGAGCGGTCGCCGTAAAACTGATCCATCACGGGCTTACGCTCCTTGGCGCCGGCGGCCAGCGCTTTTTTGAAAAACGCATCGACGTCCTCGACATAGAGATGGATGCTGACGGGCGAACCGCCTAGCGTTTCCGGCGCCTTGCCGCCGTACTCCGGAAATTCATCCGACACCATGATCACGGAATCGCCCAGGCGGATTTCCGCATGGCCGAGGCGTCCGTCAGGCATCATTAATCTGAAGCTCTCGGTCGCTCCCAACGCCTTCTTGTAGATCTCCAGCGCCTCGACGGCATTTTTGATGGCCAGGTAAGGCGTTACGGTGTGGTGTCCGGCAGGGATGGCCTTTACAGTCATGGAGGTCTCCTTTCTTTGGATCTACTTCACTCGATTGTAGCTGATTTCCATCCCCTTCATTTCCTTGCCGTCCGGGCCGGGGTTGTACATCGTGTAGGAGAGGGTGTCGTTATCGATGACGTTCCATTCGCCTCGGAAGGGCATGTCCTTCTCGCCGGTCATGGGGCAGCTGAATGTGCCGCTTTCCGTGTATTTCTTGGTTACCGGATCGAACTGGCCGCTCGCGCGCGTGATACCTGTGTTCATGTTATCCAGCCAGACGGCGGTATACTCGCCGCGAATGTTGTCATAGCCGAGGTAGCCAAGCCCTTCGAAAGGCTGACCACCCATGTCGCCGCGCACGTCCATGTTTAGAAAACGACCGCCGAGCACCCAGGTATGCTCCGCCGATCCTGTCGATTCCTGAGGCGCCTCGCCGGGTTTCATCCACATCCGGCTCGTCGTCGTAAACCGTCCGACGAAGGGTTCGAGGGCCTTGTGATGTTCGCCCGGCGCGCCCTTTTTCAATGCTGCCTGCATCGCCGGGTCCATCTCCATGTCCTTCGCGTCGCTCTTCTTGTCCGCGGCCTGCAAACCGCCAGCCACAAGAACCACCAAACTGACAACCACGATACGACTGATCTTCATGTTTTTAATCTCCTCTGATTTATTCCGACATTCTCTTGAGCCACACGAAGCAAGAGGTGGCGCCCACCTTCAGATCGATCTCGCAGACCGGCAGCGACCAGCCGGGCGGTCCGAGAAGACCAGGCTGCGCGGAGCATCGAAGACGCGTGTCATCACGATCTCTCGCTCTGTGGGCGTCGTTACTTCAATGTTCCCAGTGTTCTTCATGGTGATCTCCTCCCCGTGTTTGTTGTTGCACGCCGTCGCTCACTCTCGCGGATCATTTCGGTCAAGTCCTCAGCCGGGCGGATCTCGAAGGGTCCTGCCTTCACACCGGGGTGCTTCGACATCAACTGGATGGCATGATTGAGGTCCTTGGCTTCGAGCACAAGGATTCCACCCAACTGCTCTTTCGTCTCGGCGTACGGGCCATCGGTGAAGTACACCTTGCCGTTCTGCCACCGCACGGTGGTGGCGTTGCGAGCGCTTTGGAGCGCTTCCCCAGCAACAAAGTGACCGCTCTTTCGAAGCACGTCGTCGTAGGTGAAGCACTCGTCCATCATGGCGTTCCGCTCGCTTTCGGACATCGCCTCCCACTTCTTCTCGTCGTAGTATCCAAGGCAGATGTATTTCATAATTTTCTCCTGATCTGTGGCGTCACGAGCCTTTGCGTTTTTCGACCTGCGCGCGCAGCCGATCCTCTTGTGCGCGGAGCTCGGGCGTGAGCTCGGCGCCAAAGTCCTCGGCTTCGAACACTTGGCGAATCTCGATCTCAGCCTCTTCGCCCGGCATGGGATTGGGACAGCGCTTGACCCATCCGATCGCCTCTTGCAGCGACTTGCACTTCCAGAGCCAGAAGCCGGCGACCAGCTCCTTGGTCTCGGTAAACGGCCCGTCAGTCACCGTCCGCTTTTCTCCAGAGAACTTGACCCGCGCGCCCTTCGAACTTGCCTGAAGCCCTTCGCCCGCCAGCAACACACCGGCTTTGGTCAGTTCTTCGTTATACTTGGTCATCTCGGCGAGGAGTTTCTCGCTCGGCAGAACGCCCGCCTCTGAGTTTTTGGTTGCCTTGAGTATGATCATGAATCGCATTTTCGTGTCTCCTTTTCATGGTTCGAGGGAATTGTCGTTTCACCGTATAGTCGTTCGGTGATGCCTCAAATCGACAACGAGCCTGATTATGGCGCGCGGAGCGGGAGCGCGTCCGAAGGCCACTCCGTTCCGAGCGGAGCAGCATAGCGGTGGTGGAGCGCACTTGTTCCGCTTCAGTCGCTCTGCGATATGAGGCCCGCATCGCCGGCAAGCTGTCCAATGCCCGCAAGCGCGCGCGCTCTGACCGTACACCTCTCTGCCATCGGCCTCACCTCGACGACGCAGCCGTATTCGAGACCGGGGCATTGCTGTCCGATGGCGATCGCTTCGGTTTCGTCCGCGAGCTGAGGATAGAAAATAAGATCCGATCGCCCTCTACTCCGGCTATCTCCAGCTCCCGATGCCCATAGCCACCATATCACCCACCCTTCACCGGGCTTCTTGAAAATTGGATTGAAACGACCATCCGTGGTCGTCTCAATCCTTACTGGTTAGGCGCGTTGAAGCGCGTAGAACACATACGCATAACTGTCTTCGGAACAGTGAAAAACCTCGATCTCTCTGATGGTTTCGGCGGCAAAATATCGGACTGAGGGGGCCGGGTGATCAACGGACGACAGCGTGATCACTTTTTCGCGCGCGGTCGTCGCTCGACCAAGACCCAGGCGGCGAGCGCGCTCAGGAGCGCGAGGCCCGCACTCAGCAGCATTATCCAGCGAAAGCCGGACACGAAGGAAAGCTGTACGGTGCGCCTGAGCGCTGATGCAACGGTGGCGTCCACACCGGGTGGGAGTGCGGCGCCCGCCAACTGGCCGCGCTGGCCGTCAAGGAATGCGCTGATCTCCTGCGACACACCTGCCTCGCGCAACCTTTCATGCAGACCGGTCTCGAAGGCCCACGCCATCACCATGCCGAAGATTGCGATCGCGAGCAGCGCGGCCGTCCTAGATACGGCATTGTTGACGCCTGAAGCGATACCCGCGACATCCGGGCCGACTGAGTTCATCACGGTCGTGGTCAGCGGCGCGACGGTGACCGTCATCCCGATGCCAAGCACGATGACGGCCGGGAAAAACGCAATCCAGCAGTCGGCTTCGATGCCCGGCAGCGCGAACAGGGCGAAGCCCGCCGCGGCCGTCACCGGACCCACCACCAACGGCAGCTTGGATCCGAAGCGATCGACCAAGCTCCCCGCCCAGCGCGACAGTACGAACATGATGAGAATGAACGGCAACAGCGCCGCACCCGCCGCGGTGGCGGTATAGCCCTGCACCTGGATCAGGTTCAGCGGGAAGAAGTACAGGCCTCCGCCCAAGGCCGCATACAACAACAGCGTGAGCAGGTTGGCGCCACTGAAGTTTCGGATCCGAAACAGCTGCAGCGGCAACATCGGAGAGCGTGCGCGCAGTTCGACCACGACGAACACCATCGCCGCTGCGACTCCGACGAGTAGCGCGGCTAGCACTGCCGGCGAGTCCCATTGTTGTATAGGGGCCTCGATGAATGCGTACACGATGCCGCCCAGCGCAACGGTCGCCAGCAGCGCCCCCCAGAGATCCAGGCCACCGGTGGCGGAAACGCCGCGGCTCTCTGGAACACGCAGCCAAGTGATCGCGAGTGCGACGATCGCCAGCGGCACGTTGATTAGAAACGCCCACACCCATGAGTAGTGATCGACCAGGAAGCCTCCCAGCACCGGGCCGAGGGCGGCCGTGATTCTGCTGAACCCAGACCAGGTGCCGATCGCGCGGCCCCGCTCCTTTGCAGGGAAGGACGCACTGATGAGCGCCAGGCTGCCCGGCACCAGAAGTGCGGCACCCACGCCCTGCACTGCGCGCGCCGTGATGAGCTGGCGGATGTCCGCGGACAGCGCACAGGCGACCGAGGCCGCCGCGAACAGCACCACGCCGATCGCAAAAATTCTGCGCCGACCGAAGTGGTCTCCCAGCGAACCGCCGACGAGCAGGAGCGCGGCCAGGAACAACGCGTACGACTCCACCACCCACTGCGCCTCGAACGCATCGGCCTGCAGATCGCGTTGAATAGCGGGCAGGGCAACGTTGACCACCGTGCCGTCGATGAACGCCAGACTCGAACCGGCAACCGCCGCGACCAGCACCCATCGCCTCGACGCCGGCGCGCATGGTGTGGTCTGTCTGCCGTGTAGTATCAGCGCGTCATCGCACGGCGGCTTGCCGATCTGACTCATGGGCTGTACGCCTTCGCTCGCGTCGACAGTCCTGGAACCGGTCCGAAAGCTCGATGCTCCGCACCGTCACCCACGTGTCAGCCGCGCGGTGGGTCGTGTGATTGGGAAGACGAACGAGCGGCCGGCGGGATCTCAGCCGCCGTTTCTGCCGCTAGCTCGGCGTTACCGACGTAGCGCGTCGCCCACGCCGCCAGCACGCCGGCAACGTAGGCGGCGTCCTCACGCCGGGTCAGCAGGTGATCGGCAGTGTCCAGCGAGACGAAGCTCTTCGGATGACGCGCCTTGGCGAAGATTTGCGCAGCGTTTTCGATGCCGACGATTTCATCCTTGGGGCCGTGGAAGATCAGTAGCGGCTTGCGCATCGAGGCGACGGCGTCGTCGAGACGCTGGCGGGCGATGTCGTCGAGAAACTCGCGACGGATGCGAAAGCTGCGACCGGCGAGCTTTACCTCCGCCTGGCCATCACGCTCGATTGCCGCCACCGCGTCCCCGAAGAGATGGCATACGTGCGTTGGATCGGCCGGAGCGTTGATGGTGGCGACAGCCGCAGTTTCGGGGATCCGCCCCGCGGCCGCGAGTACCGCCGCACCGCCGAGGCTGTGGCCGATCACGAGCCTAGGCGCACGGCGGGTGGCGCGCAGGAAGGCCGCTGCAGCAAGCAAGTCCTCCACGTTGGAGGAGAAGTCAGTGCTGGCGAAATCGCCTCCGCTCCCACCGAGGCCGGTAAAGTCGAAGCGCAGCACCGCTATGCCGCGCTCGGCCAGTGCCGCGCTGATGCGGCTCGCCGCGAGCGAGTCCTTGGAGCAAGTGAAGCAGTGCGCAAATAGCGCGTAAGCGGCCGGCTCGCCGGCGGGAACATCGAGCCGCGCCGCCAGGATAGCCCCGCGCGAACCGGGGAACTCAATACGTTCGATGCGTGTGGTCATGCCTTCCTCCAAACCCTATGCGAATGAAGCCGAAGGACTCGTGCCCGCGCGGCATTATACCAACCACTCCCCGCGCCGCTTCAATAGAGATAAAATGCTTGTAAATCCGCGTCGATCGAGTTTTTGTACTATACGCGATGCGTTGCGACGGCCCGGCGGCGGGGCTGGTCGTTGCTGCAAGTAAGGGATGAATTGTGGCAGTATCAGTATTTCGCCTATTACACGCTGAAAGGTCTCGTTTGCGCGCACCGCGTCGGCATGACAGCACACCGCACGCTGAAGCGACGCACGAGACTGTTGCATGGTTCTGTGTGAACATCCGAAACAAGAAAGATAGAGGAGTGTCAACATGTCGAAAGTATTTCCGGGGCGTTACACCGCCGAGATTGACGACCGGTTCGTTGTGTTCCTGATTGGAATGCGAGTCAACAATATCTTCGCTGTACGCAAGTGGGTGCCAACAGCGCGGGCGATGGCCAAAATGTTGCGCGCTCTAGATAAACACCCCGAAAAGGGCTTCATGGGCGGGGAGGCGATCCTTTACTGGCGAGGAATCGGCTTAATCCAGTATTGGCGCTCGTTCGATGATTTGGAGCGCTTTGCTCGCAGCCCGGCCGAGCCGCACATCGAAACATGGCGGCGCTTCAACACGACCATCGGCTCGGACGGCACGGTGGGCTTCTGGCATGAAACCTACATGGTCGAGCCGGGCAAGCACGAGGCGGTCTATGGCAACATGCCCGTTTTCGGATTGGCGGCAGCGGCAAAGCACGTCCCCGCTGTCGGGCGGCGCGAAACCGCGCGCCGACGCTTAGGTGGTGAGAATGAACCGGCAGTTCCGTCTCCGGTCACGCCGGGCGTAGAGCCATCCCAGAAGCGTTGACAAGGAACGTGCACAGGGTAGTGAGCCCCGAGATCAAAATACTTCCTGGGCGCCGACGCGCTCCTAACACGCAAGATGACCCTGTAATATGTGAGTTCATGCTGTCATCTTCTCCTAATCTCGCCCTTACGAAAACATTTGCTCTGCGGAGATCAAGGTGTCCCGGCAAGAGAATTGAGGGCCTTCTTCGTGGATCAGCGCGCCTTTCAACAAGCAAAGAAAGTCTTAGGCGGGAGGACTGACGCCGAGGTTATCCGCCTCGCAATTGAAACAGTTAGGAACGGCTGGGCTTTTTCTTCGATCTAGATGGGGTGGCCGCCTGGTTGCTTAACAGCTGGTTGCGGGTGGCTTTCAAGTACGATTGTGCGGTTGGCTGGTCATTGACGCACCTGGCCATCACTATCGCGCCAACCAGGCAGGCGACGGTGACAATTGCCCGCTCCTTTTTGCGTTCGGGCGACGTGTCGTCTATCTGCTTGGAAAGGATCTCGATCATTTCGCTGATGCCTTTGGCGACGCTTTCCCGCACCACAGGGCCAGCCCGCGCGATTTCGCTTCCAAGGGCGGGTACAGCGCAACCCGTCCCCGGATCCCTGAGGTGCTTTTCTCCCAAGTAGAGATCGACGAGGCTGCTGAAGCCGCTCTTGGTCCGTGCGCTCTCCAATACTTTATGCCAACCATGCACCGATTCACCGAATGCGGCTTCCATGGCTTCAGAGGTGAGTGCCTCTTTGGAGTCGAAATGGGTATAGAACCCGCCATGGGTAAGTCCGATCTCGCTCATCAGCTCGGCCACACTAATCCCATGTAACCCTCGTTCGCGAAGGAGGGTCGATGCGGCCTTAACGATCTCTTGCCGCGTCCTGGCCGCCTCTTCTCTTGAACGTCGCATAGGTGATTCGCTACTGATCCAGTTTGTCAATACCCACCTGCACGGGGAGACGCCTACCGAACGCCGACCAAAAACAACCTCCCGGTACCCCTTGACATATTTAGATTACTATAATAAGCTTTTCTTAGCTTATAAGCATCATGTAAATGCGCGGCCGATGCCCTTTGATTTGTAACGATCGACAGTGAGAAGGATTAGGTATGGCCTCGCAGTTTACTGGGCGGGAAGTTATTTCGGCGAGCAAGATAATGCATGGCATCAGGCGGCGGTTCGTGACACCCCGTTCACACCGAACCACATCGTGGTGTTTTATCTCGGCTTCCCGCTGTACTCCATTCTGGGTATGGCCGCATGGCTTTACGCACGGACACGGCTGCCACTTTACGCCAACAGGATTTCCTTACCCTTGACGCTCGCGGTGGTCGGTCCTTTCATGGGGTTCAACGAATGGGGGCACACCTTTTGGTTTCGGGAAGAGCTTTTCGCTTCGCCCGTGCACTACGCCTTTGTGATCTCCGTATGTTTCGCACTGGCCCTCGGAGGAACAATCCTCCAGATGGTGATGCGCATGGCGGAGTTACTTGACAAGCTTGAGTCTGAGGAGAGTAATGCGGCATAGCGGACTTTTACCGCCTATGTCTTGCACGCCATAAGACCAAACCCGTCGGCAGGGCGGAGGTAGCTATATGTCAGATCATGTTGCGTTAATCGTTGGCGTTGGCCCCGGACTCGGGTCGGCGCTCGCCCGGCGCTTCGCGGCAGATGGCTTCCGAGTGGCCATCGCCGCTAGACGTGGAGACACACTTCAGGATCTCGCCAAGCGCATTGCGGGGCATGCTTACACCTGCGACGTATCGCAGGAAAGCGATGTGGCGCGGCTCTTTGCAGCCGTTGAGCGAGATATCGGTACACCCAACGTCGTTATTCACAATGCTAGTCGGCGATTGCGCGGACCGATCGATGCACTTAATCCAATAGAAGTCGAACAAACGCTACGCGTCACGGCGCTGGGCGGATTCTTTGTCGGGCAAGCGGCGGCACGTGCGATGATACCCAGACGTAGCGGTTCTATCTTTTTCACCGGAGCGACGGCCAGTGTCAAGGGCTTTGCAAAGTCTGCCGCGTTTGCAATGGGTAAATTTGGATTGCGAGGGCTTGCGCAAAGCATGGCGCGCGAACTTGCCCCTCAGAATATTCACGTTGCCCACTTTGTCATCGACGGTGCGATTCGTGTTTCGGAAACCTCCCAGCTACCGGGCGAGGAGGAGGATCGATTGTTGGATCCAAGCGCGATCGCGCAAACCTATGCCGACATCCATCGTCAACATAGGAGCGCATGGACATGGGAAGTTGAGTTGAGACCCTGGTCAGAGGCTTTTTAGTTCGCTAGTGTGAACATCATCGGACGAGCAGGCGGGCACCGTCTACACTATGGCTGGGTAATCGCGTCCCTCACCTTTACTGTGTTATTGGCCTCCGGCGGTGCACGCTCCGCCTCAACGATTTTGCTCTTACCGATTGAAGATACCTTCGGTTGGAGCTTGGCGACCGTATCAACGGGTATCGCGGTGAATCTAGTCCTGTTCGGTATGGCGGGACCGTTCGCTCCAGGCTAGTTCCGGGACTTGATTGCACTCGCTGACGATTATTTTTCGGTGCCGGAAGAAACGCATCAAGAGCATCGAATCTGTTCTCACGGTCGTCGGCGGACGATTGTCCACGCGACGGAAGAGTTTGCGCCCCACAATCCACCGCCGATTTCGGTCCTTCCCGAGTGGTCGCCCGTGGCAAAGTTCGGCGGTTATGGCGCGTCGCTCGATGTTCGCAAGGCCGCACGCGCCGGTGTGCCAGTGGAACACAAACAGAGCGGGCCGTGTCATCAACACGAATGCGCTCATGCGCTGCATCAGCTCTTTGCCACTGCTGAAGCGGTGCGGAATCGCTACGTCGGATTCTGGGGAATGGGCTGCGATTGCTTTGCGTTCTGAATACTTCAATCATGAATTTCTTTAGAAAATCGTTAGCCGTGGAATCAGGCAGCGCCGTCGTAGTCTGGGGACATTTCATTCTCCGTGTCTCAGCGGAGCTGACGAGCTTCCACATTCGGGTTGATCTTGGCAGTTTTGCCATCGGCCGGCAGATGCAGCAGTTGGCGGCCCGTGGCCAACGCTCAACTTGATCAAGCTGTCATAAGTGTCGTAGGCACGCGCTCAACATCAGGCATATCCGCAACCCAGAGAAAGTACATGAAAGTTTCCGGAAGCATCGAATTCGAACTCATCGAGCAAACACCCGACAAAGTCGTCGGTCGAATGCCTGTTCAACCTGGCATCCAAAATCCCTTTGGTACCGTACACGCAGGAGCCACGCTGTGGCTCGCGGACGTGTGCGCCACAGTGCTCGCATTCGGGGGAGCAGAAGTGCAGGCCGGTCAGTCCGGTTTTCCGCTAGCGATCAATCTCAGCGCCAGCCTGCTCGGTAACCAAAAGGAGGGCAGCCTCCTGGCTACGTCCGTCTTTGTCAAAAAAGGCAAGCGCCTGAGTGTCGTGCGGACCACAGTCACAGGTGAGGGCGGCCGCCTGATTGCAGATATCACCACCAGCCACGTTCCCGCACAGTAAGCGCATGCGGGTTTCTGTCACGCACGAATGTCCGGTTTGGGTCTATTCTGTTGAAAAACTCCAATTCCAGATCGAGCGCACGAATTGGCGCCTCTAAGATTGGTTAAACTTGCATGACCGCCAGGGGGCTACTAACAAAATACGAAGTTACGACCAGAATCCTCTGGTCTCGCTATGCGCGAGATTAAGGACATCCCTCTAAGATAATTGACTTCGTACAAAAATTCGCCGCTTCAAGTTTCGCTTTTTTTTTCAACAGAATTGGTCAGGTACCGCCTTTTCGACATCCTGCTCGCATACCGGCCAACGCCTGCCATTCAGCCGAGTTAGAGCAATGAGGGGTCGGGTGATTCCCAAGATTGGCTCCTCGTGCTCCCCATGCGACCATGACCGGCCATTGAAGAACTGTGGGCCCGGCCCCACATCTTAGTCGTGTGAAACTGCATCTTATTCGCAAAGCGAGCACACGATGAATTATTCCTCGGTCGTGACACCGCTGCAATCTGCAAGCAATACATCTGGGTCGACAGGGCCGTCGCCTCGCATTTCCGAACCGCAGGCGACGACCGCGCATGCGGACGACGCTCTGCACGACGCCTATTCGCGCACGGTGAGCCAGGTGGCGCGACTGGCACGACCATCGGTGGCGCACATCACGGTACGCCGCGCAGATAGCGGTGCCGGTGCGGGCTCGGGCTTCGTGTTCACGCCCGACGGGTTCCTGCTGACCAATAGCCACGTCGTGCATGGTGCGAAGGAAATTATCGCGGCGTTTGCCGACGGCGCGGAGTACCGTACACGACTCATCGGCGAGGATCCGACTACCGATACCGCGGTGCTGAGACTGGAAGGCGGCTCGACAGGGGCCTTGGCGCTCGGCGATTCACGCCGGCTGCAGCCGGGTCAGATCGCCATCGCCGTGGGATCGCCACTCGGCTTCGAGTTCACGGTAACCGCCGGTATCGTCAGCGCGCTCGGACGCAGCCTGCCCGGCTTCGGCGGACGCATGATCGAAGACGTCATTCAGACCGACGCCGCCCTCAATCCCGGCAACTCCGGCGGGCCGCTGCTCGACAGCGCCGGACGCGTCATCGGCGTGAACACCGCCGCGATCCCCTCGGGGCACGGTCTCGCGTTTGCCGTGGCCATCAACACCGCGCAATGGGTGGCCATGGAACTGATGCGCCACGGGCGCGTTCGCCGCGCGAGTCTGGGTGTGGCCGCCGGCATTGCGCCCCTGCCGCGGCGTTGGGTCCGCGCGCACGACTGGCCGGTAGCAACGGGGATGCGTGTGCAACAGGTCGTAGCAGGTTCTGCTGCCGCGAGTGCGGGACTGCGTGCAGGAGACTGGATCATCGGCGTGCGGGGCCAGCCGGTGTCACAGCTTTCCGATCTCTTGAACTGGCTGGGTGGCGACGCCGCCGGTCGGGTGCTGCCCTTGAAGATTTTGCGCCCCCGTGCCGGCGTTCTCGAGATCCTGCATGTGCTGGTGGCGCCGACCGTACACTGAATCCACCGAGGATGCCTCCTGATACCCTAGGACCGGCTCGTCTTCCTCCAGGATCTCGATGCCGCACTCTGGTTCCCGAGAGGTTGGCTGCGAGTCGCTTTCAAGTTGGATTGTGCCGTTGGCTCGTTATTAACGCAGCGTGCCATCACTATCGCCCGGATTCCACACATCAGGTCAGCCACACTAATTCCGTGTAACCCTCTCTCACGAAGCAGGGTTGAGGCGGCCTTAACAATCGGTTGCCGCGTTTTTGCGGCTTCTTCTCTCGAACGTCGCATTGGTGATTCTCTATTGAGTCCAGCATTGGGTAGTCGCAGCACATACGCCTCCCAACACAGCCCGAACAAAATATCGTTGCCGCCTCCTTGACTTAATTACATTTGCATTATAATCTAAATATAGCTTACGTATATCATCTATATGCCCGGCAAGTGCGTTTTCTAGTGGATATAGATAAACAAAGAGTTAGGTGGGTCGACGTGACGTTACCGTGAATTTGCAACAGGAGCCGAACCATGAACGATAAAGCAAAGAACGTGATGTTGGTTGTTGCAGTAGCGATAGGTATAGGCGTTCTCCTGTTCGCGAACAGCGAAAATCGTGGTCGTACTGACGTCGCAATGGAGTACTCGCAGTTCCTTAGCGACGTCAACGCCGGTCGCGTAGATAAAGTCCTCATCGACGGATCAGCCATTGCCATCCATCTCACTGATGGAAACAGTGCCTACACCTACAGCCCTGAAGCCGATAACGGCCCCTTGATTAAGGATCTGCTGGACAACCACGTCTCGATCGAGGCGCGTCCTCCTCAACACCAGAGTGTTCTGATGCAGCTTTTCATCTCCTGGTTGAGGTACCATCAAAGGGTGTGTAAAAAGGTGAAGGCGATGTACCCTTTCTGTAGTAACCAACAAAGAACGGGCTGGCAGGCCCGAGAGAAAGGAGCACACCGCCATGAGAGAGCAAAGCA
>Ga0136622_10000589_pt1 | contig 14936 bp, 12 predicted proteins | sample AntDrymUQ4482106_2_FD_104803 | JGI IMG/M metagenome (GOLD analysis project Ga0136622, IMG submission 104803) | Polar desert sand microbial communities from Dry Valleys, Antarctica - metaG UQ448 (21.06) | ecosystem: Environmental > Terrestrial > Soil > Desert | place: Antarctica: Dry Valley...
CTGATGCTGTGCGTGGGCTCCTCGCTGGAGGTCTACCCGGTTGCGGCCTTGCCCGAGATCACGCTGGCGCGCGGCGGCGCGCTCGCGATCGTCACCCAGGGTCCCACCGCGTACGACCACCGCGCCGTAGTGCGCCTCGGCGGCGACGTGGCCGAGGAGCTCGCGGACGTCGTGACCGCGCTGGGCGAGGGCGGCTGACCGGTCCCGGCGCGATCTCGGTCCGCTACCGGCGTACATTGATCCCGGTATGCGGGATGAACGTAGCGCGGTGCGCGGCCCCGACGTTTGGACAGCCGTCAGTCGTACGAGCTGCTCAGGTGTCCGAAGCGGCGATCGGCCCCGCCGAGCTCACGGCCGTTGAGCCATACTCGGCCGCGCCGGGGGCCAGGCGCCGGCGCGGCCCCGCGGCGCGCCCTCCCGACCCGGCCGCGCGACCGGCTCCGCGGCCGGGATCGCCTCGCCGTGCGCATTGACTCGAGGTCGGCCACGGCCCCAACGTAACGGCGACCGCGTGACCGGTGTGAAACGTCAGTGAAGCCTGAGCTCAGGCGCTCCGGCCGGCGCGGCCGGTCAGGTCCGCCGGTCCCACTTCTTCAGCTTGGCCAGCGGGTCATAGGCGGCACCGCCGTCGTACCAGCGCGGGGTCCAGAGCTCGAAGTGGAGGTGGGGGCCGCTGGACGATCCGGTCGTGCCCACATGGCCGATCGGCTGCCCAGCCATGACCTTCTCCCCGATCGCCACGATCGGGCGCCTCACCATGTGCATGTAGACCGAGTCAGACCCATCCTTGCCGCGGATCACGAGGTAGTGGCCGGCGCCGCCCTCCTGGTACTGACGGGTGGTGACGCGGCCCTCGTGCACCGCCACGAGCCGCGTTCCCTCGGCGGCCGAAACGTCCTGCCCCTGGTGCGTGTGGCCCTCGCGCGGCGCGCCGAAGCGTGACCCGGCGCTCCCGTAGTCATGTGGCCCGCGCACCGGGAAGACGTGCTTGCGGTAGCGGACCTCCGCGCGCCTCAGCTGCTTCATCCTGAGTGCCTGCGGCTTGTGGACGACGCCGTTCAGCAGATCCTCCTTCCACCGCTCGTAGCGCTTGACGCTGCGCGTCGTGCCCTTGCCGAACCTCCCGTCGACGCGGGTGGGGAAATTGAGGTCGGTCAGCACTTTCTGGAGGTGGCGGACGTCGCTTCCGCGCATTCCGGCACGCAGCGCTCGATCGCCGAGTCGGCGCCGCTTCGACCGCTCGTCGGCCGCCTCGGCCTCGACGTGCCCGACGTCCGCCGCCGAGGTCTGGTCCGCGGCGTCTGCCTCGGCCGCGTCGTCGGGCTGCGCCGCCACAGGATCGTCCGCCCCCTGCAAGTCCTGCGCCCACGCCGGCAGCGCAAACGCGATCGCGGCCAGCACGGCCAACCAGCCGGTGATGTACCCCCTGCGGATGCGCGCGGGTCTCATGACGCGATCGACCGCAGTGTCGAGGCAGGGGCGCCGTGACGCCAACTCTGCAACGCCTCGTTCAGGCCGCGGCCGGACCGCCTAGGTTTGCTTGTCCCAGGCCCTCAGCTTGGGCAGCGGGTCGTAGGCGTTGCCGCCGTCGAACCAGTGCGGCGTCCAGAGCTCGAAGTGCAGGTGGGGCCCCGAGCAGCTACCGGTGCAGCCGACGCGGCCGATCTTCTCGCCGGCCAGCACGCGCGCGCCGGGCTTGACGAGTGCGGGCTTCGGCATGTGCATGTAAACGGAGTCCGAGCCGTCGGTTCCGTGGATGACCAGGTAGTGACCGGCTCCCTCGGCCTGGTACTCGCGGGCCTCCACCCTGCCGTTGTGGACCGCCACGAGCTTCGTGCCCTGGGCCGCCGAGACGTCCTGGCCCTGGTGCGTGTGGTCCGAGCGCGGGGCGCCGAAGCGCGAGCCCGCCCCGCCGTAGTCGTGGGGGCCGCGGATCGGGAAGACGTGCTCGCGCTTCACGTAGCGCGCGCCCTCGTTCGCGAGCTGGCGGATCTTCATCGCCTGATCACGGTCGACCTTTCCGTTCGCGCGCTGGTAGCGCCAGGCCTCCCATTGCTTCACGTTGCTCTTCGTCTTGGCGTCGTAGGTGCCCGTGGCCGGCGTGTCGAGCCCCTGCCGGGTCAAGAGCCGCTGGAGCTGCGCCACGTCGCTGCCGCGGGTGCCGAAGTAGAGGACGCGTGAGCCGTAGGCGTAATCGCCACCGGGCGCCGGCTCGGTGGGCGCCCCGTCGCCGTCGCCGGACTGGCGCAGGGCGCGGACCTGTCGCCGGATGCGCCGTGCATCGCGCCGCGAGCAGACCCCATTGACCCTGCGCTCGTTGCGGCGCTCGTAGCGCTTCATGCTGCGCTTCGTGCTTGTCCCGAAGTAGCCGTCCACGCTCGTCTCGATGCCGAGCTTGGTGAGCTTGCGCTGAAGGGCCTGAACGTCACGGCCATCCATTCCCTCCCGAAGCGTGCGATCCCCGAACGCTGCCGAGGCCTGAGCGGCGCCCACCAGCATCACCGCGGCGACGACGCAGGCGACGGCCATCCGGGCGGGCACGCGGTACGCGGTCGTCATCAAGGGACGGCGCCTCTCTTTCTCCACGCTTCCGGGGTTAGCTGGCGGGCTCACGCGGAAAGAGCCGCGTTACGCGCCAGAGCCTGTGGCTCCGGAGCGACTCGCCCCATGCAGGTGGGTCCCCCGGCCGCCGGCGCCGCCGGAGCGGCGCGAGCGGTTCAGCAAGGTATGTCTCCTTCATTTCCCCAACACTCGCCGGGCGCGAGGGTTGCGGACGGCGCGCATCCTGCCACACCGGGCGGCGGCGGGCAACGGCGGCGCGCGCGCCGCCGGGCCGGCGTCAGCCCGAGCGAGCTCGGTGGCGGCGGATCGCTTTCTCCATGCGCTGCACAGCCGCCTCGACCCGAGCCGCGAGGGGGCGGGGCGGCTCTCCGGCGAGGGCCGCGGCCGCGGCCTCGCTGACGCCCTCGCGATCGCCCTCGAGCTCGGCGCGAAGGTCTCCGAGCGCCGCGGGCGGCAACTCCTCGAGCACGCACTCGAGCGCGATCCGCGCCTGTAGAGCCGCCTCGCGCGGGCGCCCCGCGTCGACGTCCGCCCGCGCACGCAGGACGAGCTCGTCCGAGACGAGGACGTCCTCGTGCCCACCGATCATGGCGGCCAGGCGCTCCTGCGGCGACAGCCGCTCGATCCGGCGCGTGCGCTTGCCCGTGGGCGGAACCTCATAGGCGCTGGAGAAGCGCCCGTCGGCAACCTGCTCGCCGGTCCCGTGGCCGACGCGCACCGCCAGCGCGAGCTCGGGACGGAGGTCACGCGCGTAGGGGTCCGCCGCCGCGGCCCGGTGAGCGTGCATCAGGCGGTCGAGCTGGCGCATCCCCCGCTCGACCTCGGAATGGAGGCGCTCGCGGTCGCGGCGCAGCCGCCGCAGCCAGTCCTCCGCCTCCTTGGGGGAGGCGAACGGCTCAGCCGCGATCACTCCCACGCGGGTTGTCGGCACCGGCGTTGGCTCCGCGCCCCTGACCGCCCTCGGCCGGCGCCGGCGCTCGAGGAATCGCCTTCTCGGCGCGCCGAGCGTGCGGAGCACGACGACGAACTCCGGCTCCGCCTGCTCGGCGGCGCGAATCAGGTAGCGCCCGTCGGCGGGCCCCAGTAGGAAGCCGAACTCGAGTTGGACGAAGCCGAACGAGCCGCGCGCCGTCGGCGCGCCGGCGCGGCCTTCGTCCGTCCCCTCGCGGGCGTCCGCCTCGCTACTCGCCGCGATGGGCCTGGCTGGCCCGACCGCCGGTGGCGGGGAGCGTGAAGCGCTCGGGCCCGCTGATCACCTTCGGCTGGTCGATCTCGCCGAGGCGGTCGACCAGCGCGTGCCACTGACCCGGTCGTAGCACCGCAAGGGCTTGTCTGCCGAGCTTGCGGTTGTCGCCGAAGAGCGGAGTGAAGCCGACGTGGATGTGGTCGGCGTGGTCGGAGAGGGCGAACGACGGGCCGCCGAACTCGAACAGCGAGATGACCTCGTCCGGCGTCATGGTGCCCTGAAGCTGGAGGATCCGCTTGACCGCCTGCTCGGTGATGCCGCCGGGGTCCTGGTGGCCGAGCACCGGTACTCCGTTGAGCGCGGCGATGTCGACCGCGTTGCCCGAACTGTGGTTCGAGACGTTGCCCGAGGCCGTATAGACCGAGTGACCGCACTTCAGCGACGTCACCGTCGGTCGCAGGCCGGACTCGGCAAGGTAGGCGAGCGTGACGAGCACGCGTCGATCGATCTGCCCGGTGCGGATGTCCTGGCGGCCGCACTCGTACAGCTGGATGCGTTGGTCCGCGAGGACCCTGCGCTCGAGCAGCGGCTTGGAGAGGAGGAGTAGCTGGCCGACCGACGCGGAGCCGGTGAGCACGTTCTGGCCGCGCGCGCGGTAGATCGCGGTCTCCTCGAGCAGCTTCCACCCGTCGAGGATCGGCTTGGGGTCGATCTTGGGGGCGCCGCGTCCGGCCGGCTGGATCGCGAACTCGAGATGCGCACCCTTGCCCTCGTCTGGGGTGCCGACCTCGCCTAGAACGGTGCCGCTGATCACGCGGGCGCCCTCCTTCAGCGGTGCCGGCCGGGTCCCCTTGCGGTTGAGCCCGAGCGGCTCCGCGAACTGCTTGCTGTAGACCGTGAAGCCCTTGCTTACGCGCGCGTCGGCCTCGCCCGTGCCGAGCTGGTCGGAGCCGCCGCCGGCCAGCTCCGCGTTCGCCCGGTCGGGGTGGGCGAAGAGACGCTCCTTCGTGACGCGCGGCTTGTCCGATCGCTCGGAGCCCGATCGCTCGGAGCCGCTCGGCTGCCGACCACCGACCGAGTCGGTGCCGGTCCGCTGGCGGCCGGCGGACGCCGGCCCGTCGGGCGCGGCCGCGTCCGCGGACTTCGGCCGGAAGCCGTCGTCGAGCACCTTCGGCTGCGACTTCGGCACGGGGTAGAACTCGGGGACGGAGTCAAGGCCGCGGTAGGTGTAGCGGTTTCCGTAGACGTCCTGGAGGACCACGAAGTGGCCGGTCTCGTCGCGGCCCATGTCCCTGACCTCGCCGTCGTTCACGGCGATCACCGGCGCGCCCTCGCGCGTGTAGATCTCGATCGAGCGACGCGAGGGGTCCGATGCCTCGACCTGTGCCACGTTCTCCGTGCGCGAGACGAGGTTCTGCGTCTCCTGCTCGGAGAGGTCGTCGGCGTAGCGGGCCTTCGCGTAGACCGGGAAGCGGCCCTCGGTGAGACCGGTCAGCGAGCCGGTGAGGTCGCCGGGGATTCCCGCGATCAAGCGCGCGCGCATGAGCACCGAATCGACGTACCAGTCGGCGTGGTTGTAGGCGAAGATGGAGCCGCGGACGTCCTCCTCGTAGCCGGCCGCCTTGAGGTAGCGAGCCGCCGCGAAGATGGCGTCGACCGGGTTGTACGGGTCCTTGACGCCGTCGTCGTTGGCGTCCACGCCGTACGTGCGCCAGCTCGAGGGGATGAACTGCATCCAGCCCATCGCTCCGGCGTAGGAGACGTTCAGGTTGCGTCCGTAGTCGGTCTCGATCTCGTTGATCGCGGCGAGGATCTCCCAGCGCACGCCGTACTCGGTGCCGGCCGCCTGGTAGATCGGAAGCAGGAAGATCGGCACCTGGAACTTCTCGATGATGAAGTTGGGGACCGCGGTCGCGGTCGAGGGCCCGGGGAGCAGCGGGTCGGCCGGGCTCGACGGGCCGGGGACGGTGACCGCCGAGGGGTTGTCGCGCGAGGGAGAGCCGTCGCGGTTGCGCATGTCGGGACCGGTCTTCGTGGCCGGATCCTTCTTGCCGCCGCCGGAACCGCCGCGGCCGTTGCCCCGACCCTCACCTCCAGGTCCACGGTTCGAGCCGCCGGAGCCGTCCGGGCCCTCCACTCCCGGGAAGCCGCCGCCGCCGCGACCGCCACCACCGCCGTCATCGGGCGGAGGGGCCGGCTCGGGCTCGGGCGCCGGAGCGGGCGCGGGTGGGGGCACGGGCACAGTGCCGCCGCCGCCGCCGCCGCCGCCGCCGCCGCCACCGCCGCCACCGCCGCCGCCGCCGCCGGGCACGACGGGGTCGATCGTGTCCTGGAGCGCCTGGCAGTCCGCCTCGGTCATGAGCTGGCCGTTGACCGGGCAGACGATCTTCGTTAGACCACCGAGCTGGGCGGATGCCGGAAGCGCCGTCGCCACGACGGCAGCCGCGAGCAGTGTCGCGGTGAGGACGGTGTACAGAAGCTTCTTGCTCATCCCTGTCGCTCGGTCTCCTCCGGTGCCCCGAATGGCGCTACAGCGCGGCGCAAGCTATCAGATGCCCTCAAGAGTCACGCCGGTTCCGACGGCCCTGTTGAGAACGGTACTCGACCCGTCGCGGAACGCAACCGGTAACCGTCGGTCGCAGGGTTTGTGCCCGCTACGCGCGTGCGCGTAACCTGCGGACCGTGCAGCGCGCGGCTGTCCGCACGCCGGACACGCCGGCCGGGTGCTCCCGAGCCGCGCGCTCCGCGGCTCGCGACCTCCGATGTGCCTGAGCTCAGCCTCAAGTCGAGCGTGAGGCCACGATCGTGCGAGCTCAGGTCATCAAGTTTCGTACGGTACGCTCCGGCCGTGGCTGGCGAGACGGAGCCCAGGGGCATCAAGGAGCGCCTCTCACGGCAGGGAGAAGAGGCGCTCGGGCGAGTCGCCGAGGAGCTCGCCGCCAACCCGATCGTGACCTCCGCGATCGCCGGAGCCTTCGAGGCCCGCGAGCGCGCGGTCGCCGCCCAAGAGGCGGCGATGGGGGCGCTGGGGATCCCGTCCGCAGCGGACATCGAGCGCCTGACGCGGCGGGTGCGCTCGGTCTCGCAGCGCCTCGAGGGGATCGAGGACGCACTCGATCGCCTCGACGAGCGCCTCGGGGGTCTCGACGTGCTGGGGGGTCAGGCCGCCGCCGCCGATGCGCTCGGCGGAGACGGCCTCGACCGTCGTCTCGATGAGTTGAAGGGTGAGGTCTCCGCGCTGAAGGACGCGCTCGCGCCGCCGACCGAGCAGGTGCCGCGGGCGCAGGAGCGGCTCGCCGTGCCCCAGACCGAGGCGCCCGGTCGACGCCGTCGAGAGGCCGCCACCAAGGCCGCCCGCAAGTCCGGCGGCGGCTCCGCCCGCAAGTCCCCCGGCAGCACCGCCCGTAAGTCCCCCGGCAGCACCTCCCGTAAGTCCCCCGGCAGCACCTCCCGTAAGTCCCCCGGCGGCTCCGCCAAGAAGCGTTAGGCGCGCGCCGCCGCGTCGCGCCCGGCGCCGGTCGCCGCGGCGAGCCCCTCGTAGGCGAGCTCCCCGAGGTGGATGCCCACTCCCTCGATCCCCGCGCGGTCGATCCGGGTCCTCGACTGATCCGGCCCGCTTTCGGCGAGCAGGTCCGTGACGGCGAGGACGCATGCGGCCCGCGCGCCGCGCCGCTGCGCCACTCGCAGGACGGTCGCCGCCTCCATCTCGACCGCCAGCGCGCCGCGCTCGCGCCACTCGCCGGCCACGCCGCCGCGGTCGTCGTAGAAGAGGTCCGTCGAGGCGACCACGGCGGGACGCGTCGTCGAGTGGCACGCTGCTCCCGCCTCGAGGAGGGCCGCCGTCAGGCGCGCGTCCGACGCGACGCTCCCTTCGGCGCCGAGCGCGACGCTCGCTCCGTCGGCGGCGAGCGCCTCGGTCACGACGAGGAGGTCGCCCAGGCACAGCTCCGGGGCCAGCGCGCCGCAGGTTCCGATGCGGATCAGGGTTCGGGCGCCGAGGTCGATCAGCTCCTCGACGACCACCGCCGCGCTCGGCCCGCCCATGCCGGTCGACTGCACGGTGAGCGGCCGGCCGTCGGGCGCCTCGCCCGTGTAGCCCCACAGGCCGCGGTGGTGGTTGAACATCCGCGGCGCCGCGAGAAGCGACTGGGCTACCGCCAGCGCGCGGTGCGGGTCGCCCGGCAAGAGGACGCGATCGGCGAGGTCGGTGGCCGGCTTGAGGTGGATCGCCTCGGTGGGCGGCACCCGGCGGACCATATGGGAGACTCACCCCGCGATGGCCAAGCGGCGAGCGAAGCCGAGCGACCTCTCGGACGCGGTGCGTGACGCGGTCGAGCGGACCGTTCAGGCCACTGTCGGATCGGCTCAGCTCACGCGCGACCGCGCCCAGGATGCGGTGGACGACGTGGTTCGGAACGCCGAGCAGCGCGCCGGCGTGGTGCGTGAGCGCGTGCGCGGCGCGGAGCGAGGCGCGGAGTCGGTGCGCGAGCGCGTATTGGGGGCGCTCGACGAGCGGCGACCCGCGACCCACGAGGACCTGCGGCAGCTGCGCGACGAGCTGCGTGCGCTGGTCCGGCGGCTCGACTCGATCGAGGAGCGGCTGCCGGCGCGCCCCCGGTCGAAGGCGAGCTCGTCGAAGGGCAAGCGATCCGGCGGAGGCGGCGGCAAGGCAACGGCGAGGGGCGGCAAGGCCACCACGCGTGGCAAGGCCGCGGCGGGCCGCAAGACCGGCGCGAAGACGAGCGCACGAGCGAGCGGCTCGAGGTCGAGCGGCGGGCGCTCAGGCGGCTCGCGCTCCGGCGGCCGCCGGAGCCGCTCGAGCTGACGCCGCGGTGGGCGGCCACCGCGTCCTGATCACCGGCATCTCCACGCCGCTCGGAGGGCAGCTCGCCCGGCGGCTGGAGGCCGATCCGGACGTGGATTACCTGGCGGGAGTGGACAGCATGCCGCCGCCGGCGTCGCTCGGCCGGACCGAGTTCGTCGAGGCCGACATCCGCGACCCGGCGCTCGCCGAGCTGCTGCCCGGGCTCCGAGTGGACACCGTCGTGCACAACAACATCCTTCGTCGTCCGCGACGCGGGATGAGCCCCCAGACCGCCCACGACATCAACGTCCTGGGCACGCTCCAGCTCCTCACGGCATGCGAGCGGCTCGGGACGCTGAGGGCGATCGTCGTGCGCGGATCGGCCGGGATCTACGGGTCCGAACCGGCTGCGCCGCAGTTCTTCACCGAGGAGATGAGCCGTCTCTATCCGCAGCGCACGCGCTTTCAGCGTGACGTGGGCGAGATCGAGAACTACTTCGCCGGTTACGCGCGCCGACGGCCCGCGGTCACGTGCACGATGCTGCGCTACCAGCCCGCCATCGGGCCGTCGCTCGACACCCAGGTCACGCGCTACCTTGCGTCTCCGGTCGTGCCCACCTACCTCGGGTTCGACCCGCGGCTTCAGTTCGTCCACGAGACCGATGGACTGGAGGCGCTCGTCGCGGCCGTCAGGCGGCCGGTGCGAGGCGCCGTGAACGTGGCGAGCGAGGGCACGATAGGCCTCACAAAGCTGGTGCGGATGGCGCGCCGCCCGACGCTGCCGCTGCCGGCGTCGTTGTTCGCTCCGACGGTCGAGGCGGGCCGTCGCGCTGGACTGCCGATGCTGTCCCCTGACTTCCGGCGCCTTCTCCGCTACGGGCGCGCGGTGGATCTCACCCGGCTCGTGAAGGAGGTGGGGTTCCGGCCACGATTCACGACCGAGGCGGCGGTAGCCGACTACCTGCGGGCGCGACGGGAGGCCGCCCCAACCACGTCGGGCGATCGGGCCAACGAGCCGCCAGCCGCGTGAACGAGGCGATCACCTTCCTCCGCCGCCTGCGCTCCGGCCTCGAGGCCGGGCTGGAGCTTCCGGTCGCTGTGGCGGGAGCGGCTTCCGCGCTCCCGCGGGATGCGCGCAAGGCGGTCGAGCGCGCCGTCGAGCGACTCGGCGGCGATTACGCCGAGGACGAATGGGGGTTCGACGAGGAGTTCACCGAAGCAGTCTTCCCGCTGCTCGAGCTCCTGTACGACCGCTGGTGGAGGGTGCGGGTGACCGGCGTCGAGCGCGTCCCACCCCACGGCCGCGTCCTGCTCGTTGCCAACCACGCCGGCATCCTGCCCTGGGACGCGACGATGATGGCGGTGGCGCTGCTCCGTCACCACCCGCTCCCGCGCCACCCGCGCTTTCTCGTCCTCAACTGGGCGTTCCATCTCCCGTACGTGTCGGTGCTGATGCGCAAGGTGGGCGGCGTTTCCGCCTCGCCCCACAACGCGCAGCGGCTGCTCGAGCAGGATCGGCTGGTCGCGGTCTTCCCCGAGGGGGTGAAGGGGGCCGGAAAGGACTTCAAGGACCGCTACCGGCTCCAGCGTTTCGGTCGCGGCGGCTTCGTCGAGCTGGCGCTCAAGACGCGCGCGCCGATCGTGCCGGTGGCGGTCGTCGGCAGCGAGGAGATCTACCCGAAGGTCGGCGAGTCGCGGCTGCTCGCGCGGCTAACCGGGGCTCCGTACTTCCCGCTCACCCCGACCTTCCCGCTGCTCGGCCCGCTCGGGATCGTGCCGCTCCCCTCCAAGTGGCGGATCGAGTTCTGCGAGCCGATCGACACGAGCCAGCACGGTCCCGGGCGCGCGGACGACCGCACGCTGGTGCTCGAGATCGCGGAGCAGGTGCGCGAGACGATCCAGCGGACGCTCTACGAGAACCTCGTGCGTCGCGGTCCGACGTTCGTCTAACGGTTATAGGGTTCGCGCGTGGACTTCGACTCGCCCAAGGAGTTCAGAGAGGTCATGGACAAGGCGTTCGACCTGATGAGCACCGACCCTGAGATGGGGCCGCAGCTCCGCGACGCCGAGACGCCCCAGCGCTTCGAGTTTCCTGACGTCGACATGGTCGTGAACATCACCTACGCGCCGAGGGTCGAGGACGGGCAGCACCTGCGGTGGGAGTGGTCCGACGACGTGGATTGGGAGCCGGACGTCCAGATGAAGATGGACTCGAAGGTCGCGAACCGCTACTTCCAGGGCAAGGAGAACGTCGCGACTGCGATCGCGAGGCGTCGCATCAAGACGTCGGGCAACGTCAAGAAGGCGCTCGCTCTCGTGCCGATCACCAAGGGCGTCTACCCGAAGTACCGGGCGATGCTTGAAGAGCAGTACCCGCACCTGCTCGAGTAGGGCTCGGTCCGAGCGCGGGCGCCGGGTGATCGCTAGAAGTGCACGCCCTTCATCAGGTACGCCATCGCGATCGCCTCGGTGGACATCTCGTCCTCCTTGCCGCCGTCAGCGCCCGGCAGCTCCTTCGGCTGCTCGTCCTTCCCGCGCGAGGCCTTCGACTCCGGGAAGAGGTTGTAGGCGGTGTTCAGGATCACGTCCACCGTCTTCGGCGACATCGCGTAGAGCACCTCGCCGAAGGTTCCGAGCCGCGACGCCTTGCGCTTCGGCTTGTCGATCATCGCGTCGCAGAGCATCTGCGCCGCCTCGTCCGGCGTGAGCGTCGGGAACGCCTTGTAGATGTCGGTGGGGGCGATCATCGGCGTCTGCACGAGCGGCATGTAGACGGTCGAGAACTTGACGTTGTCCGCCACGACCTCGGGCGCCACACAGCGCGAGAACGCGTCGAGCGCGGACTTCGAGGCGACGTAGGCGGAGAAGCGCGGCGTGTTGGTCTGCACACCGATGCTCGAGACGTTGATGACGTGGCCGGACTTGCGCTCGCGCATCCCCGGGAGAAGGGCGAGGATCAGCTTGAGCGCGCCGAAGTAGTTGAGCTGCATGGTGCGCTCGAAGTCGTGGAAGCGGTCGTAGGAGCTGGCGATCGAGCGGCGGATCGAGCGGCCCGCGTTGTTGATCAGCACGTCCACGCCCCCGTGCTCTGAGAGCACCTCCTTGGAGAGCCGGTCGATGTCATCGAGCTCGGCGAGGTCGCAGGGGTGCACGTGAGCGGTCCCGCCGCGCTCCTCCACCTGCGCCTTGACCTCCTCCAGCTTCTCGCGCGTGCGCGAGACCAGCAGCACCTCGCCGCCGGCCTCGCCGATCTTGAGCGCCGTCTCGAGCCCGATGCCGCTCGAGGCGCCGGTGATCAGGATCTTCTTGTCCCTGATCGAGCTTGCGAGGCTGCGCTCGCGGAAGAGGTCGGGGTCGAGGTTGCGCTCCCAGTAGTCCCAGACTCGCCCCGCGTAGGAGGAGAGCGGGGGAACCGCGATCCCGGTCCCGGTCAGCGCGCGCTGCGTGTCGCGCGCGTCGAAGCTGCAGGCGAAGTCGCGGTGCTCCATCGCCTCCGGCGGGATCCCGAGGTCGCGCAGCGTCTGGTTGCGGATCCTCCGAACGGTCGGGAGCGCCATCACTCCGGCGCGCACCGCCTTGGGCACCGCGTTCGTCATGTTCTGGTCGATCCTCATCGCGAACTGAGGCGCGTGAGCGGCGCGGGCGAATTCGTTGAGCGTCTGCCCCACCGACAGCGGCTCGGGGTCGACCAGGTGAAAGGTGTCGCCCGGCAGGTCGTCGTCGGGGACGTGGGCGATGTGGTCCATCGCGCGCGCGACGAAGTCGACCGGCACGAGATTGGTCTTGCCGCCCTCGGGCCCGGCGAGCGGGAACCAGGCGGGAAGCGCGTGACGCAGCCGCTTGATCAGCTTGAAGAAGTAGTAGGGACCGTCGATTTTGTCCATCTCGCCGGTCTCCGAGTGCCCGATCACTATGCCCGGGCGATAGACGGTCAACCGCGCCTTGACCTGGTCGCGGGCCAGCCGCTCGGACTCGTACTTCGTGCGGTGGTAGTGGTGCGGAAGCTTCTGACCCTCGTCGAACATGTCCTCCTGGAACACGCCGCGGTACGAGCCCGCCACCGCGATCGAGCTGGTGTGGTGGAAGCGGCCGACGCCGTGCGCGTTGGCGAACTCGATCACGTGCCTCGTGCCGTCCACGTTGGCGCTCACCGAGGCCTCCTCGTCTGCCTCGATGTCGTAGACGGCCGCGAGGTGGAAGAGGTGGTCGATGCGCTCATCGAAGCCGTCGACACCGAGTCCCGGCTGCGAGAGGTCGCCCGCCACGGGCACGAGGCGATCGCCGGCGTCGAGCCGCTGCGCAAGCGCGTCGAGCCGGCCGCGCGAGCCCTCGCGGACGAGGGCGTACACCGTGGCGTCGCGGCGCAGCAGTTGCTCGACGAGATTACGCCCGATGAAGCCGGTCGCGCCCGTGACGAAGTAGTTCAAGGCTCGGTCCCTCCCCGAGAGGTATCTCCAGGTCGCGGCGAGTCTATAGCTCGCGATCGGGCTCTGGACCGCGGTCGCGGCGGGCGAAACGGGCGGCGGGCAGCCGCTCGCTACGCTGCCCGCGTGGCCGACGACACGGTGAGCCTTACGGAGGCCGCCGAGCGCGTCGGCGTCTCACGGTCGACGCTGAAGCGCTGGGCGAAGACGGGCGTGATCCCGGACCTCGAGGGCGACGCCGCGCTCAGCCCCGCCGGGCTGGCGCACGCGCGGATCGCGGCCCGTTTGCGCGACCGCGGGCACAGCCTCGAGCAGATCCGCGAGGCTACGGCTGACGGCCGGCTGGCCTACGGGTACGTGGAGGACCTGTTCCCGCCGAGCCACGCCGACCGTCCGCTGGACGAGGTGGCCGAGGCGACGGGCCTCGAGCCGGAGCTCATCGTGCGCCTCTGGACGAGCATCGGCTTCCCGGCCCAGGAGCTCGAACGGCTAACCGACGAGGACGTCCAGGCGCTTCGTTACATCGCGTCGGTGCTCGCCGCCGGGTTCCCGCTGGTCGCGTTCCTCCAGCTCACGCGCGTCTACGGGCAGGCGATCGCCCGCATCGCGGACGCCGAGACGCGCCTCTTTCACATGTACGTGCACGAGCCTCTGATGCGCCAGGAGATCCCGGAGCTCGAGATGGCCGAGGAGATGGAGCACCTCGCGCGCGACCTGCTGCCGCTCGCCTCGCCGATCATGGATTACGTCCATCAGCGCTTTCTCCAGCATTTCGTGGAGCAGGACATGGTGGGGCACATGGAGGTGGAGCTCGACTCGCGCTCCGACCTCGGCCGGATCACTGTGACGGTCGCCTTCGCCGACCTGGCGGGCTACACGCGCTATACGGAGGAGGAGGGCGAGGAACAGGCGCTCTCCTACGTCGAGCGCTTCATCGATGCCGTGGCCGAGACGCTCCCCGACGACGCGCGCATCGTCAAGACGATCGGCGACGAGGTGATGATCATCGGCCAGGAGACGGCGGACCTCGTCGACTGGGCGGTGGGGTTCCTGCGCCTCTGGGAAGAGCGGCCGGCGCCGCGCATCGGGATCCATCGCGGCGCGACGATCTACCGCGACGGCGACTACTTCGGCCGCGACGTGAACCTGGCATCGCGCGTCGTGGCGCGCGCCCGCGGGGGCGAGGTGCTCGTGACCGCCGCCGGCGTGGAGGCGATCGAGACGCCCGAGCACCTCGAGTTCGAGGAAATCGGCGAGGTCAAGCTCAAGGGCTTCGACGAGCCGCAGCGCCTCTGCCGGGCGAACCCCGGTTTCTAGGCATGGCGACGCCCCGGGAGGAGCGGCCGCTCGAGTTCGCCCGCTCGAGCGGCCTCGTTCGGGCGGGCGAGCCGCTGCTCGTGCTGCTCTCCGGCGGAGCGGACTCCGTCTGCCTGCTCGACGTGGCCGTCCAGCTCGGCGCCGAGGCGTCCGCGCTGCACGTCAACTACGGCCTGCGTTCCGAAGCGGCCTCGGACGAGGCCCGTTGCCGCGAGCTGTGTGACCGGCTCGGCGTCCCGCTCGCGGTCGAGCGAGTGGAGATCGAGGCGGCGGAGGGACCGGGGCGGGGCAACGTTCAGGCCGAGGCCCGCGAGGCGCGCTACGCGCTCGCCGAGCGTCACGCGCGCGCCGACTACGCTGCCGCCCACACAGCCACCGACCAGGCCGAGACCGTGGTCTACCGCTTAGCGGTTTCGCCTGGGCGGACGGCGCTGCTCGGGATGCAGCCGCGCCGCGGACGGCTGGTCCGACCGCTGCTCGAGGCCACGCGCGCGGAGACGCGCGCCCGGTGCCGGGCGCGCGGGCTCGCCTTCGTCGAGGACTCCTCGAACGCCGACCCGCGCTTCGCGCGCGCGCGCGTACGCGAAGAGGTAATGCCCGTGCTCTCCGCCCTGAACCCGGAGTCCGAGCGGGGCATCGCCGA
>Ga0136622_10000590_pt1 | contig 14923 bp, 17 predicted proteins | sample AntDrymUQ4482106_2_FD_104803 | JGI IMG/M metagenome (GOLD analysis project Ga0136622, IMG submission 104803) | Polar desert sand microbial communities from Dry Valleys, Antarctica - metaG UQ448 (21.06) | ecosystem: Environmental > Terrestrial > Soil > Desert | place: Antarctica: Dry Valley...
AAATTACTCTCCCGGCCCGGCCCCGCCCGCGACCCCCGGCCCACCCCGCTTCCGAGGTGGCAATAGCGGACCGAGAACATCTGCCCACAAGAAACTGTGGGTAGAAGCGGACTGAGGACATTTGCCGCCACCCCCCGCCCCCGATTCGCGGCCGAGAATCCAGTCCTCACAGCCGGGAACAATTCACACTCGACATGAGTTGATAGCAGTACACTCAAGTTATAGTGTGCCGGAACGCTCATATTCAATCAACAGCCGACGACAGCAGGAGGAAGAAGAAATGGCAAAAGCAGTAGGCATAGACCTCGGCACGACCAACTCTGTGGTCGCAGTGCTCGAGGGCGGAGAGCCCACCGTGATCCCGAACGCCGAGGGGTCCCGGACCACGCCCTCGGTCGTGGCGTTCTCCAAGTCGGGCGAGGTCTTGGTCGGCGAGGTCGCCAAGCGCCAGGCGATCACGAACCCCGACCGCACCATCCGCTCGATCAAGCGCGAAATGGGCACGGACCACAAGAACACGATCGACTCCAAGGGCTACTCGCCCCAGGAGATCTCGGCGCGCATTCTGCAGAAGCTCAAGACCGACGCCGAGTCCTACCTCTCGGACAAGGTGACCGAAGCGGTGGTCACCGTTCCCGCCTACTTCGACGACGCTCAGCGCCAGGCTACCAAGGAGGCCGGAAAGATCGCGGGCCTCGAAGTGCTGCGGATCATCAACGAACCCACTGCAGCGGCCCTCGCATATGGGCTCGACAAGGCCGATGAGGATCAAACCATCCTCGTTTTCGACCTCGGCGGCGGAACCTTCGATGTGTCGTTGCTGGACCTCGGCGACGGTGTCTTCGAGGTCAAGTCGACCTCGGGCAACACGAGCCTCGGTGGCGACGACTGGGACCAGCGCGTCATCGAGCACCTCGTCAAGAGCTTCAAGAACGCCCATGGCATTGACCTGGCGAAGGACAAGATGGCCTCGCAGCGGCTCAAGGAGGCCGCCGAGAAGGCCAAGGTCGAGCTTTCCTCGACTCAGTCGACGACTATAAATCTGCCGTTCATCACCGCCACCGAGCAGGGCCCCCTTCACCTCGAAGAGACGCTGACCCGCTCCGAGTTCGAGCGCATGACCGAAGACCTGCTCGAGAAGTGCACCGGTCCGTTCAACCAGGCCATCAAGGACGCCTCCATCTCCGTGTCCCAGATCGACCATGTGATTCTGGTAGGAGGCTCCACCCGCATGCCGATGGTGCGCGAGCTCGTCAAGGGGCTCACGGGCGGCAAGGACCCACACCAGGGCGTCAACCCCGACGAGGTGGTTGCCGTCGGCGCGGCTATCCAGGCCGGCGTGCTCAAGGGAGAGGTCAAAGACGTCCTGCTGCTCGACGTGACGCCGCTTTCGCTGGGTGTCGAGACCAAGGGCTCGATCTTCACCCGGCTCATCGAGCGCAACACGACCATTCCCACCAAGCGCTCCGAGATCTTCACCACCGCCGAGGACAGCCAGCCTTCGGTCGAGATCCACGTGCTCCAGGGCGAAGCCGACATGGCGTACCGAAACAAATCTCTGGGCCGCTTCCAGCTCGTGGGCCTGCCGCCGGCGCCGCGAGGCATGCCTCAGATCGAGGTCAGCTTCGACATCGACGCAAACGGCATCGTCAACGTGCACGCTAAAGACCTGGGCACCGGGCAGGAACAGTCGATGACCATCACCGGCGGAACCAAGCTTGCCGACGACGAGATCCAGCGCATGGTCACGGACGCCGAATCCCACGCCAACGAAGACCGTGAGCGCCGGGCGGAGGTCGAGGCCAAGAACCAGGCCGACAACGCCATCTACCAGACCGAGAAGTCCTTGAAGGAGCACGGTGAGAAGCTCGAGGCGAGCGACCGCACCCGAATCGAAGCCGCCCTGGGCGAAACCAAGGAGGCCATCGCAGGCTCCGACGTCGAGCTCATAAAGCGCACCACCGAAGAGCTTGTGACCGCGTCCCAGAAGTTTGCCGAGGTCATCTACAAGCAGAGCCAGACGGCACCCGACCAACCGGGAGCAGGTGCTCCCGAGGGCTCCGATGACGTCGTCGACGCCGAGGTTGTGGACGAGGGCGAGGAGCGCAGCGCCTAATGGCCGAGCAACAACCGCCCCGGCCCTCCATCAGGGTCGAAGACAAGAGACATTCGAGCCCCGTCTCCGGTGCAGTCTCGCCGGAGACGGAGATCCCCGAGCAAGAGGCTTCTTCCGAGGCCGAGGATGCTCCGAGTAGCCCTGGCACCGAGCCCCTGCACGACTACCGGGACGAGGCGCTCAGATTGCGGGCCGAGTTCGACAACTACCGCAAGCGCATGGTGCGCGAGCAGACCGCCATGGCCGAGCGCGCCGCACAACGCTTGGTGGAGGCGCTGCTGCCGGTGCTCGACAACTTCGAAGCCGCCTTGGCCCACGGCGAGGGTGGGCCCGGCATCGCGATGGTCTACAAGCAGTTGTGCGCCACGCTGACAGATCAAGGGCTCGAGGAGATTCCGGCCGAAGGTGTGCCGTTCGACCCGGTCGTCCACGAGGCCTTCGAGGCTCACGAGGACCCAGAGGTCTCCGAGCCGATGAGCTCCACGGTCATGAGGCGCGGCTACCGGCTGAAGGGACACATTGTCCGCCACGCGATGGTTTCCGTAGCTCGCCCGCCTGAGGCGGACGAGGCGGTGGAGGGGTAACCGATGGGGCAGCGTGATTGGGCCGAGAAGGACTACTACGCCGTGCTCGGCGTTGCTAAAGACGCGACCAAGGACGACATCAAGAAGGCCTACCGCAAGCTCGCCCAGAAGTTTCACCCCGACGCCAACAAGGGGAATGCGCAGGCGGAGGGTCGTTTCAAGGAGATCTCCGAGGCTCATGCGGTGCTGTCCAACGACAGCAAGAGGGCCGAGTACGACGAGATGCGCCGCTTGGTGGAGGCGGGCGGGGAGCGAATTTACGGATACGGGCCCAACCGCGGCGGGGGCGTGCGCGTCAACATCGGCGACATGGGGGACATCGGCAGCATCTTCGAGGATCTCATCGGGAGCCGGGGCGGCAACTTCGGTTTCGGGGCGCGGCGGGGCCAGGATGTCGAGACCGAAACGACGCTCGGGTTCGACGAGGCAATCGAAGGCGCGTTGCTGACCCTCACCGGCGGCACGAAGATTCGAGTACCCGCAGGTGTGGCCGACGGCGCCCGGATCAAGGCTGCCGGTAAGGGCGCGCCTTCCACGGGCGGAGGACCTCCGGGCGACCTTTTCGTGCGGGTGCACGTGGAGCCCCATCCAATTTTCGAGCGCTCTCCCAACGGCGACCTGACCCTGACGGTACCCGTCACCTTCGTCGAGGCGGCACTGGGGGCGAAGGTCGATGTCCCCACACTGGACGGCGCGGTCACCGTAAGGGTGCCGCCCGGGAGCTCGTCGGGCAAAGTCCTCAGGGTGAGAGGCCGGGGCGCCCCGCGTCCCAAGGGAGGACCCTCCGACCTGCTGGTGCGGCTCGTGGTCGAGGTGCCGAAGAAGCTTTCGCGCAAGGAGAAGGAAATTCTTCAGCAGTTCGCCGAGAGCCATCACGAGTCTCCCCGCCGACATCTCGAGAGCCACCTGCGAGCGGCTTCGCAGCAGGCGTCTTAGTAGAGGTGATGATGAACGAGAGCGAACGCGCCATCTACGTGATCTCGGTCGCGGCCGAGCTTGCCGGTGTTCATCCGCAGACGCTGCGGATCTACGAGCGCAAAGGCTTGCTGCGGCCACAGAGGACGCCGGGCAACACCCGTCGCTATTCAGAGAGCGACATCCTGATCCTGAGGCGCATTCAGGAGCTGACCAGCGAAGGGCTGAATCTGGCGGGAGTAGTGCGGGTCATGGCGCTGGAGCTCGAGATCGAAGAGAGCCGGGCCCGCCTCGAGGATTCGGCCCAGGAGTTGCAGGCCCTTCAGGATCGTTTGGACGTGCTCACCGACGAGCGAAGCGCCTTGGCTCTGGTGCCGCTGCGCGATGTCCGGCGCGTACGCCGGGCGATGAAGTCGGACGCCCTGGACGCTGCCGCGCGCGAGCGGTTCATTCAGGCGCCCCCCGCGCCTTCGTGAGAGACACCGCAGATACCCCCAGTGGGACGGTGTCGCTGGCGTGGGACGGGCCTTCCGACGCGACCTACATAGCGGTGTTGGCGCCGGGTGCGGGAGGGGGCATGGATTCGCGCTTCATGGGCGCGCTGGCCGCGGGAATTGCGAACGCAGGCGTGCGCGTCTGTCGCTTCAACTTCTCCTACCTCGAGCAGGGACGGCGATCGCCCGACCGTGCCCCGGTGCTCGAGGACACTTACCGGGCGGTCGTGGCCCACGTCAGAGCGCGGCACAGCGGCCCTTTGGTGCTCGGCGGCAAATCGATGGGAGGAAGAATCGCCTCGCACCTCGTTGCCTCTGGAGAGCAGGCCGACGGCCTCTTCTTTCTGGGTTATCCGCTTCATCCACCCGCACGGCCAGAGCGGATGCGCGACGCCCATCTCTATTCGATAGAGGTGCCGTTGCTGTTTGTGGAGGGAACTCGCGATCCCTTCTGCCCGCTGGAGACGCTCGCCTCTGTGCGGGGTCGGCTGCGGGCCGCAAACGAGCTCGTCGTCATCGAGGACGGCAACCACTCCCTAGAGGTGCGCAAGTCATCCGGGCGCACGACTCATGAGGCGTGGGCCGAGGCCTCGAACGCCGTGAGCGGCTGGCTCAAGTCCCTCATTGCGCCGAACTGAGGCCTTATGCAGCGCTCGAGGTGCTCAAACGCGTACAACGCGCGTGTGGATACCAGATCCGTACTCAGACGCGCACTACGCGCGTCTTACCGGGCCCTCAAGGCCGGACTACTTGCCTGTGGGCCAGTGCTCGACCCTGATCTCCTCCTGGGGGAAATTAAGTAGCAGAGCCAGGAGGGCCCGGATCAGGACGCTTCGAAGTCCACTGCGACTGGGGTGCGTGGCTCCGCCTCGGCCCCGAAAAAGGACTTGGGCTTGAAGCCGAACGCGCCCGCAACCAGGTTCGAGGGAAAGGTACCGAGGGCGTTGTCGTAGCCGAGCACACGCTCGTTGTAGTACTGCCGGGCGAATCCGATCCGGCCCTCGGTTTCACTCATCTCCTCCTGCAGAGCAAGGAAATTGTCGTCGGCCTGCAGGCGAGGGTAGTCCTGAGCGAGTGCGAACAGCCGTTCCAACGCCACGCTCAGGACGTTCTCGGCTCGGGCTTGATCCTCCACTCCGGAGGCATTCACGGCCTCTGCCCTAGCCCTGGTGACGACCTCGAACGTGTCGCGCTCGTGAGCTGCGTAGCCCTTGACGGTGGCGACGAGGTTTGGGACGAGGTCGTAGCGGCGCTTGAGCTGCTGTTCTATCTGTGCCCAGCCTTCCTCGGATCCGTTGCGCAGTCGCACAAGCCGGTTGTAGAGGGTGACTAGCCCCGCTATCAACATCACGATTAGCGCAATCACCGCCCACGCAAGCAAGTCCATCTCTCGAGCCTCCCCGGCTGAGTTCGTGTGCGTCGATAATGTCATGCAAACTAGCGGCTAACAGACTTTCCCTTGCCGTTCGCGGCGGACGCCGTTTATGGCCTCGGAGAGCCGGTCGCAGCACAACTTTGACTACAATGCGTGCTCCGACGGAGACAGAAGGGGAGGGAGACCGGTGGCAGTAAGCGCATACATCCTCATTCAGGCGACCGTGAGCGCGGCCAATGTCGCGAGCGACATTCGCACTCTTGACGGGGTGGAGTCGGCCGATGACGTCTCCGGCCCCTATGACGTGATCGTGCGAGCTACCGCACCGGATATGGACGGCCTGGGCCAGCTCGTCGTGGCCCGGATCCAGTCGGTTGAGGGGGTCACGCGCACGCTGACCTGCCCGGTGGTCGAGCTCTAGCGGGCAGCTCTCCGTCGAAGATCAGGCGGGCCGCGACATCCTCAGGAACTCCCAGCGCCGCCCGCTCAAATGCCGCCAGAAGGTATCTCCGGGGACGAACCCAGCCTTCTCGTAGACCGCGCGAGCCCGCTGATTGAAGGTCGCCACGTCAAGGGCGAAGGCCTGGGGTTGAGAGCGCCGGCGTGCGAAATCGAGACAGGCCTCGACGAAGGACAAGCCCATCCCTCGGCCGGTGAGGTCGGGGCGCAGACCCAGCCCGATCTCGATCACGTCCCCAGGACGCGCGGTGAGCTCGAGGAAACCGGCAAGCTCCTCACCCCCGGATACCTCCCCGGATTCCGGGCTGGAGGAGGGGGAGGACGAGAAGACCGAGAAAAAGATGTGGCCCCAGCGACGGGAGTCGAGCACCTCCACGAGGCTCGAGGGGTCGGCGGCCGTGTCGTAGAAATCATAAGGAGGTTGGTAGCGCCACGCCGCCACTGCGTCGGCGTCGGCGGCCTGCATGTCTCTTATCGAGAAGCGGATGATCCCCATCTCGGAGCTATCCTGGGCTGCAGCAAGGCCTCGTTCAAGGATCCCGAACGGAAGCCCTCGAGGTCGAGCGTCACGTACTTGAAGCCGAGCGAACGCAGGGCGGCGGCGATCTCGGTCCGCAGGCCGCCGGCCCGCTCGATCTCGCCCGGCTCGAGCTCGATCCGAGCCAGATCTCCGTGGTCGCGCACCCTCAGCACTCGAAATCCAAGCGCTCTGAGTGCCTCCTCCGCATTGTCGACGCGTTCGAGGCCCTCGGGAGTGACGCGTACGCCGTAGGCGAAGCGCGAGGCGAGGCAGGGAGAGGCCGGCTTGTCGGCGACCGGGAGATTGCGGGCGGCGGCCAGCTCTCTGATCTCGCCCTTGGACAAGCCGGCGTCTGCCAGCGGGGTAATGACATCGTTCTCGCGCGCGGCGCGCCGGCCCGGCCGGTGGTCGGAGAGGTCATCGAGGTTGGTGCCGACCGCGATGCGCGCGTCTCGAGCCGAGGCGATCGGCGCCAAGACCTCGAAAAGCTCGGTCTTGCACCAGTAGCAGCGGTCCGAGCCGTTACGGGAGTACTCGTCACGGGCGACCTCGTGAGTTTCGACCGTCGCGTGGTTCCAGCCCCAGCGAGCGGCCAGGGCTTCGGCGTCACGACGCTCCCTGCGGCTGAGCGAGGGCGATACCGCCGTGACCGCCAGCGCCCGCTCTCCCAGCACACCGTGGCAGACAGACGCCAAATAGGCCGAGTCCACCCCTCCGGAGTAGGCGACCACGACCGCTCCGACGCTCGCGATGCGCTCGCCGAGTTCGCGTTCCTTTGCTCGGGGCGTGTGGTTCATCTCTCCATGATGCCCTATTCGATGTAGCCGAGATCCTTGAGGTGAGCGGCCACCGCGGCCGCTTCCTCCTCGCTGTAGTCGCCTTCGACAGGACGAGAGCCGGCCGCTTCGGTCGTCGACACCGGGTGTGAGGAAAGCCAGCCGGTTTCGAAGGTCTCGGTGGCGGCGCGCCCGTCTAGTCCTGCCGGAACCGCCGCCTCGAGCAGCGCCAGCGCGGTGGGGCAAACATCGAGCAACGAGAGTTCCTCGGCGCGCCCCTCCGAGAAGCGGGGGCCGGCGGCGACGAAGATCCCCAGCGGCCGGTGCTCGGACGACCACGCCTCTTTGACACCCGCCAGCGGTTGTGGCGCCGTGACGAGCTCTGAGGGCTCTCGGGCCGGAGTCACCCGGTAGCCCTCAGACCACATGTCGAGCATGAGATCGGGGGCGAGATGGGTGGCCGGGCCCGAATAGATGCCCTTGCGTGGATACACCGCCCGCACCACCGCCGTGCCCCGGCCCGGGTCGCGCAGCTCCAGCAGCCCTGCGGCCAGCTCCTCCTCCAGCTCTGCCGCAGCATCCTCCGGCACCATCCCCAACGGCTCGCGGCCCTCGAGGTTTAGCCACAGGTCTCCGTTGATGCCGCAGAAGGCCCGGGTCTTGCTCCAGTCGAAGGGCCCAAGCTGTCCGGTGATGGTGGCGCCGAGCGTCTTTCTTGCGGTGTCCGGGGCGAAGCGGCGCCCCAGCTTGCGGGCGGAAGGCGGCAGCGCCCACGCCGCTCGAAGCAGGGGCGAGCTTCGCTTCTTCCCGTAAACGGCCCTGCCCCGGTCGGCCAGCCACGTCCCGAGGTTCACGTCTGCGTGCAGGGGGCCGGCGCCGTGGTCGGAAATCACCACGAAATCCGCCTCCGGCCACCTCGCGAGCAGCACGCCGGTGACCCGGTCCATGGCTTCGTAGACACGTTCGACCGCGTTCGAGAGAGGGTGCGAGGAGTTTCTGAAGCGCCAGAAGAAGTGCTGTGCCCTGTCGACGTGGGGCCACACGGCAACGACACAATCGGCTCCGCTCTCAGCGGCCGCCCAGGTGAGCGCCTCCGCCTGAACTTCTAGTCCTCGAAGCAGATCGTCAAGGAAGCGCTCGAGGGAGGTGTGGGGGGCGCGGTCGACGATATCGAGTAGTTCGAAGCGTTCTGCGAGGCGGTCCTGGAAGTCGTCCGGATAGCAAATGCGGGCGCCCGGGGGGGCCCCATAGCCGGACACCATCACGCCCTCGAGCGGGCTCGGGGGATAGGCCATCGGTACGTTCCATACTAGGAAGCGAGCATCAGAGCCCAGCTCCCACAGCGCTTTCGAGCGCCGGTCGCGCCCGGAGAAGTAGCGGCACTCATACGCGCCCGGCGCGCGGTACCAGGACCCGAAGATGCCGTGGGTGCCGGGGTTGACTCCTGTAAACGCGGAAGTCCAGGCGCAGTCCGTCATCGGCGGCCACGTGGATCGAAGCGGCGCAGTGAAGCCCCGTTGTTGCAACGACGCCAGTGCGGGGAGCCGGCCTTCCGACATCAGGGGACCGGTGACGTCGAACGTGGCAGAGTCCCATCCCAGGATCACGAGGCGAGGGGCCACCGGCTAAATCAGTTGGAGGACGACGGGCTCGGGGTGGGAGACGGCTTCGGGCCCAGCGGCTCCTTGACAGGAGCTATAGGTGCGAAGTCGATGCAGCTGCGGCGGCACCCCCTGCCGGTGAACAGAGTCCTGATCTGCCAGCGAAAGAAGCTGCGACCCTCTGCGATTTGGATCTTTCCGAGCGGAAGCTTCACCTTGACCCCGCGACGGCTCGAGCGCCATGCTCGCAGCCTTGCGATTCTGTAGTCGGCCTTTCTCGCCCGATCCCGAAAGAGGGCGCTCTCCATGCCCTTCCCATTGGAGGACACCAGAGCGTAGTAATCGAAACGCTCCCCGGCGAGCGTGTCGAGGTGAACGAGCAAATAGCCGCGGTCCCATATTCGACGGCTGGTCCAGCCATCGTAGGTCTCGAGGTGCCACACCCGAGGGCGCCCGTAGGTCGAGACCTTGCGGAGGTCGAGCCGGCCCTTGACGTCGTTGTCGTCGCGCACATCGCGATGTGATGCCAGAGCCAGGAGCACGGGAAGGGCAACCAGAATCAGGACCAGCGGCGGCGCCACGAGTCTCGGCCTCACGTGCGTCCTCGTCCTCGCAACGCCGCTAGGGTTCTGAGCCCGGTCCACGCGGATAACGCAAGCCCGAGGAGCACGAGGATTGCGGGTAGCGCCTCTGAGGCGAGCGGTGCCCGGCCCTGCCATGACGGCCAGCCCTGCGGCTTCACCGCCAGAACGGTAGCCGCCAGGGCGGCCAGGATCGCGTTACGGGCGAGGAGCAGGCGCAGGGAGCGGTCGGTAACCCGGCCGAAACAGCCGCACGGCACACGGCTCTTACCCTGGGTGCCGAGGCGCGCCAACACCAGTGAGAACGCTGCCACGAGAGCAAGCGCCAACGCGGCGCCCGCCGGGAGCAAACCGGCGACGAGCAAGCCGGCAACCACGGCCTCCGCTAGAGGTACGCCGGGCCCCGCCGGAACTCGGAGGGCCGGGCTCAGGCCGTAGCGATCGAGCGCCTGCCGCCACGCCTCCGGCCGCAATGCCTTGGCGGCCGACGCCCAGGCGAAGACCCCGGCGAGTAGAGCGGCGCAGATCTGGGAGAGCGACAGAATCATGGCGGTCGCATGCTATCGCCCAGCCTCGAGGCGGGAGCCACCGGGGCCGCTGGGACGGCCACCCCGTTGCGCCCGGCGGTGGCAAATGTCCGCGGTTCGCTTCTACCCACAGATTTCCGTGGGTGAATGTCCACGGTTCGCTTCTGCCCCCGCGGCCTCGAGCGCGACCCGGACGAAGTGGGTACTGGGCAAGGGCCTGCCGCGATAGCCTTCCAGATCGCGAAACTATGCGGTGTCGAGACGCTTCCCGGACCCCAGGCCACGACACTGCAGCCCATTCGATGTGTCGCTACGGAGGTGGACGCCACGTTGCACGGCTGGTGGGCGGTCTCGTACGGGCTCCTGTGGCTGCTCGTGGTGATGCTGTGCGTGATCGTTGTCGCGCTGGCCCGTCAGATCGGCACACTTCATCTCAGGCTCGGGCCGCGCGGTGCCCTGGAGATCGACTCCGAGGGGCCGCCCCTGGGAGAGGCTCCGCCTGCTCTCGAAGCCACGAGCCTCGACGGCCGTCCGTTGACGATCGGGGGGCCGGGGCGTGCACAGCTGCTGCTGTTCGTCTCCACCGGCTGCCTCGTGTGTGAAGAGGTGCTCCCGTCGCTCGAGTCCGTCGCCCACAGCCATGCCCTGTCACCGCTGGTGATTGCCGACGCCTCCTCCGAGGACAAAGAGGTGAGGGCACACGTAGCCACCAGGACGCGTGCGCCGGTGACGGCCTCCTCGGAGGCGATGCGCGCGTATGCCGTTCCGGGGACGCCCTATGTCGTGGCGCTCGACGAGCTCGGCGCGGTCCGGGCCAAGGCGACGGTTAACAACATGGAGCAATTCGAGGGCCTGGTGCAAACCGCCCAGCGGCGGTCGACGCAGGCCCAGAAGGAGTTGGAGACGAGCTAGATGACGCTTGAATCGGCTTCAGTGGCGCTTGCGAGCAGGACGACTCGGCGATCGCTGATCGGCCGTTTGGGGACCGGCTTCGTCGCCCTCGTAGGCGGACCTCTGGTGGCGGTAGCCCTCAGCCCCCAGCGGGCGGCCGCCTATCACGTCTGCGGACACACCTACACGACCAACTCCTGCCCCCATCCCTTCGCGCCTCACACCCGCGTCGATCGATTCGGCTATCCGGTGCATCCCCGTCACGGATACCCGGTGGACGATCGAGGAGACATCTACACCTCGCGCGCCCAAACTCGCCGCCGTGTCTGCCAGGAGGTCGTGCCCAAGAAGTACCCGTCCACCGGAAACCCCCGTTACGGAGGTGGCTGGTCGCGCTGTTGTAAGGGCAGGATCCGCCGCATCTACGACTGCTGCTCGTACTCGGACACGCGCATAAACGGAGATGCCTCGGTGACCGGCTACTGCCACAAGGGGCGCAAGGTGTTCTGCATCGCCTATCGCGACACAGAGGTTCGCTGTTGATGAGCCCGCTACTGGCCGCCGCCGCAGTCGCAGCCGCGGTTGTGGCTGGCCTGTCCACCGCGTTCGATCCCTGAGGCCTTTCGATGGCCGAGACCATCTCCCCCGCGGTTCACGGGGGCCGCAGCTTGCGCTACTGGAGAGCCGTGGCTCTGCACGTACTGGGGGCCGCGCTGACGGCGGCCGCCCTCGGCCTGGTACTGGGATCGGTGGGGGCCGCGTTGGGAGCTCCGTGGCTCCGCGCGGCCCCCACTGTCGTGGCGGCGGTCGCCATCCTCTACTTCCTGCGCGAGGCGGTAGGTCTTCCGATGCCAGTCCCCAGTCGCCGCCGCCAGGTCCCCGACTGGTGGCGCACCTTCTATTCGCCGGCCGTCTCTTCCCTTCTTTACGGACTGGGACTCGGAGCGGGCTTCTTCACGTTTCTCTCCTTCGGCACCCTGGCTGCGGTTGCGGTCGCTGCCCTGGCCGGCGGTAGCCCGCTGTGGGGGGCTGCGCTGTGTGCGCCGTTCGGGGCCGCACGAGGCATCTCGGTGCTGGCCTCGCTGAGGGCGCTCGATCCCGAGCAAGGGGCTGTCGTGGTCGACAGGCTGCAGCAGGCAGGCGCCACCCGGCTGCCGAGTGCCCTCAACGCGGGGGCGCTCCTGCTGTTGGCAGCGGCCGGAGTGGTCGCCGGTATCCCCTTCTGACCGTCTCCGGGGAATTCCGGGACGCTTGCTGGGCCCCCCCAAGAACCGGCTCCCATTTGCCAGCATGCCTCCCGCCGGTTATCGTTAGCACTCTCGAACGTTGAGTGCTTACAGCCCGGGACGAGACCGGGACGAACTTTCCAAGGAGGTAGCCAATGCCGAAGATTTTGGCGTTTGAAGAAGAGGCGCGTCGTGCCCTCGAGCGAGGCATGAACCAGCTCGCCGACGCGGTGAAGGTGACGCTCGGCCCCCGAGGCCGCAACGTCGTGCTCGAGAAGAAGTGGGGCGCTCCCACGATCACCAACGATGGCGTCTCCATCGCCAAGGAGATCGAGCTCGAGGATCCCTACGAGAGGATCGGTGCCGAGCTCGTCAAAGAGGTCGCCAAGAAGACCGACGACGTAGCCGGAGACGGCACCACGACCGCCACGGTCCTTGCTCAGGCGATGGTCCACGAGGGCCTTCGCAACGTAGCTGCGGGCGCCAACCCGATCGCGATCAAGCGCGGCATCGAGAAGGCTGTTCAGTCGGCCGTCGACTCGATCAGGTCCACCGCTCGCGACGTGGATAGTCGCGAGCAGATCGCGCAGGTGGCGGCCATCTCCGCCAACAACGACGCCGAGATCGGCGAGACCATCGCCGAGGCCATGGACAAGGTCGGCAAGGACGGCGTCATCACGGTCGAGGAGTCCAACACCTTCGGGCTCGAGCTCGAGCTTGTCGAGGGCATGCGGCTCGACAAGGGCTACATCAGCCCCTACTTCGTCACCGACGCCGAGCGCATGGAGGCGGTGCTCGAGGAGCCCTACATCCTCCTCGCAAACCAGAAGATCTCGGCCGTCAAGGACCTCGTCCCCGTGCTCGAGAAGGTCAGCCAGTCGGGCAAGCCGTTGCTGATCATCGCCGAGGACATCGACGGCGACGCGTTGGCGACGCTGGTCGTCAACAAGCTGCGCGGCACCTTCAAGGCCGCGGCCATCAAGGCCCCCGGCTTCGGTGACCGTCGCAAGGCCATGATGCAGGACATCGCCATTCTCACCGGGGGCCAGGTCATCAGCGAGGAAATCGGCCTCAAGCTCGAGACCGTCACCCTCGACATGCTGGGCAGGGCCCGCAAGATCGTGGTCACGAAGGACGACACGACGGTGGTCGAGGGCGGCGGCGACGCCGACGACATCACGGGTCGCGTCAACCAGATCAAAGCCGAGATCGACCGCAGCGACTCCGACTACGACTCAGAGAAGCTCCAGGAGCGCCTCGCAAAGCTCGCCGGGGGCGTCGGTGTCGTCAAAGTCGGCGCCGCGACCGAGGTCGAGCTCAAGGAGAAGAAGCACCGCATCGAAGACGCGGTGCAGACGGCCAGGGCCGCGGTTGAAGAGGGCATCGTTCCCGGTGGAGGCGTCACGCTTCTGCACGCCGCAGAGTCCATCGAGAAGCTCGAGCTCGACGGCGACGAGGCCACGGGCGCTCGTATCGTGAAGCGCGCACTCGAGGAGCCCGTCAAGGTCATCGCCGTCAACGCCGGCCTCGAGGGCGGCGTGGTCATCGAGAAGATCCGCAGCCTCGGCTCGGGCGAGGGCCTCAACGCGGCGACCGGCGAGTACGTCGATCTCATCGCCGCCGGTGTGCTCGACCCTGCGAAGGTGACCCGCTCAGCGCTGCAGAACGCGGCATCGATCGCTGCACTGTTCCTCACCACCGAGGCGATCGTGGCGGACAAGCCCGAGAAAGAAGCCCCCGCGATGCCGGGTGGCGACATGGGCGGCATGGACTTCTAGTTCGAAGCAGCCCCCGCTTTATCGAAAGGCCCCCGGAGTTCCGGGGGCCTTTCGCTTGTTCAGAAGGGACCCTGTGACGTGGCCTCGGAGACGCCGGGCATGGCGTTCGCATCCTCGTCCGTGGCCGGCTCGCTCACACCTGCGCGCACAGCCTCGAGCTGCGCCGCGAAAGCCAGGCCGACGAAGATCGCAACCGAGGTCAGTAATGACCATAGCAGCAGTCCGACGATGCCAGCCAGGGGGCCGTAGGTGTCTCCAAAGGTCTCGGCGCCGGTGAGGTAAAGCAAGAGCGCACCGGTGAAGGCGAACCACAAGACCACGGTCACCACGGCGCCGGCCGCCAGCCACGACATCGAGGGCTGGCGGCGACGGGGGGACATCTTGAACAGCATCGAGAATCCTGCGAGCACGAACACCAGCACCACGGGCCAGCGGGCGAATTGCCACGCGGTCACGGCCGTCTCGCTCCAACCCGTCGCGGCACCCGCTCTCTCGATCGCCGAGCCCGCTATGAAGGTCACGAACGCGAGCAAGATGAGCACGCCGACGGTCAGGGCAAGTAAGGCCGCAACCGCGTACTTGCGGATCGTGGCCCGGTCGCTCTCGATGCCGTAGATGCGATTGGCCCCTCGTTCGATCTGACCCATTGCGCCGGTCGCCGAAATGAGGGCGGCGATCCCTCCGACCAGAACCACGAGGCCGGATCCGGACCCGGCCTTGTCTCCCTGCTCGAGAGCGCTGGTGACCAAGCCGCCCGTGGGCCCTAGAGCCACCTCGTTCATCGTCTCCTCGATCAAGCGCCGGAAGTCCTTTTGGTCCAGGTCGATGACGGCGCCGACGAAGGCGATCAACGCCGGAAACGCGGTCAGCATGAACTGGAACGCCAAGCCCCGAGAATGGCTGAACCCGTCGGCGGCCCGAAAGCGCTCGAAGGAATCCCGCGCCAGCCGTCCCCAACCGGTTCTCGTCAGCGTCTCGCGCGCGTCGTCGCCCTCGAGCTCGTGGGTCTGCGGGACGGCTGTAGCGGTGCTCATGACCGAGGGTTACCCCAGCGGCCGAGCAAGCAAAACCCGCCCCGGC
>Ga0136622_10000591_pt1 | contig 14918 bp, 15 predicted proteins | sample AntDrymUQ4482106_2_FD_104803 | JGI IMG/M metagenome (GOLD analysis project Ga0136622, IMG submission 104803) | Polar desert sand microbial communities from Dry Valleys, Antarctica - metaG UQ448 (21.06) | ecosystem: Environmental > Terrestrial > Soil > Desert | place: Antarctica: Dry Valley...
CAGGCCGTTTGGGCCTCTGAGACCTTGCGCTCCTGCTGCTCGGAGGCCGCGCGCCATTCACCCTCGCGTCGTTCCATCTCCTTGTGGGTGCGCTCGATCTCCTCGTTCCGGCGTGCGAGCTCGTCTTCCCTCGCCCGTATCCGATCGTCGCGCTGTCTGAGCTCACCGTCCTTTCCTGAGAGCGCCTGCTCCAGGCGCCGGCGTTCGGCCTCGACGTCTTCGAGCCGCCCCGCGGCCGATCGCCGCTCGAGGGCCCAACCGACGATGCCGGCGAGCGCCGCCAGGGCGAAGAGGAGCGGCAGGACATCGTCGCCGGCATCTGCGAGGTCGCCGTTCAAGGCGGCCACGAGGGCCGCGAGCAGGGCCACGGAGAGCAGCACCGCCGCCAGCGCGAACAGGGGGCCGGCGGCGCGGCTTTTCTCGTGGAGCATCCTTGAGCATTACCCCTGTCAGCGGGAAATCATGCACCCCTGCCAGCGGGAAATCATGCGTCCTCCGGGCACACGTCGATCGTCGAATGGGATCGACAGAGGTCCCTCCCGGCGGGGTGGTCGGGTCCGACCGGTACGTTCCTGAGCCTTGGTCCTCGCGCCCGATCCACGGCACGCGGGTCACCGCCCTGCACCTCGACATCGCGCTCGATCGCTCGGATGCGTTCCCGTGGGCCACGGACGTCGAGAGCCTCGAAGAGGCCATCTCCACCGTGCTCGAGGCGCCTGAGCCGCCCGGCGCCGAGGCCGCGCGGGTGGCGCTCGGGTCCAATCCGGACGCACTCGCCAGCGTGCTCGATCTGGTCAGCGAGGCGGCGCGCGGTTAAGGGGAGCCGCTGATCCTGAGCTGAGACGGGGTCGTGCTTTCGGGAGCCGAGCGCCCAGCCTCACTGAGCCGCGGCCCCTTCCTGGGTCAACCGCGCGTAAAGATGTCGGGCGCCGACCATCGCGACCACTATCGCTACGTAGCCGACGAGCAGTACGCGTGGCCGCGGCGGCGCTTCGGCGAAGGATGCAGATCCGGCGGCCACTATGGCCGCGGCGAACGCGAGCCTGCCCACGAGAACCTCCCACTCGACTCTCGCGGCGGTCGCGCGGTACAGGCCTGCGGTGCTCATCGTGAGCAGGACCGACGCAACGACTAGCGGCGCCGCCTGACCTGTCGCCTTGATGATCTCACGGAACGACACCTGCAGCGACGGGTTGATCCACACCTCCAAAGCGAAGGTGAACACCATGGCGCCCATCACCGCGATCGAATCGACGAGCGGCAACTCGACGTCCGGATGCGCCGCGCGCCCCGACAGGCGAAGCGGTTGGAGGGCCCGCCAGCTGCGCACCGAGCAATAGTATTTCACCGCATGCGGGGTGAGGCGCCGGGGAGCCGCAACGTCGGGCTGGCTGGTGCAGGTGTCAGCCTCGCGTTGCTCGCGCTGGGCACCTGGCTGATCGCTCCCCGCTTCGATATCGCAGCTCCGTCACTGATCGACGACTGGGGGGTAATCGAGCGCTCTCATCTGGCGCTCGACGCCGTGTGGCGCGGCGAGTGGCTGACCGGCACCCCCGAGGGCGCGGATGCGATCAACCGCTTTCGGCCGGCGTTTGCGGCCGTCTGGAACCCGCTGCAATGGCACACCCTCGGGGCGCCCGACGAAATGACGGGCCCCAATCTCTGGAACGAGCTCCGACTCGCCCTGCTCGTCGCCGGGCTCGTGGCCGTGACCATCGCCGCCATCCCCGGTCGGCTCGGGCTTCGGTGGCCGGTGCTCGCGCTGCTGGCCGCAGGACCGCCTGCCCTGATCCTCACAACGCCGAGCACCCCGATCGATCTCGCCCGCTTAGGCCTGTCGGAGCCGTTGATGGTGGCCGCGATGCTCACGGGAGGTCTGCTGATCGTCCTCGCGTCAAAGCGGCTGATCGCGGGCGCGGAGGGCGGCTTCGCCCGGTTCCGAAGCATGTTGCCGCTGATCGGCGGCTACCCGCTGTGGCTGCTGGGCGTGTACTTCAAGGAGCCGTCGGCATGCTTCCTCGTGCTGGCGCCCTTCCTCTACCTCGAGCTGAACCGGCGCTGGCGCGAAGAGGGCGTGCTCCGCCGGCCGCTGATCCGTGAGCGGACTTTCCAGCTCGTGTCCGCCTCCCTGCTGCTGCCCGTTCTACACGTCGCCGCCGTGAGCGGCTCGATCGCGCTCGGGGGGACCACCACCTACGGACATCAGGTGCCGACGGGGCTCGGCGGCCTGAAGGAAGCCTTCACGGAGCAGTGGACGCCTATGAACACGATCTTGGGCACACCACTGTGGAAGGGCGTGGCGCTCGCGGTTCCCTTTCTCGTGCTGGGGGGCGCACTCGAGCAGCGCCGCGTTCCCTGGCTGAGCATCGGGATGGTGCTGACCGGGTGGGCGATCCTGGTGTTCCAGGGCGCCGGTGGCGAGGTGGCAAGCCGCTACTACATCCCCGTGATTGCGCTGTTCGCGGTGGCCGGGGCCCTGGCGCTGGCGGAGAGTCCAGCCTGGATACGCGCGCTCGGGATCGTCGCAGTAGCGCTGGCGGCCGCCGGGAACGCACCCTCGGCGCGCGACCACACGGAGGCTTGGGCAAGGGGCGAGAGCCTGGGCGTCCGGACGGTCGATGAGGTCGCAAAGCTCGATATCGAACATTGCGCCGTCCAGCAGTCGGGCATCGATGTCGAGCGGCGGCTTGCCATCCCCAGCCTGGTGGAGCTGAAGGGCAGCCGGCAGAGAGGGTGCGATCGCCGGTTCGCAGCCCTGCTGGTCCATCCTCTCGACGCCGGCCCCCCGTCCTCCGAACCTATCGATCGCGCGTGCGCCTCCGACTGGCGCGCTGTGCGGCCTGCCGGCTTCCTGATCGTGTATGGGTGTCGACGTCTCCGCGCCGGTCGGATCGAGGTGCCCGGGGCCGGCACACAGACGATCCGTTCGGTGCTCGCCGCGTCCCGGCTTGCCAAGCAGTAGGCCCACCGTCTTCGAACTCATCCCTCAGGAGTTCCACGCAGTCAGAGTGCTGCTTCGTGCGGCCACCGGTGGGTCGTCCAGAACTCGCCCACGCATTACGCGGTCAGTGCAAACGCCGCGTTTGCATCCTTACGCGCGAGCGCGACTATCGAGACCCCGAAAGGTAAGTTCCAGCGCTCGACGAGCGCAGCCTCGCCGGCGAAGATGCGTGTGAGGATCTCGTTAAGGCGCCCCGCACGGGTGAGCGTGAAGTCGGACTTCAGCTCTCGGTCGCCGGCGCGGCGTGGGCGGAGGAGCCGCACGGCTGCGATCGGCGGGAAGAGCAGGCTGTTGAAGTACGAAAGCTTGACGGGCTCAAGCCCTGCACGCTCGAGGCGCTCGCGTATCTGCCATGCACGGTAGCGTCGCTTGTGGTGGCTGATCTCGTCCTGCGGCCCCCACAGGACCTCGTACGCCGGGACTGTGAGCAGCAGCGTGCCGCCGGGGCGCAGCACGCGCTGCACCTCCCCGAGCACAGCTTGATCATCGTCGATGTGTTCGATCACGTCGAGCGCCGTCACGAGATCGAAGGTCTCGGGTTCCCACGGGAGCGTCTGCGAGGTCAAACGTCTCACCCCCGCGACGCCTCGCTCGCGGCAGAACCGAACGGCGTTCGGGTCGGTGTCGACACCGTCTACGGTCCCGTAGCGGGAAAGTTGCTGGAGCATCGCCCCGGTTCCGCACCCGATGTCGAGCACCCGCTTTGACGCGTCCCCAGGCGGAAAGTGCCGGTCCAAGAGGCGGAGCAGGATCTCGCGGCGACCGCGGAACCACCAGTGTCGGTCCTCGATTCTTCGGTACTCGGCGTAGTAGCCTTGCTCCACGTCTCTAGCGGCCCGCGGGGAGCACCTCGACGTACTCTTCGGAGCGATCCAGCTCGGCGGCGGCCGCCTGCCGGCTCTGACCCGGCAAGTAGATGCTCCGCCACATACGCCCGATCTCCCAGAGCGTCCGCTGAACGTCGCTCGCCTGAACGGTTGTCTCTCCGGCGAGACGCGGGTAGTGCCGTACGCCCTTCTCGGCTATCCGGAAGTTCCACTTGCGGGCCTTCGCCACCAGCTCCGTGTCGACGAAGAAGTTCTCGCACTCGATGGTCACCTTGTCGAGGACCTCTCGCCGGAAGAGCTTGAAGGCGCAGTCCACATCACGGACCCTGACGCGGAAGAGCACTCGGACGAGGCGGTTGTAGACCCAGGAGACCATCGACCGCATCACGGAGTCGTACCGGTAGACGCGGAAGCCGATCACAACGTCGTGCTGGGAGATCAGCGGCAGGAAGTACGCCAGCTCGCCTAGATCGAACTGGCGGTCGGAGTCGGTGTAGAAGATGAGGTCGAACGATGCATGCTCGAAGCCGGTCCTGATCGCGGCACCATAGCCACGGTTCTCGGTGTGCCTCAGGAGCCTGACACGGGGATGATGCTGGTGCACGAGATCGGTGGCCACGGCTGCGGTGTCGTCGCGGCTGCCGTCGTCCACCAGCAGGATCTCGAAGTCCTGAGCCAGCCGAGGGAGAAGATCCATGGCGGTGCGGACCAGCGGCGCGATGTTCTCCTGCTCGTTGTACGCAGGCAGCACCACCGACAACCCCTGCACCGGACCCATCGAAAGAGCCTAGATGAACGGGCGGGTGCTTGACTGGGCTATCTCCCACGTGATCGGCTACCCAGCCGCGGCTTCGTGCTCGGCCAGGATTCCGACGCCCTGCTCGAGCGTCGTAGGTGGCTGCCAGCCGGTGATCTGCTCGAAGCGTCCGAGGTCCGCCTCGTGCGCCTCGAATGGGATGTCGGCGGGCTCCTCGCTCCAGACCGTGCCCGGGAAGCGCTCGGAGAGGATGTCCAGCAGCTCGGACACGCGCCGGGCGCGGCCGGTGCCGAGGTTGACCGCCGTGGTCGCGTCGCCGGCCCCCAGCCGCAGCAGCCCCTCAGCCACGTCGCCGGCGTAGATGTAGTCGAACATCCCCTCCACCCGGAAGGCCGACAGCGCCGCATCCGCATCCGTGATCCGCGAGCGCACCCAGCGCGAGACCACGTCGCTCGAGCCGCGCCCGTAGACGCGGAAGATCCGGGCCGAGACCGAGGTGAACGTGGTGGCCGGAAACCGCTCGAGGAACTGGAGCTCCTGCTCGTGCATCAGCTTCGCGCTGCCGCACAGGTTGCGCGGCCTGACCGGGGAGCTCTCCGAGAGCGGCGTGGGCGCGCTGCGCGGTTCGGCGAAGAGGTACAGCGCCGGGTCGTATACGAGATAGCTCGACGCAAAGACGAGCCGGCGCAACGAGGGCAGGGCGCCGGCCAGGGTCGCGACTTTGTGGCTGACCAGCACGTTGTGATGGAAGTTCTCGGCCCAGAACCCCTCCGTCTCGACCGTGCGCTCGAAGGTCGCCGCGAGGTGAAAGCAGTACTCGGGGGCGAGCTCGCGCACCCGCTCGACGGTCAGGTCGGCGGCGTCGCCCTCGATGTAGTCGACGCTCTGCTCGAGCCACCCGGGTCGCGGCTTGAGGTCGCAGCACATCACCCGCGCGCCCTGCGCGATCAGGGACTCGAGCAGCTCCCTGCCGATCACTCCCGCCCCGCCGGTCACGAGCACGGCGCTGTCGCGGTAGCCGCTCACGAGGCCACCGGCCAGTCGGCGGCGAGCACCCCGTGCACGAGGCTGTCGCCGGGGCCCTCGCCGGCGACGATGTGCTCGCGCAGGCGCCCCTCGAGGACGTAGCCCGCCTGCTCGAGGATCGATATGTGGAAGTCCCGGAACGCGTAGGTCTCGGCGAACAGGCGGTTCAGTCCCAGCTCACCGAACGCCCAGTCCCCGAGGAAGCGCAGGAATGCGGCCATGTCGCGCCGGTACAGGTCGCGATCGGCGGCGCGGAGGGGGTCGACGAGGAACGAAACCTCCGCGCGTCGGGCCTCCCAGTCGACGTTGGTGAGCCCCCCATAGCCGATGAAGGCCCCACCCTCCGCGAGAATCGAGACGAGCACCTGGCGCGGCCGCGGCTCGCGCTGGGCGGGAGCCACGACCTCGTCAAACCAGCGCTGTTGCTGCTCGGGGGAGATCGGCTCGGGCTGGCGCAGCACGTCGATCTGCTCGTTTCGAAACCGGCGCAGCGCGGCGATGTCGGCCTCCCGGAGCGGCAGGTAGCGGTAGCCGTCGCGATCGACCGGAAGCCCTCGGGCGGCGGGAGCCCTGGAAGCGGCCGCGCCGGGCTCCCGAGCCGCCGGCTGCGCGCCGGCCTCCCGAGCGGCCGGCTGCGCACCGGCCCGGGCGCCGGGCTCGCCGACCTTTCTCACGAGCAGGCGCGAGTTGCGCCCGATGCCGGCGGAGGCGAGCGCGCGGAAGAGCTCGCGCCGGACCTCCGAGGGGATCGAGCCCTCCATCTCCACGCGGTAGGCGTGGCACACGCCGCCAGTCTCCGGGTCTCCGATGTAGTCGAGGCCCATCAGCAGGAACATCTCCATCGGGAAGTCGGCCTGCACGTCGACCGGGTCGAGGCCGAGCTGCCGGCAGAGCCCGGCGAGCGACTCGACGTCGAAGTAGTTGACGTGGTCGGGGACCGCGATCCACCACGGCTCGACTCCGAGCTTTGCCTGCGCCGCGAGCTGGAGGGGGTTGAAGTCGTTGGGCACGCGGATGTAGAGCAGGCCGCCCGGGGCGAGCAGGCGGCCGATGTCGCGCAACATCCGCGCGGCGTCCGGAACGTGCTCGAGCACGTTCAGCAACAGCACCGCGTGGTAGGTGGGCGGCGAATCCGACTCCTCGAGCAGCTCCTCGAGCGTCGCGGTGCGGGCCTCGAGCCCCCGCTCGCGGGCCAGCGCCGCCGCCTCGTCGGAGGGCTCGATCCCGTGGGCCTCGAACCCCTGCTCCCCGAGCCAGGCGAGCAGCTCGCCCTGCCCACAGCCCACGTCGAGCACCCTTCGCCCGCTTCCGTGGGCGGCCAGTTCGGCCGTTATGTCTGCGTAGAGCGTTTCGCGCAGCCACGTGCGCTCGCGCGCTGCCTCCTCCCCGCCCGCCAGCAGCCGGCGCAGCTCGGGTGCACGCCCGCCCCTACGCAGAAGGTCGTAGTACTCGCTCTCGTAGAAGCGCTCGAACTCCGACTCGCTCGGCATCGGCTCGAGGCGCCGGTAGCCGTAGGTCGGGTCGACGATCACCGCGTGGCGCGTCGATTTCGGCTCGCCGGTGGACAAGAGGCGCCTGTCTTATCACGGGGAGGCAGAGGGGCAACGCGCGGCGCGGCTCACACCACCTCCCAGGTGAGCACGTCGTCCGCTCCCACGTCGGCGCGCAGCGTGCGGCCCACGACGAGGTCGAAGTGCTTGGGCGCGATGCCGCTGCCCGGGCGCTTCACACGCAGCATCTCGGGCTCGATCACCGTGCCGGCGGGCAGGTCGCGCGCGGCGATCAGGCTGCGCCGCGCGAGTGTGAAGTTCTCCTCGCGCTCCTCCGGGCCGGGTCCGTCCTTGCGCCCGTCGCCGAGCGCCGCCTCGGCGTCTCTCACCCCCGCGACCATCCGCGCCAGCTCCTCGGGCTCGGTCGCGAACGGGTGGTCTGGCCCCTCCATCGTGCGGTCGAGGGTGATGTGCTTCTCGATCATGGCCGCCCCGCGGGCGGCGGCCGCGATCGGGATCACCTCGCCGAGCGTATGGTCGGACAGTCCGGCGGGCACCCCGAAGGCCGCGCGCAGGGTCTCCATCGCGCGCAGGTTGATCCGCTGCGGCGGCGCCGGGTAGATCGACGCGCACTGCATCAGCGCCACGGCGCTCGCGCCGGCCTGCGCCGCGGCGGTGAGCGCCTCGTCCACGTCGGCGAGCGTGGCCATGCCGGTCGAGACGATCAGTGGGATGCCGGTGGCCGCCGCGTGGCGGATGAGCGGCAGGTCCACGATCTCGCCCGAGGCGATCTTCAGCAGCGGGACCCCGAGCTCGGCGAGCTCGTCAACGGCCTCGTGGTCGAAGGGGCTCGAAAAGAAGTGGATTCCGCCCGCCGCCGCGTGCTCGGCCAGCTCGGAGTGCCACTCGCGCGGCAGCGAGATCGCCTCGAGCAGCTCGGCGGGGGTCTGCCCCGTCGTCTGCTCGAGCGACCTGCTGCGGGCGACTCTCGAGTAGATCCGCTCGCCCGAGTAGGTCTGGAACTTGACCGCGTCCATCCCAGCCTGCGCGGCAACGTCGATCAGCGCCTTCGCCGTGCCGAGGTCGCGGTTGTGGTTGGAGCCCGCCTCGGCGATCAGGTAGGTGGGGCTGCCCGGCCCGATCCTCCGGCCACCCGCTGTGAGTTGCACGGGGAAGGTCACTCGACCACCATCCGCGACGGTCCCGCGCCCATTTCGGCCAGGATGCGCTCGAGGCCGGCGTCGGGCCCGACGCGCCCGACGAAGGAGCGGATGACCGCCAGGTCCTCCGCGGTGTCGAGGCTCAGCTTCACCGCTCGCGCCGGCGGATCCAACCGCAGCGAGCGCTGCGGGAAGCGCTCGGGCCGGTCACGCACGAAGGGGGTGACATGCTCTCGATCGTAGGGGTCGGCCGTCTGGCTCGCCGCCTCCTCGAGCGCCCACCGCGAGAGAACCTCGGCGTCGAGCCCGTCGGGGAAGGAGCGCGGCTCGCGCGTGTTCCAGACGTAGTGCAGATCCTCGCGCTCGCGCCACATACGGATCAGCCGGTCGATCACCGCCGGCTCGGCGAGCGGGCAGTCCGCGGTGATCCGCACCACGGCATCGCACCCGACCTCCTCCGCGGCCAGCCTGAAGCGCTCGAGCACGTCGTCGAGCGGTCCGCGCACGGCGGCCAAGCCGAGCTGCTCCGCGAGCTCCGCGACCGGATCGTCGTTCTCCTGGTCGGAGGTGGCGATCACCACCGCGCTCGCCTCGCTCAGGCGTGCGAGCCGGCGGCACAGGAGCTCCAGGGTGCTCGCCGGCCCCAGGTCCTCGAGCACCTTCCCCCGCAGCCGCGAGGAGCTCATGCGCGCCTGCACGACCACGGCCACGGATGCGTGTGCCCGGCTCATCGCGCCGTCGCCGCCCGCGGTGCGCGCGCCTCGATCGCGGCGATCGCCGCCGGCACCTCGGCGATGCCCGCGAGCGTGAGCTCGGCGTCCTGGCCCGCGGGCACCACGAGCCGCGACTGGCGCCCCGTGAGGAGGCGGATCGTGTGGATGCCGAGCGGCCTGATCCCGCGAAAGTCCTTGCTCGGATCATCCCCGATGTAGACGATCTCCTCCGGCCCGCACCGCTCGCGACCCATCATCAGCGCGAACACGTGCACGGAGGGCTTGCGGTTGCGGATGCCGTAGCGGTGCGTGATGTAGGCGTGCCGGAGGAACGGGGCGATCCCGAGCGCGTCGATCTTGTTCTGCTGGACCACCTTGTGCCCGTCGGTGACCACGTACAGGGGGCGGGGCGCGAGGCCTTCCAGGACCGCCCTGGACTCGGGGGGAAGGGAGATCGACGGATGGTGGTGGCGGTAGATCCGCAGCAGCTCGGCGATCGACTGGCGTCCGCGCAGGCCGAAGCGCTCCACGACCGCGTCGAGCTGCCTCCCCCGGCCGTCCCGCTCGAGCGAGTCCCACATCGCCTGGAAGGCCTCCCCCTGGGAGATCCCCCAGCGGCGGTGAAGCGCCAGAGCCACCGAGTTGAAGCCGCTCCTCACGAAGGCCTCCTCGGGGTAGAGCGTGTCATCGAGATCGAAGGCGACTATCAAGGCTCGATCAGCCGGTCTGCCGGGTAGCGCACGAGGCGCAGGCCGCGGCGATAGGAGCCCAGCCGCGGCTCCACGCTCTGGCCGAGCGCCTCCTCGATCGCCCACCGTGGCGTGTCCACCCCGGCGTGGAAGCCGAGCGTGGAGGCCCCGCCGACCCGGGGGTTGCATTCGAGCAGCGTGACCTGAGGGCCGTCGACGAAGGCCTGTATCACCAGGTGGCCGCGCAGGTCGAGGCTCTCGGCGAGCCTGACCGCCAGCGCGCTGAGCTGCGGGTGCTCCACCGTCTCGGTGACCGTCGACTCGCCGTCATGGACCCTGATCCGGGTGCGCGGCGCGGCGTCCACGACCTGGCCGCGGCGGTTGACGTAGAGGTCGACCGAATGCTCGACTCCTCTGAGCACCGGTTGGAAGATCGGCTCCGCCAGGCGCTCCCCGTACGCGCGGGCCGCCTCCCGGTCGAGCCCGACGGCGAGGCCCCGCGCGCCCATGCCGCGGCGGTCCTTGACGACCGCGAGCGCGTCCGTCTCGAGATCCTCGAGCGCGGCGGCTGTGGGCGCCGTCGGGATCCCGTGACGCAGGCAATGGTCGTGGAAGCTCAGCTTGTCAAGGCAGGTCTCGACGGCTTCCAGGCTGCCCACCGGCGCGTACGCCCCCTCCTCCGCCAGCGCTCCGCGCGCCGCGGCGAATAGCGCCAGCTCGCCGTCGCGGGTGGGGATGACGAGCCTGATCTCCTCCTGCGCGCAGAAACGCAGCAGCTGCTCGGGGGCGTCGGGGATCGACAGCGGCGGCATCTGCCAGAAGCGCTCGGCGAAGTAGCGCCCGACGCACCCCGGATCGGAGTCCGCGCCCCACACCGTGCCGCCGGCCGGCGAGCGCTCGAGCGCCGCGCGCAGCGCCGCGAGCAGGGGCACCTTGCGGGACAGGCTCGTGACCAGGACGTTCAAGGTTGCGAGAGTACCCCGCCGAATGAGCGACGCCCCGAGAGGCGCCTCCGGGGGCGGCCAGGCCAGCTGATCGCCGTACATGCTGACCCTTTCCCCTCACCCTGCGCCTGATCCGCAGCGTGGTGCCGGTCTCCCTCGGGCAGCTCGCGCGGCAGGTGTGGGTGCCGGCCTACAGCACCGGGATCGTCCTGGCGCTCGCCCTGGGAGCCGCGCGCCTTGGTGCGGAGCTCGACTCGGTGGCCGCGGTCGTGCGCGTCGGCACCCTCGGGGTGGTGGGCTACTGGCCGGCCTTCTACGCGATCTGGCTGGGCCCTGACGAGCGCAGGCTCGTTCGCGGCCTGCTGCCGGGGGGCGCCTGAGATCAGGCGAGGGCCCTGCCGAGCTCGCCGACCACGCGCTCGACGTCGGCTTCGGTCATCGCGGGGAACATCGGCAGCGAGATCAGTCCGGAGTAGAGGCGCTCGGCGTTGGGGCACTCGTCCTGGGGATAGCTCAGCTGGTCGCGGTAATAGGGCAGCCGGTAGACGGGGATGTAGTGCACCTGGACGCCGATGCCCGCACCCCGGAGGGCCTCGAAGGCCGCGTGGCGCGCCCGCGCGCCCGCCCGCACGCACACGGGAAACAGGTGGTATCCGTGGAGCGAGCCCGCGGGGGCAGCCGGTGGCAGTTCTACTCGCTCCTCGCCCGCCAGCAGCTCGCGGTAGCGCAGCGCGATCTCGTTGCGGCGCGCCACCCACCCGTCCAGGCGCTCGAGCTGGCTCAGCCCGAGCGCGCCCTGAAGGTCGGTGATCCGGTAGTTGAAGCCGAGCGCCTGCATCTCGTAGTACCAGCCGCCGTCCGTGGGGCCGGGCGAGATGTCCTGGCGGGTGATCCCGTGGGTGCGAAAGAGGCGCAGCCGGGCCGCCAGCGCGTCGTCCTCCGTGGCCACAGCCCCGCCCTCGCCGGTGGTTATCGGCTTCACCGGGTGAAAGGAGAAGGCGGTCATCTCCGCACCGCCGGCCCCGCCCACCTTCACCCCTTCGCGATGGCCTCCGAGCGCGTGGCAGCCGTCCTCGATCACGATCGGTCCGGGCGCCGAGCGCAGCGGCGCGAGATCCACCGGCAGGCCCGCGTAGCTGACCGGCACCACCGCGCGGGTGCCCTCGCCGGCGGCGGCCGCCGCGGCGGCGGTGTCGAGGTTCCAGGTGGCCGGGTCGATGTCCACGAAGCGCGGGCGGGCGCCCATGTAGAGCGCGCAGTTGGCCGACGCCGCGAAGGTGATCGGCGTGGTGATGACCTCGTGGCCGGGCCCCAGGCCCGCGGCGTAGGCCGCGCCGTGAAGGGCCGCCGTGCCGCTCGAGAAGGCCACAACGTGGGAGGCGCCCAGGTACTCCGCGAGCGCCTCCTCGAAGCGCTCGACCCGCGGGCCATGGGTGATCAGCGCCGAGCGCAGCGCGGCCACCACGGCCTCGACGTCTGCGTCCGAGATCTCCTGCCGGCCGTAGGGGAGCGGCTCGGTCACCGGGCTCGCGAAGACCGGCGCGCGCTCACGCGACCGCCTTCACGTCCGCGACCATGTCGCGCAGCTCGTCCACCCCGAGCCACGTGTCGTTGTCCTCGCTCGAGAAGCGAAAGCCCTCGGGCATGCGCGCGCCTCCCTGCACCTCCCTGAGCGGCCAGGAGGCGTACTCGGGAAAGATCACGTAGCGGTCTCCGAGCTCGAAGCTGTGACGCGACTCGTCCTCGGTGACGAGCATCTCGTGCAGCTTCTCGCCCGCCCGGATGCCCACCGTGCGCCGCTCGGCCTCCGGCGCGATCACCTCCGCGATGTCCGCCACCCTCATGCTCGGGATCTTCGGCACGAACACCTCCCCGCCGCCCATGAGGTCGAGGCAGTCGAGCACGAACGCCACCGACTGGTCGAGCGTGATCCAGAAGCGGGTCATGCGCTCGTCGGTGATGGTGAGTACACCGGTCTGCGCCTGCGCCTTGAAGAGCGGGATCACCGAGCCGCGGCTGCCGACGACGTTGCCGTAGCGCACCGTTGCGAAGCGGGCCGGGCTGTCAGCCGCGTAGGCGTTGCCCTGGCTCACGATCTTCTCGGCGCACAGCTTCGTGGCGCCGTAGAGGTTGACTGGGTTCACCGCCTTGTCCGTGCTCAGCGAGATCGTGAGCGGCACGTCGTTGTCCATCGCGGCGCTGACCACGTTCTCGGCACCCACTACGTTGGTCTGCACCGCCTCGAAGGGGTTGTACTCGGCAGCCGGCACCTGCTTGAGGGCCGCCGCGTGCACGATCACGTCCACGCCGCGGGTGGCGCGGGTGAGCCGCGGCAGGTCCCGCACGTCGCCGAGCAGGTAGCGCATCCGGTGATCGTCGGCAAAGCGGCGCTGGAGCTCGGACTGCTTCAGCTCGTCGCGACTGAAGATGCGCACGGCGTGCGGCTCGTGCTCGGCCAGCAGCGTCTCAACCAGCCGTGTGCCGAACGAGCCGGTGCCGCCGGTGACCAGGATGGTCTTGCCTGCAAGGGTGCTCATGCGGGGCTGATGCTAGAGCGGTGCGTGCGAGCGTGCGGACGCGGGAACCGATCCAGAACGGGTGCGGCGCGCCGGCGAAACTACCATCGCGCCGATGCACGTCGGCTTCTCGCTCCTGACCCTGTTCCCCGGGCGGGTCGGCGGGTCGGAGACCAACGTGCGCGGGCTCCTCGAGCAGTTCGCCGCCGGCAACGGGCCCGAGCGCGTGACGGTGCTGGCCAATCGGCACGTGGCGCAGGCCTACCGCTCCCTCGCGCGCGGGCCGGTGTCGCTTCACGAGGTTCGCAGCTATCGCGCCGGGGAGGGCGACGTCACGCGCGCCGCCGCGATGGCCGCAGCCGCGCTCGCGCCACGGCTCGCCGCACGGGACGTGCCGGGTGACATCGACGTCCTCCATCATCCGGTCACGGTTCCAATCCCGCGGCTGCCCGGAGTGCCCACGGTGACCACCCTGCTCGACCTGCAGCACCACGAGCTGGCGCAGTCCTTCTCGCTCGGCGAGCGCCTCCTGCGGCGCTGGGGATACGACGGCGCGGCCCGCCGTGCGGACCTGGTGGTCACGATCAGCGAGCACGCACGTCGGCAGATCGGCGAGCTGGGTGGGGTGCGGGCGGACCGGATCGAGACCATCCCCCTTGCCGTCGATCGAACGCGCTTCAACCCGACTCCGACGCAGGCCGACTGCGCACTCGCGGCCCGCCTGCCGGCCCGCTTCGTGGCCTACCCCGCGAACCTCTGGCCGCACAAGAACCACGCGCGGCTGGTGAAGGCGCTGGCCGCCGCCTCCGACCGCGAGGTGGAGCTGGTGCTCTCCGGCCAGACCTACGGCCGTCTCGACTCCCTCTTCGCCCTCGCTGCGCAAGTGGGGGTGGCCAACCGCGTTCACCACATCGGCTACCTCGAACCCCGCGAGATGCCGGCGCTCCTGCGGCGAGCGCAGGCGCTCGTGTTCCCCAGCCTGTTCGAGGGCTTCGGCCTGCCGCCCCTCGAGGCGATGGCCTGCGGCTGTCCCGTGGCCTGCTCGGAGAGCTCCTCACTGCCGGAGGTGGTCGGAGAAGCTGGGTTGCGCTTCGATCCGACGTCCGTGGAGGAGATCGCCGGCGCCATCAGCCGCCTGAGCACCGACGAGGCCCTGCGGGCAAGCCTGCGAACGGCCGGGATCGAGCGCTCGGCCACCTTCTCGTGGGCGGCCGCGGCGCGGGCGCACGTGGATCTCTACCGGCGCGCGGCGGAGATGCGACGGGAGAGCCGCAGACCGCGGTAGACGGCCACTATCAGGCCGCTCATCACGGTGTTCACGGCCACGTGCAGCGGATGTCCGGCCCCGTGGAGGCGGGCGATCTCGGCGTGCTCGCGAAACTGGCGCTCGAAGCCCTCCATGCTCGCCGTGCCCGCAGTCATCCGAAAGCTCGACAGCGTGCGCTCGAGCACCAGCGGCGCATGGCGGCGCCCCACCCGCAGCCAGAGGTCGTAGTCGTGGGAGATTGCGTAGCGCTCCTCGAGCGGTCCCGCCTGCTCCAGCGCCGCGCGGCGCACGAACGTGGCGGGATCGGCCACGAAGTTCTGCGTCAGGTGCAGCGGATAGGACCAGCGGCGCAGGAGCAGGTTCTTGTACGAGGTGATCGGGCCGCGGATCTCCGCCCCCGCGCCGTCGACGATGCGGCAGAAGCCGGTGACCCACGCCGCCCCCGGCTCGCCCGCGAAGGCATCTCCCACCGCGGCGAGCGCCCCCGGCTCGTAGCCGCCGAAGAACTCGGCGCGACCGAACTCGTCC
>Ga0136622_10000593_pt1 | contig 14907 bp, 15 predicted proteins | sample AntDrymUQ4482106_2_FD_104803 | JGI IMG/M metagenome (GOLD analysis project Ga0136622, IMG submission 104803) | Polar desert sand microbial communities from Dry Valleys, Antarctica - metaG UQ448 (21.06) | ecosystem: Environmental > Terrestrial > Soil > Desert | place: Antarctica: Dry Valley...
CCAGCTCCTGCCCGGCTCTATCGCGGTATCGGCTTCCAGCCGGGGCCAAGGACGGTCACGTATCACCGGTCGGCGTAGGGGCTTCCTGCGTTGAAGAGCGCAGCAACAGACGCGGCGATTCGGTAGTGGGTCACATTGCTGGTTCCGTTGCGCAGGCGGCTCACCGTTCCGCTCGCCAAACCCGTCCTGCCGGACCAGGAAATTTCTAGTTCCCCTTGTGCATAACGGTTTTCGGGCTGGGTTCTGTCGGCCCACTCAGGTAGACTCGAACACATGTTCGAGACGCAGGTCGATACCCTCACCGCCGACGAGTCGCTGTGCTACGCCGCCGACGTGCAGGCGGTGTCAGCCGCAGCCGACGTCAAGCTGCTGCAGGTGGCCGCACACTGGGCCGACCTGCACGGAGTCCACGACCAGCCAGCAGACACCGCCACATTGCCGGGGATGGAGAAGCTGGTCCGCTACGGCGGCGACGGCACCCCCGACGTGGCCGAGTTCGCCTGCGCCGAGCTCGCCGCCGAGCTCGCGATGTCCCCGTACGCCGGTCAGCTGCTCATCGCCGACGCCCTCGACCTGCGTCACCGGCTCCCGAGCCTGTGGGCCCGGGTCCGTGCCGGCGACGTCAAACCCTGGGTCGGGCGAAAGACCGCCCAGGCCACCCGGGACCTGACCGCCGCCACCGCCGCAGTCGTCGACACCTCGGTCGCGCCGTGGGCCGACCGGCTCACCTGGACCCGGCTGGAGTCGCTCGTCCACGCCACCGCGTTGGCCGCCGACCCCGACTACGCCAAGGCCGAACAAGACCGGGTCACCGACAACCTGGGGGTGTGGGTCAACCCATCCACCGACCTCGGCACCAAGACCGCGTTCATCCGCGCCGAGGCCACCACCATGACCTTCTTCGACGCCGCCCTCGACCGCACCGCAGACAGCCTCGGCCTCCTCGGCGACACCGCCAGCAAGGACACCCGCCGAGCCCGCGCCCTCGCGATCCTCGCCAACCCGCACCAAGCCCTCGACCTCTTCGCCGACGCCGCCACCGCCACCGCCAACCCGACCCGGCCCCCGACGGGCTCACCGACGACACCGGCCTCGACCAAGCCGACCACCACGGCGCCGACGACCCAGGCACCCACCGCGACATCCAGCCAGCACCCACCCGGGCGGCGCACCACACCTGCGACACCTGCCGCGGCCGGGGTGGTCGGGTCGACTCCAGACCCCCGGCGACCGTCTACATCCACCTCAACGAGGACACCATCACCCGCGGGGCCCACGGGGTCGCCCGCACCGAAGGATCCGGGCCGATCACCGTCGACCAGGCCAAGCAGTTCCTCCGACACTGCCACGTCACCATCAAACCCGTCATCGACCTCGCAGGAATGACACCCATCGACGGGTACGAAGCCACCGACAGACTCCGCGAAGCCGTCCACCTCATCACCCCGGCCGACACCTTCCCCTACACCACCAACACCGGCCGACACAAAGACTCCGACCACACCATCCCCTACCTCCACCCCGACAACGGCGGACCACCGGGACAGACCGCGATCGGGAACCTCGGACCCCTCACCAGGCTCCCCCACCGGATCAAGACCCACGGCCGATGGCAAGTCAGACAACCCTTCCCCGGCATCTGGATCTGGCGATCCCCCCACGGCCGACACCTCCTCGTCGACAACACCGGCACCCGACGACTCCCCAAGACCGCCTGAGCCATCCTTACCAACCCCGCGCCTCGCACCCCCGCCCGTAGAGCCGAAGCCAGTGACCCGAAGGGACACTATGAGGCGAGGACGGTGACCACCGGGAGGGCGAAGACGCTGACCACCAGCACGGCCACCCGGATCCCCCAGTCCGGCGTCGACACCCAGCAGACCAGCTGGACGATGAAGAAGCCGACGGCAAGCAGGCCGATCTTCCTACGCCGCTTGGCTGCCAGCACCCCTGCGACGCCCGGCCGCCGTCTCCTCGTCTGGACGAGACTCGTCATGACATCACGACGACTCTGACGTCTCGCGGCCGCCGCAGCCTGTTTGGCTCGGCCTTCAGCGAGCGTCGCAGCCTCGGCTTCACGCTCAGCCCGCCGTCTCGCCCGCTCCTTGCTCATACGACCTTGGTCAGCAGCTCTTCGAAGACCTGCGGCTGCTCCAGGCCATCGATGCTGGTGTAGGTACGACTCGAGCCGTCGTCCCACCTGATGGAGACGACGTACGTCTGGCGGTCGCAGCACTGATCCTTCGGCATCGGCTCCATGTCGACGTCGACGAGCTCAGGGTCGGACGCCGCCTCGAGCACGCCGCGAACTTCTCCCTTGGTCCGGCCGGAAGGCAGCGACTCGCCGGCGGCGAAGACAACGGTCTCGTCCGTGGGCTCGAGCCCGCCAGACAGCCTGAAGGTCACCGACACTGCCTGCTTGGAGCTCTGCTGCTCAGGTGAGGTGATTGGTCCCGACGAGCTGATGCGTGTCGGGCGGTCGCTCGGGCCGCCCGAAGGATCCTGAGCCGCACAGCCTGCGGCGGCGGCGGCGAGAACGAGGGACAGGAAGAGTTGCGCGATTCTGTTCATAGTTGTCTGACCCAGTTACGCAGCACTTCGGCTCCCGCGTCTCCCGACTTTTCTGGATGGAACTGCGTGGCCCACAGGGGGCCGTTCTCGATCGCTGCCACAAACAGGTCGTGCTCGTGCTGGGCCCACGTCACCAGTGGTGCCCGCGTGTGACCGTGCGTGACGAGCTCCCAGCGGCGTACGGCGTAGGAGTGGACGAAGTAGAAGCGCTCCCCTGCGACCCCCTCGAACATGACGGACTCCGCAGGCACCTCCACGGAGTTCCAGCCGATGTGTGGCAGCACCGAAGCCTCGAGGCGCTCCACCGTCCCCGGCCACTCACCGCACCCGTCAGTCTGCACCCCGTGCTCGACCCCGTGCTCGAACAACACCTGATGCCCGACGCAGATGCCCAGGACCGGCCGCCCACCTGCCAACCGGCTCCCGATGATCTCGGGCCCCCGCAGCGCGCGCAGCCCCTCCATACAGGCGGCGAACGCTCCCACGCCGGGTACGACGACGCCATCGGCGTCCATGGACGGGCCGTGCTCTGCGGTCACCTGCACCTCAGCGCCCGCACGCACAAGAGCCCGCTCGGCCGAGTGAAGGTTGCCCGAGCCGTAGTCGAACAACACGACACGAGCTGTCACAGGCTGCCCTTCGTGCTCGGCACTGAGGTCTCACGCGGATCCAGGGCGACGGCGTCGCGCAGGGCACGGGCAAGCGCCTTGAACTGCGCCTCCACCACATGGTGCGGATCGCGGCCGGACAGCACCCGGATGTGCACAGCGATCGACGCGCGCGACGCGATGGACTCGAACACGTGGCGCGTCAAGGAGCCGGTGTACGGCGGAGTGCCGATCGCGACGAACGCCTGGCCGTCCGGCTCCCCGATGTGCACGCAGTAGGGGCGACCGGACAGGTCGACCGCACACTGCACGAGCGCCTCGTCGAGTGGCACGAGAGAGTCACCGAACCGTCGGATCCCCACCTTGTCACCGAGAGCCTCACGCAGCGCCTCACCGAGGGTGATCGCGACATCCTCGACAGTGTGGTGGGCGTCGACCTCGACATCGCCGGCCGCCTGGACCGTCAGGTCGATCAGGGAGTGTCTCGCCAGCGACGTCAACATGTGGTCGTAGAACGGAACCCCCGTCGCAACACGGACCCGACCCGAGCCGTCGAGGTCCAGCTCGACGAGCACCTTCGACTCCTCGGTCACGCGCTCGATCCTCGCCGTCCGAGACATCAGACCGTTACCTCCTGCCGCACCTTGGTGAGTGCCTCTCGAAACGCCATCATCTCTCGCGCCGTGCCGATCGACACACGCAGCCACCCGTCCGGCCCTGTCTCTCGGATCAACACTCCTTGATCGAGCAACCGCCGCCACACGTGATGGCGGTCTGCGAACATGCCGAACAGGACGAAGTTCGCGTCGGAGTCGGCGACCCGCAAACCCTGCTCGCGCAGCCACTCCGCCGTCCGGTCGCGCTCCGCTCGCAGCTCCTCGACACGGCTCATCATCTCGCCACGGTGAGCCAGGGCGACCCGGGCCACCGCCTGGGTGATGCTCGAGAGGTGGTAGGGCAGGCGCACGACGCGCAGCGCGTCCACGAAGTCGGTGCTCGACGCGAGGTAGCCAACCCGTCCACCTGCGAACGCGAACGCCTTCGACATCGTGCGTGTCACCGCGAGGTGGTGGTAGTCGTCGAGCAAGCTGAGCGCTGAGGTCGCGCCGGCCCTGCGGAACTCGGCGTACGCCTCGTCCACGACCACGACCCCCGGCGCGGCGTCGCAGATCACCTTGACCGTGTCGAGGCCGACCGTCGTACCCGTGGGGTTGTTAGGCGAGGCGATGACCACAACGTCGGGTTTGCCCGACTCGATGGCGGCCGCGGCGGCGTCGGCCCCCACCGTGAAGTCGGCAGCGCGACTGACGTCAACGAACCGCGTAGCGGTGTCACGTGCGTACTCCGGGTACATCGAGTACGACGGGCCGAAGGTCAGCATGCTCCGGCCCGGACCCCCGAAGGCCTGCAGCACCTGCAGCATGACCTCGTTCGACCCATTCGCGGCCCAGACCCGAGCCGCTGACAAGCCGTGCCCCAGGTATGCCGCAAGATCTTCCCGGAGCCGGCTCGCCTCCCGGTCTGGATAACGGTTCAGGGACCCTGCCGCAGCGAGCACCGCGTCAGACATGGCACGGGCCACGTGCTCAGACGGCGGATAGGGGTTCTCGTTGACGTTCAGGAGCACGGGTACGTCGAGCTGCGGCGCTCCGTACGGCCGAACCTCCGCAAGCTCCGGCCTCAGCGGCAGCGCGCGGCTGGCCTCGCTCATCGAGGCTCCAACCGCACCCGGACGGCGTCACCGTGAGCCGGCAGGTCCTCGGCCTCCGACATCGTGAGCACGTGGGATGCGGCCTCACCAAGAGCGTCGCGGGAGTAGTCCACCACCTGAACGGTCCGCAGGAATGCCCGGACGGACAGTCCCGACGAGTGGCACGCACAACCTGCCGTGGGCAGCACATGGTTCGACCCGGCACAGTAGTCGCCGAGCGAGACCGGCGTGAACGGGCCGACGAAGACCGCACCCGCGTTGCGCACCCGCGCCGCCCGCACCGACGCGTCGACGGTGTGGATCTCGAGGTGCTCGGCCGCGTAGGCGTTGACGACGTCCTCGCCTTGGTCGAGGTCGTCGACGAGCACGATCGCCGACTGGGTCCCGTCAAGAGCCGCGGTGACCCGCTCGATGTGCTTGGTTGAGTCGAGCTGGCGCTCGAGCTCCACCTCGACCGCCTCGGCCAACGGTGCAGAGTCCGTCACCAGCACCGCAGCCGCGAGTACGTCGTGCTCTGCCTGGCTGATCAGGTCAGCGGCGACGAAGACAGGGTCGGCGCTGTCGTCGGCGAGGATCGCGATCTCGGTCGGACCAGCCTCGGAGTCGATGCCGACGATGCCACGAAGCAGCCGCTTGGCCGCCACCCCGAAGATGTTCGCTGGGCCTGTCACGAGGTCGACGGGGGCACAGCCACCATCGTCGTGCTGGTAGCCGTACGCGAACATGGCGACCGCCCCTGCTCCACCGGCGGCATACACCTCGTCGACTCCGAGGAGTGCGCAGGCGGCGAGGATGAGTGGGTGCGGCAGGCCGCCGTGCTCCCGCTGCGCCGGGCTGGCCAAGGCAAGAGAGCTCACCCCGGCCACCTGCGCGGGTACGACGTTCATGAGCACCGAGGAGCAGAGCGGAGCCGTCGCGGCGGGTACGTAGAGACCCACCCGGTCGACCGGCACGTTGCGCTGAGTCACCGTCCCACCCGGCGAAACCTCCGTGACCGTGTCGTGGGGACGCTCGGCCCCGCACGTCCTTCGCAGCCGACTGACAGACTCCTCGAGGCTCACCCGCAACGCAGGGTCGAGGGCGTCGAATGCCGACTGGATCTCCTGTGTCGGCACCCGCACGCGCTCGATCTCGACCCCGTCGTACAACGCCGCCTGCCGGAGCAGCTCGGCGTGTCCATGCTCGCGGACTGCTGCACACATCTGTCGCACCTGCTCCATGACAGCAGCGACGTCGAAGGAGGCGCGCGGCACCAGCGCCGCATAGTCGACGTGAGTGCCGGCGGCGCCGAGGCCACGGATATCAATCTGGCGGATCATGTCATCAGTCTAGAAGTTGTCGCCTCGCGCCGATTCTGGCTGTCTCATTCACGGTGTCCGGATCGCCTGATGTCGGTGTTAGGTTCGCAGGGTGAGTGAGCCGCTTCCTCTCTTCCCGCTGAACACCGTGCTGTTCCCGGGGATCGTGATGCCGCTCCACATCTTCGAGGATCGCTATCGGTTGCTGGTGCGCGACCTGATCGCCCTTCCACCGGATGCGGCACGCGAGTTCGGGGTGGTGGCGATCAAGGTGGGTTTCGAGGTCGGCTCGCACGGCGTCCACACCATCCAGCGCACCGGCTGTGCAGCCCTGGTCACCGAAGTCACCGCCAACCCCGACGGCACGTTCGAGATCTTGGTGGTAGGTCGTCGCCGTTTCCACGTCGAGAGCCTCGACCCCTCCCAGGAGTATCTTCGCGCCGACGTCGAATGGCTTCCCGATACCGGGGGTGGAGACTCACCGTCGGATGCGACTGACGCTGCCGACATCGCGGGCGCCCTGTTCGACATCTATCGCGACACCGTGGCGGCGCTGCGCGGCGAGGACGTCCTCGAGGGCAACACCCCGAGCGACCCCGTCGACCTGTCCTATACCTTGTCTGCTGCCCTGGTCCTGAGCTTGTCCGACCGTCAGGCGATGCTCGAGGCACCGGACGTCGTGAGCAGGCTGCGCCTCGGCACCCAGTTCATCCGATCCGAGATCCGCGCCATCGCCGCCATCCCTTCGTTGCCGGCGACGTCGATGGCGCGGACCCAGTGGTCGCCGAACTGACCTCGGGAACGCCTAGTCGTTGACCGACAACCGGAACCGCGAGGTGAAGTAGTCGCCGTCGACGTCCGCGGTGATGCCGAACGCCTGGATCGGCGTCACGTTCTCGATGACTTCGGCCGGTGTCCCGTCGTCTTCCAAGGCTTGGACGATCTGCTCCTCGATCGAGTCGAAGTTGAAGAACAGCACGAACTCCTTGCTCTCCGCCTCGTCGATGACCGAGTTGAAGGCGTCGCTGTCGCCGAGACCCCCGTCTTCCGCCAGCTTGTTCGCGTAGTCGTCGTTGGTGGCGACGACGAGCCCGTCGTCAAGGTCCTTCTTCGACACCGGAAACTCCCGGTCGGCAGCCGCCTGAACGAACGACAACACCTTGTCGTAGACCGCGTTCAGCTCCGCTGGGTCGTTGGTGAAGCGCACGCCCGCATTGATCTGACTCGGGTCTTCCGAGTCCAAAGCAGCTGCTGACAGCCCCTCGGCATCGACCGCGAACATGATGTTCGCTCCCAGCAAGGTCGCGATGTCGTCAGGCAGGCTCAGTCCGGTCTCTGCTTCGAACTGCGCTATCTGCGTGTCGACGTCGATCCCCTGGTCCTTCGCGGCATCCACGACCGTCTGCCAGGTCTCGTCGAGACGCGTCTCGCCGCCGCTCTCGGACATGGCGAACGCCGTACTCTCCGGGAGGTCGACGATCTTGTTCCCCTCGTGGTCGATCTCGACCGTGTCACCGAAGACGCTCGCCACGACCTCGACGCTGTCGCTCTCGAAACGGAAGGTCGCTGCCGCGCGCTGGTAGCTGTTCAGCAGGAAGTCGAGGTCGCCGGACGAAGCCATACTCGCAGGGACGAAGAGCTCGGCCGCGGACTTGATGTCGACCCACATGGTGGCGAACCCGAGAGCCCCGAGGGAGTCGAGATCGGACTTGAAGCCTGGGTCGTCGGCAAGCGACCCGTTCTCCACGTCGCCGGCATATCGGTCCGCCAGAGACTGGGTCTGGGCCAGTAAGGCGTAGTCGCCGGTGAAAGCCATCCCGAAATCACTGTCAGCTCCGCTACATGAGGCAAGCTTGTCGATGCCCGCTTTGGCGCCGGTCTCGTCCGAGACCTCGATGGCGAACACGACGTTCGGCGCCATCGAGGCCATGCCCTCTTTCGCATCACTGGGCATGGCGGCGGCTGCGAACTTGTAGCCAAGCCACGGCTTGACGTCGGTATCGAAGCTGAGGTCGCAGTCGGAGTTCTCCAGCGACGCGTCGAAGAGCGACTTGCGGATGTCTGACTCCGCGTCCGCGATGTCGACATTCTCTTTGAACGCCGGGAAGTGGTTCAGGAACTGCACCGCCCTGACCTTCTGCTCGGCCGACGGGTCCAGGTCGACGCCGACGTAGTACAACGCCTCGGACGGAACGGCCTCAGCCGCTGCCGGTGTCCCGCTGGCGAACGTGCCGAAGGGGTCGAGCTTGTAGACCGCGAAGGCGCCACCACCAAGCAGGACGGCCACCACGAGCGCGATGATCAGGGCCTTGGTGCCACGGCCTCGAGCCGGCTGCGGCCGGTACGACGGCTCTCCCTGCCCATAACCACCAGGACCACCAGGACCGTACTGACCCGGACCACCAGGACCGTACTGACCCGGACCACCGGGACCACCAGGACCACCGGGACCACCGGGACCGTACTGACCCGGACCACCGGGACCGTAGCCGCCACCGGGAGGCGGACCGTATCCACCGCTGCCAGGTCCCCCAGGACCGTAGTCGCCACCGGGAGGCGGACCGTATCCACCGCTGCCAGGTCCCCCAGGACCGTAGCCGCCACCGGAGGTCGGCGTCTGATCTGACATGTTGGTCCCCTGTCAAGAGATAGGTGAAGAAGACGACTGCGGCCCGAGGTTACTCGAAGCGGGGGCCACGACGGGGCGCCTTTGACGCCTCGACCATCCAGAGATTCCTGCGATCGCCCCGATCATCCCGCCGATCGGCCAGCCGAGGTAGGCGACATTGGAGCGCACCGCCAGCTCGCTCCTGATGACGTCGCCGACAGCCGCGTCCCGTAGCGGGGCGCGTGAGTCACTGGTGAACAGCTCGACCATGTCGATGCCTTGCGCGGGGCCGAACAGCTGCGTCCCGAACAACTGTGTCAGTCCGCTCCCGGCCAGGCACAGGGCCACCACCGCGAGCACCGTCACGACGCCGTGACGACGGCCCATCCAACCCACGGCACCGCCGAGCACCAGGCCGAAGACAAGGCCGATGACCAAGAACCACAGGGTGACACCTGCCACTCGGTCGAACTCGTGCTCGCCGAAGCTCAAGCCGGTCGCGGTCAACGTTGCGGTCGGAGAATCCGCGAACCGTGCCCACGCCCACGCGGCGGGCAGCGCGGCAACAGCCCCCACAGCCGTGCAGAGTATGACGAAGACGAGGCGCTGTCTCAGTGAGCTCGGGTCGTCGTCGACTGCCGAAGGCGCGCCAGGGTGGGAAGGCGGGACCGGGTCAGCGGGGCGCATCGACGCACTGGGGCCAAGAGAACTCACCCCGCAATCCTAGGCCGACAGGCAGGCCGGCCCCAGCAACGCCTTGAGGTCCGCCATCAGGGCCGGCGACGGCGTCACCCGCAGTCCTTGGTCCAGGCGCATCACCATGGTGCGGCCGACGGACTGCAACCTGAGATGAACGTCCGCCACGCCAGGGTGGGTCGACAGCACTTCCTTGAGCTGGTCGACGACCGGCGGCGTCACCCGGACGGCAGGCATCGAGATCACGATCGGGCCGGACGAAGCGCCTTTGGTCAGGTCGGGGACCGTGATCTCCGACGCCTTGAGCTGCATGGCGTCGTCGCGACCGCGAGACACCTGTCCCTTGACGACCACCACAGCGTCCTCGACGAGGATCGTCGACGACAGCTGGTACTGGCCGGGGAAGACCAGCACCTCGACGCTGCCTTCGAGATCCTCGACGGACACCACGGCGTACAGGTCGCCCTTCTTGGTGGTCTTGCGAACGACCGAGGTCACGAGACCGGCGACGCAGACCGAGGTTCCGTCCGGCCGCTCCTCTTCGGTGACGAGCTGGCCGATGGTGACGTCGCTGGCCTGAGCCAGGACATGGTCGAGGCCGTTGAGCGGGTGGTCGGAGACATACAGACCGAGCATGTCGCGCTCGTAGGCGAGCAGGGCCCGCTTGTCCCACTCGGTGATGCCGGGCACCTGCACCGACGTGGCCTCGAAGCTGTTGTCGTCGAGCGCGCCGAACAACGAGTCCTGCCCGATCGCCTCGTTCCGCTTGAGGTCGATGTACTGGTCGGCGGCGGCCTCGTGGACAGCAACGAGAGCGCGGCGGGTATAGCCCATGGAGTCGAAGGAACCGGCCTTGCACAGCGACTCCAGCACCCGCTTGTTGCACACGGGGACGGGGACCTTCGCCATGAAGTCCGCGAAGTCGGCGAAACGGCCGCCAGACTCGCGTGCCGCGACCAGTCCCGTCACGACGTTGACACCGACGTTGCGGATGGCCGACAGCCCGAAGCGGATGTCGGTGCCAACCGGGGTGAAGTTGGCTTCCGACTCGTTGGCATCGGGCGGCAGCACCTTGATGCCCATCCGGCGGCACTCGTTGAGATAGACGGCCGACTTGTCCTTGTCGTCGCGGACGCTGGTGAGCAGCGCGGCCATGTACTCGGCGGGATAGTTGGCTTTGAGATAGCTCGTCCAGTACGACACCAACCCGTAGCCAGCCGTGTGGGACTTGTTGAAGCCGTAGTCGCAGAACGGCAGGAGCGTGTCCCACAGGGCCTTGACGGCGGCGTCGGAGAACCCGTTGCCGCGCATACCGACCGAGAACCGCTCATGCTCCATCTCCAGCACGTCGCGCTTCTTCTTGCCCATGGCCCGCCGAAGCAGATCCGCCTGGCCGAGCGAGTAGCCCGCCACCTGGCGTGCGATGGCCTGCACCTGCTCCTGGTAGACGATGAGGCCGTACGTCTCGTCGAGGATGTCGGCAAGCGGTCCCGCCAACTCGGGATGGATCGGTGTGACCGGCTTTCGTCCGTTCTTGCGGTCGGCGTAGTCGATGTGCGCGTTCGCGGCCATCGGTCCGGGGCGGTAGAGCGCAAGCACCGCCGAGATGTCCTCGAACGCCGTCGGCTTCATCCGTCGTAGCAGCGACCGCATCGGGCCACCATCGAGCTGGAAGACGCCGAGTGTGTCGCCGCGCGCCAGCAGGGCGTAGGCCTCCGGGTCGCTCAGGTCGCGGGCGTTGAGGTCGAGGTCGAGGTCCCGGTTGCGTCTGATGTTGGCAAGCGAGTCGTCGATCACGGTGAGGTTGCGCAGCCCGAGAAAGTCCATCTTCAACAGCCCGAGAGCCTCGCACGTCGGGTAGTCGAACTGCGTGATCATGGCGCCGTCCTGCTCGCGACGCATGATCGGGATGTTGTCGAGCAGCGGCTCGCTGGACATGATCATGGCGCAGGCGTGCACACCCCACTGCCGCTTCAGCCCCTCCAGCCCACGGGCGGTGTCGACGATCTTGCGCACCTCGTTGTCGCTGTCGTAGAGAGCGCGGAACTCGCCCGCCTCGCCGTAGCGCTTGTGCTCGGGGTCGAAGATGTCGTTGACCGGGATGTCCTTGCCCATGACGGCCGCCGGCATCGCCTTGATGATGCGCTCGCCCATCGCGAAGGGGTAGCCGAGCACCCGAGAGGAGTCCTTGACCGCCTGCTTCGCCTTGATGGTTCCGAACGTCACCACCTGGGCGACGCGGTCCTCGCCGTACTTGTCGTTGACGTAGCGGATCACCTCACCGCGCCGGCGCTCGTCGAAGTCGACGTCGATGTCAGGCATCGAGAGGCGCTCGGGGTTGAGGAACCGCTCGAACAGCAGCCGGTGCTCCAGCGGGTCAAGCTCGGTGATGCCCATGGCGTAGGCCACCAGCGAACCTGTCGCGGAGCCTCTGCCAGGACCGACCCGGATGCCCTGCTGACGCGCCCAGCTGATGCAGTCGGCCGTCACGAGGAAGTAGCCCGGGAACCCCATCTGCAAGATGACGCCGACTTCGAAGTCAGCGCGTTCGCGCACCTCCGCCGTGACCCCGTCGGGGAAGCGACGAGTCAGCCCGACCTCGACCTCCTTGACGAACCACGTCTGCTCTGTCTCCCCCTCCGGGACCGGGAACCTCGGCATCAGGTTGCGTCCCTCGGCGAAGGTCACGTCGCAACGCTCGGCGATCAGCAGGGTGTTGTCACAGGCGTCGGGGAGGTCACGGAACAGCTCGCGCATCTCGGTGGGCGTCTTGAGGTAGTAGCTGTCACCGTCGAGCCTGAAGCGGTCGGCGTCGTTCATCGTGGAGCCGGACTGGACGCACAGCAGTGCTTCGTGGCTGATCGAGTCCTCACGCTTGGTGTAGTGCAGATCGTTGGTGGCGACCAGCGGAAGGCTCAGGTCCTTGGCCAGTCGGAGCAGATCCCCCCGCACCCGGCTCTCGATGGCGAGCCCATGGTCCATCAGCTCGACGAAGTAGTTGGCTGCGCCGAAGATGTCGCGGTAGTCGGAAGCCGCCTGGACGGCGTCGGCGTACCTGCCGAGCCGCAGCAAGGTCTGGACCTCTCCGGACGGGCAGCCGGTGGTGGCGATGACGCCCCTGCCATAGCGCTCGAGCAGCTCGCGGTCCATCCGCGGCTTGTAGAACTGGCCCTCCAGCGAGGCGAGCGAGGAGAGTCTGAAGAGGTTGTGCATGCCTTGCGTCGTCTCGGCGAGCATCGTGATGTGGGTGTAGGCGCCACCGCCCGAGACGTCGTCGCCGCCCCCGTTGCCCCAGCGCACCCGACGGCGCTCGAACCGGCTGGTGCCCGGCGCGAGGTAGGCCTCGATCCCGATGATCGGTCTGATGCCGCGCACCTTCGCCGCCTGGTAGAACTCGAAGGCCCCGAACATGTTTCCGTGGTCGGTGACTGCCAGTGCCGGCATCTGGAGGCGCGTGGTCTCGTCGAAGAGCTCCGCGACCCGGGCCGCACCGTCGAGCATCGAGAACTCGCTGTGGACGTGCAGGTGCACGAACGACGACGACATCGGGGGTGCTGCCTCCTGACCTCGTGACTCGGGAATCCGGGCATGACAAACAGAGCTGGATGGCGGCCCTCCGGCCGCCGCTGGGGAAGAGCCCACAGCGTACTTCGCCTCACCCTGGCAGCGCCGACCGACACTCGGGGTCGCCCAGATGGGGCCCTAAAGGAGCCATCCGAGACTGAACCGTGTCGTCAGTCGGCATCGCGGATGACCTCAAGAGCCTCCGCGAGGTCGGCTGGGTACGTCGACTCGAACTCCACCCACGCGTCGGACTCCGGATGGACAAAACCGAGCCGGATGGCATGCAACCATTGTCGGCTGAGACCGACCCGAGCTGCCAGGGCTGGGTCGGCGCCGTAGGTGAGGTCGCCGACGCAGGGATGGTGCAAGGCACTCATGTGCACCCGGATCTGGTGAGTTCGGCCGGTCTCCAGCTTGATCTCCAGCAGCGACGCGAACCGGTGGGCCTCGAGCGTGTCGTAGTGGGTGACGCTGTGACGGCCATCTCGGCCGACCGTGAACTTGTAGTCGTGCTTGGTGTGGCGCACGATCGGCGCGTCGATGGTGCCGCGCAGCGGGTCCAGATGGCCTTGAACCAGCGCGTGGTAGGTCTTGGCAACCGTGCGCCTGCGAAACGCGTCCTTGAGACGCGAGTAGGCATGCTCCGACTTCGCGACCACCATCAGGCCGCTGGTGCCGACGTCGAGCCGCTGCACGATGCCCTGCCGCTCCGGCACCCCCGAGGTCGCGAGCCGGTACCCAGCGCCCGCGAGGTGACCGAGCACGGTCGGACCCGTCCAGCCAACACTGGGATGCGCAGCCACTCCGACAGGCTTGTCGATGACCACGAAGGCGTCGTCATCGTGAACGACTCGCAGCCCTTCGACGACCTCGGGACGCACCTGCACCGGTCCAGCCGGAGGTGGGATGGTCAGCTCGAGGAAGGCCCCTTCCACGACCCGGTCCGACTTGGCCGGCGTGTCGCCGTCCAGGGTCACCTCTCCCGCGGCCACCAGCCCGGCCGCCTTCGTCCGCGACAACCCGAAGAGCCGCGCGATGGCGGCGTCGACACGTTCGCCGGCGAGACCACTCGGGACGTGCAGCGCCTTGCGGCCCGAGGCCTCGCTCACGGGCGCCCGTCGCGGGTTCCGTCGAGGTGCACGCCGCGAAGGCTGAGCACGACGAAGAGAACCGCGGCGACGCTGATCGCAGAGTCGGCGATGTTGAAGACGGGCCAGCTCGGTAGCTCGATGAAGTCGACGACGTGGCCCCGAAACGGCGAGGGCGCGCGAAAGATCCTGTCTGTCACGTTGCCCAGTGCACCACCGAGGAGCAATCCGAGAGCGACAGCCCACGAGGTGCTTCCGAGTCGACTTGCCAGGGTGAGGCAGACTCCGATCACGACGAGCGCTATCACGGTGAGCGCGATCGTGTAGCCGGTGCCCACGCTGAAAGCAGCGCCGGGGTTGTACGTGAGTCGGAGCTGCAGCAGATCACCCAGCACCTCGCGAGGGGCGCCGACGGACAGGGCCTGCTCGGCCCACCACTTGGAGCCCTGGTCGAGGACGTAGTCGATCGTTGCGACCGCTACCCACACCGAGAACCGGGAGAGGTGCCGTGCCGTGTCGTACTCGGCGGTCGAGTCGCTGCTCAGCGACGTTCCTGGCGTTGTTTGCATTCCATGCACAGTGTCGCACGGGGAAAAGCCTGCAGCCTCATCTTGCCGATCGGCTCGCCACAGGCCTCGCACACGCCGTAGTCACCCTTCGCGATCCGAGCGAGGGCGTTGTCGACCATCTCGAGGTTGTCGCGCGCGTTCTTGGCCATGCTCATCTCGTGGTCACGCTCGAAGGTGTTCGAGCCCACGTCGGC
>Ga0136622_10000594_pt1 | contig 14866 bp, 8 predicted proteins | sample AntDrymUQ4482106_2_FD_104803 | JGI IMG/M metagenome (GOLD analysis project Ga0136622, IMG submission 104803) | Polar desert sand microbial communities from Dry Valleys, Antarctica - metaG UQ448 (21.06) | ecosystem: Environmental > Terrestrial > Soil > Desert | place: Antarctica: Dry Valley...
AGGTCGAGGCAGGCCTGGATGCAGCCGACCGCCAGCGCCGCGATGGCGACCCGGCCGTCGTCGAGCGTGGCGAGGAACTGGCCCAGTCCCCTGCCCCGCTGACCGAGCAGGTTGGCCTCGGGCACGCGCACGTCCTGGAAGCTCAACGGGTGGGTGTCGCTCGCGTGCCACCCGAGTTTGTCGTAGGCCTTCTCGGCGTGGAAGCCGGAGCTTCCAGCCGGGACGATGATCGTCGAGATCTCCGCGCGGCTGTCGTCGCGTGTCCCTGTCCGGGCAGTGACGGTGACGAGTGACGTGATGTCGGACCCGGAGTTGGTGATGAACTGCTTGCTGCCGTTGATCACCCACTGGCCGTCCACCAGGTCGGCCTTCGTCTTGGTGGCGCCGGCGTCGGACCCCCCACCGGACTCCGTGAGTCCGAAGGCTGCGAGCGTGGCGCCGGACACGAGGTCGGGAAGCCAGGTCTGCTTCTGCTCGTCGGTGCCGTAGGTCGCGATCGGGTTGATCCCAAGCCCGACCGCCGCCTCGAGCGTGATACCCATCGACTGGTCGACGCGGCCGATCTCCTCGATCGCCACACAGAGGCTGGTGAAGTCTCCGTCCTCACCCGCCCCGCCGTACTCCTCGGGAGTCGTCAGACCGAAGAGCCCGAGCTTGCCCATCTGCTGCACCGTCTCGACCGGGAAGTGGTGCTCACGGTCCCACTGGGCGGCGTACGGCGCGATCTGCGCCTCGGCGAAGTCGCGGACGCTTCGCCGGAAGTCCTCGTGCTCGCGGGACAGCTCGAAGCTCATCGATCACACCTCTCGGGACGACTCACGTCCTTACGTTAACAAGCGGGCCGTCTTCTGCATTCGGCGTAGGCCGCTGAGCAGCGATTCGCCCTAGACTCGGGCCGTCGTACTCGCTGACCGTCGAGGAGCCGTCTGTGCGTGAGCTGAGCAAGGTCTTGATCGCGAACCGCGGTGAGATCGCCGTGCGGGTCATCCGTGCCTGCATGGACGCCGGCATCGGCAGCGTGGCCGTGTACGCCGACCCGGACCGCGACGCATTGTTCGTGCGTCTCGCCGACGAGGCCTACTCGCTCGGCGGCGCGACGCCGGGCGAGACCTATCTCGACATCGACAAGATCATCGCCGCGGCGGTGCGGTCCAGCGCCGACGCGATCCACCCCGGCTACGGTTTCCTCGCCGAGAACGCCGGGTTCGCCCGAGCGGTCATCGAGGCCGGGCTTATCTGGATCGGGCCCCCTCCGACCGCCATCGAGTCGCTCGGAGACAAGGTGCGGGCCCGTCACATCGCCTCCAAGGTCGGCGCCCCGCTGGTTCCCGGCACCTCGGAGCCGGTGAGAGATGCCGCCGAGGTGCTGGGCTTCGCCCGCGAGCACGGCCTGCCGATCGCGATCAAGGCGGCGTTCGGTGGAGGGGGCCGGGGCCTCAAGGTCGCCCGCGAAGAAGCCGAGATCGCAGAGCTCTACGACTCGGCAGTGCGAGAGGCGGTCGGCGCCTTCGGCCGCGGTGAGTGCTTCGTGGAGCGCTACCTCGACAAGCCACGCCATGTCGAGACCCAGTGCCTGGCCGACAGTCACGGCAACGTCGTCGTGGTGTCGACCCGTGACTGCTCGCTCCAGCGCCGTCACCAGAAGCTCGTCGAGGAGGCCCCGGCGCCGTACCTCTCCGACGAGCAGGTCCGGCTGCTCTACGACTCGTCGAAGGCGATCCTCGAGGGGGCCGGATACGTGGGCGCCGGCACCTGCGAGTTCCTGGTCGGGCAGGACGGCACGATCTCGTTCCTCGAGGTCAACACCCGGCTGCAGGTCGAGCATCCCGTCAGCGAGGAGGTGACCGGCCTCGACCTGGTGCGAGAGATGTTCCGGCTCGCCGCCGGTGAAGAGCTTGGGTACGACGACCCAGTCGTCTCGGGCCACTCGATGGAGTTCAGGATCAACGCCGAGGATGCCGGGCGTGACTTCATGCCGGCGCCGGGCACACTCACCCGCTGGCACGCGCCGTCAGGGCCCGGGATCCGGGTCGACGGCGGATACGACCAGGGCGAGACGGTGCCCGGCGCGTTCGACTCGCTCGTTGCCAAGCTCATCGTGACCGGAGTCAGCCGGGCCCAGGTGCTCGAGAGGTCGCGACGGGCCCTCGCCGAGTTCGTCGTCGACGGTATGCCGACGGTGATCCCCTTCCATCGCCGCGTCGTCGACGACGCCGCGTTCATCGGCGACGGCACGACGTTCTCCGTCTCCACCAGCTGGATCGAGACAGAGTTCGACAACACGATCGAGCCTTATGTCGGCGACGACGAGCAGGCCGAGCCGATCGAACGGGAGACCGTGACGGTCGAGGTCGGCGGTAGGCGGCTCGAGGTGTCACTGCCGGCCGGGCTCACAGCCACTGGACCTGCTCCCACGGGCGGCGCGAGACCTGGTAAGCGTAGAGCCGGCAAGAAGGCCGGGGCGGCAGCCAGCGGCAACGCGCTGACCGCACCCATGCAGGGCACGATCGTCAAGGTCGCCGTCGACGAGGGCCAGCAGGTAGCAGCGGGCGATCTCGTGGTCGTCGTCGAGGCGATGAAGATGGAGCAGCCGCTCAACGCCCACCGGGCCGGTACGATCAGCAAGCTCACCGCTGAGGTCGGTAGCACCGTCACGAGTGGCGGCATCGTCTGCGAGATCTCCGACTAGCCGTGTTCTCCAAGGTGCTCGTGGCGAACCGCGGCGAAATCGCCGTCCGGGCGTTCCGGGCGGCGTACGAGCTCGGGGCGAAGACCGTCGCTGTCTTCCCTCACGAGGACCGCGGGTCGGAGCACCGGCTCAAGGCGGACGAGGCGTATGAGATCGGGGAGCGCGGCCATCCCGTCCGTGCCTACCTCGATCCCGACGCCATCGTGGCCGCCGCGGTCCGCGCGGGCGCAGAGGCCATCTACCCTGGCTACGGGTTCCTGTCGGAGAACCCGCGCCTCGCCGAGGCCTGCGGTGCGGCCGGCATCGTCTTCGTCGGGCCGTCGAGCGATGTGCTCCGACTGACCGGCAACAAGGCGCGCGCGGTGGACGCGGCACGTCGGGCGGCGGTTCCCGTTCTCGCCAACGTGTCGCCCTCGCGCGACGTCGACGAGATCTGCGCGACCGCCCAGGGCTTGAGCTTTCCTGTCTTCGTCAAGGCAGTGTCCGGTGGTGGCGGCCGCGGTATGCGCCGTGTGGACGCCACGGCGAACCTCCGCGACGCGGTCGAGAGCGCTATGCGGGAGGCGGACGGCGCGTTCGGGGACGACACGGTCTTCGTCGAGGAGGCAGTCATCGACGCGCGCCACATCGAGGTCCAGATCCTCGCCGACGACCGCGGGCAGGTGATCCACCTGTACGAGCGGGACTGCTCCCTGCAGCGCCGCCACCAGAAGGTCGTCGAGATCGCTCCCGCGCCTGGCCTCGACGCCGACCTGCGGCAGCGGATCTGTGCCGACGCAGTCGCCTTCGCTCGCGAGATCGGCTACGTCAACGCCGGAACCGTCGAGTTCCTGGTGGGGCCGGACGGCCGCCACGTCTTCATCGAGATGAACCCCCGCATCCAGGTGGAGCACACCGTCACGGAGGAGGTCACCGACGTCGACCTGGTCCAGTCCCAGCTGCGCATCGCCGCCGGCGAGACCCTGGGGGACCTCGGCCTGCCCCAAGACGCGATCCGGGTGCGCGGTGTCGCCCTGCAGTGCCGCATCACCACAGAGGATCCCGCCAACGGCTTCCGCCCGGACACCGGCCGCATCACCGCCTACCGCTCGCCGGGTGGCGCCGGCATCCGCCTCGACGGCGGGACGACGTACACGGGGGCCGAGGTCTCAGCACACTTCGACTCCCTGCTCACGAAGCTCACCTGCCGCGGCAGGACGTTCGAGCTGGCGGTCGATCGGGCTCGCCGGGCGGTGGCAGAGTTCAGGATCCGGGGGGTCGCCACCAACATCCCCTTCCTCCAGGCCGTACTGGACGACCCCGACTTCCGCACCGGGGCGATCACCACGAGCTTCATCGAGCAGCATCCCGGTCTGCTGACCTCCCGCTCGTCGGCGGACCGCGGCACGCGACTGCTGCACTACCTCGCGGACGTCACCGTGAACAAGCCGTACGGCGACCTGCCCCCAACCGCTGACCCGAGCAGCAAGCTGCCGCCAGTCGACACCACCGTGCCGCCACCGGAAGGCTCGCGACAGCGGCTGTGGCAGCTCGGACCCGAGCGGTTCGCCGCGGCGCTGCGCGAGCAGACAGCGGTGGCGGTCACGGACACCACCATGCGTGATGCTCACCAGTCGCTGCTGGCGACTCGCGTCCGCACCCGCGACCTGGTGGGCGCCGCCCGTCACCTCTCGCACCTGACCCCCGAGCTGCTGTCGCTCGAAGCCTGGGGCGGTGCGACGTTCGACGTCGCCCTGCGCTTCCTCACCGAGGACCCCTGGGAGCGCCTCGCCCAGCTGCGGGACGCCTGCCCCAACATCTGCCTGCAGATGCTGCTGCGCGGCCGCAACACGGTCGGCTACACGCCATACCCCACGGCGGTGACCGACGCCTTCGTCGCCGAAGCCGCGGAGACCGGTGTCGACATCTTCCGGATCTTCGACGCCCTCAACGACGTCGAGCAGATGACACCGGCCATCAGGGCAGTCCGTGAGACCGGGACAGCCGTCGCCGAGGTCGCGCTGTGCTACACCGGCGACCTCAGCGATCCCACTGAGACGTTGTACACGCTCGACTACTACCTCATGCTGGCCGAGCGGATCGTGGCAACCGGCGCCCACGCCCTCGCGATCAAGGACATGGCGGGGCTGCTGCGGGTGCCGGCCGCACGGACGCTCGTCACCGCCCTGCGCGATCGCTTCGACCTTCCCGTGCACCTCCACACCCACGACACCCCGGGTGGCCAGCTCGCGACCCTGGTCGCTGCGATCGACGCCGGGGTCGACGCCGTCGACGCTGCCAGCGCGGCGCTCGCCGGCGCGACCAGCCAGCCGGCGCTGTCCGCACTCGTCGCGGCTACCGACCATACGGAGCGAGCCACCGGGCTGTCACTCGACGGGGTCTGCGATCTCGAGCCCTACTGGGAGGCGACCCGCAGGCTCTACGCGCCGTTCGAGTCCGGCCTGCCGGCACCGACGGGCCGCGTGTACAGACACCAGATCCCCGGCGGCCAGCTGTCCAACCTGCGCCAGCAGGCCATCGCGCTCGGCCTGGGTGAGAGGTTCGAGCAGATCGAGGACATGTACGCCGCCGCGAACGACCTGCTCGGCAACATCGTCAAGGTGACGCCGTCCAGCAAGGTCGTCGGCGACCTCGCCCTGCACCTGGTGGCGGTGGGGGCTGACCCGGCAGCCTTCGTCGAGGATCCAGGTGCCTTCGACGTCCCCGACTCGGTCGTCGGCTTCCTGTCCGGCGAGCTCGGCGTCCCGCCGGGTGGGTGGCCGGAGCCGTTCCGCTCCAGGGCGCTGGCCGGCCGCGTCGTCAAGCAGCGGGAGCAGCAGCTCACGGAGTCCGAGGCGGCAGCGCTCACGGCAGACCGACGTACGACGTTGACCCGGCTGCTGTTTCCCGGACCGACCAAGACCTTCGAGGACTCCCGCGAGCGCTACGGGGACGTGTCGGTCCTCCCGACCAGCGACTTCCTCCACGGCTTGCAGTTCGAGGACGAACACGACGTCTACCTCGAGGAGGGGGTCCGACTCATCTTGGGCGTCGAGTCGATCAGCGAGCCTGACGAGCGCGGCATCCGCACCGTCATGTGCGTCATCAACGGCCAGCTGCGGCCGGTCGCCGTCCGCGACCGCTCTGTGTCGTCGGACGCTCCCGCGGCGGAGCGCGCAGACCCGAGCAGGCCCGGGCAGATCGCGGCCCCGTTCGCCGGGGTGGTGTCGCCTGTCGTCGCCGTCGCCGACTCGGTGGCCGCCGGAGACGTCGTCGCCACGATCGAGGCGATGAAGATGGAAGCGTCCATCACGACCCCCGTCGCCGGCACCGTCGAGCGGGTCACCCTCGACGGTTCCAGCAGCGTCGAGGGCGGGGACCTCGTCGTCGTCGTCACCCCTCGCGCAGAGCGGGCCTAGTCGGTGGGCCTCACGGTGAACGTGTCGGTGGCCCGCTCCCAGGTGATCGTGGCGTGCTGGAACTTGCAGCGCCTGCCGCCGTCGACGGCATACACGTCCGTGGTCGGGTAGCCCATCCAGCCGCTCGCGAAGTCTGCCTTGCCCCAACGGCTCAGGATGTGGCCGAAGACGACGTGCGCACCCGGTCCCGGCTTCGCGTAGATGCGGCCACCCTGGAACCCCGTCCGGTAGCCGCCGTTCGCGGCTCTCAGTACGCCGCTCACCGGCCAGCGTAGGTGGGACTCCGGACCACCACGGTCCCGGTACACGTTGAGGAGCCGGCCACGGACCTCGCGGGCACCAGTCTTCGCGGACCAGTAGATCCGGCCACCCTCGAAGACTCGGATGGCGCCCCGACCGACGGCGAGCTCGCGGGTGGTCGGTGAGCCGAGCAGCGAGCCGGCCGCCCCGAGCTGCCGCCATCGCGAGATGATCGCTGTGGGGGCGATGCTGAACCAGGTCGAGCGCAGCCCCAGCTTCCAGCGGAAGTCGTCGCCGGTGATGTGGGCCTTGCCGTTCGTCCCCTCGAGGACCATCGTGAGGACACGGCCGTTCCATTCGCCGTTCCCGTCACGCTTCGTCACGCGTGCGGAGATCAGCCTGCCGATCGCCGGGTAGGCACGTTCGAGCGCGGCGGCGCTCACCTCCACCGACCAGTCGTGGACGTAGTTGCCCGCGAACCCGTCGTAGGGGTCACGTTGCGCCGGGAGATAGGGGACGCCACCGGCAGAGGTCCAGCCGCCTGACGACGCCGAGAACTGCGTGAAGGCGGGCTTCCCCCCGTAGGTCAGGATCCTGCCGGCGGTCGCCTGCACCGCGGTGTTGGTCGAGGTCTGCTCCGCCGCCACCCCGCCGTACACCTGGCAGGCCGTCGTGTCGCAGATCTGGTAGTAGCGGTTCGGGCTCTGGGCCCGCTGCCAGGCGGCGTACGTCCGGGCCGCCACCGACTGGGCGCGCAGTGCCTGCTGCTGCCAGGACGTCGGCATCTCGTAGGGCACCACACCCTGCACGTACGTGTCCATCGTGACCACGTTGATCGTGTCGCGAGCAGCAGAGCCGGGTGAGGGCCGGGCAATGCGCAGCGTGCCACGGTAGGCCTTGAGCGCACCGCTCGGCATCACCATCGTCACGGGACCAGGGGCGAACACCTCGCCGTTGCTTCTGAACGACTTCCGCCCGCTCGGCGTGGTCCATCGGTGCCACCCGGAGCCGTTCCGGTACTGCACGGCGGTCCTGCCTGCTGCCGGCAGCATTCGCCAGCTATTGATGCCGTTGCCCCTCGGAAGGAGCCAGCTCGAGCCATCAGCGAGATCTCTGACGCGCAGTCCCGGGCGTGGGCGGACCTGCAAGTCCGACGTGTAGTCGGCCGTGATGAGGACGCGCACCTTGCCCTTGGCCTTCGCCCACGACGTGCCCGGGTAGTAGAACTTGACGATGCGGGTGTACGTCAGACCCTTGAGCGCGGCCCCCTGGGCGCCGTACTGGCTCATGCCATGGCCGTGGCCGTACCCATGTCCGGAGATGGTCCAGGTCTTGCTCGCCGGTACGTAGTACGTCTGGTCCGCGTGTGCGGCGCCCATCGCCACGACCCCCGACACCGCGAGCATCGAAGCGGCTCCCAAACCGACGGCGGCGTGCAGGCGAGAGATCGCGACGCCGCTCATTCGTACGTGACCCTGGTCCGTTTGGTGGTCTTGTTGAAGGTGATCTTTCCGTACTGGAAGTACGCGACCGCGCTGTCCGTGCTCGTTCTCAATCGGGTCGTGGGGAATCCGAGCTGACCGAAGGCACCGTGCTCAGCGCGATACCTCTTGAGGACGGCGCTACGAGGAAGGTAGATGCTCCCGGTGGCTCGGGACCAAAGGAGGGCGCCGGTTTGGAAATCCGCTGCATATCCGTTGCGCGGGGACCGCACACCGCTGGCCGGGTAACCCAGGTGGCTCGCGGTCTCCCCCGCCTTCAGGTACCGCTTCAGGATGGGGCCCGGTCTGAGCACGAACTGGCCGGATGCGCTGGAGTAGATGCGGCCGTCCTGGAACGTCGTGTGGCGCCCTCGGTGCTCCTTCCGCTCACCCACCCGGACCGGGCCCAAGAAACCCTTCGGCCCGCCGCGACTGAGCCACAGCTGCTCGATCGTCGACTGATAGTCGCCGAGGCGCTGCCCTACCCGCTCGCGCAGCCGCGGCAGCCAGTCATAGACCCGCTGGCCGGGACAGGCCGTCGACATGGCGTCGCGGTGCCCTGCGATGCGCCCGAAGTGCTTGCCCTCGACCATCGCGCCGCCGTAGGCCCCGCGGTAGGCAGTGCCCAGCCGCCACGCGATCAGGCTGACCAGACCGCCCTTCATCGCCCGGGTCGGGGTCGTCGTCTCGAAGCTCCCGATCAAGGAGATACCTGTCGTGTCCACGTTGTAGTCGCCGGCGTGTGCGCCCCGCACCGACTTGCGGATCCCCCCTGCCCGCCCTTCATAGATGGTCCCGTAGCGGTCGACGAGGAAGTTGTAACCGATGTCGCACCAACCGCGCGACTGCGTGTGGTAGGCGTAGATGCCTCGCACGATCGCAGCTGACTCGGCCCTGGTGTAGTCGTTGCTGTTGACGGTGTGGTGGACGAAGACCATCTTGAACGTCGTGCCGAAGCGTGGTGAGAAGCACGCATCTCCGAGGCTGTTGTCCGCCCCCCATTGTCGGCGCGTCACGATGTCGGGTATCGAGGGGAACGTCCCGGCGCGGCTGCTCGTGGCGCTCGCTTGACCCTGGGAGGCGATGGCCGGCGGGACAGCACTGTCCATGGCGGCACTTTCTGTGGCGGCACTGTCGGTGGCGGCCGTCGCGGGCGCGTCGTACGACGACCGGCCCGGGTCGATGGTCTCGACCCGGATGTCGCTCGGCGCGCTCGTCGGGGAGTACACCGCTATCTCGATCGCGTCCGCGTCGCCCACCCACGCTGGCGGCGTCCCGTCGCGGGTCTCCGCTTCCTCGTCCACCGCAGGACCCTCGTCGGGGTCGAACTCCTGTGTGGTCCATGGTGTCCAGCCGGCGCTGTCACGGCTGCGCAGCTGCAGATCCATGTTGGTGGCGTCGGCGTCGCGGCTCCACGTGATACCGACCATGGAGGACCCATCCGCAAGCGGGGTCCGCAGATGCGCGACGAGCGGGGCTCTGCCCCTGGTCTTGTCTGCCACGGACGAGGCGGCGAGGCCTTGACCGCTGCGTTCTACCCGCGGAATCGCCACATCTCGCACCTGTGGCGCCACCGGGTGTGGTTGCACCTGTTTCCGCTGTGTGTGAGTCACGTAGGACTGGGCGGCTTTGCCGAGGTTGATGACCGAGCCCTTGTCGACACCAGGAGGCGTTGATGCCTCCACTGCCCCTTGCCACCACCCGCTGGTGGACAGAGCCACGGTCAGCGAGACGACGAGCAGACGGGATGGACGGCGCATGGAGGGGCTCCTCAACGGGTACGACAATCGTCCTGGCTGATACTGATGGTGCCGGTGTTGCAATTGGGGCACCAGAGAGGAGTATGGTCACCGAAAAGACTGATTCGCTACCGCAAAGTGAGATTCTTATAATCCCCTCGCGTAATTACCGACGTGTAATTCAGGGAGTGGTCAGCGGGTATGCAGGCGGCGGGCCGCCTCGGCGATCGATCCGGACAACGACGGGTAGACGGTGAAGGCATGAGCAAGCTCGTCGACCGTCAGCCTCTCCGCGATCGCCACCGAGATGGGGTGGATCAGCTCGCTGGCGCGAGGGGCGACGACGACTCCCCCGATGACGATGCCGGTGCCAGGGCGGCAGAAGAGCTTCACGAACCCGTCTCGCACGCCCTGCATCTTCGCTCGCGCGTTGCCCGCCAACGGGAGCGTCACGACGTTCGCCTCGATCTCCTGGCTGTCGACGGCTTCCTGCGTCCAGCCGACAGTGGCGATCTCGGGGGCGGTGAAGATGTTCGACGAGACAGTCTTGAGGTCCAGCGGCGCAACGGCGTCGCCCAGGGCGTGCCACATGGCGATCCGCCCTTGCATCGCTGCCACGGACGCGAGCATGAGCACCCCGGTGCAGTCACCCGCGGCGTACACCCCGCGTGCCGTGGTCCGGGACACCTTGTCGACACAGATGTTGCCTGCCTCGTCGAGGTCGACACCCGCTGACTCGAGGCCGAGCCCGGCCGTGTTGGGGAGTGAGCCGACGGCGAGCAGGCAGTGGGAGCCGTCGACGACGCGCCCGTCCGTCAGGGTGACCGAGACAACATCGCCATGACGCTCCACCGAGGAGGCGCGTGCATTGCCGAGCAGCGTCATCCCCCGCCGCGTCAGCACGTCCTCGATCACCGCTGCGGCGTCCGCGTCCTCTCCCGGCAGCACCCGGTCACGGCTGCTGACGAGCACGACGTCGATGCCGAACGCGTTGTAGGCGCTGGCGAACTCGGCTCCGGTCACGCCGGAACCGACGACGACGAGACGGCTCGGGACCTCGTCAAGGTCGTAGACCTGTTCCCAGGTCAGGATGCGCTGGCCGTCCGGGACAGCGGAGTCGAGGATGCGGGGGTGGGCACCGGTGGCGAGAAGGACAGCGTCAGCGGGCAGCCGCTGCTCGCCCTGGTCGGTCGTGGCGATCACCTGGGCCGTCTCGTCGAGCCGACCCGATCCGGCGACCAGCCGTACCCCCTCCGCACGCAACCGGCGCGAGATGTCGTCTGACTGAGACGCTGCAAGTGCCTTGACTCGCGCGTTGACGACCGCAAGATCGACACCCACCGAGCCGGCGAGGTCTTCGTGGCCGGCCATCCGGACGCCCAGCTCGCCCGCGCCCTGAACCGAAGTCATCACTTCCGCGGTGGCGATCAAGGTCTTCGACGGCACACAGTCGGTGACGACCGCCGAGCCGCCGATCCCGTCGCGGTCGACGAGCGTCACCGCGGCGCCGAGCTGGGCCGCCACGAGCGCGGCCTCATAGCCGCCCGGCCCCCCGCCGACGATCACCACGCGAGTCACGCGGCCACGATAGCCTCCACTGCGTGGTCCTCTATGCTGCCTACGGCTCGAACCTGGATCCGGCCCGGATGCTGGTGCGCTGTCCGCACTCACCCGGCCGTGGCACCGGCTGGTTGGTCGGGTGGCGGCTGACTTTCGCCGGTGAGGAGCACGGCTGGGACGGTGCCCTGGCCACGGTGGTCGAGGAGGTCGACTCGGCCGTCTTCGTCAGCTTGTATGACGTCGGGCGCGAAGACGAAGCCGCCCTCGACGAGTGGGAGATCGATCTCTACCGCAGGGTGCGGGTGCGGGTGCAGACCCTCGAGGGTGAACAGCTGGCCTGGCTCTACGTGCTCGACACCCATGAGGGCGGTCTCCCGTCCGCCAGCTACCTCGGGATCATCAGCGAAGCCGCCGTGGCCGCTGGTGCGCCAGATGACTACGTCCACCAGCTTCGCCACCGTCCCTGCAGCTCCGTGAGTGGTTAGCGACATTCACCCGTCGCGCGCAGGCGTACGATGGGGACCCTGTCGCGACCTCACGTGGCGACCCGAGACGAAGGTGCAGGGAGGCGCAGCAACTCGAGATGGATGTCCGGTTTCCCCGCTGTTCGGCGGCGGGCACGGTCTCCGAGGCCTGCGAGGGTGTTGTCGACGACCTGTGGGAGTACGGCGGGCTGCCCAGCGTCTACCTTCTCGTCGACGGCCGCCTCCGATGCCTAGCAGCTCGCGGATACTTCCAGGTCGTCGACGGCTTCCCGCCCGGGACCGGCGTGATCGGCCGGGTGGTCGCGTCCGGGGAGTCAGTCGTCATCCCCGACGTGGCCAGCGCCCCTCACTTCATCGCCGCCATCCCTGGGCTCAACGCAGAGGCCTGTGTCCCCGTCACCATTCGGGGCCGCGTGATCGGTGCGGTCAACGTCGAGTCGAGCACCACCCTGCCCGAGGACATCCGCGGAGTCCTGGAGGTAGCCGCAGCGGTGCTGGCAACCTCGATCGAGGCGGCCGGCGGGCTGCCTGCGGTGCATCTGTCTCAGCGGCTGGCACGGATCGTCGTGTCCCTGACGTCGCTCACCGAGGTCGAGCGCATCGGTGCCCGAGCCGTCGAGGGGGCGATCGAGCTGTCCGGGATGTCGAGCGCCGCGCTCTGCGGACCAGGAGACGACGGCCTCTGGTCCGTTCACCGCGTCGGCGGGCCCCTGGCCGAGACGTTGGTGCGCTGGACCGACGACGACCTCAGGGTGATCGCCTCGTGGGTGGACGCCGGCACGGCCTCGCACTTCCCCGGTGGAGGAGAGATCCCGCCCGGCTACGAGTTCCTGTTGCGCGCCGACGTCGGGTCGATCGCCGTCCAGCCCCTCGTCGTCGGCGGCCGCGTCACGGGTCTGCTCACCACGGCGGACATCCGGCCGGTCCCCCACGACTTCACCGTCGGGGCAGCCCTCGAGCTCCTCGCCGCCCAGACCGCAGCGTCGCTCGCCACGGCCACCGCGATCGCGGAGCTGAGCCTCCGCGCGCTCCAGGACCCACTCACTCACCTGTACAACGCGGCTGCGTTCGACAAGGCACTCGGGGTCGCGGCTGCCCTCGCCGCCCGCACGCGAGTCACGGACACTGCCTGCCTGCTCATCGATGTCGACCACTTCAAGGTGGTCAACGACACCTACGGCCACCCGGCAGGGGATCGGTTGCTCCGCGCGCTCGCCGACGAGCTAGACGAGGAGCTACGCGGGACTGACACGGTCTATCGCATCGGAGGGGACGAGTTCGCCGTGCTGGCCGGCGCACGCGACGAGGTCGAGGCCACAGCCATTGCCGAGCGACTCCTTGGCGCCGCTCATCGGGTCAGGACGACGATCTCCGTCGGGGTTGCCCTGCTGGACCACCATGACCCGCACACGATTCGCGGTGCTGCCGACCAACTGCTCTACGAGGCGAAGTCCGCCGGGCGTGACCAGGCCCGGATGGCGGGCGCGCACCTCCCCGTCGACGTCGCTCCTCGGATCTAACCCATGAGGGCTTTCGAGCTCGACGACGCGTCAGCGGGAGGCGGGACGTGACTGTGCCCCCCACGCTGCGTGCCGACGCTGAGCGTTGGATCGCCGACGACCCCGACCCGCAGAGCCGCGAAGAGCTCAGCGCCCTGCTGGCGGCGGCTGAGGCGGACCCGAGCGCCGCGTCCGAGCTCGCCGACCGTTTCGATGGCACGCTCGAGTTCGGCACGGCCGGCCTGCGCGGCGAGGTGGCTGCGGGCCCCAACAGGATGAACCGTTCGGTGGTCGTCCGGGCCGCCGCCGGGCTCGCCGCCTATCTCGAGGCCGCCGGACTCACCGACGATGCCGACCGCGGCACTGTCGTGATCGGCTACGACGCCCGCCACAAGTCCGACGTGTTCGCGCGCGACACTGCCGAGGTCATCCGGGGCGCAGGACTCGGTGCGGTGATCCTGCCCGGACCCTTGCCGACGCCGCTGCTCGCGTTCGCGATCCGCCACCTCGGATGCCTGGCCGGCGTGATGGTGACCGCGTCTCACAACCCACCTCGCGATAACGGCTACAAGGTCTACCTGGGAGACGGCAGCCAGATCGTGCCACCGGTCGATGCACAGATCGCCAGCCATATCGCCGCCGTCGGCAGCGTCGCCGACGTACCGCGGGCCGACGGTTGGAGCGTCCTCGACGAGTCGGTCGTGCACGACTACGTGACAGCGGTGGCGCGCCTCGTCGACCCGAGCGGACCGCGCGGTCTCTCGCTCGTCTACACCCCGCTGCACGGCGTGGGCGACACCACGGTGCGGCAGGCGCTCGCGGCGGCCGGCTTCGACCCCCCGATCGTCGTCCCTGAGCAGGCGCACCCCGACCCAGACTTCGCCACGGTGAACTTCCCGAACCCGGAGGAGCCGGGGGCCATGGACCTCGCCATGGCGCTCGCGCAGCGGCATGGCGCAGACCTCGTCGTCGCGAACGACCCGGACGCGGACCGGTGCGCCGTGGGTGTCCCGACCATGCGCGGCTGGCGGCTGCTGCGCGGCGATGAGGTGGGAGCCCTGCTCGCGGACCATCTGTTGCGTCGTGGGGTCCGGGGTGTCTTCGCCACCACGATCGTGTCGTCGTCCATGCTGTCCCGGATGGCGCAGTCTGCAGGAGTCGAGTACGCCGAGACGCTCACTGGTTTCAAGTGGATCGGGCGGGTGCCGGGACTCGCGTTCGGTTACGAGGAGGCCCTCGGCTACTGCGTCGCACCCGCCCTGGTGCGGGACAAGGACGGAGTCTCGGCGCTGCTGCTGGTCGCCGAGCTTGCCGCTGGGCTCAAGGCCAGCGGCCAGACACTCCTCGACCGGCTCGACGAGATCGCCGAGACCCACGGCCTGCATGCGACCGACCAGCTCTCGGTTCGGGTGAGCGACCTCGCGGTGATCGGTACGACGATGGCGCGGCTGCGCGCGCGACCGCCGACATCGCTTGGCGGCTTCGCGGTCGAGCAGGTCGACGACCTCAGCCGGGGAGGCGCGGGGCTGCCCCCCACCGACGGTCTCCGCTTCCGGCTCGCGGGTGGTGGCCGGGTCGTCGTACGCCCCTCGGGCACCGAGCCGAAGATCAAGTGCTACCTCGAGGTGGTGGTGCCGGTCGACGACGCCGGCGTCGGTGCGGCACGGATCTCGGCGGCGGGCCGCCTCGACGCCATCCGCGGGGACTTCGCCGAGGCCGCCGGTCTCTGACCGCCCAGGACGTCCGCGAGCCAGGCGCCTCCCCGGACGTCGCTC